>Ga0335077_10010233_pt1 | contig 11667 bp, 10 predicted proteins | sample Lox_Sample_31_FD_207151 | JGI IMG/M metagenome (GOLD analysis project Ga0335077, IMG submission 207151) | Soil microbial communities from Loxahatchee National Wildlife Refuge, Florida, United States - Lox_Sample_3.1 | ecosystem: Environmental > Terrestrial > Soil > Wetlands | place: USA...
GGGTGTTGGCGCCTCGCGTCCTCGGCAAGGATGCGCGGTGCCTCCGGCCAAAAAGGCTCAGTCGGCGGCAAATCCAGCCCCGAAAGCCTGATTACAACGAGAGCGCGGGCCACCGGGGCCGCACGTTGTGGCCCCGGTGTCCAGAATTTTTCATTCTTCCCATGCGCTTCTTTCCGGCGTAGAATCCGCTGCAATCAAGCCGAGTTCGCTCCTTCGGCCGGGCCCGACCTGTCAGGAGGACGCCATGCGAAGTTTTCTTCCCGTGCTGTGTGCTGGTTTGCTCGTGAGCCTTGCGCTTTCCGCAGCGCCGCGCAATCCAACGCAGGACAAACCAAACGCGGAACCCACGATGAAGCCGGAAGATGTGGCGAAGAAGAACCCTGTCGCGTCCACACCGGAGGGTTTGGCCGATGCGCGCAAGTTCTATGGATATTCCTGTGCCATGTGCCATGGCAAGGACGGCGATGGCAAGGGTGAACTTGCTGCTGAAATGAAGCTGGAGCTCCACGATTGGCGTGACGCTTCCTCGATCGAAAAGATGACGGACGGCGAGCTTTTCTACATCATCACCAACGGAAAGGGGAAAATGCCCAGCGAGGGCGACCGTTCACCCGAGAAACAGAGATGGAACCTGGTGAACCTGGTGCGTTCGTTCGGCAAGAAAGGCGCGGCGGAAAAGCCGAAGTCAGAAACTCCGCAGCAGTAGACGAGGGCGGTAAGAAACCTCGCTGCATAATCGCCGCTGGGCGTGTGCTGGCTATTCGTTGCAGGGAAGCGCCGCGCCAGATGTTCTCTCGCTCGTGTTATTCTCCCCCTACGATTTCATTGGAAAGGAGCACGTCCATGGCCCACGCGCCAAAATTCCTGAAGCTGGTAAACGACGCCAGGAAGCAAGTCAAAGAAACCAATGTTGCCGACGTCAAGCGGCGGATTGAGGCTGGAGAAAAGTTTTTGCTTGTCGACGTCCGCGAGGAAAGCGAATGGGCTAACGGCCATCTACCCGGAGCGGTTTACATGGGGCGGGGCGTCATCGAGCGGGATATCGAACAAAAGGTCCCGGACACAAGCACGAAGCTCATTTTGTACTGTGGCGGCGGTTTCCGCTCGGCGCTCGTGGCGGAAAATTTGCAGAAGATGGGCTACACCAACGTGGAGTCGATGGACGGCGGGTGGAGAGGCTGGCTGGAGGCCGGTCTGCCCACGACCAAGGGCTGAAATCAGATCGGCGAGTTTGGTTTCTTCGAAATCTAGCGAAAGAAATTGGCTGGGGCGGAAGGATTCGAACCTTCACCATCCTCATTAACAGTGAGGTGTCCTACCGGTTGGACCACGCCCCAGCGGGCTTTGGCGTCCCCGAGAAGGGCGGGAAACGCGCGACGTTGGCTTGGCTTCGCCACCTGGAATGGCGAAGAGTTCTTATAGGATACCACGAGAGCGCGCTTGCGCAACGCTTCAAGAGAGGTTTATGAGCGCGAGATCAAGAACTAGCCCCGGTCACAACAAAGTTCCAAAGCGGGAAAACTTATTGAACGAACAGTGGGGGCGTGCGTCTCTTTGTGAACGTTCGAGAAATTCGAAAAAAAAGGCCAAATGCCACTTTATTCGCGGGGCTGTAAGTTCATTTGTCACAAGCATTTTGAAAAATTTGAAAAAAAGAATTTCGCAGAATGGTTGCATTCCAGAAAGTTTTGGTGGAAACTATCGGGTCTCTTGACCCGGGTTGGCACTTCCCGGTTAATACGCGGGCCGCGCTAGTCCTAGCGCCCTTCCGGTGCGCTCTCCCGCCAAAGTGCAAAAACGGAAATGGCACAGATTTTTCATCGCAGTACGAACTTCATCGCCAGATTCAGTGTGTTTTCGATATTGTTTCTGGTCGGACTCGCGCTCATCGGAGTTTTGGCGGTGGCGCGGTCGCCGTACATGACGCGGCAAAATATTTCCCGTGAGCAGCCCGTGCAGTTTAGCCACAAGCATCACGTGGGGGACGACGGAATCGATTGCCGTTATTGCCATACGAGCGTGGAAGTTTCCGCGGTGGCCGGGATTCCACCGACGAAGACCTGCATGAACTGCCATTCGGTGCTGTTCAGCAACGTGGGTTACTTGGAGCCGGTGCGCGAAAGCTTTCGCACCGATAAGTCCATTCAGTGGGTGAAAATTCACCGGCTGGCCGATTACGTCTATTTCAACCACAGCATTCACGTGAACAAAGGGGTGGGCTGCACAACCTGCCATGGCCAGATCGACCAGATGCCACTGGTTTTTCAGGCCAATACCCTGCTGATGCAGTGGTGCCTGGACTGTCACCGCGACCCCGCGCCTAATCTGCGGCCAATGGACAAAGTTTTCGCCATGGATTGGAAACCGGGACCCGATCAGGAAGAGCAAGGCAAAAAGTTCATGGAAGAGCGCCAGATTCGGACTACGGCCGAGCTGACCAGTTGCTCGACCTGTCATCGCTAATGGATCGTATGCCAGAGCACGAACAAGAAAAACGCGAAGCCGGACAGCACAATCACGACGAGCAGTCCAAGGAAATTGCGTGGACGCGGCGTTCTTTGGACCTTGCCACAGTGCGTGCACGATTGCAGTCGAAGACTGGCAAGCAGTATTGGCGCACGCTCGAGGAGCTTGCTGGCGATCCAGATTTTGAAGAACTGTTGCACCGCGAGTTTCCGCGGCAGGCGCCTTCCGAGTGGGACGATTCTGTAGACCGTCGCGATTTTCTCAAGCTGATGGCTGCATCACTCGCGTTCGCGGGCCTCTCGGGGTGCGGCAAAGCGCCCGAGCAGCACATTGTTCCTTACGTCAAGCAACCAGATGGCCTGGTGCTTGGCAAGCCGCAGTTTTACGCCACAGCGATGCCCTTTGGGGCCGACGCAATCGGCCTGCTGGTCGAAAGCCACGAAGGACGGCCGACGAAAGTTGAAGGCAACCCGGACCACCCGTCCAGCCTCGGCGCCACGAACGTTTTCGCGCAGGCTTCGATTCTGAATTTGTACGATCCGGATCGCGCGCAAACTGTTACGAAATCGGGGGAAATTCAAACGTGGTCGCAGTTCTTGGATGCCGCGCAGGCGCTGGCCGCGAACTTCAAGGCGGCGCAAGGTGCCGGTTTGCGAATTCTCACGGGGATTGTTACGTCGCCGACGCTGGCCGCACAGATTGAAGCCATCCTAGCGATGTATCCGCAGGCCAAATGGCATCAATGGGAGCCTGCGGTGGGCGACGGAACGCGCGAGGGCGCAAAGCTCGCGTTCGGAAGTTACGTCAACACCGTTTACCGTCCGGAAAAAGCCGACGTCGTCTTGTCGCTCGATTCGGACTTTCTCGGCAGCGGGCCGGGACACATTCGCTACGGCAGAGAGTTTTTCAGCCGCCGCAAATTGGATCAATTCAAGCTAACCAATCGTCGCGGCGGCGAGATGAACCGGCTGTACGTCGTTGAGCCGACCCCGAGTGTCACGGGCGCAACCGCCGACCACCGTCTCCCGCTGCGTGCCTCTGAAGTTGCCGCGTTCGCGGCTGCGCTCGCTGCAAAGCTAGGCTTGGGCGGAACCACAAAGGCTCCGGCGTCAGCGGAAAAGTGGCTCGACGCGGTGGCCAAAGATCTGCAGCAGCACAAAGGCAGTTCGCTGGTAGTTGCCGGCGAGCAGCAACCTGCGGAGGTTCACGCGCTCGCGCATGCCATTAACGCCGCGCTGGGCAATGTCGGCAGCACGCTTTATTACACGGAGCCCGTCGAAGCGCATCCCGTGAATCATTTGCGGTCCCTGAAAGAACTGTGCGCGGACATCGACGCCGGCAAGGTTGAAACTTTGCTGATTCTCGGCGTGAATCCCGTTTACACCGCGCCGCACGATTTCGATTTTGTTTCCAAACTGAAGTTCGACGAACAGCAGAAGCGCAAAAAGATTGCGACGGTCATCCACGTGAGTCCGCATTTTGACGAGACAGCGGAATACGCGGACTGGCACGTTGCTGAATCTCACTATCTGGAAACCTGGGGCGACGCGCGCGCTTTCGACGGCACGGTGAGCGTCGTGCAACCGCTGATTGCGCCGCTCTATCGCACGCGTTCCTTCCGGGAGGTGCTTGCCGCGTTCACGGACAAGCCCGGCATTTCGGATTACGACTCGGTCCGCAACCGGCTGAAGGCCGCGAATCCCTCCGGCGATTTTGAAAAGTCCTGGCGCAAGACATTGAACGACGGCGTCGTAGCGGGCACGGCGTTCGCACCTCTCAACGTCTCACTGAAGTTCAGTCCGGCGACTCTGCCAGCGCCTAAGGCGGCATCCAGCGATGAACTGGAGTTCCTTTTCCGGCCCGATCCTTGCGTTTACGACGGGCGCTTCGCAAATAACGGCTGGCTGCAGGAATTGCCCAAACCTGTCACCAAGCTCACCTGGGACAACGCCGCGCTGGTCAGCCCCAAAACCGCCCAGAACTTGCAATTGACGTATGACATCGCCTCGCGCGGCGGGGAACACGGGCAGATTCGCTCCAATGTCGTGGACATCGCGCTTTCCGGGAGCAAAGTCACGGCAGCAACGTGGACCTTGCCTGGCCAGGCCGATGGCATCGTTGTGCTCCCGCTGGGCTACGGTCGCGCCAAAGCAGGCTACACGGGTTCGCACAAAGGCTTCAACGCGTACGCGCTTCGCACTTCAGATACTCTATGGGTGGCCACGGCGCCGACAAGCGCCATCAAGAAAACCGGCGACAATTATCCGCTGGCTTGCACGCAATATCACTTCAACATGGAAGGCCGCCAGATTCTTGCCAGCGGCACGCTCGATGAGTATCGCAAAAATCCGAATTTTGCCAATGAACATGCCGAGACGCCGCCGAAGGAACTCTCTTTGTACAAGGGCGAAGCGGAATTCCCCTACGATCGCGACAAATGGGCGATGGCTATCGACCTGAACAGTTGCAATGGCTGCAACGCCTGCGTGATTGCGTGCCAAGCGGAAAACAACATCCCGGTGGTCGGCAAGGAGCAGGTGATTCGTGGCCGCGAGATGCACTGGATTCGCATCGACCGGTACTACACGAACACGGAATCTGCGACGAGCGGCAAGTCCACCGGAGATCCATCCGAATATCAGCCCGCGCTCGATAACCCCGAGACGTTCTTCCAGCCGGTGCCCTGCCAGCAGTGCGAGAACGCTCCCTGCGAGCAGGTTTGTCCCGTTGGCGCCACGGTGCACAGCGCGGAGGGCCTGAACGACATGGTCTACAACCGCTGCATTGGGACGCGGTATTGTTCGAATAACTGTCCTTACAAAGTGCGGCGCTTCAATTTCTTGCGCTTCCAGGATTGGGAAACGCCGCAGCTCAAACTTTTGCGCAATCCCGACGTCAGCGTGCGCAGCCGCGGGGTCATGGAAAAGTGCACGTACTGCGTGCAGCGCATCAACAGTGTGCGCATCGCAGCCGAAATAGCCGAGAACGGCAAGGGGCGGTCCATCCGCGACGGTGAAATCGTCACCGCTTGCGAGCAAGCTTGCCCGACGCAAGCCATTGTCTTTGGGAACGCCAACGATCCCTCGAGCCGCGTTTCGCAATTGCGCGCGCAGCAGCGCAACTACACCATCCTGGGCGAATTGAACGCGCGCCCGCGCACCACCTATCTCGCGGCGGTGCGCAATCCCAATCCTGAACTGGAGAACGCATGAGCGCCGGGCAACCGCCACTCGATTCTCCGGAAATCCGCCGGCTGACGCCGGTGCTCGGTCCGGGCCATACCTTCGGCTCGGTCACCGACAAAATCAGCTCGATCGTCCTCACGCGCCCCACCTCTTTCGGCTGGTTCGTGGGTTTTGCGATTGCGTTCAGCCTTACCGGTGTGATGACCATCGCTATCGGCTGGCTCATCATCAAGGGCGTCGGTATCTGGGGCATCAACATTCCCATCGGCTGGGGCTTCGCAATCGTCAATTTCGTTTGGTGGATTGGTATCGGCCATGCGGGCACGCTGATCTCCGCCATTTTGTTTCTCTTGAATCAGAAATGGCGTACTTCGATCAATCGGTTCGCCGAAGCCATGACGCTTTTTGCCGTGGCGTGCGCCGGCATCTTCCCGCTGATCCATACCGGGCGTCCGTGGATGGCCTACTACATGTTCCCCTATCCCAGCACCATGGGGCTCTGGCCGCAGTTCCGCAGCCCGCTGATCTGGGACGTTTTCGCAGTCTCTACCTACGGCACCGTTTCGGCGCTTTTCTGGTTTGTTGGTCTGATCCCGGACCTGGCCACGTTGCGCGACCATGCCGTGAAGAAGCCCGCTCAGATTATTTATGGCATGCTGGCGATGGGCTGGCGCGGTTCTGTGCGGCATTGGCACCGTTATCAGTCGGCGTATTTGCTCCTCGCCGGACTGGCCACGCCGCTGGTGCTTTCCGTGCACACGGTGGTGAGCTTCGACTTCGCGATCGCCATCGTTCCGGGCTGGCACACCACGATTTTCCCCCCGTACTTCGTCGCCGGCGCCATCTATTCCGGCTTTGCCATGGTTTTGACCATTGCGATTCCGCTGCGCAAGGCCTACGGCCTCGAGGATTTCATCACCATGCGGCACCTCGACAACATGGCGAAAGTCATGCTGGCCACCGGCCTCATCGTTGCTTACGGCTACTTCTTCGAATTCTTCCTGTCGCTCTACAGCGGGCAGAAGTTTGACCTCTTTCTGGTGCAGCAGCGCCTGCATGGCCCTTACGCGCCGTATTACTACGCGCTGATTCTCTGCAACATCCTGACGCCGCAATTGCTGTGGTCATACAAGCTGCGTCACAACGTCGTGGTGCTTTTCCTCATGTCGATTGTAGTGAACGTCGGCATGTGGCTCGAGCGCTTCGTGATTGTGGTCATCAGCCTCACGCGCGACTTCGTTCCTTCCGCCTGGGGCCGCTATCAGCCGACGGTTTGGGATTGGGCCACTTTCATCGGCACGATCGGCATGTTCGTGACGTTGCTTTTCCTGTTCGTTCGCGTGCTGCCGGCAATTTCCATCGCGGAAATGCGCGAGCTGGTCGCGGAGACTTCTGAGGAAGAAAAGTAATGGAGCAGCATCGTTCGCACATTTACGGCGTCATGGCGGAGTTTGATACTCCGGCGGAGCTCGTCCACGCCGTGGAAAGGGCCCGCGAGGCCGGTTATCGCCGGATGGATGCCTATACGCCGTTTCCTGTCGAAGGCCTTTCGGAAGCTATGGGCTTGAAGCGCAACATGGTTCCGTTCATCACTTTGCTCGGCGGATTAGCCGGCGGTCTCGGCGGTTTTGGCTTTCAGTATTGGGTCAACGTTGTTGCCTATCCCCTAAATGTCGGCGGACGGCCCCTGAACAGTTGGCCTGCTTTCATTCCCGTGACGTTCGAGCTGACCGTTTTAGGCGCTTCACTCTGCGCCGTCTTCGGCATGCTCGCGCTCAATCGCTTGCCGCAGCCTAATCATCCCGTTTTCAACGTCCATCGCTTCGTGCATGCCTCTTCCGATCGCTTCTTTCTGTGCATCGAGGCTCGCGACCCGAAATTTCATTTGGTGGAAACCGCACGTTTCCTCCAGGGACTTCACCCGCACCACGTGAACGAGGTGTCCGATGATTGACGCCTCGCGCTTCCTGCTTACGGTCTGTGCCGCCGCGGTTCTGCTGGGCGCCTCCGGGTGTGACAACCTGCGGCAGGACATGGGCACGCAGCCCAAGAACCGCGCGCTCTCTCCATCTGACTTTTTCGATGATGGGCGCTCGGAGCGTCCCCTGGTAGAGAACACCGTGGCACACGGCTCCGTCGCCGATGACGAACTCCTCGTGCCCAAGGATTCGAATGCTTTCCCGCTTCCCGTGAACGCGGAGCTTCTCGCGCGCGGCGAAGAACGTTACAAGATTTTCTGTTCACCTTGCCACGGTTTGCAGGGTGATGGCAACGGCATGATCTCCATGCGTGGCATGAAGCATCCGCCCAGCTATCATCAGGACCGCTTGCGCCAGGCGCCCAACGGCTATTTTTACGACAATATCACCAACGGTTTCGGCGCGATGTACGGCTATTCCGCGCAGATTCCGCCGCGCGACCGCTGGGCCATCATCGCTTACGTTCGCGCCCTGCAGTTGAGCCGCAACGCGAAAGTTGCGGATTTGCCTGGGGAGCTTCGCGAAAAGCTTTCTTTGAGCGGCGCACAGGATTCTTCAGCAGGAGCGAAAAAGGAATGACCGAGCAGGATTACAAAGCGCCGGAGAGTGTGAGCCGGCTGCAAACCCGCGCGCTATTGGTGGGCGGACTGGCCCTCTTCGTCGCCATTTTCCTTGGAGGGTTAAAAACTCCGGGCGCTTTCTTTCAGTCCTACTTGATGAGTTTTATGCTCGTGCTCGGATTGACGCTCGGTTCGCTTGGTCTGACGATGCTGCAGCATCTCACCAGCGGTCATTGGGGCGTTATCATCCGCCGCCCGCTGGAATCGGCCACGCGCACGCTCCCTCTCCTGGTCGTTGCCTTCTTGCCCATCGCCTTGTTTGGCATGAAGTATCTCTATCCGGCTTGGCTCGATGCTGACAAAACGAAAGAGGAGCCGCTCTCGAAATTTCAGCAGAGCTACTTGACGCACGGCGGGTACTTGACGCGCGCGGTGATCTATTTCGCTGTTTGGCTCCTGATGATGTTCGTCTTCAACAGCATGTCCAAGCAACAGGACGCCAACCGGGAAGATCGCGCGCTGCGGCGGCGTTTCAAGATGCTGGCCGGCCCGGGAATCATCCTCTACGTTTTTGCCATGAGCTTTGCGGCCATCGATTGGGTGATGTCCATTTCTCCGCACTGGGCTTCCACCATTTACGGCTTCCTGTTCGTCGCGGGGCAATTGATTTCTTCCATGGCGCTCATGATCGCCACGGTCGTGCTCCTCTCCCGCTCCGAGCCGTTCGCCAGTGTCCTCCAGAAGCGGCATTTGCATGACCTTGGCAAACTGCTTCTCGCTTTTGTGATGCTCTGGGCTTACTTCGATTTCTCGCAACTCCTCATTATCTGGTCGGGAAATCAGCCGGAAGAGATTAGTTTCTATCGCACGCGGCTGTATGGAGGCTGGGGGGTGGTCGCCGTCATCGTCCTGGTTTTCCATTTTCTCGTTCCCTTCCTGCTGCTTCTATCGCAGGACCTGAAGCGAAACCCGAAGCTTATTTCCAGAATCGCTGTGTGGCTTATCCTCATGCGTCTTGTCGATCTCTTCTGGATGACCCGCCCGGAATTTACATCCAGAGCCGCGCCTACTTGGCTTGATCTGGTTTTGCCCATCGCCCTCGGCGGGATTTGGCTCGGTTTCTTCGCCTTCAATTTGAAGCAGTGCCCTCTTTTGCCATTGGGAGACCCGAAATTAGCGGAGGCCATTGAACACCATGAGCACTGAGCCTCATCCCACTGGCCGCGCTCCGGGCGCTGAACCGCGTCACGCGGACGTCTCCTACGAGCCGCGCGACGTTCAAGCGAGCACCATTTATTGGTTTCTCTTTGCGCTTGGGCTGGCGACGGTTGTCGCGGCGGTCATTTGCGTATTCATCTTGCGTTTTACTACCAATCTCGCCGCTTCTTCCGAGGCTCCTCCTCCGCCCTCCCGTGAAGCTCTGGGCAAGGACTATCGGAACTTGCCGCCGGAACCGCGCCTGCAGGGCGTGCCCGGTCACCTAAACGACCCGCAGAAGGATTTACGCGAAAAAGTGAAAGCGGACAGCGAGGCCAACGAGGAACTAAAGTGGATCGACAAAAATGCCGGCATCGCGCAGATTCCGGTGAAGGACGCTATGAAGATCATCGCGGAGAAAGGTTTGCCTGCGGTCGGCGCACCGCCGGCGGAGAAGAAGAAATAAGGAAATGAAGAACGCCGTTTACATTTTCGGAATCGCTGCCTTGCTTGCCTTTGCGTGCGCATCGCAGGCGCAAACCATCCCCGATAACGTCGGCTCTTCGGCCGCCACTATGCCGGCTCCTCTGCAAAATGTTGGCTTCGAGCCGCCGCTCAACGGCCAGATGCCTCTCGACCTGCATTTCCGCGATGAGTCCGGCCGCGACGTGCAGCTCCGCGAATTCTTTGGCAAAAAGCCGGTGGTCCTCGCCTTCGTTTATTACAGTTGTCCGATGCTGTGCGACCAGATCCAGATGGGAGTCGTCGGCACTTTACGCATGCTCTCCTTCAATCCAGGCCGCGACTATGAAGTGGTTTTCGTCAGCTTCGATCCGCGCGATACTCCCGAAGCGGCGGCGAAAAAGAAAGAGCAGGATCTGGAACATTTCCACCGTCCGGAGACCGTTTCCGGCTGGCATTTCCTTACGGGATCACGGGAATCCATCGTGGCTGCCACGCGCGCCGCGAACTTCCGTTTCCACTTCGACGACAAATCCAACACGTTCGCGCACGCCAGCGGCGTCCTGATCCTGACTCCGGACGGGCGCATCTCGCGCTACTTCTACGGCATCGAGTATCCCGGCCGCGATATGCGCCTCGGACTTGTTGATGCCTCGGCCGGAAAAATCGGTTCGCCCATCGACCACGTGCTGCTGTTCTGCTATCACTACGACCCGTCCACGGCGAAATACAGCGCGTCCATTCTGCGCATCATCCGCCTTGGCGGCATTGTGACAATTGTTTGTATTGTTGGCGGTATTTTGATTTTCCGGCGCCGCGATGTTCATTCGGCCCAGACCAAGCTTCAAGGAGCGCACTAAGACCGTGCAGTCGCAATTGCCATTGTACCCGGATGAAGCGTCCAACTTCGCTCCGCACGTGGACAGCCTGATGATTTATCTCACTTCCGTCTGCGTGTTCTTTGCCGTAGGCATTACCATTGCCATTGTCTACTTCTTCTTCAAATATCACCGCAAGAGTCCCAACGAAGTCGGGACTCCCATCCACGGCGATGCACGCCTCGAAGCCACCTGGATCATTGTTCCGCTGATTTTAGCGCTCTGTACGTTTAGTTGGGGCGCCGTCATCTACGTGGATTATCGCCACAGCCCTCCGGACACACTGGACATCTATGTCATCGGCAAGCAGTGGATGTGGAAAGCGCAGCAGCCCAATGGCCTGAAGGAAATTAACGAGTTGCATGTGCCGGTGAACCGGAACATTCGCCTCACGCTGGCGAGCGAAGACGTCATCCACGATTTCTATGTGCCGGCATTTCGCGTGAAGATGGACGTCGTTCCCGGGCATTACAACACCATGTGGTTCCGTCCCACCAAGCCCGGACGCTACCACTTCTTCTGTTCGCAGTATTGCGGCACGAATCACGCCATCATGGGCGGCTGGGTCATTGTCATGGAGCCCACCGATTACGCTGCGTGGCTTTCGGGCTCTTCGGGCGGTGAAGCCAATCCAGTCGTGGCGGGCGAGAAACTCTTCTCAGAGAGAGCCTGCATTACTTGCCATCTTGCCAACGGCACCGGGCGTGCTCCTTCGCTCAACGGCGTCTATAGCGCACAAGTGCTCCTGGCTGACGGCACGACCGTGACTGCCGATGATGCTTACATTCGCGAATCCATCCTTCAGCCCAACGCTAAAATTGTCGCCGGTTACCAGCCCCTGATGCCCACATTCCAAGGGCAACTGACGGAAGAGCAGATTCTCGCTCTCACCGCTTACATCAAGTCTTTGCAGTCGCAGCCGGTTCCCACCAAGGGCGCC
>Ga0335077_10010236_pt1 | contig 11667 bp, 12 predicted proteins | sample Lox_Sample_31_FD_207151 | JGI IMG/M metagenome (GOLD analysis project Ga0335077, IMG submission 207151) | Soil microbial communities from Loxahatchee National Wildlife Refuge, Florida, United States - Lox_Sample_3.1 | ecosystem: Environmental > Terrestrial > Soil > Wetlands | place: USA...
GAGTCGTGACGCTTGACCGACATTGGCCAGAGCGGCTGCAGCATCATGGCCGGTCGATTGGTCAACGCCACCACGCCATCCTGATCGACAAGAAAATACGGGTGATCGAAGCGGAGCAGATCTGCGGCAAAGTCGGCCAGACTCTTCTTGAGCACCACACTCCCGACAAACGTGCCGGCGGCAAGTCGGATCGGATAGCCGGCGCAGTAGTAGGTTTCGCCATCTTGCGCATCGAGGGCAAACCGATAACCCGGTTCGCTGCCACCACCGCTCCCCAGGCAGGGCTCGTCGGCGCGGACGCCAGGGATGCCTTCGGCGGTACCGCGGTCGAACGACGCGACGATGGTTCCGGAGCGGTCCAGAACAAAACCTGCCATGGCGCCGGAAGCGTCGACGTCCAGGGCGAGAACGGATTTGCCGATGGCGATTTCATCTTTGCTTCCATTTCCCAGCAGCGGGAGCAGCGAAGGCGAGCCGGCGAGCGACCTCACCATGCCCTCGACAATGGCGGTTTCGCCGGCGAACCTGCTGGCCAGCAGATCGATGTCGCCACTCGCTTCCTGCTGCACGTTCTGCTGATAGAGGTCACCGAGAAATTCGGTGAGCATCCATCCGGCGATCAGGATCGTCACCATGGCGGCCAAGGTGGTGATGAATTGTCGGCGCAGGAACCGCGTGTAGCGCGGAGAAGAAACCTCCTTGATGAGTTGCTCGCCCCAGATCGACCAAATCGAAAATGCCAGCCAGCAGGCCAGCAAACCGCGTGCGAGCTGGATGGGAAATCCGGCGTTGCGAGCGAACCACTCCTGATTGATGATGGTCGAGGGCCACAATGCCGACGTCGGCGCGATCAAACCCGCGGCAATCGCATAGGCTGCGAATCCCGCAGCGACGCACAGCGCGAGACGCTTGGTGAAACCGGAAAATTCGCGGGAAAACCTGGCGAAGATCAGGCTCACCGCCATCGCGCCACAAAAGCCGAAGATGTATCGCGCCAGCACGGCGGCCAAGTTCAAACCGCCGATGGCACCGCCGACCACGATCGTCGACAATAACGGTACGTAGATCCACGGACCCGGCACGCGAAAGCCGAGGCGGCGCGCTTCGCGGCGTGCAAATTCTGTCAGCACGACGAACGACGCCGTCATCAGCAGCACGCGCAGCAGGGCGAATTTCAGGTTGTCGCCGACGACCAGAGCGGACAGATCGAGCCACTCGCTGGCGCCGTGCAAATAGCCGAAGAGCGCAAGGATGTTCCAGGCTTCCGTTCGGCCGCCGATCCTGGCAATGGCCAGGCACGTGGTACCTAAAATGACGAAGGCGAGCCCGTAGAAGAACAGGATGAAATCGAGCTGGCCACTCAGAAACGTCGACATGGCTCCCCGTACGAAGCGCGGCGTCGTCCCAGCGCTCGAACCGCACAGACCATGCTTTCGATCATCGTCCGCTCGGCCGCGTGCGGTCGATCACGATGTGGGGCCATCTATAGGCGAATAAGGTCAAGAACGGCTTGCATCAGCGCTTACAAATCGACGCGATATGATGTCTCGTTCTGATACAATACTGGCTCGGCCATGAGCGCTCCCATCAGGTTCATCCGCAGTTCGACACTCGAAATCGCCTACGAGGAAGACGGGGAGCGCGATGGCGTCCCGGTCCTGCTGCTCCATGGTTGGCCCTACGATCCGCGTTGCTATGACACCGTCGTGCCACTGCTTGCCGCGGCTCACCATCGTGTCATCGTGCCCTATCTGCGCGGTTTCGGCCTGACGCGCTTCTTGTCAGCTGAGACGATGCGCTCCGGCCAGCAGGCGGCACTCGGTCAGGATCTTCTCGACTTGATGGACGGGCTTCGCATTGAGAGTGCCCTGCTCGCTGGCTTTGACTGGGGTGGACGAGCGGCCTGCATTGTCGCCGCGCTGTGGCCGGCGCGCGTGCGTGGCCTCGTCACCGGTAACGGCTACAATATCCAGGACATTGCCGCGGCGGTGAAACCGCAGCCCCCGGAACAGGAATATCGGCTTTGGTACCAGTACTATTTCCACGGCGAACGCGGCCGCGCCGGCCTCGAGGAGGATCGGCGAGCATTCTGCCGTTTCATCTGGCAGCTGTGGTCGCCGCATTGGTCGTTCGACGATGCGACCTTCGAGCGCAGCGCGACGTCGTTCGACAACGCCGAATTTGTCGCCCTGACCATCCATTCGTACCGTCACCGCTTCGGCTATGCGCCGGGCGACCCGGCGATCGAACCGATCGAGCGGCGCCTGGCCACGCGACCCTTGATAACCGTACCGACCGTGGTGCTGCACGGCGCCGACAGCGGCATCCAGCCGGCTCAGGCATCGGAAGGGCACCGGCACTATTTCCCTGGCCTCTACGAGCGCCGCGTTCTGCCGATGGTCGGCCATAATCTGCCGCAGGAAGCGCCACAGGCCTTTGCCGATGCGGTCTTGGCTCTGCGCGGTCACGCCAAGGCCGCGGCAGATGGCCGTTGACCTTGCATTAACCCTTGGGGCGAAACTGGTTATGTGTGCAATTGGGTTGATTATGCCTTTACCTTGCGTTGCTTAGACTGAGATCGGGTCGTGAGCGTCAAACTGATCCTTGTTGCCGCCTGCGCCCTGATTGACGCCGATGGCCGCGTGCTCCTCGCGCAGCGGCCGGAAGGCAAGTCGATGGCAGGATTATGGGAGTTCCCGGGCGGAAAGGTCGAAGCCGGTGAACGTCCAGAACAAAGCTTGATTCGTGAACTGAAGGAGGAACTGGGTATCGCCGTCAAGGAAGAGTGCCTCGCACCTCTCACCTTCGCGAGCCACGCCTATCCCGACTTCCACCTTCTCATGCCACTTTACGTATGCCGGCGCTGGGAAGGAATCGTTGAGCCTCGTGAGCAGCAGCGGCTCAAATGGGTACGGCCGGACGCGTTGAGAGACTATCCGATGCCGCCTGCCGACGAACCGCTGATCTCGCATCTGACGACGCTGATGTGACTCGAACTCCGGAAGGCTAAAGCCAATGTTCAAGCTGTCGACACGCAAGATCGATCACGCGACCTCGCGCTTCGTGAAGGACGAGAGCGGCGCCACTGCGATCGAATACGCGATCATCGCGTCGGGTGTCGCCGTTGCCATTGCTGCGACGCTCGTCAACCTGGGTTCGACGGTGAAGGGCCTCTTCACCAATGTCTCGACATCGCTGAAGTAGCCCGATCAATCGCACCCGGACTGATCTTTGCCGACATAGCGGGCTCAGCGACGGGCCTTTTCACCTGCCGAGAATTCTCGCGTCCCGAGTGCATGGGAAAGACGCGTTTTTGCCGAACCAGGCTGTAGCGGTTGCTGCTGCGCCGGATGCGGCGCCCAACCCGACAACCACAGCAGATCGAACGTGGCGCGAATGCGTCCGTCGGCATCGGCAAAGCGGGCGGCGTAGATTTCCGCCATGCGCAAGAGCGTCGCCCGCCTGAGCGGCCGGCGCTGGCGGGCAACAAGAGCATTGGTCGCGCCCATGCGCCGCAGGTCTTGCATTAGATCGAAGGCGGTATCGTAGCGCACGATCACGCGGTCGACGTCGGTCACCGGCAGTGCAAATCCGGCACGCTGCAACAACGCGCCAAGCTGGCGTAGATCGGCGAATGGCGAGACGCGCGGCGAGGCACCGCCTTCGACTTCACTTTCGGCCGCGGCGAAAGATTGCCGCAACTCGGTCAGCGTTTCTCCGCCCAGAAGGACCGCGAGCAGCAACCCGTCTGGTTTCAGGGCGCGGCGAACCTGCACCAGCGTCCCCGGCAGATCATTGACGAATTGCAAGGCAAGCGCGGACGCCACCAAGTCGATCGAGGCATCGGCGAATGGCAATGCTTCCTCGTCGGCGACTATGAAATTCGGCGCCAGTGCCCGGCCGCGGTCCGGCGTCGCGCTCGTGATAATAACGGCACCGACGGAATGAGCGCTGCGCAGTGCACGCGTCACCGCGTCGCCGGGCGTGCCGAGATCCACGGCGAGGTCGAAATGACGCAGCACGGCGTCGAGTCGTTCGGCAAAATCCTCCCCGACGCGATCGAGCAGAAACGTTGCAGGACCGATGGCTGCAGCGCGCTGCTGCCGCTGCCGGATGAGCGCGCGGTCGAAGATCAACGGACTTGGCGACTGATGGACGTCGGCCATGGCGGCATTGTTTCACGTCTTGCGGGCCTGAGCGACCGGCGACTGCGACGATGACAAGTCAGCCGTGGCGCAGTACCGTGCCGTTATATTCCGACGTGCCAGCATGCTCGTTCGCGCCACTATGACATTTTCGGAAAGTCGAGCTTCGCCAACGCGCCTCAGACAGGTGGCCGACGCCCTGCGCAGCGTGTTGCATTCGGTGCTCGATATCGCGCTGCCGCGGCTTTGCGCCGCCTGCCGCGAGCCGGTCGAAGGCAGCGGGCTATGCCCAATATGCTGGTCCAAACTGTCTTTCATCGCACGCCCCTATTGCGAGCGCCTCGGCATACCCTTCGCCTACGATCCCGGGCCGGGCATCCTCTCGATGGAGGCGATCGCCGATCCACCAGCCTATCGTCGTGCCCGTGCCGCCGTGCGTTTCGATGAAATTTCGCGCGCTCTGGTCCACGCCCTAAAATATGGCGACCGGCTCGATCTTGCCCCGATGATGGGGCGCTGGATGAGGCACGCCGGTCGCGAGCTGCTGGCCGAAGCCGACGGGCTCGTTGCGGTACCGCTGCACTGGCGCAGGCTCTGGACACGGCGGTTCAATCAATCGGCAATGCTGGCGACCGCGATAGCGGCTGAAAGCGGCGTGCCACTCGTCGGCACCCTGAGGCGCGTCAAAGCGACCGCCCAGCAGGTCGGGCTGACCCGAACGGAGCGTGCCGGCAATGTCCAGGGCGCATTTCGGGTACCCGAGGAAGGAAGGGCCATGGTGGCAGGCCGCCGCCTCATCGTGGTTGACGACGTGCTGACTTCGGGCGCCACGGTCGAAGGTTGCGCTCGGGCGCTGCTGCGCGCCGGAGCGGCGAATGTCGACGTCCTGATCTTCGCCAGGGTTGTCGATCCGGTGCGAACGTCCATATAAGGAATTTGATGTAACTTAACCATCATCATGGCTGCTGTCGAAATCTATACCATTCGGTACTGCCCGTTTTGCGAGGATGCCAAGGAACTGCTGACCCGCAAGGGTGTCGCGTTTCATGAGATCGACGCCAGCGGAAATCGGGAATTGCGCAAGCAGATGATCGAGCGCTCGCACGGCCGCAGCACGTTCCCGCAGATTTTCGTCGGCGAGACCCACGTCGGCGGCTGCGACGATCTCTATGCGCTCGACGCAGCCGGTCGACTGGATCCGCTGCTCGCCGAAGCAAAGGATTAACCGGATGAGCGCGAGCACTTCGACCTTCAAGGTCGGCCTTGTTCAGATGCGCTCCGGGCTGCAGCCGCAGGACAACCTCGCCATCGTCGTGAATGCCGTCGAGGAGGCCAAGCGTTCCGGCGCCGACTACGTGCTGTCGCCGGAAATGACCAACATCCTGGCGCTCAAGCGCGATCAGCTGTTTGCGAACATCGTTGCCGAGGAGCAGGATCCGATGCTCGCCAGGCTGCGCGAGGTTGCGCGCAAGCTGTCGATCTATCTCCATATCGGTTCGCTCGCCATCAAGGTCTCACCGGAAAAAGCCGTCAATCGCTCTTTCCTGATCGACCGCAAAGGCGATATCGCGGCGCGCTACGACAAGATCCACATGTTCGACGTCGACCTCGCCGGCGGCGAGAGCTATCGCGAATCCAACAACTATCGCGCGGGCGAGCTTGCGGTCGTCGCCGACCTGCCATGGGGCCGGCTCGGCCTGACGGTCTGCTACGATCTGCGGTTCCCCGCGCTCTATCGCGCCTTGGCCGAAGCCGGCGCCTCGTTCCTCGCCATCCCCTCGGCGTTCACGCGTCAGACCGGCGAGGCACACTGGCACGTGCTGCTGCGCGCACGCGCCATCGAGAACGGTTGCTTCGTATTCGCCGCCGCGCAAGGCGGCAAGCACGAGAATGGCCGCGAGACATTCGGACACTCGATGATTGTCGACCCGTGGGGCCGGGTCCTCGCCGAGGGCGGCACCGAGCCCGGCGTCATCCTCGCCGAGGTCGATCCGGCAGCGGTCGCGGCCGCACGTGCGAAAATTCCTTCATTGCATCATGGCCGGCGTTTCGAACTCGTCGAACCCATGGCCGAGCCGACTCACCTGCATGCGGTACGAGGTTCGGCATGATCCGCTACGCCATCAATTGCGAGCGGGGCCACGGCTTCGAGAGCTGGTTTCAGAATTCGACGGCCTACGACAAGCAAGTCAAGCGCGGACTGGTGAGCTGCCCGGTCTGCGGCTCGGTCAAGGTCGAAAAGGCGATCATGTCGCCGAGCCTCGCGCGCACCGATATTCCGGCCCCGGCAACTGCGCCGGCGCCGGCACCGACCGCACCTCCCGGTCCAGCGGAGCAGCCTGGCCAAGTGGCGAAGTCGCCCCTCGCCATCATGGCGTCGCAGGAGCGCGAGCTTCGTCAAAAACTCAAGGAACTCCGCGACCACGTCACCAAGAATGCGGCGTATGTCGGTGCGCGCTTTCCCGAGGAAGCACGCAAAATCCACTACGGCGAGGTCGAGCATCGCTCGATCTATGGCGAGGCGTCGCCCGACGATGCAAAGCAACTGCACGAAGAGGGCATCGAATTTCATCCGCTGCCAATCTTGCCGGATGAAATGAATTAGCGCGCAAGTATCAAGAGCACGATACCCGCGACTATAAGTACCATGCCGAAGCCTTCGCGCGCGGTTGTGCGCTGGCCGAAGGCAAATCGTGAAATGAACTGGGCGAATAGAACCTCGATCAGGGCGAGCGTACGCACGCTCGCCGCGGTGGCGATGGCAAAGGCAAGAAACCAGAATTGCGAGGCCAGCGCGCCCATGAAGCCCGCAAACAGCGATGGCTTCCAGGCGCGGACGATCGCGAACAGCACTGTGCCATTGCACAGCCAGAGATACAGCGACAGCACCACGGCCTGCATCGCCAGTCCAACGACCAGCGTGAACGTCGCCGCCATCACAAAATTGGGCATGTGAAGCTCGAGAATCGCGCCGCGGAAGCCGATCGCCGACAGCGCGAACATTCCGCCGGCTGCAAGGCCGAGCAGCATCGGTCTCGTCCCGCCCATCATGCCGCCAGACTTGGTCGACATCACGATGACGCCCGCCGTCGCCAACAAGATTGCAATCATCATCGGCAATGTCACGGCATCACCGAGGAAAATGAGGCCGAAAATCGCAACCTGAACAGGCTCGGTCTTGATGTAGGCGATGGACACGACAAATGAACGCTCGTTCATGGTCGCGAGCATGAGCACCGTGGCAGCGACCTGGGCAAACGCGCCGACGATAACCCAGGGCCAGAACATGAAGTCTGGCCGCGGCACCGGCAGATCGGTCCCAAACACCAGCCCGAGTAGAAAGATCAGCGCGAACGGGAAGCCGAATAGAAAGCGGACATGAGTCGCTCCGACCGTGCCCAGGTTCCCGGTCAGCTCGCGCTGCATCGCATTTCGAACGGTCTGGGCAAAGGCGGCAATGACGGTGAAAATGGCCCAGAGCCAGCCGGCGAGGATCATGCCGGCTTTTCCGCAACGACCATGTAATTCACATCCATGTCGCTCGACAGCTGCCAACGGTCGGCGAACAGATTGTAGAGCACGCCGGTCTCGGCGACGATCTGCATATCAGTGTGACCAATCGCGATCTCGAGTTCGATCGGTGTTACGAATCTGTCCCACTGGTGGGTGCCGCGCGGCAGCCACCGCAGGATGTATTCGGCACCGACGATCGCCAGCGCAAAGCTTTTCAGCGTGCGGTTCAGCGTAGCGACAAAAAGTAGGCCGCCAGGCTTCACCATCGCAGCGGCGAGGCCGACGAAAAAGTCGACGTCGGCCACGTGCTCGACCACTTCCATGGCCAACACGACGTCGAAGCTCTCGCCGGCTTCGGACAAGGCCTCGGCGGTCGTAGTGCGATAATCGATCGCCAGGCCTGAGCGCGCCGCGTGGGCGCGAGCGGCGTCGATATTGGCCTGCGAGGGGTCGGCCCCGACGACCGAGGCTCCGAGCCGCGTCAGCGGTTCCGATAAGATCCCTCCGCCGCATCCGATGTCGAGCATGCGCAGACCCGCGAGACTATCGAGGCGCTTGGGGTCGCGCTCGAAATACGCGGCGGTCCGGTCGCGGATATAGCCAAGGCGCACCGGATTGAATTTATGGAGCGGCGCCATCGGCCCACGCTCGTCCCACCATTGTGACGACAAGCGCGAGAATTGCGCAATTTCGCCTTCATCGATGCTCGGCGCATTTGTCGGCTGGCGTTCCATGAAACCCGTGTGCCTTGACCCGTGTGCCTTGGCTTGCGTCGGCGGCAGCACGGCAAGCCGCGTCGCCGCCGCCCCTTGGTCCAATTCGACTAGAGCATGATCCGGAAAAGTGGATACCGGTTTTCCGAAAAAATCATGCTCCACGCAAATGAATTAGACCATGATCCGATTCCATCCGAACCGATCATGGTCTAAGCGCTCGCCCGCTTGCGCTTGAAATGACCGTAGCCGGGGCGATAGCTCTTCTCGTCGAGAAATTGCTTCATGCCCTCTTCGCGGCTGTTCTCTTTGTCATTGTAACGCAGCGCATCGCTCTTGGCGTTGAGATAGTCCTGTGCCTGTGGTTCATTCATGAAGCGCACCGCGCGGATCGCCTCCTTGGTGTAGCGAATGGCTGCCGGACTTTTCTCCATCAGCTTTTTGGCAAGCTTGATGGTTTCCTCACGCAGCTTTTCCTTTGGGTAGGAAAAATTGACAAAGCCCATCTGCTTGGCCTGTTTGCCGTCGAAGGAGTCGCCGGTGATGCCGTAGTAGAGCGCATCGCGATAGTTCAGGGTCTGCACTACATTCCATGAAACGATGCCGCCCGGCAGGATTCCCCAATTCACTTCCGACAGACCGAACAGGGCATCGTCGGCCGCGAGCGCAAAATCGCAGGCACAGACCTGGGTAAAGGCGCCGCCGAAACAATAGCCGTTGATCATGGCGATTGTCGGTTTCGGGAAGGTGGAGAGCTTTTGCCAGCGCCATTGATTTGAAGCGCGCCGTAGCTTGTGGCGCGCCGCGGCATTGCCCGCATTGGCACGAAAATAGAGCTTGATATCCTGGCCCGCCGAAAACGCCTGATTGCCGGTTCCGGTGAGGACCAGAATTTCCGTTTCCAGGTCTACTGCGAGGTCGTCGAGCACCTCGTCCATCTCAAGATGGACCTGCGGACTCATGGCGTTGCGCTTGTCAGGCCGGTTGATCATCAACCAGCTGATGCCGTTTTCCTTTTCAACGGCGATCGCTTCATATTTCTTGGCGGGCATCGGTCTCTCCTTGGTGCGCCTTATCTCATTCAACAATCGACGACGACGCCGGACAAGGGTCGGCGCCGCCGCGTCGTTCAGGACATCTTTCGTCTTGTCGCGGCGTAATCTGCGATCGACCGCACGCAACGCAGTGTCTTATCGACCTCCTGCATAAATCCGATATGGGGCAATTGTTCGCGAAGCGCGCGACTATAGTCGTTATTGCCGTGCGAGATCATGGTCACATGCACGATCGGCTTGCGCGTGCGGGGCGCCAATGCGTTTACGGCGTGTAGATTGGCTTCCTTGCGCTCCGAACCGGGGCCGCGCGGCAGCTCTTCTTGCAGCAGTAAAATGTCGACGCCGGGATCATCCAACATGGCCTCGACGCACTGGAGATAAACCTCCTTGCTGCCAAGACCGGCAAAACCGGAATCGAGCGGATTGCCGATGAATGTCCCTACCCCGAGGACGGCTTCCAGGCGCTGTCGGGTTGCCGAGGCGAGCGGTGGAAAACCGAGACCATGCGCCGCGCCGAGGTCGAGCAGCAATCCGCGCAGCGCACCGGAGAACGTGATGCCACCGAGATTGGCACCGGCTGGCAGCGGCGCGTGGATCAGGAACTCGACCGTCTCGACGATGTCGTCGAGCGTGCGGACGCGAATGATGCCGGCCTGTTCAGCAAGTGCGTCGAATTCCTCAATCGCTCCCGCGGTCGCGCCGGTATGGGCGAGCGCCGCCTCGCGCCCGGGCGCCGAAGCACCGAGCTTCACCGCGACCACCGGCTTGCCGAGCCGATTGGCGAGCGCGGCGGCAGCGCGCAGTTGGTCGGGATCCTTCACCGCTTCGAGGTAACAGACGATAACGCGTATGAACGGTAGCGTGGCGTAATAGGCGATGTAATCCGCGCTGCTCAATCCGGCTTCGTTGCCAGAGGTGACCAGCGAGGCCGTGAGGATGCCGCGCTCCTCCAGCGTGCGTTTGATCGCCATGGCGAGACCGCCCGACTGGGCGACGATCGCGATCGGTCCGGCGGCAATGCGGTGCGGACGATCATCGGTCAGTGTCATCAAGCGCGACGGGGCATGGATGTTGCCCATGCAATTCGGACCTGAGACCGCAAGGCCAGTCTCGGCGATCGTTCGATCGAGCTGCTCCGCAAGCGTCTTCGCGGCGGGATCCTGGGCTTCGCCGAACCCCGATGACATCACGGTCGCGCTGCGCGCCCCCGCGGCGGCGGCCGCCCACAATGCGTCGGGAACCAGCGGCGCCGGGATCACCACGACGACGTGGTCCGGCGGTTCCGGAAGCTCGGTGAATGTTCGATAGCAGGGCATCGACCAGACGCGATCGCGGCGCGGGTTGATCGGGTAGACGACGCCCGCGTAATCGTAGCGCTTGAGGTTCTGGAAAGTGCGCATCGCCCAGCTTGTGGGTGCGTCGCTGGCGCCAACAATCACGACGTTGCGCGGATTAAGCAGCGCCTCGACCTTGGCTTGGGCTGCTGACAACCGCTCCTCCCGCACCGTGGGGGCGGATGCCAGCCCCTGCTTCATCGTCCCGGACGACATCAATATCTCATCGCAAAACGGCTCACCGGTCGCTGCGGGCCGGGCCCGCAGCGACCGTGCTGGCCGACCGGGGCGGCGGCCCACCCAGTAACCGCGACATTAAAGGCACGTTGCACTCGCGTGCGTCCTGAACGAGGATATGCCGCGAAACGGCTTAAAGCATTACTGGAACTGGGAGGGAGCAATGCGAAAAATCTTATGCGGTCTCGCTGGCGCCGCGCTGGTTGTCTTTGGCGCCGCAGCGGCCAATGCGCAAGGCACGGTCAAGATCGGTGTCATTATTTCCTATTCGGGCCAGTTTGCCGACACCGGCGCGCAGATGGACAACGGCATCAAGCTGTACATGAAGCAGCACGGCGACACTGTGGCCGGCAAGAAAATCGAACTTGTCCGCAAGGACAATGGCGGCATTGCGCCCGATGTCGCCAAGCGCCTGGCGCAGGAGGCGATCGTGCGCGACGGCGCCGATATCCTCGCTGGGTTCGAGTTGACGCCGAACGCGCTTGCGGTCGGCGACGTCTCCGCGGAAGCGAAGAAATTCATGGTGGTGATGAACGCGGCGACATCGGTCATCACCACGAAATCTCCCTACATTGCGCGGACTTCCACCACCACTCCACAACTGAACTACACACTGGGCGTCTGGGCGGCCAAGAACGGCATCAAGAAAGTCTATTCGATGGTCTCCGAC
>Ga0335077_10010237_pt1 | contig 11665 bp, 8 predicted proteins | sample Lox_Sample_31_FD_207151 | JGI IMG/M metagenome (GOLD analysis project Ga0335077, IMG submission 207151) | Soil microbial communities from Loxahatchee National Wildlife Refuge, Florida, United States - Lox_Sample_3.1 | ecosystem: Environmental > Terrestrial > Soil > Wetlands | place: USA: Florida...
GGCGTACTTTTCTTTCCGGCGGCTTGAAAATCCGCAGGGACAAACAGATCCTGCTCAAGTTGCAACAAGAGCGTCTCGACTGCGTGTTTTTTTTGCTTCGAATTGGGCACCGTCATTAAGTCCGCTGGAATTGTCTGATCACGACCCCGAGCTACACTCCTGATTTGTGCGAGTCTTCCCAGCCGCAAGAAAGAGACCCGCATGGGAAGTGTTTGTTCGAGCCCGCCCATTAAAGCTGCGTCGCGAACTTCCAGTGCATATTCCGGCGGCTCGTTGTGATCCAGGGGGTTGAAGGCCCGGTCGATCCCCCGCACCAGCTTTTCCTTGGTACTGCGAGGACGCTTTGCTTTTTCAAAGGACGCAACGACGAACGTTAAACGCGTGCCAGCCGCAATCGCAACATCCTTGTCGGAGTACAGCGGTCGGGCTAGGGTGGCTTCCAGGCTCGTCCCAGGTCTTAGCCGCTCAATGCGAGTCGCATGAGGTAGATTGAGCCGAATCATCGTGCCTTGGGGAATCCGGCGGATGTCGGATGGGCTTGATGACAAAGTTGTCTGCTGGGCGCTTGCCAGCATGGGCAGGGCAAGCATCAGCAGTAACCAAACCATTCTTGCGGTCTGGACAGTTGGCCGTAATTCTACGCTCTTCATAGGAAACCTGTCGTGACAAATCTGAACTGCACCCAAACGAATTTGCACTTATGAGAACACTCTTGCGCCTCTGCGAGAGACGGAAGAGCGTGAGCGCCCCTGTAAATCCTGAGACTCACACATGGCACCCACGGCTCCTCTACTCATGGATGAATTCGCCTTTTTGCAAATTGTTGTGGTCAGCGGCTGCAGCCGAGACGCGAGTGGTGAAAATCCATAAACCGGTTAAGACAAGAGGCAAGAGTCCTGCGACTGCGAACGGCTTCTTACTTTTCATCAGGTTCACCTCAGTTTGAATTGCTTGGAAAGAAGCCAGACGGACGCATACCCTGTGCTGGTCCAGGGACGCGGGCGTGGGGGTGAAGCCTAGTTGCGGAGTGTTGCAGCAAGTTCGTTGCAGTGTAAAAACATTGTTCGAATTTATTAACCGGGGAAGGCAGTTCAGGGCGCTCGAGGTCACCGCCTGCTGGCGCAGGGAAAGAGACACCAATAGCTTTAGGTCAGCGAGGCGGATCGTCTTCTCAAAAGGTCAACGGTAAGCGACAGAAAACGATGCTCGAAGCAATCCTCTATAAGAGACATTTCAGACTAGCGAGGAAGGGGTGGCTTGAAGCGCTCATCTACTTCGACTTGATAACCCGTGACGAGCTTATTGGTTTCGTTGGCCATGCCAATCACGGCCTGCAATTCCTTGAACATCGCGTCGGTCATGCCTTTGCCAAAGGCAGAAGCGGTGTGCGAGGCAATGCAATACTGGCAATTGTTGGTGACACTGACGGCGACATAGATCAATTCCTTGGTCAGCGGGTCGAGGGCGCCCGGCGCCATGATCTGCTTGATGCTTTCCCAGGTGTGCTTGAGCAGTGCCGGATCATGCGCAATCGCTTTCCAGAAATTGTTGATCCAATCCGTTTTTCGCGTGGCCATGATATCGTCGTAAATGGCGCGCACTTCCGGCGTGGCGTCCTGATATTCAATCAATCCGAACGTAGACATAAGAGCTCTCCCAAAATTGTTCGCAAATACAGTCTTCAAATTAGCAGGAATCATTTACTGTCGCCCAACTTTTTGCGCGCTCGCCGCCCGCCAATTTGCTCCCGTTCCCAGCATGAATTTTTTCGCTTTGTTGAATGCAATTCATTTTTCTTGACACTTGCCGCCGGAGCAGGTTTAATCTCTCACCCAACAGCCATATTGGTATTCGCTTTCGTAGCGGTGTAATTACCAAGAGGGGCAAGCAGGTCCGGGGGGCTTGTCCTTAAGAGCTGAATGACGGATCACAATCCAAAACCGAAGAAATTCGGTTCCCAATGCGGCTTACGAGTGGATCTTTTTTAAAACGTCCTGCCGAAAAAACGGGACGTGGGTGCAGTCAATTCAGTTTTTGATTTCGAATAGGGGGGTGTTGCATATATGAAGCGCCTAGTTCTCGCAATTCTAATCGTGCTATCGCTCGCAGTGGCAGGGAATGCACAAACCTTCCGCGGCGCGATCAACGGCACCGTGACCGATCCGTCTGGAGGTTCAGTTCCCAACGCCACGGTCAAGGCCACGGAAACCGCCACCGGCATCGATCACACAACCACGACGACCAGTGACGGAGCTTTTGCCTTCCAGGACATTCCGCTCGGCTTTTACAAAGTCACAGTGACGGCCACGGGGTTCCCCCCCTATGTAGTGGATAAGGTCGAGGTGACTGCGGGCCAGATTCATACGCTGCAGATCAAGCTGAAACTCGAGCAGCAAGCCACGACCGTCGAAGTTTCGGCTGCCGCGCTGACTCTGGACACCACTACACAAACGCAAACAATGACAATCGCTTCCGACGTCGTCCAGGACGTTCCCCTGAACGGCCGCGACTTCACCCAGTTGGTTGCGGTAGCCCCCGGTTACGGTGGCTACTCTGTCGGGGGCTTTGGATCACTAAACGGAACGCGCACCAACCAAATGAACTGGCAGATTGACGGCGTGGACAACAACGACTTCTGGCACAACATTCCCGCCGTCAATCAGGGAGGCGTTTCCGGTATCGCTGGCACGGTCTTGCCCATCGATTCGATTGATGAATTCTCGGCCCAGACCCAGTCCGGCTCGGAGTCTGGACGCAACGCGGGCGGCACGGTGAACCTGGTCATCAAGTCTGGCAGTAATACCCTGCATGGCTCTGCTTACTACTACAATCGCAACGAGTTTTACGGTGCGGCTCCGGCATTCTTGCCGCCAGGAACGAAAAAGCCTCCTCTTCGCAATGAGAACTATGGCTTCTCCCTGGGTGGACCCTTTGTCAAAAACAAGTTGTTCTATTTCACGAGCTTTGAAAAACAGCAGTACATTATTGGGTTGTCGGGTGTTGCCACCGAGCCTTCGGACGCCTGGATAGCGCTGGCCCAGGATATCCTAAGCAACGGCAACAATACGGGTAAGTACGGCTCTTACGCGCCAGTTACCGCGAGCACTCTCTCTCAGAGTTTAATCGGCCCTAATGGCTTCTGGCCCCGCAGCCTGATCGGCGGCCTTCCCGCAACGGACAACAATTTTTTTAGCCCCGTCGCTTCCACCGGGTACAGCTACAACGGGGTAGCCAAGGTGGATTATCAGATAAACGACAAGCACCACCTGTACGTGCGTTTCTTCGGAGGCCAGGGCAGCCAAGCTGCTCCGCTGGGCGGCAGTCCCGCGCTGGGAACCGCCAGCTCTAACTTGAAGGACTACTTCGAGGTGGCTCCGCTCCATGTCTTCAATGAGTCGGCAGTGCTCAACTCCACTTTCTCCACACGCCTCACCAACCAGATCCTGGTGGGCGCCAACTACTTCAATCAGACTTTTGCCGACTTCAACCACAGCTTCGATACCCACGCCATGGGCCTGTTCCTTAGCCCCGATGCCACAAACCACGGGCAACCCATATTTGGCGCTCCGAACGTTGTCATCGGCAACTTTGAACAGATTGGCCTTACGCCCCCGGAGGGAAGAAGTGACCTCACTTGGCACATTACGGACATTGTTTCGTACTCTATGGGCAGCCACCAGTTGCGCTTCGGCGGCGAGTTCCGCCGCGGCAGAGTGGATGAGTTCTATCATCGTCGCGGAACAGGCAGGTTTGTTTTTGATGGCAGTCAGGGCGACCAAACACAGTGCGTCGTCATACCAACTGGCCCCACCACCTCAGTCCGTGACTGCGCTTGGGGAATTCCAGACCCGCAACATATAGATTCCTCACTCTGCAATGCACTTTGCCAGTCGCTGGATCCCAACGCGAGGGCCCTGGCAGATTATCTCGCTGGGTCGGTCGCTTCTTCTTCGATCGCCGTCGGCAATCCGGAACGCAACGTATACGTGAATGCCTATGACTTCTACTTTCAGGACGCCTGGCAGCTTAGCAAGAAGCTCAGCGTCAATTACGGATTGCGCTACGAGTACTTTGGCCCGCTGCACAATGGCGACAAAAACCTTGCTGTCTTCATCCCGAGTAAGGGCCTAGTCATTCAAGGGGCTGGAATCAATTCCATCTTTCCGCCGGATCGCAACAACTTCGCTCCCAGGCTCGGCTTTGCTTATCAGGCCAAGAACGACCTTGTCGTTCGCGGCAGCTTCGGCGTGTTCTACGACCAGATCAACATCAACCCGTTTCTGGATTTCCGGCCGCCCGCCAATGCCGCCGATGGTTTGCAGGACAATCCCATTGGACCTGCCGCCGTGTCAAACTACAGCCTGAGCGGTTACAACTGGCAGACAATCCAGCAAACCAGCCCGACCGGTTCCATCTTCCCGGGGAAAACGACGTGCACAACTCTCAATGTGGCCACTGACCCGAACTGCGGTACCAGCACATTCGCTGCTTACGCCGTCAATCAGAATTTCCGGGCGCCCTACTTTTACAACTACAGCCTCCAGGTAGAGAAGAGTCTCGGCAATGCCTCGGTTTTCCAGGTCGGCTACGTGGGCAGCCAGGGGCGCAAGTTGAACATCATGCTCAACATCAACGCAAACGGCGAGTTCGCCGCACAGTTTCCCAACGCCGGCAACATCCTTCAGGAAAACAGCATCGGCACGTCCAACTACAATGCCCTCCAGGCCACCTACAGGCTTCGCGTCTGGCATGGGCTGACCACCACCGTGGGTTATACCTGGTCGCATTCCCTCGATGAGGTCAGTCAGTATCGCGCTGTCGTCGCCGACAGCGCCAACCTGAAAGTGGATTACGGCAACAGCGACAACGACACCCGCCACCTCTTTACAACCAGTCTCACTTACGAGGTCCCCAAAGCTCCTTGGGCCCATGGTTGGTCCACCTATTTGGTCAACGGCTGGCAGGTTAGCAGCTTGTGGAACTTCCATACGGGCCAGCCCTGGAACGTCACCTTGCCCTTTGCCGACTTAATTGGCAATCCCTTCAAAAGCGATGGAAACTACACCGTCAGCCACTCGTTTACTAGGAATATCATCCAGAACGGCCAGGGCACGGGGCCGGGCGTCCAATGGGTCAATCCTGACGCCTTCGGACCGCCGACAGGCGCTTTTGGCACGCTCTCCCGCAACAAGTACTACGGTCCGGGCTTCGGGGATGTAGACCTTTCCGTCTTTAAGAACATCCCCATCCGGGAACGCCTCAAGATTCAGTTGCGAGCCGAGATATTCAACCTCTTTAACCGCGTCAATTTCGCGAGTGGTCCCGGTGCCGTTAACGGGGACGGCACGGTGCGTGACACGATCGGCGACTTCAACGGCGCACCCGGGATCGGACCCGGCGAAGCCTACAACATGCAGTTGGCGGCCAAGATTATCTTCTAGCCGCTGCAGAACAAGACTCATTCCAACGAGGGACACTCACCCCTGGTTGCGGGCGTCACCGTGAGCGGAGCGAAGGATCTCAACTCCTGCGTACCGAGGGAGGAACATCTAGCGGCGCAGGAAATTCTCCAGCAGCAGCCGCGAAAGCTGCCGCGTGTTATGCCGGATCACGCCATGCTCTTCGAGCAAATCGTCAACGATGACGCGATAGCCGAGCTTCTGCAGCGCCTGCCTATCCACCGCCACCGGCTCGGCCCCGTCCGCGCGGTACCGCCGCGCCACTTCCGGCGAAACTGCCTGCCGATTCGCCACCACCCAATCAATCACGCGCCTCGGCACATGTTTCTGAATCGCGCGCAAGTGGTCGGCCAGGGCATAGCCGGACGTTTCCCCCGGCTGCGTCATCAAGTTCGCGATATACACGCGCGGCGCCTTCGATTTGGCGATGGCGTCTGCAATTTCAGGAATCAGTAAATTGGGCAAAATGCTGGTGTAGAGCGACCCGGGCCCAAGCAGAATTATGTCGGCCTCCTCGATCGCCTCAAGCGCGGTCGGCAGCGGCCGCACGCGGCGCGGCGAAAGCGCAATTCTCTCAATCGGCGAGCGACTCGCGGTGATTCGCGTTTCGCCGTGAACTTCCCTGCCGTTTTCCAGCCTTGCCACCAGATGCACGTTGGAGAGGGTCGACGGAAAAATGCGCCCGCGAATCGCCAGCACACGGCTCGTCACGCGTATCGCTTCCAGAAAATCTCCCGTGACGTGCGTCAGCGCGGCAAGAAACAAGTTCCCGAAATTATGTCCAGCCAGGCCGCGCCCCGCATGAAACCGGTATTGAAACAGCCGCCCGAGCAGCGCTTCATCCTTGGACAGCGCCACCATGCAGTTGCGAATGTCGCCGGGCGGCAGAATGCGATTCTCGCGCCGCAGCCGCCCTGAACTTCCTCCATCGTCCGTGACCGTGACGATCGCCGCGAGATCCGAGATAGGGCGTTCGGCTGTGGCGTAGTCATCCGCGCGCCGCATGACGTGCTCTTTTAGCCCGCGCAAAAGCGTCGACAGCCCGGTCCCGCCCCCCAGCGCGACAATGCGGAAGCTGTGAACGAGACTCTTCGGCTTTGGGGAACGTTTTTTCACAGATGGAATTCGTGAAGCTGGCGGAGCAATCGTTTCACCGGCCGCGAGCGAAGGGCGCCAACCACTCAGTGTCAATTGTCAGTATACGCCGGGAATCTTCAGAACAGACAACGCGCGGAACGGAAGGGACGCAAGTGGCACGAGCGGAGTGTGAGTCGCCTCACCCGGAAAACTTCAGTTGGCCAGGCCGTCCTTTTCTGGATACAGCAGTTCGGTGAAGCGCGGGTCTTCCTGAAGGAACGCGAAGTCTTCGTCGTTGCGCGCATGAAAGCGATTTTCCGGCCGCAACTGAATGGCGACTTTCAAGTTTTCCAGCGCAGAGTCGGCTTCCCCGGTCAGGCAATCCAGCGCCGCCAGCGCGTAATGGATGTGGTCTGCCTTTGGAGCAGCCTTGCGCGCCTTTTCCAGGCTTTCGCGCGCTTCATCCCACCGGCCGATATTCATCATCGCCACGCCGCGCTGATAATGATCTTCCGCGCTGCGTGGATTCTCTTCGTGTGTCGGCTTCATGCGCTGCTCGGCGATTTTCAGGTGCACACGCGCGCGATCTGCCAGCTCTTTGCTCGGGCCTTTCAGAACTTCTTCGAGCCCCTGCTTGGCGCGTGCGAATTTTTGCTGATGGAAGAGGGCAAGCGCTTCATCATAAGTCTTGAGCTGCGCCTGGACGCGCGGGTCGACCAATTCCACGCCGCCCCGTTGAGGCGGCGGGGGAGCCCCTAAGCCCTTCTTTTTCTGTGGTTTAGAAGATCCCTTGGAGTGTCCGGACGACCCCGCCGAAGCTTTTTGCACTTTTGCCATGCAGCGAATGCTAACAGAGCCAGTTTCGCCCGTCAACGTAGGGTCAAACTGGGTGCAAGCGGGCGGCTTGCGATTTCCACAGCGCCAACCGTTACCGAACGGCAGCATCCGCGAAAATAGAACGTGGTGTTTCGCCGTGAATCGCGGAAACTGGTAGCAAGCCGTTGCCACTACGCAACGCGCGCAGCGGGAACGCTGGCCTGCCCGGTGCGCGTGTGCTATAAATTTGTGGCCGGATTCTGGTCGACGACAACGTGCCTTTCATCAATTTTCCTGCGCGCGAAATTAATTGCAAACTGGTCTACTACGGTCCCGGTTTGGGCGGAAAGACCGCGAACCTCCAGTGGGTCTACGACCACACCGGACAAAACCAGAAGGGCAAAATGGTGTCCCTGGCCACGGAAACCGACCGCACGCTCTTCTTCGATTTTCTTCCGCTCGATTTAGGAACCGTGCGCGGCTTCAAGACGCGCTTCCATTTATATACGGTGCCTGGGCAGGTGTTCTACGAAGCCAGCCGCAAGCTCATCTTGAAAGGCGCCGATGGCGTTGTGTTTGTCGCGGATTCGCAGGAAGAGCGGCTGGACGCAAATTTTGAAACGATGGAAAACCTGCAGGAGCACCTGAAAGAGCACAACCTGAATTTCGATACCATTCCTTATGTCCTGCAGTTGAACAAACGTGATTTGCCGAACGCCATGGCCGTGCCCGAATTGACCAAGCAGCTTCAACGCAAGGGCGAACCGGTCCTCGAAGCGGTGGCCATTCAGGGCGTCGGCGTCTTCGAAACTCTGAAAGAAGTCGCCAAGCTCGTCCTCGCCGAACTCAAAAAAGGCGGCTAGGCTCCGCCAAGATCAGTACAGCCGGAACATCACCTCGATCATCACCTTCACTGTCACCGGCTCGCCATTGAGCGTAGCCGGCGTGAATCTCCAACCGCGCACAGCTTCCATGGCGGACTCATTCAAACCAAACGGGAGACCTCTTGCAATTCGGATCGGTCCGGTTTGTCCTTCCGCGGTGACCACGACCTCCATGACCGCCGTGCCAGAGAACTTTGCCCGGCGGGCAGGCTCGCTGTAACTCGGATCGCGGCAATAGACACACTTAGGCGGCTTGACTCCTCCCTTTCCCACCTCCCGGATTGCCGGGGATGAAAAGGCGTCCGTGCTTTGAGGTTTTGGCGCGAACGCTTCCGTGGGCTCCAAATCGCTAGGCGGACCGGCGTAGGAAAAAACAATCGACTCTTCCGGTCCAGCCTTGTCCTTTTGGCAGGACATTAAATGAGCTCTCACGCGCACCGAGGCGCCACTCTGTTCTATCGTTCCGGCCAGGACGGCCGTGGCACCCATCGCATGTCCCAGCCACCGCAGAGCCTTTTCGTTGTTGAGCAGTTCGCCGGGAATGCGTTGCCGTTCAAGATCGGAGCGAAACTGCGCGCGATCGACGACCGAAACGGCGTTCTTCTGCGTGGCGAGCGCCTGCGAGAATTGGTCCGCCAAAGCCATGCCGAGCTGCGAAGTCAAACCCGAAGCAAAAGTAAAATTGGCGACGGCGATCCGGCAATCATGTCCCTTGCAGTCCGCCTTGCCCGTGTTCTTGAGAATTCGCGCGGCGGCTTCACGGATTTGCGCCTCCGGAAGAGCAGACGATCCGCCCGCCTGCGGCGCTTGAGCGACGGTCGGGCGACCTCGAACGAGAAGAGCAAAAAATGCCATCACAAGGAGGAGACGAAGGACAGGTTGAACGAGGAAGCGCATGGGAATGCTCCTGCGAGATTTGGCTTCTGCCTCAGCTTAGAACGGAGGTGGGCGCGTTGTCTTGCAGCTTTGCAACGAAACGCTGCCGTAAGTCGCCACGCTGGTTCTCGCCGAACTTAAAAGGGCGGCTGAGAATTGCCGCCACGGAACTGTTGCCAATCCCCAGGCAGGCATACTGTTGGGATCTACTTTAGCAGGCGGAATGCAATCTCGATCGGAACGCAAACTGTTACTGGCTTCCCATCCCTGTCCTTTGCAGGTTTGAATTTCCAAGCCTTAACAGCTTCGATGGCCTTTTCGTCCAGACCGTCGCCTAGACCTCTGATGACGACAACTTCGGTTGCTTTTCCCTCAAGAGTCACCGTCACGTCGAGTGCGACCGCACCTTGCAGTTTGTCCGCCCGCGCTTTCGCAGTGTAATCGGGAGCGCGGCAATAAATGCACACAGGAAATCCCACCCCATTCACGCCAGCCCGCGGAACGCTTTTTTTGGCGCTCTCGTCCCGTTTAGTCTCTTGAGAGGCGATTGGGAGGACGAAGGCTCCATGCAACAAGACGCACAGAATAGCAGGAACTGAAGACTTCATGACAGGTCCTTGTCTTCACGACTCCACCAGAGCCTTGGCCAATTGGCGAGGCGGAGCCAAAAAGTGCCTACCTGAAATTGGCGAGGGCGGCGGCTTCGGTCTCGAAGGTGGGAATGGCTTCGACGAGGCGCGTGACCGTAAGAGCGTCACGGACGCGGCCGGGGCCGCAGACCAGGCGGACGGCCCCGCCGTCGCGGGCAAGCTGAATCGAAATGCGCACCAGCGTGGAAATTCCCGAGCTGTCGATCTGCGGAATCGCATTGAGAACGATGACCACTTTGCGCGCGCCCTCCTTGACCACGGACTGCAATGCGGCGTAAAGCTGGTCGGCAGGCTCGCCGATGGTCAGGCGGCCGTGGACTTCAATGATGGCGACGCCGGAAGAATCGCGGACGTTGATTTCCATGGGCAAACGTTCGGTCATGACCGTGAGCGGCTAGGCCGTTCCTTTAGCGATAGAAAAATAAAGAGTTGCCAGGCCGCACGGCATTATACGATGCCCGCACACCGGTTCCAAGAAAAGGGTCTACACAAGTCTTTCGCGAGTCATGCTTTTAGAAATTGTGAATGACTCAGTCATCACAAAAATCAATGGGGCCGATGAAAATTTCAAACTATGCAGCATACGCGAGGCGCGTATAATGCTGGGCTGACAATGCGGCGGGTCCCCGCTAGTTGAATCCAGAATCAGCGGAGCAGAGAACTTTATGAAGGTTGTAGGGCGGAAGTGTAGTTTCAGTTTTTTGCTGGCAGTCCTGGCGATTCTGCTCGCCGCAGTTCCGCTCGCCGCGCAACAAACTCCCGCCCCCGCTACTGCAACGTCTCCCGCCTCAGCAGGTGCGGATTCCGCAAAAGCCATCACCGACAAATTGACGCAGCTCGATAAAGACGTAAAAGCAGCGCAATCCGCGGGCGACAACGCGTGGATGCTCGTGAGCGCAGCGCTGGTCTTAATGATGACGGGCCCGGGGCTGGCACTGTTCTATGGCGGATTGGTGCGGCAGAAGAATACGCTAGCCATCATGATGCAGAGTTTCGCGCTGATGGCGCTGATCACGATTCTGTGGGCGCTAGTTGGCTACAGTTTGTGTTTTGGTGGCAGCGGCTCGGTAATCGGAAGTTTTGAGCACGCGTTCTTGCGCGGCGTCGGCGCGGATCCAAATCCCGATTATGCGGGGACGATTCCGCAAGCGACCTTCATGGTGTACCAGTTGATGTTCGCTATCATTACGCCGGCGCTCATTACCGGCGCGACCGCCGAGCGGATGAAATTCAGCGGCACGATTCTGTTCATGACTTTGTGGTTTTTGCTGGTGTACGCGCCACTCGCGCACATGGTGTGGGGAAAAGGCGGACTTCTGAACGCGGCGCTCGGCGGAAAATTTCCATGCCTGGATTTCGCCGGTGGCACCGTCGTACACATTTCTTCGGGCGTGTCAGCGCTGGTGTGCGCGCTGTATCTGGGCAAACGCGTCGGTTATCCGAAGCAGCCAATGCCGCCGCACAGCCTCGTGCTGAGCTTCATTGGCGCGTGCTTGCTGTGGGTGGGGTGGTTCGGATTTAACGCCGGAAGCGCGCTAGCCGCGAGCAGCTTGGCGACGAGCGCGTTCGTGGCCACGCACTTTGCAACCGCTGCGGCGGCATTGGGCTGGTGCGCAGCCGAGTGGCTGAAAAATGGAAGAGCGAGCGCTCTCGGCGCAATTTCCGGAGCCGTTGCAGGGCTGGTGGCGATCACGCCCGCTTCCGGATTTGTCGGGCCAATGCCCGCGCTGGCAATCGGATTGGTCGCGGGCGTCGTTTGCTACTTGATGGTGACGAAAGTCAAAGCGATGTTCGGGTATGATGACGCGCTGGACGCGTTTGGCGTGCACGGCGCGGGCGGAACGATCGGCGCGCTGCTGACGGGAATTTTCGCGCAACAAATCATCAATCCGATTTTTGGCGC
>Ga0335077_10010238_pt1 | contig 11664 bp, 8 predicted proteins | sample Lox_Sample_31_FD_207151 | JGI IMG/M metagenome (GOLD analysis project Ga0335077, IMG submission 207151) | Soil microbial communities from Loxahatchee National Wildlife Refuge, Florida, United States - Lox_Sample_3.1 | ecosystem: Environmental > Terrestrial > Soil > Wetlands | place: USA: Florida...
AGCCTGCCGCTGAACGAGCGCGACTTCAGCAAATTGCTGCTGCTGGCGGCCGGAACGATGACGGACACGAACGGCGCGGCGAATTTTACCCAACAATTCGCGGTGAACGGGCAACGCGGCGTGGCGTCGGTTTTCGCGTTGGACGGAGCCGATACGACCGATCCGGAGATGGGCGGGGCGACGTTTGCGAATTTCAACGTGGACGCAATCCAGGAAGTGCAATCGAACTCCGGAGTGCTGCCGCCGGAAACCGGGCACGGGGCGGCGATCTTGACGAACGTGGTGAGCAAATCGGGAACGAACCAGATTCACGGGAGCGCGTTCGAGTTCGTGCGCAACGCGGCGTTCGATGCGCGGAATTTTTTCGATCATGCGAGCGCGGTGGATCCGAGGAGGCTGCCGCCCTTCGTGCGGAACGAATTCGGAGCGACGAACGGCGGGCCGATCGTGCTGCCCGGGATTTACGATGGCCGCGACAAAACTTTTTATTTCGGCGAGTACCAAGGATTTCGGCAGGTGCTGGGGACAACGCAGGTCTTTCCGGTGCCGACCGCGGCAGAGCGGCAAGGCATTGACACGACCTCGTTTCCCGGTGACACACTGACCGTGCCGGTTAATTCGGAGATCGCGCCGCTGCTGGCGCGGTATCCGCTGCCGAACAATCCCACGGGCGCTTTCGGAGCGCGAACATACGCGGCTTCGTCGAAGGTGGTGACGAACACGGATCAATTTTCGATCCGCGTGGACCACTCGATTTCGGAAAAGGCGACGCTCTTCACGCGGTTCAGCCTGAATCAGATTAATGGGCCGACGACGAATCCCGACGAAACAGCGATTGATCCGAGCTTTGCGGTGAACTTTTTTGATCACCAGCGGAACGCGGCGGTGCGCTACGCGCGGACGATTTCGCCCCACCTTAGCTTTACGACTGCTTTCGGGTACATTCGCAGCACGCCGATTTTTCCGGCGCAGAATCATGAGGACGTGGCTTTGAACTTTGCCGATGGGCTGTTCCAGGGATTCAATACGGCGGACGGCTCGATCTTCGGGTCTTACAGCAATCTTTACCAGATCAAGCACGACATGGTGTACGCGCACGGGAAACACACGTTCAAGTGGGGCGCGGAATTCCGGATGAACAAAGACGCGACGATTTTCGGGACGAATCCGAGCGGGCTGTACACGTTCGGCGGAGGGACGGCGTATTCGCCGGTGGCGATCAGCTCGGCGAGCGGACAACACAACATCCAGCCCGGCGATGCGCTGCCTGACGCGCTGACTGAATTGCTTACGGCGACACCTTATTCGTATACGGTGACCGCGGTGTCGAGTGCGGTTCCCGCGGGCGATAAGTTCGACGAAGCCGCGGTGCGGCGCGAAGCCTACAATTTTTATTTTCAGGATACGTGGAAGGCCACGCCGAGGCTGAACCTGACGTACGGGATGCGCTACGAGATCAATAGCCGGATCAAGGAAGCGAAACACAAAACCTCGACAGCAGTGCCAATCGGGCCAGATGGAAAGCCGACTTCTTTTCTGACACCCGGGGCCACGCAAATCTTCGTGTACAACCCGCAGCCCGTCTATCCAATGGACTGGAGCGGATTCGGGCCGCGCGTTTCGATTGATTACGCAGTGAGCAAACACACCACACTGCACGCGGGCGCGGGCCTGACCACGATTCTGCCGAATCTGTGGCAGCAGAATTTCGTGACGGGAGGAATTCCGCTTACATTTCAGCCGCTGGTGACGGCAAGGCCAGGGATTTTTGTGCCGTTCCAGAACACACCTCTCGCGGTGACGCTGCCTCCAGCGTACACGGCGCAAGGGCAGCTTCTGTTTCCCGGGAACGACAGTTCAAACGTACCGGCAAACACGGTGATTGACCTGGCGAGATTTCAGACCGATCTCGAGGCGCTGACGCCGGGGAACCAGGTGCAATTGCTCGTTGCCGCGGCGATTGCGCGCGATTTCTGCAATGGATATATCGGTACGTATACGGCGGGATTCGATCAGGATCTTGGGAGCATGAAACTGAGTGTTGTGTACGTGGGAACCGCGGGAGTGCACCTGGCGAGCGTCGTTTCGCCGAACGGATACAGCAGTGCCGATCCGGCATTCGCACCGTACACGCAGTTCAATTCTTCCGGGCAAGCGATTGGAGGATACGGGCCGGAGGCAATCATGAGCACGGCGGCGCATTCCACATATCATGCACTGCAAGTGAGCGCAAACCAGAATATTTCGCGCTATGGATTGAGTTTTCAGGCGAGCTACACGTTTTCCAAGTCTCTGGATGACACAAGCGCGGCGATCGGAGGCCTTGCGGGAGGAGCAAACGTCGTACAACAAACTCAGCCGCAGGACCCGCGGAATCCGCGCGCGGAAAAGGGCCCGTCCACGTTCGACGTAACGCACGCTTTTTCGTTGAGCTTGATTCAGGCACTGCCGCTGGATCGCGTTTGGTTTTTGCGGCCGCTGGGAAGCAAGGTAACCCGCGGATGGCAAGCGCTGAACATCACCTCGATCGCGAGCGGATCGCCTTTCACGGTGTACTCGGGAATCCAGCAGACGGGCGCGGGATCGGGAGGAACCGACCGGCCGGATCTCGTGTCCATGCCCAGTTTTTCGACGAGCCGGACAGTTCGCGAGGATTACTTCGGGCGTGGCGCGAATAACACTTCGTTCTTCATGATTCCGATCAACGTGGCCGGAGGAACGGGGCCGAATCAGGGCGTGTTCGGAACGCTGGGGCGCGACACGTTTCGCGGGCCGGGGTTTCATCAATTCGACGTGGCGCTGATCAAGAACACCCCCTTCGGGCGGAGAGGAAACGGGGAATTAGGCATTTTGCAATTTCGCGCGGAGTTCTTCAACGTCTTCAACATCGTGAATTTCGGACTGCCTTCCAACGTGGTGCTGGGGAGCGGATTCGGGATCATCAGCAAAACGGCGGGACCTTCGCGGCAGATCCAGTTCTCGTTGAAGCTGGTCTACTGAACGCAGAGGTTGCGATTCGAGAGGGATTCAGCGCCCGTGGCTGCACATCCACTCGCCCTCGGCGAGGACGTGGCCTTTCCTGGCGCGCTCGAGGTCAGCTTCGGTCGCGCCGGATTTCAAACCGAGCATGGCATCCAGCGCATGGAGCTTGAAGAGACGGCGGTGGGGTTTACCCGGAGGCCGACAAGGACCGCCCCAGCCCTATTTACTAAAATCAGCAAGACCGTGGGAAGCTCCATTATCGAGCGAATCCAGCTTGGGAACGTTTTGCGGCAGGCAGCGCGCCCCGGAAAAGCATGCAGAGAGGCCTGCAGTTGGCCTTGCAACTCGGACCGAATTAGTCCAGTAGGACTTCACTTGTCGTATTTGGATGGCTGCATTGGTTACCGCAGCTTATCCGTAAGGCTTGGCGGCAAATTTTTTAGATTAGACTTCACTTTTTTGTTGACAATTCCCACAATGGATGTATTTTAAATCCATCCTTCCGGGCCCATCCCATCTCGATGATTCCAGCCTGATGGGGTGATTCGCCGATCAAAATCGTGTGACAAGGTGCCGTCTATCTGTGTGTGCCAATGTCACGCGAGTTGGCGAAGTGCAGCCTGATTCACTTAGGGGTGACTGTATGTCTTCGAAACGTGCCCTTTTCCTCTGGCTCGCCGTGCTTGGTGTGTCTGCCGCGCTCGTGCAGGCACAACCGCCAGGCCGCGGACACAAGAAAGACAAATCAAAAGCTGGCGAGACGACCCAAGCCTACGTGCCGCCGGCTGATGCCTCTCAATACGTCGGCTCCGACACCTGCAAGACGTGTCACGAAGACATGCCGACGAAAGGCTTCTACAAGACCTTTGAGGACTCGCCTCATTTTGTAACGACTCTGGACACCAAAGGCGGTCCGGGGATGCACGGTTGCGAAGCCTGCCATGGTCCCGGCAAGGCTCACGTGGATGGCGGAGGCGACAAGACCAAGATTTTCACGTTCAAGGACGTCTCCGCACAGGAAATCAGCGCTCGCTGCCTCTCGTGCCATCAATATGATGACGAGCATTCCAATTTCCTGCGTTCAGGCCATTTGCAGGCGGGTGTGAGCTGCATTGACTGTCATGACCCCCATCACCCCAAGGAGAGCCAGTATCTGATGAAGGAAAAGCAGCCGCAACTCTGTTACGGCTGCCACGTCGCGGAAAAGCAGCAGTTCGGCCTGCCCTTTCATCACCGTGTAAATGAAGGCTACGTCTCATGTAACGATTGCCACAATCCCCACGGCAGCTTCCTGAACGTGCAACTCCGTGCTTCTGCTACCGAGGACATCGTCTGCTTCAAGTGCCATTCGGAAAAAGCGGGACCCTTCGTCTATGAGCACGAGGCCGTGAAGATCGAAGGCTGCACTGCATGTCACACACCCCATGGCTCCTCGAATGCCCGGCTTTTGAAGGTCAATCAGGTCAACATTCTCTGCCTGCAGTGCCATGCGTTCGCGGCAGGCATGGGCGCTCCGGCGACTCCCAGTGGCCCGGCCCACAACCAGGCGCAGAAGTATCAGGCGTGCACCATGTGCCACACCGCAATCCACGGCTCGAATTCGAGCAGCGTATTTTTTACCCCGTGAAGGTGCCGGCGATGCGAGCGATGAAGGCACAGGAGGATTTGATCATGCAATCGAAGCTATTAAAGTGGTTCTCCCTCGCGGCTCTCTTACTTCTCTTCTTGCCCCCCGCTATGGCGCAGCAGGAGCAGGAGCAACAGGGCATTGATCAGGGCGATTACAACATCAAGCAGTCCATCGAATTCGGCGGACGTTTCACGAGCCTCTCGGGCGATCTGCAGACTTACGATACCTTCGTAAACCTGCAGCAGGGGCCCCGCTTGCTCGATTTTACGCTGGAGATGCGCTCCCTCAGCCATCACGCCACGCTCTTCGACCGCTTCTATTTCAGCAATTCGGGGTATGGCGGCGATCCCAACATGATTTCGCGGCTGCGTTTCAGCAAGAACAAGTGGTATGACTTCGATGCCCTGTTCCGCAAGGACGAGAATTTCTGGGATTATTCGCTGCAGGCTAATCCTCTAAATCCTGGTCTGGCGGTCCCCAACGCTCCCGCGAGTTTCACCCCGATTTACAACAATCCTTCCAATCTGGTGGGCACCGCAATCGTCGGCATCTCCCCTCACGATATGAACACGCGCCGCAAGCTGGGAGATTATTCCATGATTCTTTTGCCGACTTCCAAAATCCGCTTCCGGCTCGGTTACGACAGAAACATCAACCAAGGGCCGGCCTTTACCACCATCCACCAGGGAACCGAACAGTTCCTCCTCGCGGACTCCAAAGCCACCGTGAACACCTATCGCCTCGGCGTGGATTTTCGTTTTATCCCCCGCACCAACATCAGTTACGACCAGATTTGGAACGACTTCAAGGGCGACGTCTCCACCACCGATCCCAACGCTCAATTCAACGTGGGCGCTGGGCTACCCCTCGTGGATCTCGGCGTTTCCTGGAACCCCACGGCCAATACGCCCTGCGCTACCACCTTTTCAGCCACCACGGGACTCGTCAATCCCGCCTGCAGCGGCTACTACTCCTATCTGCAGACTTCGCGAAGCCGCACCAACGCTATGACCGAACAGCTCAGCTTGCAATCTGACTACTGGAAAAACCTCGAATTCACGGGAAAATTCAGCTATACCAGCGCGGATTTGCGGGATAACGGTTATTCCCAGAATTTTACGGGCCTCGAATCCCGCACCTTCCTCGCCAATGACACCACCGATGGCCCCATTTTCGGGCGCCACGTCGCCGCCTATGCCGATCTCGGCGCCACCTGGTTCATCAACAGCCACTTCAGCGTCCTCGATTCCTTTCACTTCGAAAACTTCCGCGATCCCATGGAATTCGACTCCTCGGTTTGCTCCTTCTTCAGCAACCGTCTGAACGTTCCCATCACCGCATTTGCAACCACCGCGACTCCACCCGCGACCTGCACCCCTCCCGCCGGTACGCCCATCGTGGCTTCCGTTACCCATTCAAGCAGCTCCGGCGCGGATGCTGCACTGCTGATTAACAGCAATTACTTGCAGCAGGACGAGAAGACCAACCTCGCCCAGGTGAATTGGCAGGTGAACCGCCACTTCGGAGCCCATGCCGGATGGCGTTACCGCCATCGCATGATTGCTGACGATTTCTTTACCCTGAACTCTGAAATCTACTACCCGGGCACGGCGGCGCGCGGCGATTGCGCGGGATTTACCTTGGCGAATCCTGTTGCCGGATGCACACAGAACGCGGATGGCTCGCTCTCCTTCGTGACCCCGGACGCCACCTATGCTCCCCCGGATCAGTTGTACATCAACGAAAACGCCGCTGTTTTCGGCTTCTGGGCCCGCCCCACCGACAAATGGCGCATGACCTTCGACACCGAATTCATGACCGCGGACAATGCCTTCACGCGCGTCAGCCCTCTTTCCTCGCAAAATTATCGCTTCCGGACGACCTACAAGCCCGTTACCTGGCTGAGCTTGAACGGTAACGCCTTGCTTTGGGAAGGCAAGAACAATGTCAACGAGCTCTACCTCCAGCACAACCGCATGGTCGGAATCTCCGCTATGATCCAGCCCATGGAGAAAGTTGCTTTGGACATCGGCTACAACTACGATGACATCTATTCGCAAATTCCCATCTGCTTCACCAGCACCGCCAACGGCATCGTGAATCCCGGCCTCGGCGCCTGTCCGAATGTGCCCTATCTCGTCTACAACATCTCCACCTACGTAGACAAAACACACACCGGCTACTTCAACTTTAGCTACACACCGGTCCGGAGGTTTACTGCCCATATTGGCGCGGATCTCACCGGAACGGATGGCAGCGAACTGCGGTTCGATCCTCAGGCCACTGTTCCTATCGAAGTCACCGGCCCGCTCAATTCCAAGTGGCTCCATCCCTTCGGCGGAATGGATCTCCTGCTTGCGAATCACTGGACAGGAAAGGCCTATTGGGATTATTACGGCTATCATGAAGACCAGACCCCGGGCGCTTATCAGGACCTCTACGCGCCGCGTAATTTCCGGGGTAATCTCGTCACGCTTTCCGTGCGCTACGCGTTTTAGGCGAAATCGGAATCTTGAGATGTTCAGAATCCTGGCAGCATGAAAAGGGGGAATTTGTGAAAACAAAGATCTCTTGGGCCATGGCATTGTCGTCCGTTCTCACCCTGTTTGCCGCGCTGTTCTTCCTCAATATTCCCGTCAAGGCTCAAGAAACCGGCGAAGGCGTCTTCAAGGCGAAGTGCGCTATGTGCCACGGCCCGGACGCCACCGGCAAAACGAAGATGGGCGAAATGCTGAAAGTTCCCGATCTTCACTCGGCGGACGTTCAGAAGCTCAGCGAAGCGGAGCTGATCCACATCGTTACCAAGGGCAAAGAGAAAATGCCTGCCTACGAAGGCAAACTCAGCAAGGAAGAAATCCAAAAAGTCGTCCTCTACATTCGAGAGTTCGGCAAAAAGCACTGAATTCGGGTTCCAGGAATTTCTCAAGCTCTGGGGGCGCCTGAAGCGGAGATGCAGCCTACCGATCCTCAGCCGAAGCAGCCGGCACGCCGCCGTTTCGTCGAATTCTTGCTTGGTGGAGGTCTGCTTGCCTCTGCTGTCTCTTTTCTCTACCCGGTTCTCCGCTATATCATTCCGCCGAAACTTGCGGAACTCGGCTCTAACCTCGTGTTGGCCGGCCATGTCGGCGATCTAAGACCGAACTCGGGAAAGATCTTCCGCTTCGGAAACCGTCCCGGCATCCTCATCCTCACTTCGGACAACAAGTACTACGCGCTCTCGGCCGTTTGCACTCACCTCGGTTGCACCGTGCAGTATCGCCCCGATCTCGCGGAGGTTTGGTGTCCCTGCCACAATGGAAAATACACCGTGACCGGCGCCAACATCAGCGGTCCTCCCCCTCGGCCTCTTGAGAAGTTCGACGTGATTCTGAAAGGCAATGACATTTACGCGCAGAGGACGCGGAACAGCTGAATGAGCGCGGCTTCCAGCATCCGGCAGTGGCTCGACGACCGTTTTGGTTGGGACGAGCTGATGGCCTTTGTCCGCCATAAGACCGTCCCCACCCACCGTTTTTCCTACTTTTATTTTCTCGGCGGCATGACCCTTTTCCTGTTCGGCATTCAGGTCGTCACCGGAATCTTGTTGCTTCTTTACTACCGGCCCACTCCAGACGGCGCCTTCGAAAGCGTCCAGTACATCATGACCAACGTGCGCTTTGGCTGGCTGATTCGCTCCATTCATTCCTGGGGCGCCAACGTTATGATCCTTACCGCCATCGCTCACATGTTCAGCGTCTTTTTCCTCAAGTCCTACCGCAAGCCCCGCGAACTCACCTGGCTCAGTGGCATGATTCTCCTTTTTCTCGTCCTCGGTTTCGGTTTCAGCGGATATCTTCTGCCCTGGAACATGCTCTCGCTGTTCGCCACCAAAGTCGGAACCGATATGGCTGCGCAAGTCCCCGTGATCGGTCACTGGATTTTGGTCTTCCTGCGCGGCGGCGATGACGTTTCCGGCGCCACGCTGACCCGCTTTTTCGGAATTCACGTCGCCATCCTTCCCGGTCTGGCGACCCTGTTCATCGGCCTACATCTTTTTCTTGTCCAGCGTTTCGGCATGAGCGTTCCTCCGAGCATCGAGGCCGAATGGAAGGCACATCCGGAGAAAGCGCGCGAAGTTCGCTTCTTCCCCAATTTCTTTCTGCGCGAACTCATGGCCTGGTACGTGGCTCTCGGCGCGCTGGGATGTCTCGCGGCTTTCCGGCCTTGGGAATTGGGTGCCAAAGCGGATCTATTCGGCTCGGCGCCCGCAGGGATCCGGCCCGAATGGTATTTCATGTTTATGTTCCAGACCCTGCGCTTTTTGCCTGCCAAAATTGGCCCCATAGCAGGTGACCTTCTCGGTGTACTCGTCTTCGGCCTGGCCGGCGCCGTCTGGACGTTTTTGCCTTTCTTCGATAACGACAAAGGCGGCCGCGGCAAGCGCTGGATTGCAGGTTTGGGTGTTTTCGCGTTGGCCTACTTCGTTGGGATGACGGCTTACGCGTATCTGGCGAAATAAGCGCGTTGGCTTTTGCGGGAAGGGAATGGAAAGAGAGTTCGGCGTGCGGCTGAGTCTCGAATCCGGCGGGAAAATAGGCCTCGTGGATGGCGCGCTCGGATTGTGCGCGCGGATCTTTGTCGCATGCTTATTTTGTGGCGTGCTGTTTTTGTTCTCTGCCTCCCGCCTTGCCGCGCAGACCAAAAACACTTGCCTCGACTGCCACTCCCAGCTCGACGCTCCATATCATGTGGATCCCGCGGAATATTCGCAGAGCATTCACGCTCAGAAAGGCATCACCTGCGCGGGTTGCCACGGAGGCGATCCCACTTCCTCAGACATGGACAAGGCCATGAGCAAGGCGGCAGGTTTCAAGGGCCGCCCGGAACGCAAACAGGTTCCCGAGTTCTGCGCCCGCTGCCACGGCGACGCCGCCTATATGCGCGGTTTCAATCCTTCGCTGCGCACCGATCAATATTCCCAATATCTCACCAGCGTCCATGGCAAGCTGCTTGCGAAGGGCGATGATAAGGTTGCCGTGTGCATTGATTGCCACGGCGTCCACGATATTCAGCCCCCCAATGATCCTCGCGCGAGAGTCTATCCGGTGAACGTCGCGCACACCTGCGGCGCCTGCCATGCCAACGCCGATTACATGAAACCCTACAAGATTCCCACCAATCAGTTGGCCCTGTACGACACCAGCGTCCATCACAAAGCGCTGGTTGAAGGCGGCGATCTGAGTGCTCCCACATGTTCCACCTGCCATGGGAGCCATGGCGCTGCGCCGCCTGGAGTCTCTTCTGTGGTTAACGTCTGCTCCACCTGCCACGTTTTTCAGGCCGAGCTATTCGATTCCAGTCCCCATAAGGATGCTTTTGCAACCCTGGGTCTGCCGGGTTGCGTGACCTGCCATTCGAATCACGGCATCCTGCATCCCACGGACGCTTTCATTGGCACGAGTGACGACGCCATTTGCATGAAATGCCATTCGAGCGGTGACCCAGGCTACGAAGCAGCCGATAAAATCCACGCCCAGCTGGTCAAACTGGATGCCTCTATCACTCGCTCCAGGGAGATCTTGAATACTGCTGAGCAAGCCGGCGTCGAAGTCGGCCAGCCCAAAATGGAACTGGACCAGGCGCGCGATGATCTGACGAAAGCGCGCGTCTCAATCCATAGCGTTTCTCTTTCCAAAGTGGAAGAAAACCTCGAAGCGGGATTCAAAGTCACCGAAGCCACCTTTAAAGCGGGTCAGGCTGCGCTGGGGGAGGCTTCCTACCGCCGCCGGGGTCTGGCGCTCTCCCTGATCTTCATATTCGCTACGGTCTTGGGTTTGTATCTGTTCATCCGGCAGTTGGAACGAAAGCCTTCTTGAGGAGAACCTTGGGAGGCATGAAGAAAGCCCATGGAGTCAAAATTTTCCAGGGGTCCGTCGGTGCTGTAGCAGAAAGAAATTTCGAGGCGGCCCTCGGGTCGCAGCGGCGGCTGTTATAATCACCCCTCGTGGCGGTTCGCGAAGTTTCATTGCGGGCTCCGCGAGTAGGGAACGGTTTGAATCTTGTCTAGGAGGTTAAGGAACATGAAACTCAATTGGACGATGCGCATCGCTCTCGCAGCAGGCGTAGTGGCAGCAGCGGGAATGCTTTCCGTGTCGGCACGGTCGGACGAAAAGTCCGCCGCCGTCTACAAGCAGAAATGCGCCGGCTGTCATGGCCCGGACGGCAAAGCCGAAACGCCCGCAGGCAAAGCCATGAAGGTTCCCAGCTTCGCGGATTCGAAAGGCAAATCGGATGCGGAGCTCGCCGAGATCATCGAAAAGGGCAAAGGCAAAATGCCCAAGTATGGCGCAAGCATGAAGCCCGATGAGATCAAGGAGATGGTCGCCTACGTCCGCAGTCTGGCAAAGTAGCGGCCGGACTCCTGCGGTGAACCGTAGGAGTTCCTTGTTTCTGCTTCATGTCTGAAAGTTAGTGATCCGGGCCGCAGAATTCGACTGAGGGAACACCATCGCGAGCTCGGCCTGCACGTAGGTGGATGTGTTTCTGCCGGCTGATTCTTCCCGGCCTGCAGAGAAATGTGAGGCTTGACGGCTCCCGATGAGTTCCCGCGACTTCTTCCGAACACAGGTTCGCCTGCTCTATTTTTTCGGCCAGAACTGGATTTCCCTCACGGGCGTTGTTCTCACCACAAGCAGCGCCCTCGCCCTCCTCATCTTCTGGTTCTACGAACTCGTGCTGGCCGGAACGGTCAACCCCTACATCGGGATTCTCGCCTTCCTGATTCTTCCGGTCATCTTTGCCGTGGGTTTGATCCTTATCCCCGTCGGCATCGTCGTGCACCGTCATCGGCTCCGCGCCCTGAACCAGATTCCTTCCGTCTATCCACAAATCAATCTCGGCTCCGCCGGTGTCCAGCACGCCCTTCTCTGGGTTGGCGGTTTGACCTTCGTCAACATGATCATCATGGGCACGGCTTCCTATAGCGGGGTCTCTTACATGGATTCGCCGAAGTTCTGCGGCCAAACCTGCCACACTGTCATGCAGCCCGAATTCACCGCCTATCAGAACTCTCC
>Ga0335077_10010239_pt1 | contig 11664 bp, 15 predicted proteins | sample Lox_Sample_31_FD_207151 | JGI IMG/M metagenome (GOLD analysis project Ga0335077, IMG submission 207151) | Soil microbial communities from Loxahatchee National Wildlife Refuge, Florida, United States - Lox_Sample_3.1 | ecosystem: Environmental > Terrestrial > Soil > Wetlands | place: USA...
CAACTGTTATTTGCTGGAGATCGAAATATAAATATAACCAAATCAGGCCCGTGACCTACATACAAGCACATATTGACAACGCCTGGTTGTCATTCATCACGACACCATCCCATCCCGAATATCCGGCAGCACATGCTTTCATCACTTCTTCAATCATGGAAGTATTCACTTCGGTATTTGGAAATAATTATAATTTTACGGATCATACCTACGATTTCCGGGGCTATCCTGCAAGGAGCTATACCTCATTCGAAAATGCAGCTTTAGAATGTGGGGAATCGCGCGTGTATGGAGGAATCCACTACCAGCCGTCGGTCGATGTTGGTCATGAATATGGCAGCATCGTGGGAAAAGCAGTCTCCGCCATTGACCTGACAAAATAATCAGCGACTGATTTTTTTTAACTCGCGATAAAACCGCCTCACCTCTTCGTCACAAAATACTTTTGGAGACTGTACTAAACTGATCTTCTGAAATCCCTGCAGTTTTTGCAGGGATATTTTCCATTATTCCTTCAGAAAAGAATATCATTATGTAAAACGTTTATGAATCAGGCGCCCGCCATCATTCAAAATATTAATATCTTTCGAAAAAATTGGCGAATGGAAAGTCTGAAGAATAAAACTGCGATGATTACAGGAGCAGGCAAAGGTTTGGGAAGGGCAATGGCATTGGCCCTGGCAGCTGAAGGAGTCAACCTCGGACTGTTGTCCAGAACAAAGGAAGACCTTATCAGTCTTGAGAAAGATGCTCGCAAAGTCAACAGTGCCATTCGGATTGCCCATGATACAGCTGACGTATCGGATCTTTCTGCTGTTACCAAAGCTTTTTCCCGAATAACTGAAAAACTTGGCCAGATCGACATTCTGATCAACAATGCAGGTTATGCACGTTTCGGAAAATTACTTGATCTTAGCGTAGAAGAATGGGAAAACATCATCCGCATCAATTTACTGGGCGCTTATTACTGCATCCGGCAGGTGCTACCGGACATGCTCAATCGAAAAACGGGTGATATCGTAAATGTTTCATCCAGCGCAGGTCTAAAAGGAACAGCCATGACCAGCGCTTACAGCGCGTCTAAATTCGGCTTGATCGGACTTTCGCAATCACTGATGCAGGAAGTGAGAAAGTCGAATATCCGGGTATTCACACTTACCCCAAGCACCATCAACACCGGGATGGCCGTAGAACTGGGCATCACGGATGGCGATCCTGAAAAAGTGGTGCAGCCGGAAGATTTTGCAGAATTGGTAGTGGCACATTTGAAACTTCCGCGGCGGGCCCTGGTCAAGGATGTGAGCCTTTGGTCTACCAATCCATGATTGTTAGTTGAGCCAAAATTATCGATCTCATTTTTTTATTACCTCAGAGATCAGTAATTGGCGATAATACAATTCAATCGTTTCAATCAGGATCTCCGATTTTTCCGCATTCAGTTCGCTCAATGTCCAGCTCTTCGGAATAATATGACGGATAGTCCAGGCCATGAAAGGATTATGATTGTCATCCAGCAACTCGATTTGTGCTTCCGGCAAAGGATCTGAATTGTTTTTGTTGAAGTGGGAAAAAATCCAGCGCAATAGTGGCGATTCATTATAATTCCTGGCTGCACGTTTAAGCACAAGTACTGAATATCCCGGTTCATCTTGGGATGATCCGGAGATCTCAGATGTTTGGTGCAACTTTTTATCTGTATATGCTTCCAACCCGCTTATCGACTGGAATCCGCTATCCGACTGATGCGGATCATCAATTCCTTTAAAAACAATTTTGAAATGAAAGCCGGCAGGAGGATACATGGATCGTCTTTGTTTAGGGTGCCTCAACAATTGTCAATCCTTCATGAACAAGTTCCAGGCTTTCAATCAGTATCTCGTTCGCCTCGGAATTCAGTGAAGCGTACTTTAGTTTGCAGGGCCAGGCATTCGCTGCGACCCAGGTAATAATAGGCTGATGCTGCTCATTCAGAAGTTTAATAACCACGGTTTGTCTGAATTGCTGGCTTTGTTCCTGGAAAAAATACGTTTTTTTCCATGACTCATAAAAATCAAAATCTCCGAGAAAAGTTCCTCGCTTCAAAGTAATATTACTGTATTTGGTCAAACCGGGTTGTTTTGTCTTATTATATTTGACGCTGCTCCCCTCCCGGTATTCTATGACCTCGGTTTCAAATTCGAGTCCACTTACTTCTGTAAACCCGATACGTGTTCCGCCCCAATCTACTTCGAAATGAAATTTGGGTAATGGATATTGCTTAGTCGGATCTGCCATAAAAGACAATTTCGGGAATCAATTTACTAAAAAAAATGATTCTACTTAAATTGACAGATAACAGTCTACAGAAAGTCCGGTAAATTTTTTCAATTTCCTGCTGATCTAATTTCCCTGTTTCTGATCTTCTGCCTTTTTTGCCTGCTTCTGCTGTTTTTTGAAATATCCTTTCAGCAAAAAACTGTGTTGCATCGCTTCAAGATCTTCATCCAATTTTTTACTGCTCTCATTAAGATTCCGGGTAATCTCTTTCAGGTCTGCAGCTATCTGCTTATCATTTAGCATGGTCCCTGCCGGATTATCTGTTTTGCCCAGCGCCGCGCCTGCCTGATCCAGATTCTCAGCAAAATCGGATATGCTGGCTGAAGCTTCTTTAAACTGAGTGATGGCTTCTTTTAAACTTAAAAAAACAGTTGTGTCTGTCACCAATTCATGGACGAGCGCTCCTTGCTTTTTAAGCCCCGCTAAAAAATCATCTATTTCTGCAATTGCTTTTTCGCTATTAAGGGATGCCGTCTTTAAATGCATCGTGGCATTTCGTACATTATCGGCAATAGTGGAACTATTTACCAGTTCTCCGATCGTTCCTTTTCCTTCTTTTATTTTATTACTTATTGTTCTTAGATCTTCCGTGATTGCCGCTATGTTGTCATTACTTTGCCTGAGCTTTGCCATCATATCATCTGTGCCATTTGATTTTTCTGTTCTCAGGTAATCATTTCCTGAAACACTTGCCGTTTCGCCAGTGCCGCCAAAAATGATGATGATCTTATTCCCGATAAAACCATCGGTACCGATTTTGGCTTTGGCGTCTTTTTTAATATGAGGCAATGCCTGACGTTCAATATTCATGGTTACTTCCACGTCAGCGATGCCGAGAAAATTCATTTTTTTCACAGTACCAATTTTAACGCCCGACAGCCAGACATTATTTCCCGGCTGCAGCCCGTTCACATCATCAAAAATTGCTTTGAGTGCAATGGTTTTTTCAAATGTCTTCTGCTGGTTGCCAATTGTAAAAACTGCCGATGTGAAAATAATCATACCTAACAAGATGAACAGGCCGACAATAACACTCCGACTGATATATAAAGGTTTCATTGCTGGGTTATAAAATTATAATTGTAAAATCCTTTGACATCGGCATCATTGGTATCGAATACATAATCGAAACTCCCCTCTCTCGAAATTTTTCCATCGATCAACATGGCAATCCTGTTGCCTGTCATTTTAGCGCAGGTCAGGTCATGTGTGATAATGATCGAACTGGTTTTGTACTGTTGCCTGACTTTATTAATCAGGTGATTGATCTCTACACAGGTAACCGGATCAATGCCTCCGGTCGGTTCATCATAAAGCATAATCTCAGGATTTAAGATCAATGTCCTCGCTATGCCGATTCTTTTTTTCTGTCCTCCGGAAAGCTCTGCGGGCATTTGATTCATCGTTTGCAGTAGCCCCACATCGTGCAATACCTGTTCAACAGCCTGCTGTACCTGTTTATTGCTCAACCCCCTTTTATTCCGCACAAGAGGAAATTCAAGATTTTCTTTCACTGTCATGCCATCATAAAGAGCGCTGCTTTGAAATGAAAATCCTATGCGCTGTCTCAGTTTTTGCAGGTCTTTGACAGGTAATGTGCCCACCTCCTCGTCCATCACCTGCACTGATCCTTTATCCTGTTTCAATAATCCTGAAATTATCTTTATCAGTACAGATTTTCCGCTACCCGAACGACCGAGCACAACTACATTTTCTCCTTCATACAGGTCGAGATTGATCCCACGAAGAACCTGATTCCCTTCGAAAGCCTTATTCAGGTTTCTTATTGAAATCACTTTCTTTTTTCCCTGTTCCGGTGATATTTCTTTATCCATGCTCAACGTAATAAATTGACAATTTGTACAATGATCATTTCTTCAATAAAAATCAAAAACATCGAAATGACCACGGTTGAATTAGCAGCTTTTCCAACACCCACGGTGCCTCTGCTGGCATTATATCCTAGATAACAACCAATGATTCCAATCGTAAAGCCATATACAATGGATTTTGCGACTGAAGCAAAAATGTCGAGGAAAGAAATCCTTACAAACGCATCATGAATAAACGTAGTGAAGCTCGTCAGTTCATTTTGATGGACATTGAGAAAAGCGCCCATCAAACCTACAAAAGCTGCGTACACCATCAGAACCGGCAGCATACAGGTAGTTGCCACAACACGGCTTACGATCAGAAATTTAAAAGGATTTGTGCCTGAAACTTCCATGGCATCGATCTGTTCGGTCACATTCATCGAGCCAAGTTCTGCTCCAATGTTAGAACCAATTTTACCTGCCGCAATCAGAGCGGTGATCAATGGTGAAAGTGCACGAATGATGGCAATAGAAATCAATGAAGGCAACCAGGATGTAGCTCCAAATTCTGAAAGAGAAGGCCGTGATTGCTTCGTAAAAACTATACCGGTGATAAAACCTGTCAGGGTGATGATCGCAAGAGATTTGTATCCCACATTAAAACATTGCCTGATAACTTCCCGAATCTCATAAGGCGGTGAGAAGGCTTCTTTGAAAAAACGCCCTATAAACCTGTGTATTGCCGAAAGTGCATTCAGGAACTGAAGTATCCTTTCAGCAAATACAGGTCTCGTTTTACCTTCACTGATGTTTGCATTGTTTTGCATTATTCCACACTCGTTTGTAAAATAAATGACAACAGGTTGGTTTATGATGACTCTTGTTATTGCCGGCATTGATTATGGTCATGGAGTACTTGAAGAAAGGATTGCTAATAAACGATGATGCGGCGGGAATGTTCTCCGTTTGGATTGTTGGTTTTGTAGAAGAAAATGTTCAGCACTCCGTTTTTATATTCTGCTGTTGCAAAATCGCTATCAATGTCAGCGGGCAAATCAATGTCCCGCTTTATTATTTCGCGATGGATGGTTCCTAAAGCGGATACATCTGTAATTGCATTAATCTGACTATTCAGGGCTATTATCGATAAAGACTTTCCATTGATGCGAATAAAAAAATCTTCTCTTTTAAACCCGGGCACAAACATTTCGATCCTGTAATAATCATTCAGCTCATTGATATTAACCCTTGGACTTCTGACCTCTCGTTGTCTCTGATTCAATTGTTCCCAAAAAAATTTTTCATTCCGGGGAAAAGGTTCATACTCACCCGGGTAAACTGAGGCATGATCGCTATAGAATGTATCGCTTAACATGTTCATTGATTATTTGTCAATACTTTTTATGATATCAATCCTTACCGATCTATCTCTTTTTATTGCGTCCCCCCTTTCTTTTTCATTTAATTGGTATTTCCTGTGGTTCCAGCCTGGAATTGATTTTTTCAATATGTTTTTCCAGTCTCTCCTTATGCTGCTCCAGTTTTGCTTTCACCATTTTCAACTGCTCACGGGTGCATTCGCCGTTTAATACCTTCGAAAATTCTTTTACTTTTTCATCAAACTTTTTGCGTGAATCAGATCCTTTGCCTGGCGCAAACAAAACGCCCATAGCTCCTCCTGCCGCCATTCCTGCGGCCAGAGCGGTCAATACCTTTGTCGAATTTTTCATATTTTCTTTTTTAAGAATGATAAAACCTTTTCAAAATTATTCAGTAAATCTTCCTTCAGCAATGACCACGATCAGTCTGACTAATGACTGCAATCAAAAAATTGGGCCAGTTCACGTTACGCAGATTCCAGCGTTATCAAATGCAAGGTAATTTTGTTTTAAACGGCCTTCCTGGTTTCTCTCATCCATTTGTTGAGATAGTACATTACTTCTTCATCACTAACCTGGTCAAAATCTTCATAAAAAGCGCCCACTCCGTAAAATTCTTCAGGAACAATAACGGTAACTACTTCATCTACCACCTCTGATAATTTTTTGACCGCGTTTTTAGAAGCAACGGGAGCTGCGACTACTATTTTTGAAGGTTTCTTCTTGCGAAGCATGTTCACCGTGGCCAGCAGGGTATTTCCGGTAGCAATACCGTCATCAATTACAATTACGATTTTCCCCTTGATATTTTCCGGCTCTTTGTCGCCAATGAATTTCTGGTACATCTCATTCAGTCTCTCCCTGATTTCCTGGATTTCTTTTGAAATGTATGCCTGAGAGACATTAATATGCGGGATGACAAAATAATCAGTGAGGCTTGCCGCACCAATGGCATATTCTTCATTTGCAGGATGACCGATTTTCTTAGTCAGGACAAGATCTAATGGCAGGCCCAGCTCTTTCGCGACCGTATAGGCAATAGGCACGCCCCCTCTTGGTACTGCAAGTACAACACCCGGCTGGCCCTGGTATTTGTTTAATTTGACCGCTAACAATAATCCTGCTTCAATTCTGTCACGAAACATTTTCTATTATTTTGGATTCAACTAATTTTTTTCATTTGCAAATTGGTTTATAAAGTATTTAAATTAAATGAGTATTCTCAGTCTTTGTTTTGATTGTGATCATTGAATAGGTTCTTCTTTTGATGTTACTTTAAGAATAATAGTCTTCAATCATGCGACGTTATTTTACCAGGGAAGAAGCTTTCAATGAAACAGAAGTTATAAGCGCTATTAAACAATGGTCTTATCCATTGGAGAGCAAGGCAGATCTTGAACCGCTTTTCAAATATATCGGCGACGCAAGAATTGTTATGCTGGGTGAATCCACCCATGGCACTCACGAGTATTACATGTGGAGGGCATATATTACAAAACGTCTTGTGGAAGAAAAAGGGTTCAGGTTCATCGCTGTGGAAGGTGACTGGCCCGATTGTTACCGGCTAAATCGTTTTGTAAAAGGATATGATCTGGATAATAAAAGTGCATTCAAAGTATTGCTTGGGTTTGGCCGGTGGCCTACCTGGATGTGGGCGAACTGGGAAATTGTTGCGCTGGCCGATTGGTTACAAAAACATAACAAAGGGTTGCCGGCCAATCGGAGGGTTGGCTTTTACGGACTGGATGTGTATAGCCTTTGGGAAAGCATGGAAAACATTATGCAATATTTGAAAAAAACCGATCCCGTAGCCTTGAAAAAAGCAAATGAGGCATTTCAGTGCTTTGAACCCTATCGCAAAGATGAGACTTCTTATGCCAGGGCATCACAACTTGTGCCCGAACTCTGCCAAACCGAAGTAGTGGAACTGCTCATGGAAATACAAAGAAAGCTTCCCTCTTATAACACGGATCATGAGAATGTATTCAGTACTGAACAGAATGCAATGATCGCCGTGAATGCGGAAAAATATTATCGCGCCATGATCATGGGTGGCCCGCACAGCTGGAATATCAGGGACAGACATATGATTGACACGTTGGATCGGCTGTTAAAATTTCATGGCAACGATTCAAAAGCCATTGTATGGGCACACAATACACATGTCGGAGATGCCAGAGCTACTGATATGGTGGACGAAGGCATGTACAATATCGGCGAATTGGCCAGGATGTCGCATCACGAAAATGGAGTTGTATTGATCGGCTTCGGTTCATACAAAGGCAAGGTTTTCGCGGGAAAAAATTGGGGAGCTTCGATGCAGGAAATGTCAATGCCTGAAGCAAGCAAAGGAAGCATAGAATATTTATTGCATGCGGCTGGAAAGGAAAATAAATTATTGATCATGGATGATTTTATGACGAATGACATGTTGATGGAACATTATCTTGGACATCGCGCGGTCGGTGTGGTGTACAATCCGGCATATGAACAATACGGTAACTACGTACCCACCATATTCCCAATGCGCTATGATGCATTTATTTTCCTGGATGAAACAAGAGCATTGCATCCCCTGCACGCCAAAAGCCAGGAGCACCAGATTCCTGAAACCTATCCATTTGCTGTATAGAATATTTGAGTTCAAAAATTGAAATCTGAAATGCATCCTAAAAAGAAAAAAGAAGAAAGTCCCTCTGAAATTCCGCAGCCTGATAAAATTCCGGAATTAAACCCCGACATCCATCCCGAAGAGCCGGTCGAGCCCGAAGAACCGGAGATTTTTCCTGAAGAAGAGCCGGACGAACCCTTGAAATTTCCTGAACTGACAAGTGCGGCAGAGACCGAAAGAAGGTTCCTGATTGTCCGGTAAATAAAAAACTATTTAACACCAAGCCAATGAAATACGATACTGATTAATCTCAGTTTCATCATTGACCACTGTCCTTGGATATGCATCACCGATGAGACTATCTTGCACCAGATTATTAACATACAAAATAAGGAGGTGTTTATGTCAACCAAATCATTAATAAGAAACAGCGAAGTATTTCCATCAGTATTTGAAGATTTCTTCAAACCCTGGAATGAAATGTTTACCAATGGTGGCTCCTGGAGCAGGGCATTAACTGTTCCCGCAACCAACATTACAGAAACCAAGGACGAATACAAAGTATCCGTTGCTGCACCGGGATTGAAAAAAAGCGATTTCAAGATTGATGTGGAAGGCAATATGTTAACCATCAGCAGTGAAAGAGAAGACACGAAAGAAGAAAAAGACGCACGCTACACTCGCAAGGAGTATAGCTACTCCTCTTTCAATCGCAGCTTTACATTACCTGAAGAAGTCAACCAGGACAAAATCGAAGCCAGTTATGAAGATGGCGTATTAAGATTAACGCTGCCTAAGAAAGAAGAAGCTAAAAGAGTTTCTTTATCGAAACATATTGCGGTCAAATAGCAGTATCGTTTGTTTTCGAGCCCTGCCTTCAGCCGGTAGGGCTCATTATTTGCTTTATTGTTTCAATCAAAAAAATATGGAAGCTTACAATCAGTGCCAGAGTTGTGGTATGCCATTGAATGATGTCGAAATGCGTGGTTCGGAAGCCGACAGTTCAAAAAGTCATTTATATTGTCGGTATTGCTACCGGGAAGGCGGGTTTACCCATCCGGATATGAGCCTGGATAACATGAAACTCCATATCCGGAATTTCATGCAGAAAAAAAATATGGATGAAATGATAATTGCAAGAACTATCAAGAATCTTCCCACGCTTGGTCGATGGATTGGCAAACATTCACGACATAGGAATGAAAAAAGTCAGGAGTTGCCCGTTTGATCATTGATATATTATTTTTCCTTTTGGCTGAAATAGAAGGTAAAGAGAAAGAAAATAACCCTTATCAATTCGTAACAGATTTCCTGCCAGGCCCGGCGAACGAAATGGTTGTGCAAGGTAAAATAATTGGCTGTAATGTGTGAGCAATCCGTTTCAATAATGGTCTGCATTGATTCTTTCACATGCCTGACAAATCTTTCATTCATGATGTCGATGTTCAGTTCAATACTTGCAAATGCGCTTATATTATTGACATTGTAAGAACCAATGGTCATCCATTGTTCATCACAGATAGCCATTTTACCATGCAGCACTGCCGGCCTGTATTCAAAAATTTCAATGTTGTTTTTTAAGAGCCAACGGTACATATGGCGTTCGGCCTGCTTGGCAATCGCGACGTCCGAAACACCTGCCAGAACGAGCTTCACTTTTACACCTCGCTGCGCGGCTTCGGCAATTTTCTTTCTGAATTCCTTTCCTGGCAGAAAATAACTCGATACAATGATAATCTCTGAACGGGCCTGATGAAGAATTCCCAGATAACTTTTGGATACCTGGTTCTTTCTGCGAACCCAGTCGTTTCGCCGCATCCTGACCCAACTGGATTCTTCAGACCGGAAATCAAAATCTAATTTCTTTTCTTCACAAGGAGTGAGACCCATGCGTGCAGGATAACTCTTCCAGGTTTTCCAGCATAGCACACAGAGCTCCCTTGCAATTTCACCCTCCACATAGATAGCAAAATCGAGCCAGGCAGGTTTGCCTGGCATATCATTGTAATTATCGCTGATGTTGATCCCGCCTACCATAGCATTGCGTGTATCCGTTACAACCAGCTTATGGTGCAGGCGGCGACCGAAATAATAATATTTGCTTTTAAAAATGGGTTCAAAGAAACGAAAATGAATCCCTGACTGCTCCAATTCGTATATGAAAGAAGGTGCTAATTCCTGTGAAGCATAGCCATCAACAAGCAAATATACTTCTACATGACGTGCTGCAGCCTGTTTAAGTGCATCCGCAACCTGTTTTCCGGTTACATCATTTACGTAAATATAAGTCTGAAGATGAATGGTCTCTTTGGCCTCATCGATCATCTTCAACAATTGCCGAAAATATTCCCTTCCTCCATGGATAAATTCTATCCTGTTGTCGGCACTATACCCTGCAGAAATCAGACTTGCATTTTCAGAAATCATTGACCGGATGATGGGATTTTAATGGCAAGAATTATAAAGCTGTTCAAATATTTCTTAGCACTTCCAACAACTGTTCTTTTATTTCAGTGGCAAAGGTTCTCAGATTCAGGTTGTCGGTGCTGTGTATCATTTCCTCGGGGTTAACCATAGATACTTCCACTTCTTCGTTCTCATGTTGCTGCACCACCACATTACAGGGAAGGAAAACGCCAAGCTTATCCTCTTCCAGCAAAGCTTCATATGCATAGCGGGGGTTACAGGCACCAAGAATTAAATAGTTCCTGAAATCAACATTCAGCTTTTTTTTGAAGGTATCTCTCATATCGATCGTCCAAACCACTCCAAAGCCCTGTTTCTTTAATTCGAGAATCACTTTATCCGCCACCTGATCAAAGGGGAGAGAAATTCTTTTACTAAAATGGAATTCCATAACAAAATAATATGTTTTCAAAAATAGAATCCACCCCTTTAAAATAGGATGATGTCTGTCAATCTCTCATTTGACCGTACTCATACAGATAGAGGCAGCAGGCTCCCTGAAAACAGTAATTAAAATAATAAAAATAAATTCAAATCATTTTTCCGGCTGACTCAGATCATTTACGGAGTTTGCTGATCCGAATAAATTTGTCGTTGAGCTAAATTGAGGATAAAATGGCAGATATTAATCGTATTCACAGAAAAGGAGATATAAAGACGCTTTTCGAAATCAGGCTCGACTGGTTACAGGATGATAGAGGTATCCTGACTTCAAACGAAGTGAAAGATACAATACGGGTGGCCCTCCCCCCGGCTTTTGGTGGAGAAAAGGATCAATGGAGTCCTGAACACCTTTTACTGGGTGCGGTCTCTTCCTGTTACATGACGACTTATCTTGTATTTACCAGAAAGCTGGATTTTGCCATTTCACATTTTGAATGTCATACTATCGGGACCATTGAGATGGTCAATGGGAAATATGAATTTACCACAATTAATGTCTACCCCAGCATTTATATCGCCGATGAATTATTTAGAGAAAAAGCCATTACTGCGATGCAGAAAACACAGAAGTATTGCCTGGTTTCGAACTCTCTCAAAACGAATATCATTTATCACGGACAAGTGCTAAATGAAA
>Ga0335077_10010240_pt1 | contig 11663 bp, 9 predicted proteins | sample Lox_Sample_31_FD_207151 | JGI IMG/M metagenome (GOLD analysis project Ga0335077, IMG submission 207151) | Soil microbial communities from Loxahatchee National Wildlife Refuge, Florida, United States - Lox_Sample_3.1 | ecosystem: Environmental > Terrestrial > Soil > Wetlands | place: USA: Florida...
GTGTAGCGTGCGATATAGCGGGCAGCGCATGGCGTACATGCCGTGCACGCGCTCCACGGTCTCGCGCGCTTCTTCCGGCGCCATCACACGGTATTCCACATGGATGCGCTTGATCACCAGAACCTTCTCATCAGTTTCCACTTCGCCGCGGACCGTGCCGGTCAGACGCCCGCCGCTGGCATCGATGTTGCGCGCCTCCAGCGCGCCCCCGAAGGTGCCCAGCATTCAACCGGCGGTGGCGGCGATGACGTAGTCGATGGTGGCGGCGTGGGACTCGCCAAGCTTTTCCTTGGGGATTTTGTAATGCTCAGCAATCGCCCCGTGAACACTGAACGTGATCGGGTCCTTTTCGCCCGGCAGCCATGCCAGGCGGACCGGTCCGGCTACCCGCTCGATGCGTGAGTTCGAAACGTAGACGACGTCGGACATAGTTCACCTCGGGTTGCATTGTAGGATGCCGTGGCCGCCCGCGTGTTACAAATTGCGGCTTACACCATGACCTCGAGCGCGTGCGGAAGCACCTCGAGCTTCCGACATTGCAGCTTCAGCACTTCGCCATCGACCATCACGTTGACCGGCGCGTCCAGCTCGAACTCGATCTGGCGCGCGGCTTGCCTCGAAGCCAGCGGATGCTTGACGTGCGTGCCCGTGTATAGCGTGTGCAGATTGGCGATCAGACCGAGCCGGCTGATTGGCCCCCAGCGAACGTATTCGATCAAGCCGTCGGCAGAGTCGGCATCGGGCGCAATCATCATTTTCCCGCCGGTGAACTTGCTGTTGTTGAAAGTGAGAAACAGGCAGGGGCGACGGTCGTACTCGGGCTGGCCGTCCACGCGCAGCGGGAACGGGCGGCGGTCGAGACGCGCCAGACAGGTGAACAGCGCCATCAGATAGCCGAGTTCGCCGTATCGCTGAAAACGCTCGTGGCGCAGGAAGGCCACATCGGCGGCGAATCCCACGCTCAGCAGGTTGATGTAGTAAACCACGCCATGCTTGTGGGTCATGCGCAGCACGTCGCACGCGCGTGTGCGTCCGGCAATGAGTGATTCGGCTGCGTGCTCAGCGCCTCGGGTGCTGAAGTCGCGCAAGAATGAATTGCCGGTACCCAGCGGCAGAAACGCGAGTTGAGGACGTTCGCCGCCGAGCGCTTCCGGAAAGACGCCATTGACGATCTCGTAGGAAGTGCCGTCGCCGCCCACGGCCAGGAAGCGCCGGAAGCCCGTGCGGTAGGCGTCGCGTGCGAGTTGGATTCCCTCTCCGGGCCGACGCGTCTGGTGCGCCTCGATCTGGAGCCCGGCGGCGCGGAGGCGGTCCAGCGCCGGACCCGCAAGTTTTCCGCAACGGCCTCCGCCGGCGGCTGGGTTCACCATTGCGAAAAACGGCAAGCTCACAACGCCGCCACCGCCGTGGCTCGCTCGGTCGAAGCCCGAATCTGTTCCGCCAGCTCGATGCGCTTGATTTTGAGTGAAGCGGTGAGCGGGAAATCGTGGTCCCAGATCATGTATCCGTGGATGCGCTTGAAGTCCGGCAGACGCCGGTTACGCTCCGCAAGCTCGCGCTGCAAGGCCTCGGTGCATTCGCGCCCCGGCTCCAGGCGCAAAACGATCACCAGCATCTCGCCACGCACGCGCGCGGGCCACAGGTAATTGGCCGCGAAAACGCAGAACTCCTTAACGGGCAAACCTTCGAAGGCGGTCTCAATGTCCTCGGGATAGATATTCTTGCCGCCTTCGGTGACGATCATGTTCTTCTTGCGGCCGAAGAGCTGCAGATGGCCGTTTCCGTCCATGCGGCCGAGATCGCCGGTCATGAGCCAGCCGTCCACAATCGTTTCCGCCGTCATCTCGGGATCGTCGAGATAGTGGGACATCACGGTCTTGCTGCGCACGGTCACTTCGCCGACGCCTTCGTCGCTGGGATCGGCAATTCGCACCTCCATCCCCGGCAGCGGTTTGCCTACGGTGTCCGGACGAAAAGGATTGAAGTCATTCAGAGTAACGGCCGTGCCGGCTTCGGTCAGGCCATAGCCATTGGCGACCGGGATGCCGAGATCGTAGAAGAACTGCAGGGTCGCTGGCTCGGTAAAGGCTCCGCCCACGAACAGGGCGCGCAGTTCGCCGCCGAATGCCCGGTGGATCTGCTTCAGCAGCGTGCGGCTAATCGTCAGATGAGGGCGCTTGCCAGTCAGCAGTTTGTTCAGGGCGATCAACTGGTCGAGCAGCCAGCGCCGGCGCACCGGCAGTTCGGCAAAGCGCGTGCGCAGGCCCTTTTCAAGGTTCTTGAGCACCATCGGCACCAACGACATGTAGGTAATCTTATAGCGTGGGAAGGCGTCGCGGATGTACTCCGGGCGTAGCGTTCGCAGGTGGACAACCGTTGCGCCGCAGACGAACGGCCCGATGAAACCAACCATGAAGTCGATGGCGTGGTTGGTGGGCAGAATGCTAAGGTAGCGCACGCCCGGCCAGAAAGGATAGAGCGAGGTCAGCGAGATGCACTGCTCGAGATAATTCTCGTGGGTGAGGACGCATCCTTTGGGGCGGCCTCCGGTGCCGGACGAATACACGATGCAGGCCGGATCTTGCCGCCGCCGCGCCACAAAGAGCGGGTCGCCTTCCGCCTTGAAATCCTCCCAGCGCTTCGCGCCGGCAAGCTCCGCGCTGTTGGGAGCTTCGGTCACCAGCACCCTTTGGACTTTGAAGTCCTTGAACTCGGCGGCAGCCATGATGGCGCGCCACAAGTGGTATTCGACAATCAGCGCCTTGGCCTTCGAGTGTGCGAGCAACGCGAGATGCTCACGCGCGGTCAGCTTGTAGTCGAGCGGGACGAGCACACCGCCGCAGTAAAAGATGGCGTAGGCGGAGATGAGCCACTTCGGCTGATTGGTCATGATAATGGCGGCGCGATCGCCTTCCGCGAAGCCCGAGTTCTGGAGCGCCCGCGCCAAAGGCAGGGCCATCTGCTTGAAGTCGTCGTAGGTCAGGCGGCAATTCTCGCGTTCGCGGTCCGCCTCGATCAGGCACACTTCGTTCGGCCAGCGGTCGAGCGCGTCGCGCAGCGCCGCTCCCAGCGAGTCGTATTGATGAAGGTCCAACATCAGGGGTGGCAGAATGCAGGATGCAGGAAGCAGGGAAACCGAAGGTTTCGCCGATCTTGCCGCTTCCGGCCTCCTGCGTCCCGCCTCCTGCCTGTAACTGGATGAGGTTTCACAGTCTGGATTGGATACGTTCTGCCAGCGCGCGGAAGCTGCTGACGCCCTGCATCTCGTAGTCAGGCAACTCGACTCGGAAGTGATTCTCGAGTCGCGTGAGCAGTTCGAGTGCCTGCAAACTGTCGATCTTCAGCTTCTCGAAGAGGTCATCGTCGGGCGAGAGCCTGTCGCGCGCGACCTTGAAGTGCGTGGAAGCGAGCTTCAGGATCTCATCGGTCGTCTGGTCAAGGGTGGGCATGGCTGTTCCCTTAAACTTTAGCAGAGTATTCACGGCAAATACGGGTGCCGGTCCGTGCTCTCGGCAAACTTCCGCAGCGCTTCCTCCACTGCCGGCCGGGCAAACAGCGTGCAGAAAATTTCGATCTCACGGCGAAATTCGTTGTACGGAATCGGCTTCAGGAACTGTTTGGCGGTGACGCTCGTGTGCCGGTCGAACTTGCGGATCTGCGCGGCCGTGGCGCGCGCCACGCGCAGGGCCTCGCCCTCGGCCGCTACCTGGCTGACCAGCCCGATGGCCTGCGCCTTCTGCACGTTGAAGCTGCGGCCGGTGAGCAGCAGGTCGCGGACGACGGCATTGCCGAGATCGCGCTTCAGGCGTGGAATTCCGCCGAATCCCGGGATCAGTCCCAGGCGTAGTTCAGGAAAGCAGAAGCGCGCCATCTTGTCGGCGATGATCAAATCGCAGGCCAGCGCCAGCTCGAAGCCGCCGCCGAAGCAGACGCCGTGCACAGCGGCGACGGTAGTAAGCGGCGAGGCGTCGATGATGTTCAGCACCCGATGGATGTGTTCGAGGAACTGGCGCACAACGGAGACACGCTCCTCGAGCGGAACAGTGCGGCCCTTGTCGTAAAGCTCGCGAAGGTTGGCGCCCGCCGAGAACCCCTGCGGCAGCGTGCTGTAAATGATCAGCGCGCTCGCCTCGCCGGTTGCAGTTTCCAGCTCTTCGATGAACTGTTCCAGCTCGCGAAGGGTGAGCGTGCCGATCTCGTTGAGAGGCTCGCGGTGCAGCGCCAGCTCGACGACGCCACCGATCATCTCCCACGAGAGAGTCTGTCCAGAGTATTTCTTCATGCCGGTTTTGCCGACTCTACGGCGGCAGCGTAGATCTCGTCAATTTCGGAGCAAAAACGCGCGGCGATGGCGTCACGCTTTAGCTTGCCGTTGGCGGTGAGGAGCCCATTTTCCACGCTGAAAGCTTCCGGCGACAGATGAAACGCGCGAATACGCTTGTAGTGCGGCAAGTGCTGGTTGAACTCTTCGAGGACGCGGTCGACTTCCTTCCGCCCGCAATTGCCAGTGATGATGGCCGCCAAAAAGCTGCAGCCGTTGCCGGCCAGCACAACTTGCTGTGCCCCGGGCAAGCGGCGCTGGAGTTCATCTTCGAGCGGCTCGGGCGCGATGTTGTGACCGGAGTTCAGAATGACGAGGTTCTTGATGCGGCCGATGATCCGCCAATTCCCAGCGGCATCCACTTCGCCCTGATCGCCGGTGTGGAACCATCCATCGCGCATGACTCGTGCCGTCTCCTGCGGGCGGTTCCAATAGCCGGGGAAGATATTGGGCCCGCGCACTAGGATCTCGTCGTTGTCACCGACCGTCATTTCGACCCCGGGAATCGCCGGGCCGACTTTCCCAGGCTCGACGTGGCGCGGGTCGTCCATGGTGCAGATGGCGGTGGTCTCGGTGAGACCATAAACCTGCAACACCGGGATGCCCAGCATCATGAAGAACCGCTGAGTTTCGACGGCCAGCGGCGCCGAGCCGCAGATGATTGCCTTGAGGTTCGGGCCAATCGTCGTCCGGATCTTGGGAAACACCAAAGCATTGCCGAGCGCCAGCCAGAACGTTTCGCGAACGCCGGATTTCCCGGCGAGCTTCCGCGTGTACGCCTCCGTTGCGCGCTCAACGATGGCCCGCGCCACGCCGCCGCGTTTGCTGATCTGCTCGGTGATCCCGGCACGCACGCGCTCGAGCAGAGTAGGGACGTTCAAGAAGTAATCGGGAGCGGCGAGCTCGAGATCCTGCCGGATGCGGTTGAGATCTGTGTTGATGGTAAGGACAGCTTCGCGCGACAGGCAGCTCAGCAGCAAAATCCGGGAACCCGCGAAACAGAAGGGAAGATAGTGGAACACCCGGTCGGGCTGAGTCGTCTTGCCCATCAGCAGATCGAGCCGCTGGGTGGTGCAGCGCAGCATGTGGTCGAGATTGCCGGCGTTCAGGACCACCCCCTTAGGTTCGCCGGAAGTGCCGGAGGTATAGATGATGGTGACAGGGTCGGAGTCAGCGAGTGGGGAGGGGCCGCGCCCATCGTCTGCTACACCTGCGCCGCGCACGAAAATGTCCTCGAACAAGACCGCGCGCGGCATCTGCGGCCAGACTTGGGCCACGCCGTCGCGCAGCGCCGCCTCGCCGCAAACCACCAGCGACGGCGCACAGTCCTTCATCATTCCCGCGAGTTCGTCCGGGGCTTGGCGCGAGTAGAGAGGCACGACGATGATGCCTTCGGCCATGGCGGCCAAGTCCACCGCGGCCCACCTCACGTCGTTAGCCGCCAGCAGCGCGCAGCGGTCTCCTTTCTTGAGGCCGGCATCCAGCAGGAAATTCCGGGCGGCGTGCGCCAGTCCGAGCACTTGCCGGCCATTGCTGGAGAGCAGCCTGCCATCGTTGACCTGCTGCAATACCGGACGCTCGCTGCTGTGGCGCAGGCGCTCGAAGATGTGCTCGAGGAAATTCATCCGCCGTGGTTCTCGACGAGCCGGCGCAACGTGGGGCTGAGCGGGGGCAGATAGTCTTCCCAGCTCAGCTCGCCCGAGCGCACCGGGAAATCGGGATAACGCTGTTGCACACTCTCTTCCAGGTAGACGCCCATTCGCGCCATGGTCTTCAGGTTCTTCACCACTGTACGGGCAATAGCCTTGCGGATGGCCTCGCGCTCCGCGCACAGAGTTTCCAAAACCTCGACCAACTTGGGCCCTAGCTCGGGGTCGTCCGCTTCCAGCAGGAGATGATCGTGGCCGCGCTCGTGCATGAGATTGCGGATACGCTCGTCCATGGTAATGCCCGCAGAGGGCACCAGCCCCGGCATCGACGTCACAATCCCGTGATAGCGGGAAGAGACCATGATGTGCGCGGCCCGCAGAATGCTCACCATCTGATACATGTCATAGACGTCCGAGGTAAGGATGGGAGCGTTGCCCAGCCGGTCCGCAATCTGCTCGCAGGCATCGCGATCCAGGCTTTCGGTGGCCACCAGGACGGGGAAGACCGTGCGCTTCTTGGAAAATGCTGCGACCGCGTTCCCAATAGCCGTCAGATAGCGCGCGTACGCGGCGTCCACTCCCGCACCGGAATGGTGGAAATAGACGGTGCGATAATGGCTCGCTTTGTAAGCGCCGGTGGCGGCGCGCAGCAGATACTTGCCGACCGATGCTTTTACCGGCCACCAGAACGGGTTGATGGGACAGATGATCAGCACCGTACTGGCGCCATCCCAGCCGATAGCGCGCAACACTTTCTGCCCATATTCGGGACCAAGCGGCTCGAACGTCCAGGCAGTGTCAGTCCCGAGTTCGGTGGGAACGGCGAGTTGGCTGAGCAGACTGCGCGATTCCGCATTGCGGGTGATGACCAGCGACTCGCCACAATAGCGGCGGCACATGGAGCGGAGCAGGGGGTCCATGTCGCCGGCCTCGGCCCCGTAGCCAAGCGAGAGCTTGTTCTCCGCCGCGGCAATGCCGAGCGAACCGATCATCATGGTGGTCAGCGCGTTGGCGAATTTGCTCTTGAACATCGAGCCTTCGCAGGCCACGACGCCGTGCTGCTGGCGAACTTCGCGGTAAAGGAACGGCGGGAAGATGTCCGGCAGATGAACCTGACGGGCGTCGCCGAAGTAGCCGCGGCTGCGTTCGAAGTTCTGGGTCATCACGCTCAGCGCGAGGTTCTCCGGCCCCAGCACGCGGCGCACCTGACGCAGCATCTCTTCCACCCGCACGTCGGAGCCGGTGTTGCGCGTGCCGTTATAGCCGGCGAAGAGCAGCCGCAGCTTCTCGCCCCGGCGCCAGGGCGAGCCGATGCCGAAGGTCCATTGCAGCCGGGAGACTTCGATCAAGCTACTGACCCAGGCTTCCAGCACGAAGTCCATCATGCCAGCGATCCTCCCGTCGCTGTGGGCCACTCCCGATAGCGGTATGTAAAGTGGTTCTCGGTGGAAAACTTCAGCAGCGGGTAGCTGTACTCGGAGAACGGTGCGGGCGCGACGCCTAGTTCGCCGACCACGCGGCCGTTGTCGAAGACCGTGTTCCACACCAAATAGGGCATGAATACTTTCATGAGCGATGCTCCGCGGCCCAGCTCTCCCTGGCGGTTTGCCAGCCAGTTCACCATCGCGGTGAACGGCTTCTCCAGGCTGGGCGCGAAAATCGGAGGACGCTTGCCACGCGCGCGGTTCAGCGCCATGGTCAATTGCCGATACGTCTGCGACTGCGTGCCGGAAGAGAGATGATAAATCTCATGCTCCGGCCGGGGCTTCTGATGCAGCGCCACCACCGCATCGGCGACATAGTTCACCGGGACGATATCGACCTTGTCTTCGGCGCGGAAGGGCAGTACCGGCAAGCCGGCGAGGAAGACAAACGCTCGCACCATGTCGAATTGCGTGGTCTCGGCGTGACGGCTGTCTCCCAGCACGATGCTGGGACGGAAAATGGTACGCGGCACGTCAGGCAGCAGCTCGCGGATCATGTGCTCGCAGAACTTCTTGGTACGTGCATAGGGATCGTAATCGGAGCGGTCCCACTGGACAGCTTCATCTTCCCGCACAACCTCATGCGAGCGGTGTCCGGCCACCGCGACCGTGGAAACATGGCTGAAGCGGCGCAGCCCTTGGCGGTCGCGCGCCGCCGTGGCGAGCTTAATTACCTCCAGTGTCCCTCGCAGGTTCACGTTGAGGCAGGCCTTCTCCGACTTGCGGTTGAGTGAAGCGGCGCAGTGGATGACCGAATCCGTCGATTGCGCAAGGCGCGAATATTCTTCAGCCGGCAAACCAAATCGGGGATCCGTCAAGTCGCCGCGGAAGATGCTGATGCGGGTTTGCAGGTACTCGCGGAATCGAGGAAAAGGAAAATGGAGCTGCAAGGACTTCCACAACCGTACTTCGGCTTGGTGTTGATCGTGAGCGCGCACCAGCAGGTTCAGCCGGTCGGCGTGAGCTTCGAGCAGCCCGGCGGCGACATGTGCGCCGATGTATCCGGTCGAGCCGGTCAGGAAGATGGCCACGTCACTCCCGTGTCGATGGTCGCGCTGCCCCGCACACTGGACCCTTGCACTGGATTGGGACTGGGCAGGTGAAAACTGTGCCGCGGTTCATATTCGATCGTCCGGCCTTCGATCAACGGATAGGTCCATTTGCGCAGCGCCGGAATATGCACGTCGATCCAGAAATCGTACCAATCGATCGAGCGCGGGTCGTAGCCGAAATCGGCGACTTCTTCCGGAGGCAGCGCCGCCGAGAGCAGTTCGGCGTTTTCGCCTTCGAATACATGCTCATTGTGCAGGATGAACGGTTCGAAAAGTTCGATCAGTTTCTCCAGCTTTTCCAGGTTGCGCTCCGCACGCGCCAGCACCGGCTGCTTCAGTGGTACCGGCGACATGATCTTCTGGATCGCCCTGATGATCGCCCGCTGTCCGGGCGCGGAGAAACGGACGTAGCGCTCCTTCGAGACCGGAATCGTATCGAAACGCAATCTCAGCCAGCATTCCAGGCCCTCTTGCGCACGATAGTACTTGCGGTGCGCCAGCCCGGTGAGCTCGATCGAGCGCCGCATGTTGCACGGGTTCGAGACCGAGGTGGCGAGCTGATACAGCGGCTGATGGCAGCGCCGGACCAGGGCGGCGGCAATTAGCGTCATTCCGCTCGCCACTACGTCCACGGGGATCAAATCCAGGCATTTGCGTTCGTTGGTCGGAAGCTGGCGGAAGAACGTCCCCAGGAGATAGGAGAGCGCCGCCGAAGTATTGATGCCCTCGTTCCAGCCGCGAAACGGCTTCTCGACCGAGGATTCCACAATCGACGGCCGCACCACGGCGATCGGCAGTCCGGCGCCATGCTTTGCGATCAGTGACTCGGCCAGGCTCTTGGTGAAGGTATAAGTGTTGGGCCAGCCCAATTCACGCGCGCGGCGGGTGCCGGCTTCGGTGAGGACGTTGCGTATCCAGCGAATGCGGTTCTTGCGGATCTGGTTCTCCAGCGCCATGCCGTGCAGATCTTTGGCGGCGGTGGTTTTCTCCACAGCCTGCCGCCGAAGTTGCTCGGTGATCTCCGTTGTCTCGGCGCGGGCCTCGGTCTCGGCGATCACCTTCCGCAGCGAGAGCACCTCGGCTTCCGCATCCCAGCCTGGAATTTGCTTCGGCGTGTAATTTGGGGTGAGGAGTTCGGGAACACGCCCATCCACGAACCCAACTACGTAACAGGTTGAAAGGTGCAGCAGGGCGGCATGATCGGACTGGCGAAGGAACTCGAGCAGGTGCGCCATCGAGTTCACATTGGCTGCCAGCGCGTCGCGCAGGTCAGGATTGAAGTCGGTGAGCCCGGAGCTGTTGATCACCACATCCAGCTTGGGCAGCAACCGCTCGCGGACTGCGCGCTCCATTCCGAGACCCGGCTGGCTGACGTCGCCTTCGATCACTTCGACGCGTTCGCGCATGAAGTCCGGCAGACGGTCACCGTAGCGGCGGTAGAGCGGCTCGAAGGCCGGCGACTCCTCGACGATTTTTTCGAAGCGCTCTAGAGCCGAAGTGGCACGCTGCCGCCGGACCAGCAGATAGATCTTGCCGATCTCCGGCAGGTCCATCAGAGTGTTCGCCAGCCAGACCTTCCCGATGAATCCAGTGACACCCACGAGCAGCACGTGCTTGCCGCTGAGCGACTCCCGGACCGACAGCCGGCGCACGGTCTTGGCGGGATCGAAATACAGCGCGGGCCGGACCCTGGCCGGGGCGGGACGCGCGGCAGGAGTTACGGCGGAAAGCAGGACATTAGACCGGCCGACGAAGTCCAGGTCGCGGCAGAGCCGCTCCAGTGGGACCTGGCCGTTGGGGCTGAGTCCGGTGATGCGCGCCAGGACTCCTCGCGGGCGAATCACGGGATCGAGCAGGCGTCCGGTGGCCATGCCATCGCGAAATTCGAGACGGTTGGCCAGCAGGTAGCGCACGCCCAGGTGCTCTGCCAGCGGACGCATCACGTGGTCCAGCCCCTGGCTGACCAGCACCACCTCCGCGCCGCTTTCCAGTAGCTCCTTGAGCTGGGCCACGCCACGAGGCTTGAGCTTGGGCTTAAGACGATACTGAAAGAACTCTTCTCCCAGCAGATCAATGCGATCACGGCTGATGCCGCGCAGCACCGAGTGCAGCACCCGCGTGGCCGCCCGGCGGTGCGTGAGGTAGAGCACGGGCCGAACCAGCGCAAGCAGCGCCATGGTGGCGCGCCGCAGCCACCGCGCCAGGAACGACTGCGAATTCCAGGTGAAATACGCTACCGGACGCACCGCCGTCAGGTTCAGCAGGCTGCCTTCAACCCGCCAGAAGACATATCTCTGGGCAGGTTCAAATCGGGCCGGATTGTCCTGAGGTGAATTCACAGGCTACAGAGTCCAGACTCTCTTCATGCTGTCATGCTGAGCGAGCGCTGGCCGGTTTTGCCCGCGCGACAAGACGGGGCAAAGGTGGAAAGCGCCATAGCGAGCATTACATCGCCCTCGCAAACCTCGCATTCTACTCGCTAAAAAGGCCGCCGGATAGACCGGCGGCCGTGACCGAACCTTGCTTGTCCTGATGCTCTCTGATGCGTCAGTCGCCCAGGACTTCTTCCTCGACCCGTTCGTTCACCTGCTCCGGCTTGGAAACAGGGTTAGTCAGCGATTCGAGAGACACGAAGTTCTCCGCCGTCGCGTCTTTCAGGACCACCTTGCGGTAGAGCTTCAACATCTGTTCGTCATTCGTATTCTTGAGTTTGGCATCGCGAGCGCGCAGCTTTTCTTCGCGCGCGTTCTTGGCGATGCCCAGCCGGTCGAGGTCGTCCTGCTCTTTGTCCGTGACCAGCCCTTGGTTGATCTTTAGCACTTTGCCTGCGGCGGTGACTTCGGCAGCGTCCATGCTGACCCGCTTGCCGCCTGCAAAGATCTCGTGGCGGCCGTTCTCCTCGTACCACTTGGTGAGCGTGGCCGTCATGTGCATCTTCTCGATGATGTTCCGCCAGCCGATGCCAGTGTTATAGGCGCAGAAAGAAATTTCGCCTTCCTGCGTGGCATAGGGAATGATGCACTGCTCGGTCCGCCGGAAGTCATAGTTGAACAGATCCTGGAACCACATGCCGGCAATGAACAGAACGTTCCAGCGATCCTTGCGGCGGTTCTCGATGTCCTGAAGAGTACGATCCGCGCCCACCTTGCCATATCCC
>Ga0335077_10010242_pt1 | contig 11663 bp, 12 predicted proteins | sample Lox_Sample_31_FD_207151 | JGI IMG/M metagenome (GOLD analysis project Ga0335077, IMG submission 207151) | Soil microbial communities from Loxahatchee National Wildlife Refuge, Florida, United States - Lox_Sample_3.1 | ecosystem: Environmental > Terrestrial > Soil > Wetlands | place: USA...
CACCTTTCTGAACGACCGGCTTCGCACTGGTTGAACCCGAGCTGTTTCCTTGCCCGTTTCCTGACGAAACCCGCGCCGCGGCGACTGCCTGTCCTCCATGTGCATAAATCGCGCCGCGCACCCTCCGTTGACGGACCTTCTGATAAAGGAGCATCGCCGCAACGACCACGGCGCAGCCGGCCAACCCGGAGTAAACCCAAACCACTATGCCTCCTCCTGCACTGGCCATCAGATCCTTCTTTTCAGCCGCACGTTTGTCATTAACGATGAGCTGGGACAGGTTGACGTCAGCGATTTTGTCGCCGTTTCCATAATCAGTATAGCGCTGTCCTTCTTTGAACGCGATGTTCCTGGCCAATTGTTGCAAGGGACTCGAATCGGATGAAGCCTCATAAGGTCGCACGGTGATGATTTCCAGGACTCCGCGCCGGCCGAGCAAAAGCATCGTATCGTTAACCACTTTCGAAGATTGCGTTTCCGCCCGGAGCGCCCATTCCAATGAGTGCGCCTCCGCATCATAGACGGGTGAACGTTCCCAATTTACGGACACGATTGATGTCATCCCCTTCTCGGCACGCTCGCTGTTTTGCATTTCGCTCTGCTTCTGCACGGCCTTCAAAACGGCCGCCGGATCCAGACGTTCCTGATCCGCATTTTTCACGTAACCAATGTCGGCGTACGTCAAGATCGCCCACCACTTCCCGGATTCAGGGGCCAGGATGCCAACCAAACCGTCCGGAACGGGGTTCTTCATCCGCTCAAGAAGAATCCGCGCTCCCGTTTCATCCGCCAGGCGATAACCTTGAGGAACGTCGACATCCGCGATCGTCCCCAAACTCGCCTTGCTCGGCCCGATAATCCGCCAGACGTTTTGCGGCGGCATTGCCGGAGCCAGCGAGAGTTGATCTCCCCAACACGGCTGAATCTCAAAAGCAACCAAGGCCGCCAAAAGGCAAAAAATGGCCGGGTATTTCCGCCAGTTGGAATTTCTCAGAAGGCAGGCTTTCATATTTACTACTTATACAACTTACCCCACTAGATTCAGTCAGTGTCCAAGTTTCAAACAAAACCTGTCCAAAGTCAATACATTTTTTGAGGTGTTTCGGACATTTAACATAATCGTCAAAAAGCCTCGGATTGCATAACTAGCCTGTCCCAAGACACTTATAAAGCCGTGCCTCCCGTAATTTGTAATTTTATTTCCGGCGGTGGCGTTTGATCCTGATTTGCGCCGTAGCGTGAGTGAGCGCGGCGCGAACCAACGCGGCTTCCTCCTCGCTGACTTTCTCGGCGAGGCGGATTTCAGCTCGCCGACGGGCTTCCTCGGCTTTCGCCTCATCAATGTTCTCGGCCCGGATGGCCATGTCGGTGAGAATCGAGACGCGGTCGCCGGTGACCTGCACGAAGCCATCGCCCACCGCGAGGAAAAAAGTTTCCCCGCCTTTGTTTACGACGATTTCGCCGGCGACAAGCTGGGTCATCAATGGCATGTGTTGCGGCAAAATGCCCATCTCGCCCTCCAAGCCGGTAAGCGTGACCATGTCCACGTCGTCCGAGAAAACCTTCGCCTCCGGTGTGACAATTTCCAGTTTGAGCGTGGCCATCGTTAAATCGTTAAATGGTTGAATGATTGAACCGGTCCGGCAATACAACGTCCCCGTAAATTAAGCTTCCTTAATCTCTTCAATTCCACCCTTCATGTAAAAATTCTGCTCCGGCACGTCGTCATGCTTGCCGTCGAGAATTTCCTTGAAGCCGCGGACGGTTTCCGCCACCGGCACCTGTTTGCCCGCCCGGCCGGTGAACACTTCTGCCACAGAAAACGGCTGACTGAGGAATCGCTGGATTTTTCGCGCGCGATAGACCGTGAGCTTGTCGTCGGGCGAAAGCTCGTCCATGCCCAGAATCGCGATGATGTCCTGCAGATCCTTGTAACGTTGCAGCACGCGCTGTACGCCGCGCGCCACTTCGTAATGTTCCTGTCCGACGATGTCCGGCGTGAGCGCGCGCGAAGTCGAAGAGAGCGGATCCACGGCGGGATAAATCCCCAGCTCCGCGATGGAACGCTCCAAAACAATGGTCGCGTCCAAATGTGCGAAAGTCGTGGCCGGAGCCGGATCGGTCAGGTCGTCGGCCGGCACATAAACGGCCTGGAACGATGTGATGGAACCCTTTTTCGTCGAAGTAATGCGTTCCTGTAAATCGCCCATTTCGGCCGCGAGCGTCGGTTGATAACCGACAGCGCTCGGCGTTCGGCCCAGCAACGCGGATACTTCCGAACCTGCCTGGGAAAAGCGGAAAATATTGTCAATGAACAGCAACACGTCCTGGTTTTTCTCGTCGCGGAAATACTCCGTGACGGCGAGGCCGGACAACGCCACGCGCAGACGCGCGCCCGGCGGCTCGTTCATCTGCCCGTACACCAGGGCAATCTTCGACGCGCCCAAATCGTCCTGCCGGATGACTCCGGCCTCGGACATTTCGGTGTAGAGGTCGTTGCCCTCGCGCGTGCGCTCGCCCACACCGGCGAACACGGAGACGCCGCCGTGCATCTTGGCGATGTTGTTGATCAATTCCATGATGACAACGGTTTTGCCGACGCCCGCGCCACCGAACGCGCCAACCTTGCCGCCCTTCAGGAACGGGCAAATCAAGTCAATGACCTTGATGCCGGTCGTCAAAATCTGGGGGCTGGTGGATTGCTCGGCCAGCGTCGGCGCGGGACGATGAATGGGATAATATTTTTCGGCCTTGACCGGCCCGCGTTCGTCCACCGGTTCGCCGACCACGTTGAACACGCGGCCCATCACCACGTCGCCGACGGGCATGGAAATTGGTCCGCCGGTGTCAACGACCTCGTAGCCGCGCTTCATGCCCTCAGTCGAGCCCATGCACACGCAGCGCACCCAGTCGTCACCAAGGTGTTGCTCGACTTCGAGCGTGCGTTTCGCGCGGCCGTGGCCCGGCACGTCGAACTCGACCGTCAGCGCGCTGTAAATCGCGGGAAGCCGGCCCGCGAATTCCACGTCCACGACCGGCCCGATGATTTGAACGATTTTGCCTTTGTTCATGAGGTTAAATGGGTGAGTTGAGTTTTCAAATTTGAAATTGGCTAGGCCACGGCCAGTTGCGCGGTCGCGATTTCCAAAAGTTCCTTGGTGATGTTGGCCTGACGCAGTTTGTTGTATTCGAGCGTCAGGTCTTTGATGAGTTGGACGGCATTTTCCGTGGCATTTTTCATAGCCACCAATTTGGCGCTGTATTCGCTCGCCCGCGCCTCCAACAGGATTTGATAAACCTTGAAATTCAAGCTGTGCGGCAGCAACGCACTGAGCACGGCGGTTTCATCCGGCTCGAACTCGAAAGTATCCGTCGTCGCGCCGCGGGCCGGCAGCTCCTCCAGTTGCGCCTGGCCGGCGGCGCCGGCGGTGACAGCCCGGATTTTTCCGACCGGCAGGAGCGGCAAGGTTTCCGGCCGCTGATTCAAAGTGGAAATAAACCTGGTGAACAAAATGTCCACGGCCCCGACTTCGCCCGTGACGAATAAGTCCTGCACAAATTTGGAAATGGCCCGCGCCTCACCGAATTGCGGCGTGTCCTTGTAAGTGAACTCGGCGGCGAGCTGCCGTCGCGTGCGCGAGATGAACTGCGCGGCTTTGCGCCCGGCTGTGATGAACACGGTCGTATCCCGATCAAACTTCATCGTTTCGCGGAACAAATTGCCGTTGAGCGCGCCACACAAACCCTTGTCGGTGCTGACGAGGATGACCGCGCGCTTCCTGACGAGACGCGTTTCCATCAACGGATGTCTGAGCGCGGCGATACGCGGTGCCGCCTCGGCCAGCACCTCGTTCATCAAGTCAGCATAGGGTCGTCCGGCCACCGCGGCCTGCTGGGCCTTGCGCATCTTGGCGGCCGCCACCATCTGCATGGCCTTGGTGATTTGGGCGGTATTGCTGACGGAGCGGATGCGCCGGCGGATGTCACGTGTGCTGGGCATGGATTAGTGGTACGTCTGCTTGAAATCCGTTACCGCCGTTTTCAAACTGCCGGCGAGCGTGTCACTCAGCGCTTTTTCCCTGGCGATGCGCGCGAGCAAATCCATTTTGCGGCTGGTCATGTAATCGGTGAGCTTGGTCTGGAAATCCTTGATCTTGTCCACCGGCACGTCGTCCACGAAACCGTTCTGTGCCGCCCACAAAACCACCACCTGTACTTCCACCGGCAGCGGGTTGTATTGAATCTGCTTGAACAATTCAACGATGCGCTTGCCGCGTTCGAGCTGGGCCTGCGTCCTGGCGTCCAGGTCGGAACCAAACTGCGCGAACGCCGCCAGTTCGCGGAACTGCGCCAGGTCGCCCTTGATGCGGCCGGCCACCTGTTTCATTGCCTTGACCTGCGCCGCCGAGCCGACGCGCGACACGGACAGGCCCACCGAGATCGCCGGGCGCACACCTTGATAAAACAAATCCGTTTCCAGATAAATCTGCCCGTCGGTGATGGAAATCACGTTCGTCGGAATGTAGGCCGAAACGTCGCCCGCCTGCGTCTCGATGATGGGCAGCGCCGTCAGCGAGCCGTTGCCATTTTTTTCGTTCAGACGCGCGGCGCGTTCGAGCAAACGGCTGTGCAGGTAAAACACGTCGCCCGGATACGCCTCGCGGCCCGACGGACGCTTCAGTACCAGAGAGACCTGGCGATACGCAACGGCGTGCTTCGACAAATCGTCGTAAATGATCAGCGCGTCCAGCCCGTTGTCCATGAACCATTCGCCCATCGCCGCGCCGGCAAACGGCGCGAGATACTGGTTCGTGGCCGAATCCGCCGCTGCCGCCACCACGACAATCGTGTACGGCAACGCATGTGCCTCGTCCAGCACCGCAATCGTGCGTGCCACGTCCGACTGCTTTTGGCCGATAGCGACGTAAATGCAATACAACGGGCGGTGCTCCTTGTCGCCGGCCTGTTTTGCCGCAAGGTTGAGCCGCGCGTTGTTGATGATGGTGTCAATGCCGATGGTCGTCTTGCCGGTCGAGCGGTCGCCGATGATCAATTCGCGCTGGCCACGGCCAATGGGAATCATTGCGTCAATGGCCATGATGCCCGTTTGCACCGGCTGGGTGACTGAACGGCGTTTGATGATGCCCGGCGCGATTTTTTCCACCGGATATTGCGTCGCCGATTTGACCGGGCCTTTGCCGTCGAGTGGCTGGCCGAGGGTGTTGACGACGCGGCCCAGCAGTTCCCGGCCGACCGGCACCTGCAACAACTTGCCGGTCGTGCGGACTTCGTCGCCTTCCTTGATTTCGGTAAAATCGCCCAGAATGATCGCCCCAACCTCGGTTTCCTCGAGGTTCAGCGCCAAACCAGTGATGCCGTGGCCGAAGTCGAGCATCTCATTCAACATCGTGTCCGTCAGGCCCTCGATCCGGGCGACGCCGTCGCCGATTTCGCGCACGACGCCGACGTTCTGCTTCGCTGTCGCCAGCTTTGCCCCGGCAATCTGGGCTTCAATTTCCTGCAACAAGTCACTCATAAATTTTCCATCCGCTCCGATTAAAATTGTTGCGCCAGCGCATTCAACCGCGCCCGCACGCTGCCGTCGTACAGGTCGCTGCCCGCCTGAATCCGCAGACCGCCAATCAAGGCCGGGTTCTGGACGAAGGAAACATTCGTCTCCGCCCCGTAAATTTTTTTAAGTTGCGCCGTCACCTTCGCCTTCAAAGCGGGCGGCAATGGCGCCGTGCTTTCCACGCGCGCGGTTCGCCTTTCCAAATCCAGCTTCACGAGTCGTTGGAGGCGTGACAAAATTTCGATATAGCCGTGCGGCTTTTGCGCCAGCACGAGTTTGACAGCCTGCCGGATGCGGTCCTCGTCCAACAGGCCCCTGACCAGGCAACGGCGAAACAGTTCCCGGGCTCTGCGCTGGGCTTGTTTGGAAATCTTCATGCCACGCTTCGCTTAATTTGAAATTTCAAATTTCAAATTTGAAATCACCCGGTGGCCAATTCGTTTGCCGTCTCCTCCGCCAGCCGCCGCTGGTCGTCCGGCGTCAGAACTTTGCCGGTGACGGTCGCCGTGGTTTGTACCACCAGCCGTCCGACTTCGGTTTTCAATTCCGCCAGCATTCGCGCATGGTCTTGCGCGGCGGCCTCCCGCGCTTTGGCCATGATTTGTTCGGCGGCGGCAATCGCCTTTTGCGTCTCCGCCTCGCGCACGCGGGCGGCGGCCTTCCGGCCTTCCTCGATCATCTGGTTGGCCACGTCGCCGGCCTGGGCCAGGATGCGTTTGCGTTCGGCCTCCGTGCGCGCGAGTTCCGCCTTGATTTTCTCGGCGTTGGCGAGGCCCTCGGCGATTTTTTCACGGCGCACCTGCAACATGACGAAGATCGGGCGGTAAGCAAATCGCCACAGCACGAAAAAGACGATTGAGAAGCTGATCAACTGCGCGACCAGCATCTTCCAGTCAATTCCCAGTTGGTTCATAAGCCGCTTCTGGTGACGACGAGCCAACCAATGATTGCCCAGGCTTCGATCAAGCCGATGCCGACGAAGAACCACAGGAGGAGTCTGCCGGCCATGCCGGGATTTCGCGCCAAGGCAATGAGGATTCCAACGGTCGCAATGCCGTCGCCGATGGACGCGCCAGCGAAGGCTAGACCGATGTGAACGTTACCTGTCATTTCTGCGAGCATCATATATTTTTCTTTCTGTTGGTCTTGGTTATCGCTCCGGCATCCGATGCCGGGCAAATTCAAAAATTCAATGGCCCGGCTGCTCCTCGGTATGCGAACACATCGTGCCGACAAACGCCACGACCAGGATGGCAAATACAAACGCCTGCACCAGGCACTCAAATGTGTCGTAACCATAAGCCACGACCGAAAGCAGAATGGACCAAAGCCACGATTTCATGTGGAGCGTCATGTCCATGATGGTTGAGCCGGCAAAAATGTTGCCATAAAGACGCATGGCCAGCGCCACCGGCCGGGCAAACAGAATGGAAACCAGGTCCATCACGCCAATGAACAGGAACATTACCAAAAACAGCGGAAGCAACCACTTGCTGGTTTCAACCTTTACGCCAAAAATGTGCTTGATCAGCCCCCAAAAGCCGTTGTAGCGCACCGCCCAGAACAGGCTCATCAGCAGAAAAATTCCCGCCATCGCCACGGTGAGATTTGCGTCGGTCGTCGGCGGACGGAAAAACGGCGTGAATTTTCCATTCGCATCGTAACCGCCGATGCTGCCGACGCCGGGAATCACGTCCACAAAATTGGACATGAGGATGAAAATGAAAAACGTCGTGGCAAACGGAAACACCCAGCGCGTCACGCGTTTGTCCAAAATGTCGCCCATCAAACTTTCCCAACCTTCGACAATTGCCTCCATGATGTTCTGCATTCCGCCGGGAATTTCCTTGATGTGCTTCGGCGTTGTCGCACGAACGATAATCAAAATAATCGCCGCGACAATCCACGTGCAAACCATCGAGTTCGTCACCGGCAAACCCAGCACCGTGAACAGCGCCTGCGGCGCCTGCGGAACCGCTTCCGTTTTGGATTCGGGATTACCCGCCGTTCGGTTTGCCGCCGGCGGCGTGACCGAGGATTGCGCGGGTTGAATGGCGGGCGCCGGCGTCGCCGACGGCTGCGCTCTCAAACTCGCTGTCGCCGGTAGCGCCAGTAAACCAATGGCCAGAATGATTTTTATCAACTGCATCCGATTCAAAAAAAACCGCCTCAGACGACACAACTACTGTCAATCCGACGTTGCGTCTGAAGCCGGGAAATCTTGCCCATCGTGAAAAAATTCACAAGCACTTTTTTGGCGAAAATTCCACAAAAACCACGCCGTTCCCTTCACTACAACTTATTGTGCCAATCCCGCCGTAAGTCTTCCGGTGTTTTCCCCTGCCCGCGCAAGGCGCGCAGGCTCAAGGCATCGTGCCGTTTGGCCAGTCGCCGGCCTTCTTCGTCCCCAATCAATACACAGTGAAAAAACTCCGGTGCCGACAAACCGAGCGCGCGGTAAAGCAATAACTGCCGCGCTGTGCTGACCAGCAAATCCGCGCCGCGCACCACTTCGGTGATTTGCATCGCTGCGTCGTCCACCACGCACGCAAGTTGATACGCCGGCACCTCATCGTGCCGCCATACGACGAAGTCGCCAAAATCCTTTCCCGCCACGAACTGTTGCGCCCCGAAATTCCCGTCCGTAAACGAAATCGCTTCGCCGTCGGGCACGCGAAAACGCCAACTGAATTTACGACCGGCGATTGGCGATTGGCGATTTTGGCGACAGGTGCCGGGATAAACGGGTTCCTCGTCCTCGGCATTGGGCGCGCTGGCGGAGTCACGGATGTCCTTGCGCGAACACGTGCAAGGATAAATGAGTCCACCGGTACGGAGTTTTTCCAGCGCGGCGCGGTAGAGATGAAACCGTTCACTCTGATTGTACGGGCCAAACGTCCCGCCACAGTCCGGTCCTTCCTGCCACTCGAAACCGAACCAGCACAAATCCTCAACCATCGCCTCAACAAATTCCAGTTTGCATCGCGCGCGGTCCAAATCCTCGTTCCGCAAAATCAGAACGCCGCCGTTTTCTCTGGCGTGCTGCTGAGCCGTCCAAAACGTCCGCGCGTGGCCGAGATGCAAAAAACCCGTCGGCGACGGTGCCAGCCGGCCGCGATACGATTTTTCAGAACGGTTCATCGGGATTTGCCGCCAGCCATTGACCCAGGCCGGGCAGCGGCGGGGACAAAATTTTCTGCGCCCTGTCAATATTCAATGACGTGTCCGGCGCGCGCGGCGGACCGGGGAAATCCCGGGTTGACCCCGGCTTGATTTTTGCCGCCAGCTCCGGCCGGCGTTTGACGAGCAACCGGCCGATCTGCCAGCGCGAAAGTTTTTCCGCGCCGGCAACATGCAAAAGCCCGGCGCAATCCATGCCTGCCAGTTCCCAGACTGCGCGCGCCGTTTCCACCGCGGGAATCGGACAGCGAAATTCGTCCGTAAACAACGTCATGCCCGGCCCGGTTTCCATCGCCAGCCGCAACTGCTCGTTAAAGCCGCGGTTGCCCGCGCGCGAAATGCCCCCATTCAGCGAGGTGCGGACGACCAGATGTCGCGGATTTTCCAAAACGATTTCCTCAGCGGCAAGTTTGGTTTCGCCATAAACGTGAATCGGATTAGCCGCGTCCGTCTCCAGGTAATTCCCTTTGTGCCCGTCAAAAACCAAATCCGAGGAAAAGAAGATGAATCGGACTTCCGCCGCCAGGTCCGCGAGCAATTTTGTCGCGTCAACGTTCACCCGCCGTGCCAGTGCTGGATCCGCCTGCGCCCTGGCGACAGCGGTGATGGCCGCGCAATGAATGACGAGTTGCGGCTTGTCCTTTTGAAACTCGCGGCGGACAGCCGGGAAATCGAGCAGGTCAAGCTGGTCACGCGTAATTCCTCGCACCTGCCATTGTGGCGCATGCCGCGGCGCGGTCTGGACGAGATAATTCCCGATCAGGCCGTTCGCGCCGGTAATCCAGGCGAGTGGCTGGTTCATCGCAATTTCATTGAGAAGTGATGGCCGACAATGTCCAAGCGGCACGCAAGATAAAACCGATGCGCACGGAAGCGTTGGACGCCGGAGTCGAGATGAAATTGATCGCAGCCGCGAGCCTTGGCTTGTTTGACGAGCCAAGCGAAGAGTTGCTGGCCGAAACCTTGCGACCGAACCTCCTCGGCGGTCACGAGGTCATCCACATAAATAAATTTTCCCCATGAGAGACTTTCCGAAAAGCGGTAACCGGCAATGGCCTTGACATTCCTTTTGTGGCACAGAAACGCCAGTTTATATCCGGCCTGCTGCTGCCGCCGTACCCGTCGAACGAATTCAGTTTCGATCAGGTGTGGGCGGAGTTGGGCCATGACGGGGAAGCACCGCCGGATTTGTTCCTCGGTTAGTGCAATGGAAATGGCAGTCATAATATGTTCTGTATTCACGCGTTTATGTCCTCCCGAAAACCCATTGACTCGAGGAGACGACGCTCAATCCGCCAACCGCCTGGTCAAATCCCCGTAAGCATCAATCCGCCGGTCGCGCAGGAACGGCCAGTGCGTGCGCGTCCTGTCCACTTCGGCCAGATCAACGGGCACAACCAAAATCTCTTCCTTGTCCGCCGGAGCCCTGGCAAGGATTTCACCAGAGGTGCCGGCCACGAAACTCTGGCCCCAGAATTCGATGCCTCGGCCCGCCAGTTTTTCATGGCCGACGCGATTAACGACCGCCACATAACAGCCGTTGGCAATGGCATGGCTGCGCTGCACGGTCTCCCACGCATCGTGCTGGCGCCCGCCCAACCGTTTCTTCTCGCCGGGATGCCAGCCGATGGCGGTCGGGTAAAACAGGATTTGCGCGCCTTGCAACGCGGTCAGCCGCGCCGCTTCGGGATACCATTGGTCCCAGCAAATCAGCACGCCAATTTTCCCGAATTTCGTCTGCCATGCCTTGAACCCGAGATCGCCGGGCGTGAAAAAGAATTTTTCGTAGTAAAGCGGGTCGTCGGGAATGTGCATCTTGCGGTAAAGGCCGAGCAGCGAGCCGTCGGCGTCAATGACCGCGGCGGTATTGTGATAAACTCCGGGGGCGCGATTCTCAAAAAGCGAGGCGATGATGACCACCCGATGTTTGCGGGCGAGCTTGCAAAATGCACGGGTGCTGGGACCGGGAATGGATTCGGCGAGCTTGAAATTCCTGAAATCTTCGCTCTGGCAGAAATACTGCGAGCGGAAGAGCTCCTGGGTGCAGATAATTTGCGCGCCGCGTCGGGCTGCGCCTGCGGCCAGGGCAAGGGCTTTCTTCAGGTTGGCGTCTGGATTCGCCGAGCAGGCGGTTTGGACAAGCCCAAGCCGCACGACCTGGGCGGCGGCGCGTTTCATGGGCGTCCGGACTTGGCGCGACGAACCCGGGCGGTATGTTCGAGGATTTGGGTGCTGCCGCGGGAGTCGAACGCCTCGGCGGTGGGCGGTTCGTTTTGCCCGAAAAGTTCGCGGATGAACTTGCCGAGGGTTTCGTTCGTCGGGCCGTATCCTCCGCGGTAGATGTAGTATTCGAGGTCGTACATCAATTCGTCGGCGGTGGCATAACGGCGGGAAAGATCGCGCGCGAGGCAATGATGCAAAATGTCGTTGAGCGGTTCGTCAATGCGCGGGTCCAGGGCGCGGAAATCGGGGATGGGCTGGTTCAGAATGCGCTGGCGCGATTCCTCGGCAGTCGCGCCTTTGAATAGATTACGGTCGAGCAACAGATGCGCGAGCACGACGCCGGCGGAAAACAGGTCCGAGCGTTTGTCGGTCACCTGAAAATCCGCCTGTTCGGGGCTCATGTAATCCGCCTTGCCGGCGACCACCTCGCCTTCCTGGTCGGTCAGGAAACCGCGCGCCTTGGCGATGCCGAAGTCGCTGAGCTTCACGTCCCCTTCAAAGGCGATCATGATGTTTTTGAAACTCACATCGCGGTGAACGATGCCGAGCGGACGGCCGTTCTTGTCGGTCTTGGCATGCGCGTAGGCCAGCCCGCGCGCGACGCGGCTGGTGATGAACACGGCCAGTTCTTTGGGCAGTTTCCGGCGTTTGCTGGTCAGTTGCTGGGTGAACTGCTCCAGATTGGCGC
>Ga0335077_10010243_pt1 | contig 11661 bp, 11 predicted proteins | sample Lox_Sample_31_FD_207151 | JGI IMG/M metagenome (GOLD analysis project Ga0335077, IMG submission 207151) | Soil microbial communities from Loxahatchee National Wildlife Refuge, Florida, United States - Lox_Sample_3.1 | ecosystem: Environmental > Terrestrial > Soil > Wetlands | place: USA...
GCACCAGCCCCTGCGCTGTCCGCACCGTCATCTCCACGCGTACGGACCCTTCCTCCGGCAGCCCCTTCACCACGATTTCCCCCGCCGCCACGTCCGGCGACTCCGCGGGCAGCCGTTTCAACTCGATCTCCGGGACCCGCGTGCCTTCAAAAAAGTAATGGAAGAACCAGCCCAGTTTCCGCCCGGCTACTTCCTCGCACACGCCTTGAAAATCGGCCACCCGGCTGGAGTGGCCGCCAAACCGGCGGATAAACAGCGGAATCACGCGATCCACTCGTTCCCGGTCGATCACCGTTTCGAGCGTGCGCAGCACCAGCAGTCCACGCTGATCGAGTGCCGCCCGGGGCGCCCCCCCGGGAGAAGGGAAGGATTCGATGACCTCCGCGAGCGCAGCGGTGCGCCATTGCGCCACCGAATCGCGCATGGCCTCCGCCACCATCGCGCGCGCCGCTTCCGGGTTGGCCTCCAACAGATATCGCCAGGCCAGGTATTGGGACAGAACTTCCACCATTCCCGGGTTCTTGAGCGCCGCGTCCGCTTCTGCACTCGGGAACCACTGCCGCGCGACCTCGAACGGCATGACAGCGGCGAAGAATCGGGGATCATCCGCCGCTCGCGCCACCCCCTCGGGGATTCCGATTCCGAAGGGCGAAAAGCCGGTGACCAGCGGACCGTGATCCTCCGGATGCGGCGCCTTCACAACGATCTCAATGCGCTTTCGAGGGCACGCCCCGAGAATCGGAGTCAGCCGGCGCACTACATCCGCCGCCTCCCGCGCCAGCGCTCCACACGCGGTGTACGCATTCGCCCCCGGCGCGGGAGCGCACGGCTCCTCGAAGGTCACGCCGTCTGCCTCGAGCCGGAAGGCCTGCCCCCCGGTTTTCCCAGCGGCAGAACTCGCTTCACCCTGGGGCCTCGCGGGAACCGCGGCAATCGCCAACAACGCGCCGCAGGCCAGCGCTTGACACATGCGCCCCCATCCCGCTATAGCTCTACTCATGCCGCAATCCTATCTGATATTCGATTTTGGCGGGAACGAGGACGCCGCCCAGCAGGCCCGCCACCGCGTCGACGGCTGGAAGCAGGCCTTTCGCCTCGGCCGCAAGCTCGAGCTCCGCTTCGAACGCCAGGCTCCCCCCGATTCCACCGATTCCAAGGACGCCTCCAACCCGCTCCATCTCCGTCTCATCATCCGCCTCGATTTTTCCGACCACGAGAAGCTCTCGCACACCCGCTGGCTCGAACGCATTCCCGCCGAGGCGCCCTTCAAAGGCCTGCCCGTCGAAGTCGTCCGCCACAAAGACGACGCCTACGCCAAAACCGAGGCGCTTTTCGACTCGCTCCGCGACTCCGCCCCCGCCTATCCCGCCCGCTGAGCGTTTCCGTCGCGCCGGACTGCCTGTCCAGCCGTTCCACCGGTCCGTCTCCTCCCCGTTGCTCCCCCGTCCCGGGGATGCGAGAATCCTCGGATGCGAAAACTCTCCTTTTTGCCCGTTGCGCTTATCTCTCTCGCCATCCTTGTCTCGCTTCCGGCCGCGTCTGCGCAATCCTCCGCGCCGCCCAAACCCGCTCCGGCTACTCCTCACGTCATGCCGGGCACACCCGCGCCTGCCGCTCGTCCTTCCAGTCCCTTCAAGGATCTGAAGGAAAAATTCAGCTATGCGCTCGGCATGAGCATCGCCAGCACCCTCAAGCGCCAGGCCGTCGACGTGGACCTCTCCGTCATGGAGCGCGGGCTGCGGGACGGCCTCTCCGGCACCGAACCCCTACTCTCCGAAGAGGAGATGAAGGCCGCCTTCGCCGAAATGCAGGCGGCGGTCCGCGCCCGCGAACAGGCCCGCGCCGGCGAAAATCTGAAAGCCGGCCAGGCTTTCCTCGAGGCCAACAAGGCAAAGCCCGGCGTCGTCGTTCTCCCCAGCGGCCTCCAGTACAAAATCCTCGTCGCCGGCAACGGCCCCAAGCCCCGCGCCGTGGACACCGTCCTCTGCAATTACCGCGGCACTTTGATTGACGGCACGGAATTCGACAGCTCCTACAAGCGCGGCGAGCCCGCCACGTTTCCCGTCGGCCGCGTCATTCGCGGATGGTCGGAGGCGCTCCAGCTCATGCCCGTCGGCTCCAAGTGGCAGCTCTTTGTCCCCGCGGAGCTGGCCTACGGCGAACGCAGCCCCGGCCCCGAAATCCCGGCCAATTCCGTGCTCGTCTTTGAAATCGAACTCCTCTCCATCCAGGGCCAGCACTGAGCCGGTAGCGCTGGCCGCCTTCGTTTGAGGGGAGGGGGACGCAGTCCGTTCTTCGGAAGAGAAACGCTCGGCACTTTCGAGGTTTGCGATTACTCCAGGGCCTTTTCCGCGTCCTGCACCGTGTCATACGGGTGGATCACCGACCCCAGGTGGCTCATCTTCACCAGCGCCTTGGCCTTGTCGCTCAGTCCAGCCACGGCCAATTTCCGCTTCGCCCGCTGCGCCGTTACCAGCGCTCCTACAATCGCGCCCAGCCCCGCCGAATCCACATACGGCACTTCCGTGAAATCCAGAATCAGCACGGGCGCGTGTTCCGCTCGCGCCGCGGTCTGAAATTCGAATACGGTTTGGAGTGTCAGCGGGCCCTTCAGGGCCAGTATCTTGTGCCCATCGCGGGTTCCTGCCGTTGCGTGTATGCGCAGAGCGTCGTTGGCCATGGCGCTCGATTCTAGCGGAACGCCAGCCCCTGAGTGTAAACGCTGCGTTACAAGAGCTTTTCTGAGCAGTGACTACCCTTCAGCATGCGTCCCACCTCGTCCCCCCCGGCCCCGCACAAGTTCATCTCCCCGCCGCCTCACGGCTTTCTTCCCACCGCGCTGATCCATCCTCTCTTCGCCTCCACATCCACCTGCACATCGGCAAAGCCTGCGTTTGCCAGCAATTCGCGGTGCTCCTCCACAGTCAGCAGCTTCAGTCCCATCTTCGGACCGTGTTGCTCCAGCATCCGCGACATGCGCGAATTCGCGCCCTTATAAACTTCCGCAATGAGGATCAGTCTCCCGCCGGGTTTCACCACCCGGAACACCTCGCGCATGTCCCCCGGCAGGTCCGGCCACCAGAAGTGCGTCTCCACCGCTGTCGCCAGGTCGAACATTCCGTCCGCAAACGGTAGCTGCGACACCGCCCCGTGCCGGATCTCCACCTGGCCCATCTCGATCCACCGCGCATTCGTTCGCTTGCTCGCCGCCACGCTCTCTTCGGAAAAATCGATGCCGTAAACTCTCCCCTCCGTCGCGGCCGCCGCTAGTTTGTCCACCGTCCGCCCGCCTCCGCAGCCCAGGTCCAGCACCGTCTCCTGCCGGCCTATGGAAACGTGCGTGAGCCCCCAGTCCGTCACCGCCGAATGCCGTTTGTTCATGTTATGCAGGACAGGCGGCCCACCCATCCTCGGGGCCTCTGGCACTGGCTCTGGCGCCCGCCAATCGTCACGACGAGTCCTTTCTTCATTCGCATAGTCTAGCTCCGGATTGAGTTGGCCGGGTCTTTCGCCCGCCGTTTGCACGCCGCAATCCGCAATACGAGTTCGCGGAGAGGACAATGAGCACATGAGAAGTCGTGTAATTTCTTACCGGGGATGCGTAGATTCGACCTCGATCCGCTCGCCCCGCATACGCTAAAACCTTGCAAAGCAATCCTTTCCGCTTGTTAGCAGGCCGATTGCTCCTTTCCCCGCAGCAGTCCGGATGGCCCAGCATGTGGACAGCTATCAAGAATCACATCAGCGCCCGATTTTCCGATGGGGAAGCCCGGGTCCTCTGCTACGTGATGGGACCGCTTTCCGGCGGGTTGATGCTCAAGCTCCGCGATTACGGCGCGATTTGGTCCGTGCGCTTCCACGCTTTCCATTCCATGCTCATGGGCGCGCTCTGGGCCTCCTCGTGGCTCATGCTGAGGCTGGCCGAGGAAATCGCGCCCTCGTGGTTCGCTGCCGCTGTGGTTCGCGAGCTGAGATTCGGAATGAACTTCGCCTTCTGCCTTGCCTGGATTGTCTTGCTGTTCAGCGCCTACGGCGGCAGCCGTTGCGCCGTCGTTCCCTGGCTCCACGCTCTCGCTGTGCGCTTCGCGCGGAAATCGCAACGGCAGCGCGCGTAATCCGCCGGGCGGCGAGAGCACCGGCCGCGGTTCCTGCCCTTGTCACTCCGCGTTGAATTATAGGAGTGGTATCCTCCCCATGAGCGAAGGCGAATTGCGTCGCCTACATTTCAGTCTGCGACGGCCCATCCCATATCGCAACACCCTCCGTCTCAATCCTTAACTTTCGACTCTAAACCTTCGACTTTCAGCCGTCCCATATCTATTTCTCCTTGCATTACGTCCCCAACCTGTGATAGAGTCCGCACGGCTCATCGTCGATGCACCGCGTCGCGACAATCCGCATGTTCCCGCCCTGCCAATCTTCCGCTAACCCCTTTAGAATGCATGTTTACGAAATGTCGTTTGCTAACCCCTTTAGAATGAATGTTTGTGTCATGTGGGGGGGAGGGGTACCCTCTCGCTCTCGCCATGCACCCCCCGTCGTCCCTCGTCACTCCACGCTTGCCTCTGCATGTTACAATTCGGCTCCGGGTAAACCATGACCCGGCGCCTCGATTCTCTCCAACCCCGCAGGTTCGCAGATAGGGCGCTCAGTCCCACTCACACCACGAGGTTGACGGAATGGCTGTGAACTCCCAAGTGAAAGCCGCCACCGCCGAATCCAAAAAGCTCCACGGCCTCGACCGCGATGCTCTCCTCCGCATCTACCGCCTGATGTATCTCTCCCGCAAGATCGACGACCGCGAGATTCAGCTCAAACGCCAGAACAAAATCTACTTCCAGATCAGCGGCGCCGGCCATGAAGCCGCCACCGTCGCCGCGGGCCTTTGCCTCCGCCCGGCTTACGATTTCTTCTATCCCTACTATCGCGACCGCGGCCTCTGCCTCGCCCTGGGCGTCACGCCGCTGGCCATGCTGCTCGAGGCCGTCGGCGCCAAGGACGATCCCGCCTCCGGCGGCCGCCAGATGCCCTCGCATTGGGGCAGCCAGGAGCTCAACATCGTCACGCAGTCCTCGCCCACCGGTACTCAATTCCTCCAGGCCGCCGGCGCCGCGGAAGCTGCTCTCTTTTACGCGCAATTCCCGAAAGCGCTGGAAGCCGCCCGCCGCGCCCCCATGGGCGATGCCGTCCGCCATCATCCCGACGAAGTTGTCTACGTCTCCTGCGGCGATGGCGCCACCAGCGAAGGCGAATTCTACGAATCGCTCAATACCGCCTGCACCAAAAAGCTTCCGCTCTTCTACCTCGTGGAAGACAACGAGTACGCCATCTCCGTTCCCGTCGAAGCGCAGACGCCCGGCGGAAACATCTCCCAGCTTCTGCGGAATTATCCCTGCCTGCTGGTGGAAGAATGCGACGGCACCGACCCGCTCGAAAGCTACGACGCCTGCCGCCGCGCCGTGGCCCATTGCCGCGAGCGCCGTGGCCCGGCCCTGGTCCATGCCCACGTCACGCGCCCTTACTCCCATTCGCTTTCCGACGACGAGCAGCTCTATCGTCCCGCCGAGGAACGCCAGAAGCAGGCCCAGCGCGATCCCATCCCGAAGTACGGCCTCTTCCTCGTCCGCGAGCGCCTGGCCGACGAAAAAACCATCGAGCGCATCGAACGCGAGGTGGACGCGGAAGTCCGCGACGCTGCCGACGCCGCCCTCGCCGCTGCGCCGCCGGACGAAGGCAGCGCGGCTCTCTGGGTCTATTCACCCGACGTCGATCCCGCCTCCCCCCAGTTCTCGACCGAGGCAAAATCCACGGGCGAACCCAAGACCATGGTCGAGATGGTCTCCGCCACGCTCGATGACGAGATGGCCCGCGATCCACGCATCGTCGTCTTCGGAGAAGACGTTGCGGACTGCACCCGCCGGCAACATCTCGAAAAGGTGAAGGGCAAGGGCGGCGTCTTCAAGGCCACCGCGCACCTCCAGCGCCATCACGGCTCCGACCGCGTCTTCAATTCGCCCCTCGCCGAAGCCAACATCATCGGACGCGCCATCGGCATGGCCACTCGCGGCCTCAAGCCCGTCGTCGAAGTCCAGTTCTTCGACTATATCTGGCCCGCCATGATGCAGCTTCGCGACGAGCTGCCCCTCATCCGTTGGCGCTCCGGCGGCAAGTTCAAATGCCCCGCCGTCGTCCGCGTGGCCATCGGAGGCTACCTTACCGGCGGCGGCCCCTATCACAGCCAGTGCGGCGAGGTGCTGTTCACCCATGCCCCCGGCCTTCGCGTGGTCATGCCCTCCACCGCGCTCGATCTCGCCGGCCTGCTGCGCACCGCCATTCGTTCCGACGACCCGGTGATGTTCCTGGAGCACAAGCATCTCTACCGCCAGCCCTACAATCGCTCGCCCTATCCCGGCCCGGATTTCATGATTCCGTTCAGCAAGGCTCGCGTGGCCCGCGAAGGCCGCGATCTGAGCATCATCACCTATGGCGCCACCGTGCGCCGCTCGGAAGTCGCCGCGGCGGAGTTGGAGCGCGAAGGCGTGTCCGTCGAAATCCTCGACCTCCGCACCCTCAGCCCCTGCGATTGGGAGGCCATCGCCGCCACCGTCACCAGGACCAGCCGCGTCCTCGTCGTGCATGAAGACACACGCTCCTGGGGTTACGGCGCGGAGATTGCCGCCCGCATTTCCGACGAACTGTTCGACGCGCTCGATGCTCCCGTTCGCCGCGTGGCCGCTGAAGACACTTTCTGCGCCTACCATCCCCGCCTCGAGGACGAGATTCTTCCGCAGACCGCCGATATCGTTCGTGCCGCGCGCGATCTGCTGGCCTGGTAGCGGTGGTGCCAGGGAACTTTATGCCCCCGTTTTCGTATACCCTGATAGAAAGGCTCGCGGGCCTCCCGGCTTCCGGACATTCGGACCCGGCGCCCCAGGTGAATCTCCGATGATTTGTCCGCAGTGCCGGAAGGAAATCGCCGACGCCTCGAACTTCTGCTACTTCTGCGGCGCCAACATGGTCCCGCCCGCCGAAGCCCCCGGAGCGGCGCCCGGCGGCGAGCCGCGGCGGCTCTTCCGCAGCGTCAGGGACCGCAAACTCGGCGGCGTGTGCGCCGGCTTGGCGGACTATCTCGGCATGGACGTCTCGCTGGTTCGCGTGCTGGCCGCCGTCTCCATCGTTTTCTACGGCGTGGGCCTGCTGGCCTACCTGATCGCCTGGATTGTCATTCCCGAGGAGCAGCTCGCTCCCGGTGCCCAGCCCCCCCGGCCGCCTTCCCGCCGCCTGCATCGCTCCATGACCGACCGGAAAATCGGCGGCGTCTGCGGCGGCCTGGCCGAATTTCTCGAGGCCGATGTCTCCATCATCCGCATCCTCTGGTTCCTGGCTATTTTCCTCTGCGGCACAGGATTCATTCTCTATCTCCTGCTCTGGTTCATCCTCCCCGCGGACGGCGTCGCCGCCGCGAACGTTCAGCCGGCCGCCTGAAGCCGGCAGGCTCAAAAAATCACGGCGGAGTTGTGCGGAGAAACCGCGGCTATTTGGGCGGCTTCGGTTTTGGCGCGCCGGAACGTCCCTGCTTCGAAGGAATCAGCAGTTCGTCCAGCGAGATTCCGCCCGCGCCGCAGGTGGCCAGCGCCAGCGCCGCCGCGCCCACCACCAGCGGGAACTGATATTGGTCCACGGCCAGATAGCCCTTCACCAGGTGCACCTTCGCAATCGCCACGCCCATTTCGATGGCCAGCAGCAGCGCGATCGGCCGCGTGAAGAATCCCGCGATCAGCAGGATTCCGCCGAACAGTTCCAGCGCGCCGATCGCGTACGACGTCGGGCTCGCGAATCCCAGTTGCGCGAACTGCTGCGCGTAATGCCTCGGATCGCTGAACAGCTTCGGCCAGCCGTGATAGATGAAGATGAGTCCCAGCGACAGCCGCAAGATGAGCAGGCCGAGCGGCCGCAACGCTTCGAGAAACCGCATGGATGCCTCCGCGCCACGCGCATTGTACCGCCGTTTGCGATTGGAATCGCGCCGCCGCAGGACGCACTCCTCCATGTTGTACAATCGGACGATTCGATTGCCGGGATTGCGCAGCGTGGCGGACGGTACATTCACCATCGGCATTTCCACCGGCGGCGGCGACGCCCCGGGACTGAACGCGGTCATCCGCGCGGTCGTACGCACCGCCACCGAACGGCACGGATGGCGCGTGCTGGGAATCCGCAACGGCTTCGACGGCCTCATCTGGCCCGATCAATGCGTCGAACTCACACGCGAAAGCATCCGGGGAATTCTGCCGCGTGGCGGAACCATCATCGGCACCACCAATCGCGGCAATCCCTTTCGCTATGAGCTGGAGGAAGACGGCGCGACCATCCGCCGCGACTTCTCCGTGGAGTGCGCGGAGAACTGGAAGCGCCTGGGCCTGGACGCCATGGTGGTGATCGGCGGAGACGGCACGCTGACCATCGCCAACGAGTTCCAGTCCCGCGGAATGAGCGTGGTCGGCGTTCCCAAGACCATCGACAACGACCTCTCTTCGACCGACGTCACCTTCGGGTTCGACACCGCGCTCCACGTGGCCACAGACGCCATCGACCGCCTGCACACCACCGCGGAAAGCCATCATCGCGTGATGGTCGTGGAAGTGATGGGACGCGACACCGGCTGGATCGCGCTCCACGCGGGAATCGCCGGCGGCGTGCACGCCATCCTGATTCCCGAGATTCCCTTCACCATCGAGAACGTGTGCGCTGCCATCCGCCGGCGCGACGCCATCGGCCGCCACTTCAGCCTGGTGGTCGTGGCGGAGGGAGTCAAGCTGCCGGCCACGGACGGAACCGGCCGGCCGTTTCCCGCCTCGCGCGTGCGCAATCCCTCCGTGCTCATCGGCAACGCCATTGCCGACCTCACGGGAAAGGACGTGCGCGTCACCATTCTCGGCCACGTGCAGCGCGGCGGCTCGCCCAGTCCCTTCGACCGCATTCTGGCCACGCGTTACGGCGTTGCCGCTGTGGACCTCATCGCCAACGGCCAATTCGGCCGCATGGTCTGTCTTCGCGGCACGCGCATCGAATCCGTCCCCATCGGCGAAGCCATCGGCACGCTCCACTGTATTGACCCGCACAGCGACCGCGTCCAGGCCGCGCGAGCTGTCGGCGTCTCGTTCGGCGATGAATCCTGAACGCAACATGCGCGGCCGCCGCCGGTTGCTTCCGGAGATGGCCTTCCCGTCCGGGCGCGCGGCCCGGCCGGGCGCCGTAGTCTCTGCACTCCTGCTGCTGATTGCCTTCGCCGGTTGCGGCCGCAGCGAGCGGCCCGGCGAAGAGGCCTTTGTGGGCGACCGCAACGTGACGCTGTGGTCCACGCTGGCGCAGGTGCGCGAGGCTGCCGCGACGCTGCATTACGGCGAACGCGTGGAGATCGTGGAGCGGCAGAGCAACCAGGTGCGCGTGCGCACCGCCGCCGGCGTCACCGGCTGGACCGACGAGCGCAACCTGCTGGATTCCACGCTGTGGCATCGCGCGCGCGAGCTGGCCCAGAAGGCGCAATCCATGCCGGTCGAAGCGCAGGCCACCAGCGACAAACCCACCAACGTGCACATCGAACCAGGCCGCTCCTCCCCGCGCATCTTCCAGCTTCGCGGTGGAACGCCGCTGGAAGTGCTGGGCCGCGGCGTGGCGGATTACACTCCGGGAACCCCCGAGGAAAGCGGCGCGCCCGCCGCGGGAACGGCATCGGCTCCGGCCACGCGCCACGAAGACTGGTCGCTGGTGCGCGCACACGACGAATTGGCGGGAGACGTCGCGGGATGGGTGCTGCGCCGGTTTGTGAAGTACGACGTTCCGTCCGAGCTCCTGGATTATTCGAACCAGTTCCGGTTCGTGGCCTGGTTCGAGCTGAGCAGCGTCCCCACGGGCGAAGCCTCACCCGCCGCAGGGCAGCCCAGCCGTTCCAGCGCGCGCGCGGCGCCCGGTCCGCCGCAATCCGTGGCCACGGCGAGGGCGGAGCCGAAAGCGATGCCGCAGTTTCTGGTGGCCGGAGTTCAGGGCCCGGAAGGGCAGCCGTGCGACTTCACTCTGCTCCGCGTGTACACCTGGGGCGCGAAGCGCGGCCGCTACGAGACGGCATACGTGGAGAGCAATCTGTGCGGCAGCTTGCCGATTCGCGTCCAGCCCGCCAAGGCCGGAGGCGCCAGCGCGACGTTTGAGTTTACGAACCAGGGGCGCCACGGCGAGGAGCACAGGGAATACACCATGCATCAAACCTCCGTACGCCGAATGGACAACCGCCGCGCGACACGCCCGCGGAAAGGAAACGGATGACCCATTCGCGCAGGCTCCGCCCGGCGGCCCAGCGATGAACTTCGCTTCCACTCGATTCCGGCTGGCGCTCGGGGCCCTGGCCGCCGCCGTGCTGGCGCTGGCCGCCGCTCCGGAGATGACGCACGCCTGGGATGCCACGCAGGCGGCCGCGCGCAGCGCGACTCCGGTATCGGACCGCGGGCCGCGCCTCGACTTTCTGGGCGAATGGGGGACGCGCGGCGACGGCCCCGCGAATCTGAACATGGCTGTGGCGATTACGGCCGATGCGCGCGGCCGGGTGTACATCGCGGACGCGGGCTCGGGATTCCTGCACAAATTCACGGCAGATGGCCATCCACTGCTGGCCTTTGACGATCCGCGCGTCAGCAATCCTGTGGCTGTGGCCGTGGATTCCGACGGAGACATTTTCGCGGCGGACGGCCGGACCGGACGCGTCATGGTGTTCGACCCCACGGGCGATCCCAACCACGAGCAGCACGCGGCAGGACTGGGACGATTCCGCTCTCCTTCGTCGCTGGCCGTGGATGCGGACGACAATCTGTACGTGGCCGACGCGGGGCTGGGCGCGGTGGCGGAGTACGACTGGCGCGGCCGCCTGGTGCGGATTGTGGCGCGCGCGAAGGCCGGCAATCCCCGCGTGCGCACGCCCGTGGCGCTGGCCGCGGCCCCGGACGGATCCATGTTCGTGGCGGACGGTAGCAACGCGTTGATTTCCCGCTTCTCCGCGCGCGGCGAATTTCTGGGCGCGCTGGGAAAAATCGGCGGTCCGCTGGTGACGAGGAATCCGGTGAGCCTGGTGACATCCGACCGGTATCTGTTTTGCTTCGACGCCGCGCCGCCGCGGCTGCTGGTGTGGACGCTCAATGGACAGCCGTATTTTCAGGCGGATCTGAGCGCGCGGATTGCGCTGTCATCGGGCAGCGGGGACACGCGGGCGTCGCTGGCCTACGTGCCGCCGGACGCGCTGTTCCTGCTCGATCCATCGAGCGGAAAGGTGCTGCGCTTCCGCTGGTCGCCGTGAAGCCCACCGATTCTCCAACCTGAATTCCGCCTTGCCTAAGCGGCGTTCCTTCAGCGCCAGACGAAATTGGTTCCGTTGACTTTGGCTTCGCGCGGCTACTACCATGTCCGCGAAATGTCCGCGCCGGAATCGCTGACCGGAAAGACGATTTCTCACTATCGTGTGTTGGAGAAGCTTGGCGGAGGCGGGATGGGTGTGGTGTACAAGGCGGAAGACGCGCGCCTCCATCGCCTCGTGGCTCTGAAGTTTCTGCCCGATAGACTGTCCAGTGATCCTCAGGCGCTGGCGCGGTTTCGCCGGGAGGCGGAAGCCGCGTCGGC
>Ga0335077_10010244_pt1 | contig 11660 bp, 7 predicted proteins | sample Lox_Sample_31_FD_207151 | JGI IMG/M metagenome (GOLD analysis project Ga0335077, IMG submission 207151) | Soil microbial communities from Loxahatchee National Wildlife Refuge, Florida, United States - Lox_Sample_3.1 | ecosystem: Environmental > Terrestrial > Soil > Wetlands | place: USA: Florida...
GTAGCTCTGCCAAACTGACGCCCCAAGCACGCATCCTCGAAACTTTTCTGTTTCATCTGTGTTTCTCACTGTAGCCCCATTAATCGCAGTCGGAGACAAATATGACGACAACCGCCGTTATCGAAGAGATTTTCATGCTGTTAGAGGAACAGCAGAAGAGGCGGGGGCCACTGTCTCCAGAGGCTCTTGAAACTTATCTCCTCCGAATAGAGCAGTTGACACGGCTGCCTTGCCCTCAGAGTCGTGGAATGACCCCAGTTGTCGCGCAATCCGACGAATAGCAGTGGTCTCGGAGTGCGTCGAGTTCTATTGATCGCCAGTTAGCGAAAAATCCCGTTTTTCAAGACTTGAGTTAGCACGTCGAAACGGCGTGCGGCACCGCCATCAAAGCGGCTTGCCATTCGCGCCGCTGCGCAGTATGACAACCGCATGGCGACTCCCGCAGAACCCTCCCACCGACCGATCATCATTTCCATCGCCTGGGACATCATCCTCAACGCCACCGTTCCCTTGGCCTGCTATCTCTTGTTCAAACGATTCGTCTCGCCATCGGAGTTGACCGCTCTCATCTTCGCCGCGCTATTTCCGGCGTTGAAAAGCGCCTACGACCTTATCCGCCACCACGACCTTAATCCGGTTGCTGTGGTCGTTTTGCTCGGGATCGTCACCAGTATCCTGGTGTTGTTTTTCGGCGGCGGTCCGCGCATCCTGCTCATCAGGGAATCGCTCTTCACGGGAGCGTTCGGGATCGCCTGCCTGGTCTCGCTGGCGTTTCCTCGTCCGATCATGTTCTATTTCGCACGCCACTTCATGGCTGGCCGTGATGCGCAGAAGCGCCAAATCATGGAGGCGCGCTTGCAGAACCCCATCGTTCGTCGCGCGCATCGGCTGGTAACTGGCGTATGGGGATTCGTATACGCAGGCGAGTTTGCCGTTCGCATCGCGCTCGTCTACCCCCTGCCCGCAGCAGCGGTTCTTGCGATTTCGCCGTTCATGATGGGCCTCGCCACAATTTTCACGATCCTCTGGTCGTTTTCCTACGCGAACAAAACATCCGCGCCCGCATCGCCGAATGATTCTGTCGGGTCGGAGAGATCGTGCGGACGGGGCCAGTTTCCGACAATCCCGGTGGTCTCAAGGGGTCGATGCAACACTGGCTTGCAGTCTATCCGCAGGAGTTTGAAATCCCAACGTCTTTCGTGGCCGTTGATTGAGCCGCAGGGCGATCGCGTCCAGCTCCGATTGCGTGAAGCGGGACAGGTCTGCCTTCTTCGGCAGATATTGGCGCAAAAGACTGTTGGTGTTTTCGTTCGAGCCGCGCTGCCAGGGACTTTGCGGATCGCAGAAGTAAACCTGAACATCGGTAGCCATCGTGAAGCTCTTGTGCTGGGCCATCTCCAGTCCGGATCCCAAGTCAGCGAGCAGACACCGGCCAAAAAGAAGCAGCGATATACTAGGGTCTCTGGGAGGCGAGGCGGTTTGGAGATCGTGGGATTACTTCTTATCGTACTCGGAATACCAACCTTAGTAGCCTTCATTCGAGAAGTCCGAGAAAAGAACCGCGGGATTCCGTAGTTCTCAGCCCTTGAAAAGTCGCGTTTTCGGAATGCGGCGCTAGAACGCCAGTCGCCTACGCTTTTCGCGTTTGGCCCGTCAGGACCTCCGCTTCAATCGCTTTCTCGAACGGCGAATTTGTTGTCTGGGGCCTGCGGACGCGCTACGATGCACCCAGCCAGAGGTTTAGATCGGAAACTTCAGTTGACGGCACGTAGTTGAAGGGGAAACAAGATTATGTGGATCGTCAGGCTCGCTCTGCGCCGTCCGTACACGTTCGTGGTGATGGCCGTTCTGATTGCCGTTCTCGGTGCAACTGCTATCGTCACCATGCCCGTGGACATTTTCCCTTACATTGACATTCCCATCGTGAGCGTTGTGTGGCCGTACAATGGCTTGTCCCCGGAGGAGATGGAGAAGCGCGTCGTCACGTACTTTGAGCGGAATCTCACCTCGGGCGTCAACGATATCGAGCACATCGAGTCGCAATCCTACAAAGATATCGCTGTAGTTCGGGTTTACTTCCATCCGAATGTCCAGATCGATATGGCCGTTGCCCAGGTTACCGCGCAAATGCAAAGCAGCCTTCGTGCCATGCCGCCCGGCATGTTCCCGGCCAACGTCCTGAAGTACGACGCGGGCAGCGTTCCCGTCCTGAAGTTGGGGCTTTCCAGCAAGACTCTGCGCGAGCAGGAGATCTTCGATATAGGACAAAACTTCATCCGGCTTCCGCTCGCGACCGTGCAAGGAGCTGCGGTTTCTTACCCGTTTGGCGGAAAAAACAGGGCAGTGATGGTGGATTTGAACCCTGACGAGCTCTACGCCAAACAGCTTTCGCCGCTCGATGTGTCCAACGCGCTGAGCCTGCAGAACCTAATCCTCCCGGCGGGCACCGCCAAAATGGCCCAGACTGAGTATCAGATCAAGGTCAACAGCAGCCCGGTAGCCTTGGACGAGTTGAACAATCTGCCCATCAAGACGGTGAATGGCGCTACGATTTACATGAAGGATGTGGCACAGGTCCGGGACGGCTTCACCGTCCAGAGCAATATTGTCCGCACGAATGGTTCCCGTGGAGTGATGTTGAGCGTCACCCGTACTGGCAAGGCCTCCACGCTGGCTGTCGTCAACGCCGTCAAAGCCGCTCTCCCCGGGATTCTTGCCACGGTTCCTCCGGAACTGAAGGTGACCACGCTCGCTGATCAGTCGATCTTCGTGCGAGCGTCCATTCAAGGCGTGGTTCGCGAGGCCCTGATTGCGGCCGGTTTAACGGGCATCATGATACTGCTGTTCCTGGGAAGTTGGCGCAGCACACTGATCGTATGTATCTCGATTCCGCTCTCCATTCTCGCGTCGCTGTGCCTCCTAAGTTTGCTGGGGCAGACGATCAACGTGATGACCCTCGGAGGACTGGCGTTGGCTGTGGGCATTCTGGTGGACGACGCCACCGTGGAGGTAGAGAACACCCACCGGAACATGGCCATGCGAAAACCGCTGGTCCGCGCTGTCCTTGATGGCGCGTCTCAGATCGCCGTTCCGACCTTCGTCTCCACTTTGTCCATCTGTATCGTGTTTGTCCCGGTGCTGCTGCTGACTGGAACGGCGAGGTATCTGTTTACGCCTCTCGCCATGGCAGTGGTTTTCGCCATGCTCGCTTCCTATCTGCTCTCGCGCACGTTAATCCCAACCATGGTTCATTATCTGCTCAGGTCCGAGGTGGACCTGTACCGGCAGGGAAAACACGGAAGGTCAGGCGAAGCGAAAAGCCTCCTTTGGCGGGCCAATGCTATATTCGACGGGTTGTTCGAGCGCCTTCGCTTCCGTTATGTCGGCTTGCTGGATTGGTCCATGCACCATCGCGCGCGGGTTCTCTCCGCCTTCATGGCGTTTTCGATCGCTTCGCTAGGCTTGGTGTGGCTGGTCGGTCAGGATTTTTTTCCCGATGTCGACTCCGGCCAGATGCGCCTGGAGGCGCGTGCTCCGGCAGGCACGCGTCTGGAACAGACCGAAGTAAGGTTCGCCTCACTGGAACACGAAATCCGGGACGTGATCCCCTCCAGCGAGCTGGATACACTGATCGATAACATCGGGGTGGTAAGTTGCTGGGCCTGTCTTGCCCAAGGCGAGATTCCGACCATTTCCAGCGCCGACGGCGAAATCCTGATTTCGCTCAAGCAAAACCACAGCCCGACCCGCGATTATGAGGTAGCCCTCCGCAAGCGGCTCCGCGACCGGTTTCCCGACATGACCTTCTTCTTCCAGCCGGCCAATGTCACCACCCAGATTTTGAACTTCGGGATCCCGTCGCCCATCGATTTGCAAGTCGTCGGGCGAAACTCAGACGCGAACTATAAGATTGCCCGTAAGCTCGCGGACAGGATTTCGCGTATCCCCGGAGCCGCCGATGTTCACGTTCACCAGGTGATAGATCAGCCGCAAATCAGCCTGAACGTCGACCGAATTAAAGCGTCGCAACTGGGTTTAACGCAGCGCGACGTCACCAGCAACATGCTGATCTCGCTCAGCGGCAGCGGCCAGGTGGCCCCGAACTATTGGATGAACTGGGAGAATGGCGTCAACTACAGTATTGGCGTGCAGACGCCTCAATACCGCATCGATGGGCTGGATGCGCTGCTCCGCACGCCCGTGTCGGTAGCGAGCAACGTGGTCAATAGCACCACGCCAGATTCGCAAGCCGGCGCGTCAGCGGCAGGCAATGCTTTTGTCGCCGCCTCTCCCAATGGTTCCTCGCTTGCCTACGGCAACCCAGGCGCGATGCCGGGCAGCACGCAGCTTCTTTCCAATTTAGTGACGGTTCAACGCGGCACGGCGCCCGTGATCATCAATCACTACAACGTGCAGCCGGTGTTTGACGTGTATGCGAACGTGGACCGGCGCGATTTGGGGAGCGTGGGCGCGGAGGTGGAAAAAATCGCCCAAGAAGAAAGCGCTCATTTGCCTCGCGGCACCACCTTCGCGTTGCGTGGCCAGTATCAGACGATGCGTTCGTCGTTCTTCCGCCTGGGATTGGGCATGGCCTTCGCGGTGGTTCTGGTTTATCTCCTCATGACGGTGAACTTCCAGTCCTGGCTCGACCCGTTTATCATCCTCACCGCGCTGCCGGGCGCGATGGCGGGCATTCTTTGGATGCTGTTCGTCACCAGGACCACGTTGAGCGTCCCCTCCTTGATGGGAGCGATCATGTGCATTGGTGTGGCCACCGCGAACAGCATCCTCATGGTGACATTCGCCAATGACGAGCGCGCCTTCGTGCCTTCAGCGCGCGAGGCCATGCTTTCCGCCGGTCACGCGCGCATCCGCCCGGTTCTCATGACGGCAACCGCCATGGTTCTCGGCATGCTGCCGATGGCGCTGGGCCTGGGCGAAGGAGGCGAACAAAATGCGCCCCTCGGACGCGCGGTGATTGGCGGCCTGATGTTCGCGACGGTAACAACGTTGTTCGTCGTCCCGATCATTTACAGCTACCTGCGAACCAAGCCTCCAATCGATTACGAGACTCAACTGAGACGGGAGGAGGAAGAAGTTTGATGAAGCGCGAAGAGATTGACCTGACGGAAAGCACGGAAGAGAGGCTGCGCAAGGAGATCGAAGATCTCAAGCGCCAGTTGCGGGAACAGAAGGGCGCGGGCTCTTCGCACCTCAGCCTGACGGCTCAGCCCTGGCATCCGTCTTCAACCACGCTCTGGTCCATCTTTCTGGGCGTGACCGTTCTTATCATCCTGGCCTTCCTCGCCGGTTATATTCCGCTTCGCAAACGCCAGACCCTCATCCGTGACCAGGCCCTGGAGCTGGAGCACGCCCTGCCCAGGATGGAAGTGATCGAAGTGGGCCTTTCTGCCGGTAAGAGTGAATTGCAATTGCCGGGGAATATTCAGGCCATCACCGAAGCTCCGATTCTGGCTCGCGCCAACGGCTACATCAAGCGCCGTATGGTAGATATCGGCGATCGCGTCACTGCCGGCCAGCCTTTGGCCGAAATAGAAGCGCCGGAAGTGGACCAGCAGGTCCAGCAGGCCAAGGCGAATCTCGAGCAGGCGCGCGCCGCGCTCGAACAGTCGCTCGCCAGTTATGAACAGGGCAAATCCAATCTGGACCTCGCTCGCGTCACCGCCGAGCGATGGAAGACTTTGGTGGGCGAGGGCGTTGTCCCGAGGCAGGAAAACGATCAGTATCAAGCGCAATATCAAGCGCAAACCGCCGGCGTCCAGGCGCTCGAAAAGGCCGTGGCCGCGCAGCGCGGTAACGTGGCTGCTGCGGAAGCCAACTTAGCGGCCCTCGATGAGGTGCAGAGTTACCGCGTGGTGAAGGCGCCCTTCGATGGCCTAGTCACCTTGCGCAATGTCGACGTCGGCACGCTGGTTAACGCGGGCAACACGCTCTTATTTCGCGTCGCACAGACGGGCACGCTTCGCGCTTACGTCAACGTCCCGCAGACCAGCGCCAATTCCATCCGCATTGGGCAGTCGGCGTTATTGAGCATTTCCACTCTGCCCGGCCGCTCTTTCCCCGGTACCGTGGCGCGAACCGCGAACTCGCTCGATCCCGCGAGCCGCACCATGCTCGTGGAGATCCGCGTCCCGAACCCGAATGGCGTGTTGCTCCCTGGTATGTACGCACAGGTTGATCTGAGTAGCCCTCGATCGAATCCGCCCTTGCTCGTCCCCGGCGACGCTTTAATTGTTCGAGCAGACGGGACCCAGGTTGCGGTGGTCGGTTCCGACCATACCGTGCATCTCCAGAAGATTCAGCTCGGCCGGGACTACGGCGACAATCTCGAAGTCATTAGCGGGCTCCAACTGGGGGACATGGTCATTGCCAATCCTGGCGATGCGGTGCTCGATGGCGTGAAGGTCGAACCGGTCCCTTTGGAAACGGCAGCCGATAAACCAGCCCCCAAGAACACGGGAAATTAGATCTCGAAGATCCTGCTTCCGTCCGCAACGTCGGCCAGTTTCGTCGATAGTATTTCGCGCGACCCGCATCAGTTGCAGGCTTCGGTCTTAGAGCTACTAATCTCCATTCCGAACTCCCGCCGCTCGAAATCCCAGTTCCGTTTTTCCGAGAGATCGAAACGTTGAACGAAGGAATCGCGGAATATGAAGGGAATGCCCCAAGTCCCGTGAAGTCATGCCGGCTCAACCGGTCGATGCAACACTAGGGGTGGCTCAGAAGTTCTTCATAAACAGGAGGTTTTGGGTTTTTTCAGGGTTCTTGCAGAATAAAAGCTGATTTTTGGCCCGTTTTAGAAGCTTAGGTTTGTCCCAATCGATGTTCTTAAACGTCTAGGCTTTGAGTAGATTCCAACGGGTGTTGCATCGACCCCTTGAGACCACCCACCTTCTCGGAAACTGGCCGAGGACACCAAAAGCCAGTTAATGGGATGGTCCGCCACCGAGACTCTGTGTAGAGTCCGGGGCCAGGAGGCATTCCATGAAACTACACGTAGTCGGCATTGACCTGGGTAAAACGGTTTTCCATCTGGTCGGTTTGGATTCGACAGGCAATGTGGTGGTCCGCAAGAGGTGTTCTCGCCGGCAGCTACTAGCGTTCACTGCGAATCTGCAGGTTGATTTGATTGGCATGGAGTCGTGCAGCGGCTCGCATTTTCTGGGACGCGCTTTGCGTGAGCAGGGGCACCAGGTGCGATTGATGCCAGCGCAGTACGTCAAGCCGTACGTGCAGACCAATAAGAGCGACTACATCGATGCGGAAGCTATAGCGGAAGCGGTGCAACGGCCACGGATGCGCTTCGTGCCGATCAAATCAAAAGAGCAACTGGATCTCCAAGCTCTCCATCGAGTGCGTGAACGTTGGGTGATGCGACGCACGGCCGTAGTGAACCAGATCCGCAGTCTTCTTCTGGAACGAGGCCTCATATTACCCAAAGGCCGATCTCATCTGGAGGAAGCTCTGCCGCGGATCTTGGAAGATGCCGAGTTGCCGCTGTCGGGGTCATTTCGGTTGCTGTTGGCTCAGCTGAAGCTCGAACTGGAACAGCTTTCCACACGTATCGATCAGCTCGATACGGTCATTCTGCAAAGAGCCAAAGAGGATGACGCCTGTCAGCGGCTGACCGCTATTCCAGGAGTGGGACCGGTCACGGCCACCGCTCTGATTGCTGCGGTTGGGAACGGAAACGCCTTTCGAAAAGGTCGAGATTTGGCGGCGTGGATCGGCATGGTCCCGACTGAGCACTCCAGTGGCGGGAAGCAAACGTTATTGGGCATCAGCAAGCGAGGCAACTGCTACCTTCGACGCCTCTTCGTACAAGGCGCCCGCAGCGTCTTGCAACAGCGACATCGGCAGTCTCCAGGTCTCAGCTGCTGGTTAGCTCAATTGTTGGCTCGCAAACATCAGAACGTGGTCGTCGTAGCGTTGGCCAACAAGGTGGTCCGAATGGCTTGGGTGGTGTTGTGCAGGGGTGAACGCTATCGTGCTCCCGTCCTTGCCACATCCACCTAAAATCCCGGTTTAGAAAAACATTCTTCCGGTTTGCTCGCGGATTGAGATGGGCAATGGGTCGATCCCACGCTTTCGGAACCTGATATCGCCAAAGGTCTCTAGCGAGGCCGTCCAGTTTATAGGGACGAAAGCGAGCGGATGTCCATCATGGCCAGGAGTCATTGACTCCACTAAAGGCCGAATACATTGGCGCAGACCAACTGCCAAGCTCGTTTCGCTTGCAACTCGGCGGCGGACCATACATGGTGATAATCCCGTTTCTCAGGCCTTGAAAATTTCCTGGTCGTTTTGTGAGATAGCGCGGGACGACAATCTCCAAACAAATGCGGCGCTCGTTGCGTCTTATCAGCTTGATCTCATAGGCTGAATATCGTACGGTTTGCCCCCAGATAAGGGATACCAACCCGGCTGTTCGACTATGCATGCATAGGAGATCGTCGATGAGTGACGTCAAAAGCCCTATATGCCACAAGCTATTTCTGTTGATATTTGTTTTGACGATGGCTCTGCCCTTGCGTGCGGCCGAGCGGGTCGAAGCTCGTTGGGAAAGCCTCAATCAATTGACATCCGGCCAGAGAATCCGGGTAGTGCTTAGCGCTAAGAAATCGTATGAGGGTGAATTTCAAAGTATGAACGACCAGTCAATTTTGATTCGTGAGGCGACTGGCGATGAAACGTTTAGCAGAGCAAGTGTTCTTCGCGTTTCATCAAAAGTCCAAAGCCACCGCACGCGCAACACGCTCATCGGAGCTGCGGTCGGAGCAGCAGCGGGGCTTGGCATCGGTGCGGCAACGGATAAGCCGGGGAGCTTTTTTCCTAACGGAGGCAAGGAGATTCTTACTCCGATTGGCGCAATTGTGGGCGCCTTAGTCGGATTCGTCATTCCCTCCGGAGGTTGGCACGATATCTATCGCTTGGGGTAGGCCAGCACCTGTTCTGGGATTGTCTCGGTAGGCCAAGTCCTGGATTTTCGGAATGTGAGAATCCCCCGAAATCCCAATTGATGAAAATCCCGGTTTATCGCGACTTCGGACGGCGGCTTTACTTCGGAGCTTTGCGAATATCGAAGGTCGCAGGCTCAATCCAATAGACGTTCGAGGCGTCAACAGCAAAGCTTTCCGTTGGAGAGAGCGCCGGGCTAAGAACGACGACCTCCGTCGTCGTTCCGCCGGCGGCGGGCAGTCTCACGATCTTGTTGGGGTCCAGCCAGTACAGTGTAGATCCATCAAGTTCGAGAGAGATATTGGAAAGGGGAAAGCCGGCGTTAGCGAGCGTGGTCAAGCCGCCGCCAATCCCGGGAACGCCGAGCACGGCGCCGGTGGAGGGCTCAGAGAAATAGACGTTCGAAGCGTCAACGGCCAAATCGGAAATTGGGCCGAGAGCCTGATTGATGAGATTTGCGGACGTGCTGATCGATCCAGAGGGAATGCTCAGCAATTTCGTCTGATTGGCCCAATACAGATTTCCGTTGAGCGCCACTCTAATCGGTCCGCCTACTCCGCCCAAAGCACCTAATGCGCCGACGCTAATCAGCACCGTCACGCTGCCGCCAGCCACCGGGGCTTTGCGAATCGAGCCATGCAACGCAGTATCCCAATAGACGAAGGACCCATCTGTGGCCAGACGAGCAATAGGACCGTCAGAAGCATCATCGGCGGCTACGGTCACCGGCACGCCACCTGAAAGTGGGAGTCGCTTGATGCGGCTGCGATCCGCTATCAATAGATCGGTGGCAGTTGAGACGAGAGTAGCCGAGTCGCTGGAGACGCCCGAGACGACTGTCTGTATCACGTTGGTTGAAGTAATCCGGGCAATGCGTGCGAAGCCTTCGGCCAATCCAACTGGGCCTCCTTCGATCCAGTTGATCTGGGAGGCTGGATCGATAACCAAGACGCGAGGAGCATCCCCGCCCTGATAGAGAGTGTTAGCGGCCCCGCCGGTAAGAGGTACGCTATCGATCGATCCTGTTTCGCCATGAACCGCGCCGGTGGATTCCGTCCAGACGGCGTTTACGCCATCGACCAGAACGTCGATCGGGGTATCTGTCGATGCGCTAGCCAGCACAGCTATACTGCCGCCGCCCACTGGGATCGCATTGACCGAAGAGCTATCGATCCACACGACTTTCCCGCCACCGACGGCGAGCTTAACCGGAGTTGTAGCTGCAGAAGATAGCGTGTTCGCCGATCCCCCGCCCAACGGTGCGGCCAGAAGCGTCTCGGGCGGGTTCGTAGGCGGAAAGTTGGGCGTTGCATAGTAAACGGCGGTGCTATCGACGGCAAATGTATTCGCATCCGAGACGAAACCGCTGACAATCGTGGTATTGCTGCCGCCGGTTGTCGGAACGCTACGGATCGCACCACTCGCCATGGGATAGAAATTCTCCATCCAGTAGAGCGTGCCGGGATTAAGAGCCAAAGCCACGATGGGCTCGGCAGTGGTCGAGTAAACAGCAGTCGTTGTGCCGCCACTGAGGGGCGTAGCATTGATGACGTATGTGTTTGGGCTCAGTGTGGAGGAGATCCAAAAGGCAGTATTCGCGTCGATCACAACGCTGTTGCCCGTGAAGGGCGCGCAGTTGTTGCCTTTTGCGAGGACAGTGGTAATCCCGGTGGAGGTGGTTCTTTTCAAGACGCGAGCGGTGCTGGGCGTGCCACACGTTCCAGTCGGAGAGGGTTCGTCGTCGACCCAAATTGCGTCGGTACCATTAAAAGCGACCGAGACGGGATTTACCATTTTGGTAGCAAGGACAGAGGCTGTGCCACCCGAGACTGGAACGCTTTTAACCGCCGCGTCGCCACTCTCGGACCAGTATAAACTTCCGTTGGCCAACGTGAGCGATGCGGGCGAAGGGCCGGTCGCACTGACCACGGTCGCGAGGCCTGAAGCGGCAATGATTTGAAACGCGCCCGTGAGCTCGTTGGATTTGGAACCGCTGCTATCAGCTACGGAGATGTGAAAGGTAAAAGTCCCGGCAGCGCTGGTGGAAACTGTGAACGCGCCGGCCAATGTGCCTGACTTTAGACCTGCAACACCCTGCACCGGACTTGTAACGGCGGACAATTGCTGTCCGCCAGCATCGAAGATGGTCACAGTGAATGTTGCGAGCGTTCCAGATGCATCTGTGAAACTGACCGTGCCGCTCACGTTGGCCATGCCGCCTGCACTCTGGGTTACGGAGTTAGGCGAAAATGAAAAATTTGAGATGGCGGGAGGTGTTGTGGTTGAGTTGCCGCTGTTGGTCGTTCCGCCGCCGGAATTACCCCCGCCGCAACCGATGGCTGCAAATGAGATACACACAGCAATAACGTGCTTGCTCAAGCGAGCGACTTGGCTAGGCATAGAGGACTCCCTGTTGCGCGGGATGATACATCCGGGAGCTACAGAAAAGAAGACCATCGTAGGAGGCAGTCTTCTGGCCAGTCGCGAGCTTCTCAAATCCTCAAAAGTCGGGTTTTCGGAAAATGGGTTTTGGCGATTCCCAGTTAATGGTGATAATCCCGTTTCTCAGGCGCTATCCGCTGTTTAGCGATAGAACAGCACTTATTTGTAGTGCTCCCCGCTAATTTAGACGTTCAGGGTCTCCGAGTTTAGGTCAACTGCAAAAGCCAAGAAGGCCTCGT
>Ga0335077_10010246_pt1 | contig 11659 bp, 10 predicted proteins | sample Lox_Sample_31_FD_207151 | JGI IMG/M metagenome (GOLD analysis project Ga0335077, IMG submission 207151) | Soil microbial communities from Loxahatchee National Wildlife Refuge, Florida, United States - Lox_Sample_3.1 | ecosystem: Environmental > Terrestrial > Soil > Wetlands | place: USA...
ACATCAAGTTCGCGCGCGCGAATTTCGTCGCGGCCGGCGTTGAAAAACGCATCACCGTGCACCAGGGCGAATTCGCCGACGTGGTGAAGACGCTCAAGGGACCTTACGACGTCGCGTTCTTCGACGGCGGTGCGCCGGTGCCGAAACTGCACGAGATTTTACGCAAGTTGCTGCGGCCGCGCGGACTCTTGATCACCGCGAACCTCAATCACGGCGGCACCGCGGACCAAGTGCTGGCGGCGCTGCTCGACGGCAAGAAGTGGCTCACGGCGTTCGTCGACGAAGACCGCGAGACCGGCATCAGCATCAAGCTTTGAGTGCATTCACTGCAGCTTGTAGCGGAATTTCGCATCGTCATCGGGCTTGGCGGGACGCGCGCCTCTTTGGCCGGCCTCGCGGATGAAGCCGACGTTTTGTGACGGGCCATAGCTGCGATTGTCGTCAGCGGGCGAGGTCGTGACATACCGGATCGTTTCGGTGATCCAGGTCAGCGGCGGAAGCTTTATCTCGAACAACCGGGTCGGCTGATCGGGGATGGTGACGGCGATCAAGGAATGCCGCTCGCCGGCCATTTGAACGATACCGGTCATCAGGACACGGCCGTTCGCATGCTCCAGCGAATCGGCGCGGAGCGATCCGTCCATGGCGTTCTCCGCCTCTTCGGCGACGACCTTGACCTGTTTGAGATCGGCTGGGAGCGGCGTCGACCCCGGCAGGCTCAGCTCGAAATCAATCATCGGGCGACTGTATTCGACGTTGGGGTCGCGCACGCGGTAGCGGATTTCGTATTGGTCGGCGGATGTGGCCTTGCGCGGCTGCTTGTCGTCCGGTTCGGCCACCCAATCGATCGGCTGCCATGGTCCGAATGCGTCGGAATGGCCGGGATTGCCAGACAGCCTCAATTGGAACAGGCGGTCGGGCTCGCCTTTCATTTTGAGCACGATGATGCGGCTGGAGGTGCGGAACGCAAGGTCGACGCCGCCGGAGATCACGGGCCGATCGCCGTCGTCGTGCTGGTCCTTGCCGATGTAGGCGTCGGCGGTGTTGCGGTCGGTGTCGAGCTCGATCGTGATGCTGCGGCGGTCGGCGGCGAGCTTGGTGCCGGGCGGCATGCGGATTTCGAACAGCGCCTGGCGCGGCGCGAAATTACGGTTGAGCGTGGTGTCGAACGCCAGCATCAGATAAATGACGGCGGCGGCGCCGGCCAAAGCGGTGGCGAACGAAAACGCACTGTATTTCGCGACCGTGAAGATGCCTTTCGGCCCGCCGCGCAGGCGCAGCGCGATCCACACGCCGAGCACGAGGCCGACCAGCGCGCCGATTGGGCCGCAGAAAAAGACCGCGAAATATCCCGACGCGCCTTCGAAATTCGACATGTGGGTCGCGGCGGCAATGAACGTTCCGGCGACCGCGCCGGCAACAAAGCCGCCGACGAGGCCGACGATCGCCCCGACCAGCGCAACCAGGAATGTCACCATCGAAATGCCCCCGGTCGTGGAACGGGTGGCTCGTTCCGCGCGCCAAGTCTACACTCTGTTCGCGATGACTGTGAACGCGGCTTTGATCCTGCTGGCGATGCTGGCGCATATCGCGCTCATCGTCTTTCTTTATGCTTGGCTTACGTTTGAACGCCTGCGCGCGGTCAGTCGGGGCGAGGCTGAGTATTCCGCCTACCTCTTGGGACACGGCGAGCCGCCACAGGTGGCGCGGATCAGCCGCAATCTGTCCAACCAGTTCGAGCTGCCGTTGATCTTCTATGCCGTTGTGGTTCTGCTTGTGGCGCTTGGCCGGGTCGGTGCGATCGACATCATCGCGGCCTGGATCTTTTTCGGCGGGCGGGTCGCTCACACGCTGGTGCAGACCTTGACCGACAATGTGCCGCTGCGCGGGCAGGTGTTCGTGATCAATTTCCTTGCGGTCCTCGTGCTGACCGGGCATGTGCTGATGCTCGTGCTGGAAGGCTTATTCAAGTAACCGCGCCGATGCGCGCACCCGCTGCCGATGACACCTGGAGCCCGAATCGCAGCCGCCATCGAGGTGCTGGCCGAAATCGCCACACGGCGACGGCCGGCGGCTGATGCGCTCAAGGATTGGGGCCTCGATCACCGCTTCGCCGGATCGGGCGACCGCGCGGCGATCGCCGGCCTGACCTACGACGCGCTGCGGCGGCGCGCGTCGTCCGTTTGGCTGATGGGCGACGACGCGCCGCGCGCGGTCGTGCTCGGCATGCTCAAGCGCGAGCGCGGGCTTGATGTGGAGGCAATCGGGACGTTGTGCGATGGAGCGAAATATGCGCCTGCCGCGCTGAGCGAGGCGGAGCGCGGGCGGCTTTCGTCCGCGACGCTCGAGGGCGCGCCGGCGCATGTGGTCGGGGATTATCCCGAATGGCTCGATCCGTTTTTTGCCAGGGTGTTCGGCGATGAACGGGCGGAAGAGGGCGTGGCCCTCAGTATGCGCGCGCCGCTCGATCTGAGGGTCAACGCGTTGAAGGCCGAACGCGACGATGTCATCGAGTCGCTCGCCGATCTTTCGCCGGAACCGACGCGCTGGTCGCCGGTGGGTTTGAGGATCAAGCTCGGCGCGGAAGCGAAATCGCCCGCGATTCATGCGGAACCGGCCTTCATCAAAGGGTTGATCGAGATTCAGGACGAGGGCTCGCAGCTCGCGGCGCTGCTTGCGGGCGCGAAGCCGGGCGAGCAGGTGGTGGACCTTTGCGCCGGCGGCGGCGGCAAGACTTTGGCGCTGGCGGCGGCCATGCAGAACAAGGGGCAGATCTACGCCACCGACGACGACAAGCGCCGGCTTGCGCCGATCCACGAGCGGCTCGAGCGCGCCGGCGCGCGCAATGTGCAGGTGCGCACGCCGCGCGGCAGTTCCGACGTGCTTGCCGATCTTGCCGGGCGCATGGACCGCGTGCTGATCGATGCGCCCTGCACCGGCATCGGCACCTGGCGGCGCAATCCGGACGCCAAATGGCGGTTGCGGCCGGGCGCGCTGGAAGAGCGGCGCAAGGAACAGGTCGAGATGCTTGAGCGGGCGGCCGCGTTGGTCAAGCCGGGCGGGCGGATTATCTATGTGACCTGCTCGCTGCTGGCTGAAGAGAACGGCGATCAAGTGCGGGCCTTTGTTCAACGGCACAGTGAATTTTCCGTGGAAAAGCCCAGCGAGGCTGCCGACGCCTTGGGCGAGCGCGCGTATCTCTTCCGGCGCGCGGCGCTGCTGTCGGACGAAGGCTTGCTGATGACGCCGCGGCGGACGGACACGGACGGTTTTTTTGTCAGTATGTTAAGGCGCAAATGATGAGCCGGCCTGCACACTCTCGACAGACTATGAATATGGGATTAGAAGCCGCCATGGCGCAGGCCCCCACCCACGACAAAATCCTGATCGTCGATTTCGGCTCGCAGGTCACGCAACTGATCGCGCGGCGCGTGCGCGAGGAAAAGGTCTATTGCGAGATCGTGCCGTATCAGAAGGCGGCCGAAGCCTTTGCGGCGATGAAGCCGAAGGCCGTGATCCTGTCGGGCGGGCCGGCGTCGGTGCTCGACAAGGATGCGCCGCTGGCGTCGAAGGCGTTGTACGAGGCGGGCGTCCCGGTGCTCGGCATCTGCTACGGCGAGCAGGCCATGGCGGCGCAGCTCGGCGGCAAGGTCGAGGGCGGGCATCACCGCGAATTCGGCCGTGCCGAGGTCTTGGTCACCGAGGACAGCGCGCTGCTCGAGGGGGTGTGGCGGAAAGGCGAAAAGTATCCGGTGTGGATGAGCCATGGCGACCGCGTGACCCAATTGCCCAAGGGATTTCATGTGGTCGGCACGTCGGAGAACGCGCCGATCGCGATGATCGCCGACGAGAAGCGGAAATTCTTCGCCACGCAATTCCATCTTGAAGTGGTGCACACGCCGCATGGCGAGGCGATCCTGCGCAATTTCGTGCGCAAGATCGCGGGCGCGCGCGGCGACTGGACCATGCGCGCGTTCAAGGACGAGGCGATCGAGAAAATCCGCGCGCAGGTCGGCAAGGGCAAGGTGATCCTGGGCCTTTCGGGTGGCGTCGACTCTTCGGTTTGCGCGGTCTTGATCCACGAAGCCATCGGAGATCAGCTCACTTGCGTCCTGGTCGACACCGGATTCATGCGTCTCGGCGAAGCGGCGAAGGTCGAGGCGCTGTTCCGCAGCAGCTACAACATTCCGGTTCTGCACGTGGACGCGTCGAAAAAATTTCTCGATGCGCTCACCGGCGTCACCGACCCGGAAGAAAAGCGCAAGACCATCGGAAAGCTGTTCGTCGACGTGTTCGAGGCCGAGGCGAAGAAGATCGGCGGCGCCGAGTTTCTCGCGCAGGGCACGCTCTATCCCGACGTGATCGAGAGCGTGTCGTTCACCGGCGGGCCGTCGGTGACCATCAAGTCGCACCACAACGTCGGCGGCTTGCCCGAGCGCATGCGCATGAAGCTGGTCGAGCCGCTGCGCGAACTGTTCAAGGACGAGGTGCGCGCGCTCGGCCGCGAACTCGGCCTGCCGGACGTGTTCGTCGGCCGGCATCCGTTTCCCGGCCCCGGGCTCGCGATCCGCTGCCCGGGCGAGATCACCAAGGAGAAGCTCGATATCTTGCGGCTCGCCGACGAGATTTTCATCGAGGAAATCCGCCGCGCCGGGCTGTACGACGAGATCTGGCAGGCGTTCGCCGTGATCCTGCCGGTGAAGACCGTGGGCGTGATGGGCGATTATCGCACCTACGAGCACGTGGTGGGCCTGCGCGCGGTGCAATCGACCGACGGCATGACGGCGGACTTCTATCCGTTCGAGATGGATTTCTTAAGCCGCGTCGCGACGCGCATCATCAACGAGGTGAAGGGCGTCAACCGCGTGGTCTACGACGTGACGAGCAAGCCGCCAGGGACGATCGAGTGGGAGTGAGCAGGGCTGCCATAAAGAAAATCATCTTGTGGCGTGGTCGATCGCAATTTCTGGGAGGTTCCCATGTCTAGTCTATTGAGCGAGACACCTGCTGCTCGTGATTGGGCAAATACCGCAATTCGGCGTTACGCCGGAGGCATATTCGGAGAGCTTGTGTCTGCGGTGATTTGGTCAGATGCACGAGGGGACGATGGCGAATTTATAGTTCCTGTCGATCCCGTGAAACTTGTTGCTCGAGTCAACAGGGATCCTCTTATCTTGCTCCATAATCACGATCCTGGAAGACCAAAAGGACAGGTTCTTGAAGCTGCAAACTTCGATACCGAAGACGGTAAGAAGTTTGTTGCAGCTGTTCTAGGGTTCTACGCAGGCGGCGAAGTACTAGATTTTCGGGGGTTGGGTCTCGATACAAGTGCATCCGTAGCAGCGCCGGCAAACCTGCCTGCGTTTCCGGATGGCTGTTGGATTCAGCTTGCAACGGACTCAAGAGAAGTGGATGGGGTATGGTTAGATGAGGTCACGAGTGATGCTCCACTTCGGATCGAACGCACAGAGCTTTCGCATTATGCGGCGGACTCGGCGCAAGAACTAATCCGAATTGGCCTTGTCTACGTGGCTATCGTCTGGAATCCATACGTGACTTCGATTGCTTCTGAAGCTGGCAAGGACACTTATGCCGCGATTCGAAAATGGGTCAGGAAGGTACTCGAAAGGCTCGCCAATCGGCGTAACCCCGTACTCGACATCCATACGTACAAAGACGGCTGTCAAGTGTCGTTTCTTTTTCGAGGCAAAGAGGTGAAGCAACACTACGCTGCTCACGATGCGCTTCCTGGGGCTGCTGCTCAAGCGGCGCAGTTGATCGCAAACCTCAAAGCACGGGGAATGGCAGCGCGGCAACTGAATTACGAATTTGATAAAGAAGCACTCATTTGGTTTCCGTCGTACGCAGTTCTAGGCGATAATAGAATAATTACTGATAACAGGGCGCTTATCGCCATTGAGCAACTTCCGACAAGCTTGAGCCTTGGATTAAGTCGCCGATGATCTCACTCGCGCGCCTGTAGAAATAGCCGAGTAGCCACTTGACGCAAATTGCAAAGGCTCGCCATGGCGAAAGCCATCACCATCTACGGCATCAAGAACTGCGACACGATGAAGAAGGCGCGGGCGTGGCTGGACGGCCATAAGGTCGCGTACGAATTCCACGACTACAAAACGAGCGGCATCGACAAGAAGCGGCTGGAAGCTTGGACCAAGAAGGTCGGTTGGGAGCGGCTCTTGAATAAGGCCGGCACGACCTTCCGCAAGCTACCGGACAAGGACAAGACCGGGCTTACCGAAAAGAAGGCGCTGGCGCTGATGCTCGCGCAGCCGTCGATGATCAAGCGGCCGGTGCTGGAGCTTTCCGGCGGGAAATTGCTGGTCGGCTTCGAGCCAGAGAGCTACGCGAAGGCGTTTGCGCCGAGCGCGGATTGACTTGCATTTGTCATCTCCTTGATAGCGCCTACCCCCCTCACCCTCGGAAGCGCTCGCAGTCATGTGCGCATGGCTACGCCGCGCGAATTTCGCTAAACCTCAAACTGGCGCTCGCGCTTCCTCTTCCCTCTCCCCCTCCCGTGCTGACGGGAGGGGGGAGGGAGAAGTGAGGCTGGACTTCGGTCTGGCCGAACGCGGGTGAGGGGGAGGGCGAGGCATTCACTGAATCTTGCCGTTGGGATTGGAGAATTGAAATGGAAATCAGCCTCAAGGGCCGCACCGCCATCATCACAGGCGGGAGCAAGGGGATCGGGCTCGGCATGGCGACGCGTTTCGCGGCGTCGGGCGCGGATGTGGCGATCGTGGCGCGTGGCGCTGAGGCGCTCAATCAAGCGGTGGAGAGTATTCGCAAGACATCGAAAGGAAAAATCATCGGCCTGCAGGGCGACGTCGCCAAGGCTGACGATATCCGGCGCGTCTACGACGAGGCGATGAAGGCGTTTGGCAAGGTCGACATCCTCGTCAACAATGCCGGCGAGTCGCGCACGGGCGCGTTCGAGACCATCAGCGACGAGATTTGGAACCAGGATTTTAATCAAAAACTGTTCGCCGCGATCCGCCTGACACGCCTGGTGTGGCCGCAGATGAAGGAGCGGCGCTGGGGCCGCATCATCAACGTGCTCAACATCGGGGCGAAAGCGCCGCGCGCGAACAGCGCGCCGACGTCCGTGACGCGCGCGGCCGGCATGGCGCTCACCAAAGTGCTGGCGGGCGAGGGCGCGCCGCACGGCATTTTGGTCAATGCCATGCTGGTCGGCTTGATCGAGGCCGATCAGCACGTGCAGCGCGCGGCGCGCACCGGCGTGGCTTACGAGGATTACAAGGCGAAAAACGCCAAGGAAGTGCCGCTCGGCCGCATGGGCAAGCCGGAGGAATTCGCCAACCTCGCCTGTCTGCTGGTGTCGGACGCCGGCTCCTACATCACCGGCACGGCGATCAACGTGGATGGCGGCCGCTCGCCGGTGGTCTAGCCAGTGTTCAATTCGGCAAGTCGGTGTTCGGCGCGGGCCGCGGCGGCGCAGGGGCCGGTGGCGGAGCAGGGCAATAGCTCGATGTCCATTTGGCGCCGCACATCCAGTCGTGCGCGCCGATTGCGGTAAAGACAGAAGCGCTGAGCGCGATGACGATGACGGCAAGCGTAATGACCCAGGCGGCGAATTTCTGCCAGCCGGACAGCGCCAAACGCCGGCGGACCACGACAGGCTTGCCGTCCCAAAACAGCCGGCCGTTGTTGTCGAGAGAAATTCGGCTCAGATCCATGGCGGCAACGGGTTGGTCGACATCCTCGTTCCAGTCAATCTTCGCATTGCGCGACCGTTTCGACCAGCGCGCGGACGCCGGAGCGGCCGCCAGAAATTCCGCGAGCCGATCGGTCTGATCCCCGCTTGGGAATTCGGTCCCGCGCCTTCGCGCTCCGTCATTGCCCGGCAAAAGTACCATGCGAAGATGGTTGCTGCCCCGGCGTGTGAAGTCCAGACCGCGAGGCTGGCGCAAATGCAACAGTGGAAAACTGTCGTAAGTCCTTGGCGGCGTTAGGAAGGAAACTCGGGTCGCGCAATCGGCCTGGGGATTGTCGACGAACAATCGGTCGTCAGCCCGGTCCGGCAGCCCCAATCCTGCGCCGCGAGCCAGGCATTGGCGGCCATGCCGGCCGCGACCAGTACCAGGGCGAAAACCGCGCTGGCGAGCAACGCCGTTTGCAGCTTGGTGAGTGTCAGGCGGAAGTGATCGTCGAACGGCTGCCGGATCGCGGCAGGCATTGTGCCCGGTTGGGCGGGCTCGATGGCCATGCTTTGCGTTTGCCAGAGCGGGTTGATCGACTCGTATTGGTCGACGAAGGCGAATTCCACCGGTCCAGGCGGACGCGGTGGGGGCTTTGGCGTAGCGCGTGGAGGGGCATCGGCGGGCCGGGGTGGTGCGGGCCGCTGGGCCGGCGTTGTTCGCTGCGCCATTTCCAACGCGGCACGTTCCAGATTCGCAGGCGTACGTAAGTTGGTGATGGTCGGCGCGTTGCGCGACGGTGTTTCGCGCGAGGCTTCGTCGGGTTCGTTCTTTGTCGGGGTCAGCGGCGCGGCAGGTTTGGTATCGTCCATCTTCGATTCCGGCTATGGGGCGGTGCTCATGCTAACGGCCTCACGCCAACCAGGTACGCCGAATCTGCGGGCATATTAGCCAGATACCACGCCTGCCGCACAGCCCATTTGCGGCTAACTGGCTTGCGCAAGGTGCCGGCATGGCCTCTACTCGGCGCCCGCCAAGGGGCATCTAGGCCTCGGAAAACCGCACGAACGAGGGTTGGGAATGTCGCTGCAAGACGAGATCAGGCGGCTGACCGCGCCGGATATCCGCGCCCGCAAGGGCGGCGATCCCATCGTGTGCCTGACCTCCTATCACGCCCATACGGCGCGGCTCGTGGACAAATATTGCGACGTCATCCTGGTCGGCGACTCGCTCGGCATGGTGATGCACGGGCTCGAGACCACGGTGCCGGTCACGCTCGACATGATGATCCTGCAAGGACACGCGGTGATGCGCGGCTCGAAACGGGCGCTGGTCGTGGTCGACATGCCGTTCGGCTCCTACGAAGAGTCGCGGGAGCAGGCTTTCCGCAACGCGGCGCGGGTGATGAAGGAAACCGGCTGCGGCGCGATCAAGGTCGAAGGCGGGCGGCGGCTGTCGGAGACCATTGCCTTCCTCACCGAGCGCGGCGTGCCGGTGATGGGGCATGTCGGATTGACGCCGCAGGCGATCAACACGATCGGTTCGTTCAAGGCGCAAGGGCGCGAGGAGAAAGACTGGGCGCCGATCGAAGACGACGCGCGATCGGTGGCGGATGCGGGTGCGTTCTCGCTGGTGATCGAGGCGGTGGCGGAGCCGCTCGGCCGCCGCATCACGGAGAAGGTGGCGATCCCGACCATCGGCATCGGCGCGAGCGTGGCCTGCGACGGCCAGATCCTCGTGCTTGAAGACATGCTCGGGCTGTCGCCGCGCGTGCCGAAATTCGTCCGCCGCTATGGCGATCTCGGGCCGGGTATCGAGGCGGCGATTTCGGCCTATGCCAAGGACGTGCGCGCGCGCAAATTTCCCGGGCCGGAGCAGACCTACGGCATGAAGAAGAAATAGGACGCCGCGACGCTGGCCTGCAGGGCTGATGTCCGGTATTGGTCCAATCGCGTCATCTGAGCCGACGTCGTCGGGCAATGTCGCGAAGTGTCAGAAGCGGACATCGCAGTCGCCGATTCAGTATATTGTTGTGTTCGCATAAACCGCGTGGATGTGGTCCAATTGATGATGGCCAGTTTTGACTACAATGCTCCAGCAGAGCTATTCCCGAGCCGCAGCCGTAAAGGTAATAGACCTGCTGGGTACCGTCGCTTCGAAACCGCGGCTGAGGCCATACGTTTTGCCGTCGAGGAAATGCCTTCTGATTATCTGAACGGTGCCATTCTTGAATCTGAGGAAGCGCGTTTTGACAGCGTGGCTATTTTGCAGCTTTATCATAGCGTCGATTACCCATTTATTCGCAAAAAACCCTAAGGACTATAAATTTTAACGCTCGCTTCGGCCCCAAAATCGATCAATGCGATCTCGTTTTCGCCTGATTTGCATTAGCATCCGATTGCGCCTATACAGAATTGATATTGAATTCGACCGGCCAACCGGGCGCTTCGCTTTGCCCCATGAGGTTGCAAGCTATTGAAGCGCCGTTTTCAAATCGTTTTGATTAAGCCGTCGCACTATCACGATGACGGCTATGTCATCCGCTGGTGGCGGGCGCTGATCCCTTCCAATTCGCTGGCGTCGATTTATGGCCTCGCGCTCGATTGCGCCCAACGCAAGGTGCTCGGCGCGCACGTCGAAATCGACATCGCGCTGATCGACGAGACAAACACGCGGGTCAATATTCCGAAGTTGCTCGGCCGCTTTCGACGAAACGGCGGCTTCGGCCTGTTGGCGCTTGTCGGCGTGCAGTCCAATCAATACCCGCGGGCGCTCGACATCGCACGTCCCTTTCGCGCCGCCGGCATCCCGACCATAATGGGCGGCTTTCACGTATCCGGCTGCCTCTCGATGCTCGACGGCACGGCCGTCGATCTTGAACGCGGGCGGGCACTGGGAATCTCATTTTTTGCCGGCGAGGCCGAGGAACGGCTCGAAGAGGTCATCTTGGATGCCGCGCATGGCCGCCTCAAACCGCTTTACAACTATATGAAGGCTCTGCCGTCGATCGGCGGAACCCCGATACCTTTCCTGCCGCTGCAATTCGTCAGGCGCACGGCCGGCACCAATACCAGCTTCGATGCCGGCCGCGGATGTCCCTTCCAGTGCTCGTTCTGCACAATCATCAACGTGCAAGGGCGAAAGTCGCGCTACCGGTCAGCCGACGATATCGAGAAGATCATTCGCGACAATTGGGCCCAGGGCATCTCACGCTACTTCATTACCGACGACAATTTCGCCCGCAACAAGGATTGGGAGGCGCTCTACGATCGGCTCGCCAAACTGCGCGAGGTCGACCGGATCCCGATCGGGCTGATGATACAAGTCGACACGCTTTGCCACAGAATTCCGAACTTCATCGAGAAATCCAAGCGTGCGGGTGTCACCCGCGTCTTTATCGGGTTGGAAAACATCAATCCGGACAATCTCGCCAGTGCGAAGAAGAAGCAGAACAAAATCACCGAGTATCGCAAGATGCTGCTGGCCTGGAAGGCGCAAGGTATCTTCACCTACGCCGGCTACATAGTTGGTTTTCCCGCCGATACGCCGGAAACAATCCGGCGCGACATCGAGATTATCCAGCGTGAGCTTCCCGTCGACATGCTCGAGTTCAATATTCTGACGCCATTGCCGGGTTCCGAAGATCACCAGGTGCTCTGGAAAAACGGCGTCGATATGGACCGCGACCTCAACAAGTACGATCTCGAACATGCCGTAACCGACCACCCGAATATGACCCGGGCGGAGCTTGAGGCGATCTATCAGGAGGCGTGGTCGCTGTACTACACGCCGGAGCATGTCGAGACGCTGTTGCGTCGCGCCGTGGTGACCAAGATTCCATTGATGAGCTTCATCAAGGTGCTGGTGCAGTTCACAACGATGATGCAGATCGAAAAAGTGCACCCGCTTCAGAGCGGCCTGGTCCGACTCAGACGCCTGTCGGAGCGTAGGCCTGGCCTGTCCCGGGAATCCGCCTTTGCTTT
>Ga0335077_10010247_pt1 | contig 11657 bp, 9 predicted proteins | sample Lox_Sample_31_FD_207151 | JGI IMG/M metagenome (GOLD analysis project Ga0335077, IMG submission 207151) | Soil microbial communities from Loxahatchee National Wildlife Refuge, Florida, United States - Lox_Sample_3.1 | ecosystem: Environmental > Terrestrial > Soil > Wetlands | place: USA: Florida...
TTGATGTGGATTTGCGGCATGGACGAATTGGTGTTCATTGCCACAACTGCGGCCGGCAGCGCGCGATTTTTTTCGGCAAGTTCGCCAAGCTGCCGACGCAAAACACCAGTTTCCCCGCGCAATCGTAAAAGTTCATCCTGATTTTTTCGCAGTTGCTCATTTTCTTGCTGCGCTGCCGCCAGTTGATTTTTTGCATCGTCGCGCTCCTGCTGCAATTGCCTGACTTGTTCGGTCAACGATGCTTGCGCTTGTTGAAGGACGCCGATTTGCTTTTGCAGATGAATAGCATAAATGCCGATTCCGACGGTAACGGCAGTCATTGCTGCGATGAGAATTTTGTGAATCATAGTCATTCCGACGGTTGTGGTTGTTAAGGCTACGGCGGTTGAAATTGTGGCAGCCAATCCAATCGGCGCGGATTGAACCGCGTTGGCGGAAATCAAAACGACCAGTCCGCTCGCGCCAATCGTGATTTTTTGTTTCGAGAAAAATTCGCGCAGGCGTTCCACGGCGCGGCTGACACGCTTTTGCGCGGCGTCTTCGGACGCACCCAAAGTTTCGCCGACTTCGCGCAGGCTTTTGTTTTCAAAATAGCGGAGCAGAACCGCGTTGCGGTCGGTTTCATCAAGGGCGGCCATCGCGTCGTCGAGCACGGGCTCGATTTGCGTCCAATCATTGGGGGTCGCATTCATATCTTTCATCTCCACGGCGATTTGCTCGCGCAATTGGCGGCGCGATTCTTTGCGGATTACGTCAATGGCCGTTCGTCGCGTTACCTGATAGAGCCACGCGGTTAAAATGGTTTCCGGCTTCAACTTACCCGCGTCGCGCGCGAGGTCGGCAAAAACGGACTGCGCGACTTCTTCCGCCAGTTGCGGCGAGCGAAGCTGGCGCAATGCGGCCGAATACACCAAATCCAGATGCCGCCGGACGATTTCGGCGAAAGCGCCCTGCGAATTTTCGCGCGCGAACTGCCGCAGCAAATCCAAATCGCTTGTCATGCTTCTGAAAGTATATCGCCGCCCATAACTGAAATCCGACAAAAAATCAGGAGGTTTTGTTGGCAAATCACAAATCCAGCGAGAGCCTCGTTACCTCGGCTGCTACGGAAATGGAATCGGTTGCCACTTTACTTCCCGGCGTTTGTGAACCATTTTGGGCGGTCATGATACAACGTTTTTTGAACCTCTTCGTCCTGACGCTCGCCGGGTTGCTGGCGACGGGCGGCTCATTGGGCGCAGAAGCGACCAATACCGCCCCGGATTTCCGGCAGGTTTATGAATTGCTGCGGGCGAATCTCGCGGGCGTGTCGGATGCTGAATTGAATTCCGCAGCGGTCGAAGGTCTGTTGAAGCAACTCCACGGTCGGGCAACCCTTGTTGGCGGCCCGGCGGAAACCGTTTCGCGAAGCGGACCGGAAATGATCAAATCAGAGGTTCTGGAAAGTAACGTGGCGTATCTGCGCGTGGGGCAGGTCGGGAATGGTCTGGCGCATCAACTGGCTGCGGCGTATCGCCAGTTGGCGGCCACCAACAAGGTTGCCGGCGTGGCGCTGGATTTGCGTTTTGCCGACGGCCACGATTACGCGGCGGCGGTGGCGGTGGCAGATTTGTTTGTGACGAAAAAAATACCACTGTTGGAGTGGGGCGATGAGATGGAGGAGGCGCGACCGGCCCAAGAACCGATTCCTGGTCCGTTGGTGGTGCTCGTTAACGGCGAAACCAGCGGTGCCGCCGAGGCGCTGGCCGCGGCGTTGCGCGAAGCGGACGCGGGATTGATCATTGGAAACCCCACGGCAGGTCTGGCAATGACGACGCAGGATTTTCCGTTGAAAAACGGCGAACGGTTGCGTATCGCGACGAGTCCGGTGAAACTGGGCAATGGCGTGACGATCTCAAGCGTGTCACCGGACATTGCGGTGACGGTAAGCGAGGACGACGAACGCGCGTATCTGAAGAATCCTTACGCAACGCTGGCTCAAAACGAGAATTCCGCCGCCGTTAATACCAACGACTTTTCGGCGTTTGTGGATCACACAAGCGAGGCGGATTTGGTGCGGCAAAAACTGAAGGATGGCGAAGACATAGGGGCAATCGTGCCTGTGCCGGCGCGCAGTAAATCGCCGCCCAAGCCCATCATTCAAGACCCGGCACTGGCGCGCGCCCTGGATTTGATCAAGGGCTTGGCCATTGTGCGCGCAGACCGCTTTTGATTTCGGCGTTGACGATTCACCTTTCGCAACCCACCTTGAGTTGCCGCGTGGAATGAAAACCATCCTTTTTGTCTGCACCGGAAACGTCTGTCGCAGCCCGATGGCCGAAGCGCTGTTTCGCCGGGCCACGAGCGGGCGCGGGGAATTTCGCGTGCTGTCGGCGGGGCTGGGCGCGATGAACGACCAGCCGCCCACCCCGCATTCGGTCGCGGCGATGCGCGAACGGGGCATGGACATTTCCACGCAACGCAGCCACGCGTTGACGGCCGAACTGGTCCAACAGGCGGATTACATTTTTGGCATGACGCACAGTCACGTGGACACGATTGTGTTATTGTATCCGCAGGCGGCGGATAAAACTTTTTTGCTGCGCGAATTCGACGAAAGGCTCGAGCCTTTTGAAAAGGACATCAGCGATCCGATTGGCGGTTCCTACGAAGTGTATGAGAGTTGCCGCAATCAAATCGAGCAAGGCATCGCGTCGCTGCTGAAATTTATGGAACAACACGAAATTCTATCGGCCGCTCACGGCACGAAACCCACGGCCACCGCCGACTTCGCCCTGGGCGCGGACCACGGCGGTTATGAACTGAAGGAAGTGCTGAAGCAGCATCTGCGGCAACGCGGCCTGAGCCTCGTGGATTTCGGCGCGAAAGCGAAAGAGCCCAGCGATGATTATCCCGACTTCGCCCGGCCGGTGGCGGAGGCAGTGGCGGCGGGCCAGGCGGAATTCGGCCTGCTGGTCTGCACGAGCGGCATCGGCATGACCATCGCAGCAAATAAAATCCCCGGCATCCGCGCCGCGCTGGCGGCCGACGAACAAACCGCCGCCCTGGTGCGCCGACACAACGACGTAAATGTGCTTTGTCTCAGCGGCCAAAATACCGCGCCGGAAGCGGGCCGGAAAATCCTCGATGCGTTTCTCAACGCGAAATTTGAGGGGGGCCGTCACGAGCGGCGTGTGCTCAAGCTCGAATCGAATTCAGTCCCGCCGCAACTGCGTCTGCGCGCCGTGGATTCCATCGTGGCCGAGGCCATTGAACATGAGCGTTTGCGCCAGCAGGAAAACATCGAGTTGATTGCCAGCGAAAATTTTGTCAGCCCGGCGGTGCTGGAAGCCCAGGGCTCGGTGCTGACGAACAAATACGCCGAAGGGTTGCCGAAAAAACGCTGGTACGGCGGCTGCGAAAACATTGACACGATTGAACAGCTCGCGATTGACCGCGCGAAAAAACTGTTCGGCGCGGAGCACGTCAACGTCCAGCCCCACTCCGGCAGCCAGGCGAACATGGCCGTCTATTTCGCCGTGCTGAAACCCGGCGACAAAATGCTCACGATGGATTTGAGCCACGGCGGGCATTTGACCCACGGCAACAAGGTGAATTTTTCCGGCAAATTTTTTGAAATCGTCCATTACGGCGTCCGCAAGGACGATGAGCGGATTGATTACGACCAACTCGCCGCCCTGGCGCGCGAGCACAAACCGCGCATGATCACCGTCGGCGCCAGCGCGTATCCGCGCGTCATTGACTTTGTGCGCATGGGCGAAATCGCCCGGGAAATCGGCGCGTTTTTGCTCGCGGACATCGCGCACATCGCGGGGCTGATCGCGGCGGGTTTGCATCCCAGCCCGATGCCGCATGCGGATTTTGTGACCACCACCACGCACAAAACCTTGCGCGGGCCGCGCGGCGGTTTGATTCTGTGCCGCGAAAAATTTGCGAAGGAGATTGATTCCACCGTTTTCCCCGGCATTCAGGGCGGGCCGCTGGAGCATGTCATCGCCGGCAAGGCGGTTTGTTTCCATGAAGCGTTGCAGCCCGCGTTCAAGACGTATCAGGAGCAAATCGTGAAGAATGCGAAGGCACTGGCCGAAGGCATGAAACGCAACGGCTACCGGCTGGTCAGCGGCGGCACGGACAACCATTTGATGCTCGTGGACGTGGGGGTGAAAAACCTGACCGGCAAAGACTGCCAGATTGCGCTCGACGAAGCCGGCATCACCGTCAACAAAAACACGATTCCGTTCGAGACGCGTTCGCCATTCCAGGCCAGCGGCATCCGGCTGGGCACACCGGCGGTCACCACGCGCGGCATGAAGGAGCCGGAAATGGCGGCCATTGCCGATATGATTTCCGAAGTGCTGATGGACATCAAAAACACCGAGGCGGCGGCCAAGGTCCGGCAGCGCGTGCGCGAATTGACGGCGAAGTTTCCGCTGCCCTATTAGCTATCGGAGCCGGCTTTTTCAGTTTGTCCTTGTGAGCCTCATTTCTGCCCATACTTGCTTACGACCCACTGCAATGCAGCCACTTCACCGAAGGCCCTCCGCCGATTCTCATAATTGAGTATATCCTGATCCGACAACGTCGGCAGCAACGATGTGGCTTGGTCCACCACTTCGCGGATCGCCTGCCTGTTTTGATAGATTTGGTTGTACCGATCCTGGACGGTCTGGCCATTACCGCCATAAGGACTGTTGGGGTTCATCGCGTTAAGAGCGATTTCTTCAATGGCCGTGCCAACAAGCTGGCTGATAAGATCCGTGCCGATTGACGTGTCTCCGTAGCGCTGGCCCAGGTTCATGGCCATTTGAAAGGCGGCTTGCGCGGAAGCCTGGTCACCTGATTGGCTGTAAGCCTTTGCCAGATCAACCAAGTCCACACCCAGTTGCTTCACTTGAGAAAGCTGAGGCAGCGTCAAGCAACTATCAGCGATTCTTTCGGCTTCCGCTGCCGAATAACCTGCTGAGAGGTAGGCTTCTTCATCATCTTGCTCGCGATCCAACGTGTAATCGTCAAACCCCTTGCCGGACGCAGCGGTGAGTTCCTGGACTCCTTGGTCAATCTGGCCAGAGTTGAAATAATTGAGCGCCGAAAGATAATTCGCCAGCGCATTATTTGGAGCATCCTGCTCAAATGTATTCAACCATTGACGCTGTTCTTCGGGAGACAAGTCTTTGTCTAAAACCGCCTCGAATGCCACTTGCGGATCGTTGGGAAATTTTTCCATCGCCTCTTTTAACAGTGCCGGGTCGCCGCTGGTGCGATAGGCCGCCAACAGGCTGGCCGCATTGGTCCGGTTGGCTTTGACGTAAGCCTCCACTTGTGCGGCAGTCAACTTTGGCGCCTGATCTTTGAACCGGTCGTACAGATTGGTGGATGGCAAATCTTCCATTGGTGATACATTCGGTTGCGAGGTGATCTGTATATGTGGTGCAGGCAGGCGGAGCATGAGCTTCGCCACAGCCTCACGCCGGGACAGGCTGAGGTTGTCGGATTGGAGTTGCGTGATTTGCTGGCGTAACGATTCATTCTCCTCGCGCAACTTGGTTTGCGTCTGATGTTGAACCACCAGCGCCGTCGCCGCTCCGGCCACGACGAGAACGCTGATACCGAGTTTTAATTGGGTCGCAGTCATAATTTTCAAGAAGGTGAAGGTCGTCCCAGTTCCCACAGCCGCAACTGATGTAGTCGTAAGCGTTGCCGCCAGACCGGCGGGCGTAACTTGAACGGCGTTCGCGGAAATCACGGATGCCAGCGCCGCCGCCGTTGTAATGCCGCGCTTGGCAAAAACGGCGCGGAGTTTTTCCAACGCGCGCTCGACGCGCATCCTTGCCGCATTTTCGTTGAGGCCGAGCTTTGCGCCAACGTCGGCGAACGGTTGGTTTTCAAAATAGCGCAGCAGAATCGCTTCGCGGTCGGATTCCTTAAGCTCGTGCATGGCGGCATCGAGCGTGGGACGAATTTTCTCCCAATCCATCTCCGTCGGGTTTTGAGCAGGCGAGACGCCTGCCCTACTTTCATTGGTCGGCTCGCGCATAAATTTTTCCTCGCGGTCGCGGCGGCGGTTTTCTGTCCGTGCCATTTTTGCTGCGGCAAAATGGGCGCAGGTGTAAAGCCAGCCGGTCAGCGATTCGCGGCGGGCGAGCGAACCGGCCTTTCGCGCCAGATCGGTGAACACGGTTTGCGCCACGTCCTGCGCCAGGTGGGTGTCGCCGTCCACTTGCCGCAGCGCTGCGGAATAGACGAGATTGACGTACCGCCGTACCAACTCGGCAAAGGCGTCCTCGGAACAGGTTTGGGCGTAGCGGCGGAGCAGTTCGTTGTCCGACGTCATGTTCAATTTATAGCACCCGCCGGAGCGGAAATCGCACAAGAAAAATCGGATTTGACACGGAGGCCAAAGTGCGCCAAACTGCTGGTGAGTTGACTGTAAAATTTCCCTTGCCGTATTGAGGACCCTGACAGCCTCAAATGCCTGATTGAAAAATCCATTTTGAACTTTTCCGGTCGCAGGCCGTCCAATGCGTGACCGCTGATCACGACGCGCCAAGGACCGTTGGCAATCGAAACCATGGCCAATTCACCAATTTGATTTATGCCAAGAATCTCAAGTAAAAAGACCAAAGCCAAGCCGGAGGAACTCTCCGACGTTGAATCGCCAGCGTTGAATGGTGGCACGGCGCCGGAAACCGCCGTCATTGAACCGCCGCCCGCACCTGAATTGCAGCCGCCCTCCACCCCGGTCGAGCCCACCGCCGAGGAACCCAATGTGGAGGAACGGCGCGGGCCGCAACGCGACAAAATCGCCGCTTCGCTGAACATCGCCAAATTGCAGGCGATGCAGATGAGCGAATTGAACCACATGGCCAAGGATCTCGGCGTGGAAAACTTCGGCACGATGCGTAAACATGAGGTCATTTTCCACATCCTCCAGAAAAACGCCGAACGCGCGGGCGTGCTGTTTTCCGAGGGCGTGCTGGAAATCCTGCCGGAAGGCTTTGGTTTTCTCCGCTCGCAGAGCTTCAATTACCTGCCCTGCCCGGAGGACATTTACGTTTCGCCGTCGCAAATCCGCCGGTTCGATTTGCAGACCGGCAACCTCATTGCCGGCCAGATCCGGCCGCCGAAGGAAAAGGAAAAATTCTTTGCGCTGCTCAAGGTCGAAGCTGTGGACGGTGAAGACCCGGACCAGGCGAAGGAAAAAACGCATTTTGACAATCTCACACCGCTGTTTCCGGATAAGCGGTTCCTGCTCGAAACCGCCGCCGAGGAAGTAAACACGCGGGTGCTGGATTTGGTCTGTCCGATCGGCAAAGGCACGCGCGGTTTGATTGTCGCGCCGCCGCGCACGGGCAAGACGGTGCTCATGCAGAAAATCGCCAATGCCATCCTCAAAAACAATCCGGAGACCTATCTGTTTATCCTGCTCATTGACGAGCGGCCCGAGGAAGTTACCGATATGGAACGCACCTGCAGAGGCGCGGAAGTCATCAGCTCGACGTTCGACGAACCGCCGGAGCGCCACGTGCAGGTCGCCGAAATGGTGATTGAAAAGGCGCGCCGCATGGTCGAGCACAAACGCGACGTGGTGATTTTGCTCGACTCCATCACGCGCCTCGCCCGTGCCTACAACACGATTCAGCCGCACTCCGGCAAGATTCTGTCCGGTGGCGTGGACGCCAACGCGCTGCACAAACCCAAGCGCTTTTTCGGTGCGGCGCGCAACATCGAGGAAGGCGGTTCGCTGACCATCATGGCCACCGCGCTGGTGGACACCGGCAGCCGCATGGACGAAGTGATTTTTGAAGAGTTCAAAGGCACCGGCAACATGGAGGTGCATTTGGACCGTGCCCTCGTGGACCGCCGCATTTTCCCCTCCATCAACGTCGAGCGTTCCGGCACGCGCAAGGAGGAGTTGCTTTACCACCCGGACGAACTCAGTCGCATCGTCCTGCTGCGCCGCGCGCTGACCGGCGTGCCGCCCGTTGAGGCGATGGAACTGCTTTTGGGCAAACTCAAGAAAACCAAGAGCAACATCGAATTCCTCCTGAGCATGACTGTGAGTTGATGGTTGGGTTATGGCGCTGGCGGCTTGAGCAGACTGAACCACAGGCTGAACTGGCGGCCATGCCCCGCCAGCAGCCAGACGGACAGCGCAAAAAGGGCAAAGTTCTCCAGCAGCTTGCGGCAAATGAACTCTTCGCCGGTGCCGCAACCGCAATCAAAGCTTACCGCACAGAAGGGAAGGTTTAGCGCTGCCTGCAGGAGCAGGGCGCGATGGAACACCAACAGGGTGAACGGCACCAGCATCACCGCCAGGGTCAAAGCCGTCCCGCGCACCGCGACGCCGGCCAACAGCAACAGCCCACAGAAGGCTTCAAACCAGGGCAACGCCGCGGCAATTGAATTCAAAAGCAGGGCGTCCTGCGTCAGGTCGTACTGCCGCACCAGTTTCAAAAATTCGACCGGGTGCAATGCCTTGTTCAACCCCAGATAGATAAAAGCCGCCCCCAACAGCCATCGCGCCAGCACCGTTAACATGTTCACGTAGGCGCGTTTCCAGGATGGTTGACCGTTTTTCATTGGTTCGCGTTGCGCAGATTCCCGCTGTTTCGCTCGCCGGTTTCAACCCGCAGACGGTTGTTGGTCCATTCCGTGAAGCCACCTCCATAGACGAAGAGTTTTTGGCCTGGGATCCCCACGTCTTTCAGCAGCAGGGCCGCCGTCTCGCTATCGTCACAGTCGCCCCCATGGCAATAGACGACGATTTGTTCCGCCGCCTGGCAGACCGGCAGCACGACGGGAAAGTATTTCTCCGGATGATAAGGATCGAATTCGTAAGCGCCGGGAATGTGACCGGCCTGGTAATGTTCTTCGTCGCGAGCGTCAATGAATACGACGACGCCCGGTTTCAAATGCGAGTCGTGAAACAACTGTTCCGCCCGGTGGTCACCAATCAATTGCAATCCCTCCTGCTGCATCCGGGTGGCCAGCTGTTGTGCGGGGGAAGGCGACGCGGAATTTGTGCTGATGATTCTGCCGGGCGGGACAGCGCTGGCGGCCACCCGTACTGCATGGTTGGTTCCGGTCGGGAAATAATTTCGGGCGAGCGCCAAACCCCGCGGCGAAATCCAGTCGGCGGCAAATGCAAAGACGATGCCAACGACCGCCACAAGCGCGGCTTCTGCTGAAATCCTTCCGACCGCACCCCGGCGGGTTGGCACCGTGGACTGAATTGAATGGTCTCTCACAAAAATCCGGCAACCAATGTGAATAATGTTACCCGGCAGGAAATCATTTTTTCACACGTCCGCGCAAGGAATTGCGCCGACCTCTACAATCACTTTGTCCGGCTTTACAATCAGATGCGCTGATTTGTTTATATTTAATAATAACTTTTTATTGTACAGTTTTAATCAATTTTGGTGCAGTAAAGAGCAATCGAAGGGTAGCGTGTTTCGCGTTCATCTTTAGATTGTGAGTGTGATGAAACTGTATAGAGCAATGGCGAACGGCCGGCAAATCAAGAGTACCCAACCGAGGGACCGTCAGCGGCCATTGCCGACGCTTTAGTTGACAAAACACCATGAAGCATTTTTAGTAAAGGCATTATGAAAATGAAAATAAAACCTCTCTTAAAAACAACCACCATTGCCTTCCTGTTTGGAGGCGCGTTGTGCTGGTCCGCCGCGGCCGGCGACGCCACCCAGACATGGGACAAGAACTGCGCTGCCTGCCACGGAAAGGACGGCAAGGGGCAAACGATGATGGGACGCAAGCTGGGAGTCAAGGATTTCACGGACGCCAAGGTTCAGGCGGAGTTAACGGATGATGCAGCCATTAAGGCGATCAAAGAAGGAAAGAAGGACAAGGATGGCAAGACATTGATGAAACCTTTCAACAGTTTGTCGGACGAGGAAATCAAAGCGTTGGTCTCTTACGTCCGCAGTTTGAAGACATAACACGGTTTGTCGGCGGGGGCTGTATCGGTAATTTGAAAAGGCAATCCTCGTCCCTCGGAAAAGCCAAACCAAAGCCCGGCATTATGCGCCCCTTCAAATTGCCACCGCAGATTCTGCGATTGGTTTTGCTGACGTTGATCATCGTCGGCTCGTACCTGATGGCACGCGCTTTTCTGACCCCGCAGTCGTTCGGAGAATATGGTTGGTACCGCGGTGATGCGCCGGAGGAGATTGCGGCGCGGACACCCATATTTGCGGGCGAGCAGGCCTGCGATAAATGTCACTCCGATATCGTGCGCAAGCTGGCGGCGGATGCGCACCAGACGCTTTCCTGCGAGGCCTGCCACGGTGTGAGCCGTGAGCATGCCGATAACCCGAACATCCCGCCGGATAAGGCAACCAGCCACTATTGCCTCCGATGCCACGAAGCCAATCCTTCCCGCCCGGCGTGGTTCAAGCAAATCGTCGTCAAGGACCATTACAGCGGAGAGTGCATTGAATGCCACCTGCCGCATCAACCCACTCAACAACCCACCTCAACCCCATGAAAACTCAATTCAGCCGACGCGGTGCATTGTTGAGACTAGGTGGCGCGATCGCTGGTCTTCTTGCTATTTCAACCGCGCGCAAAGTGAAGGCGGCTGTGCAAACCTTCTTTGTTTCGTCCGGCGCGCCGAAAGATTACGACCCCACGGAGCATAAATGGCTTATGTGCCTTGACGCCAACAAGTGCATTGGGTGCGGCTTGTGTGCGGAGGCGTGCAAGAAGGAAAATGGCGTGCCCGAAGGACCTTATTTTCGGACTTGGATTGAGCGCTACATCATTACGAAGCCAAAACCGGGTTCGGTGGAAACCCGCGGCGAAACCCTGGTGGATTCTCCCGACGGCGGAATCCATGGATTTACGGGATGCCCGGTGCCGGAAGATCAGATTGAACAATCCTTCTTCGTGCCCAAGCTGTGCAATCTGTGCGAGCGCGCTCCCTGTATCCAGGCCTGTCCGGTTGGCGCGACATTCACAGCGCCGGACGGCGCGGTTTTGGTTGACCCGAAATACTGCCTGGGTTGCGGCTTCTGTATTCAAGCTTGTCCCTATGGCGCCCGTTTCCTGAGCCCGGTCACCCACACGGCCGAGAAATGCACGCTGTGCTACCATCGCATCACGCGCGGCTTGAAGCCGGCCTGCGTCGAAATTTGTCCGGCCCAGGCGCGCATTTTTGGCGATCTAAAAAATCTCAAGCCGGACGATCCGCTCCAGAAATTTTACGAATCGAACCGGATGCAGGTGCTCAAGCCGTATTTGGGAACCGAGCCGCGCGTCCTTTACGCCGGGCTGGACGAGGAGGTAAGATGACGACCGAATTGACCAATGCCGTGGCCGAAGCCATGCCGGCCTTTCAAGGCTATGTCTATCCCAACGAAGCCACCGCTCATCCCGTCTGGAGCGTGCTGATCGTTGTTTACCCTTACGTTACCGGACTGGTGGCGGGTGCCTTCATCATGGCCTCGCTGGTGCGGGTGTTCAAAGTCAAGGCGCTGGAGCCGGTGTATCGCGTTTCGATGCTGACCGCGCTGGCGTTCCTGATTTGCGCGCCGTTGCCGCTGTTGTTTCATTTAGGTCATCCCGGACGGTGTTTGGAAATCATGATGACGCCGCACCTGACGTCGCCGATGGCCGTTTTCGGTTTCGTTTATGCC
>Ga0335077_10010250_pt1 | contig 11654 bp, 11 predicted proteins | sample Lox_Sample_31_FD_207151 | JGI IMG/M metagenome (GOLD analysis project Ga0335077, IMG submission 207151) | Soil microbial communities from Loxahatchee National Wildlife Refuge, Florida, United States - Lox_Sample_3.1 | ecosystem: Environmental > Terrestrial > Soil > Wetlands | place: USA...
CAGCCGCTGTTGGCGAGGATCACGTGCGGATCGGTCATCTCGAGGATTTCGCGCAACGCCTGCCGCTTGTCCGCGGCGTGCTGGTAGTAGGCCTTCACGATCCGCCAGCCGACCCAGTAGCCGAGATCGCCAGGGGTCTCCAGCGTGCTGTTGTAGAGCCATTTCGACAGATCGGTACTGTCTTCATCCGCCGCGAACGCGGTCTCGATCTCTTTCTCGTGCCCCCTGGTACTGGCCGCCTGCTCCGAATAACCGACGTCGCCCGAGATGAGCTCCGCGGTGAGCTCGGCTCCTCCTTCTATGAGCGAGGCCTCGAGCACCGTCGGGTGCTCGTCATCATTCAGCGCCGCGAGCTGCTGTACGTGTCCGTACTCGTGCGAGATCGTGTGCACGAAGCGCTCCTCGAGATCGGGGTTGAACCAGGTTGCGGCGCAGAGCGCCTCGAGTCCGATCTGCACGCCGCTGCGGGAGCTTGCGATTCCGACCGGCTTGCCCGGGCCGACGACGATCGTCACCGGCAGCAGCCGCGCCTGCGGATAGAGAGCCTTGAGCTTGCGGAGTGCGGCGTCGAGCCGGCGCCGCACGCGCGGCAGAACGTCCAGGCAGCGCCGTGCGCCGACGTACATCTGCGGATGCTTTGCGAGGTTATCGGCAATCCGCCGTGCGGTGACGTTGCGGGCCTGCGCGAAATGGTGCAGCCCCTCGGAGCCCGGATCGAGGTAGTCATGCTGCAGCTGATCGACGCTCGGATGGCCGCCCGCGGCGTCGTAGACCTCGTAGAAGCGCGTGACGTCCTCGGTGTGGATGGACGGGCCTGCCGCATTCGCCGCCGGCGCGCTGCAGGTCGCCAGAGCGACAACCGCGCCCGTGACGAGTCGCCTCATGCCCTCTGCAACCGCTCGCGCGGAAAATCCCGCAGCGTTTCGATGACCAGCGCCGCGCCCCTGGACCGCAGCAGGCTCGCGTGGCCCGCCGCGGCGCCGATGCCGACGATGTAGCCGATTCCCGCGGCTTGCGCCGCCATCACACCCGAGGCGGCATCCTCCACCACGACACTGCTGCCCGGATCGACTCCAATATTGCTGGCAGCCGCGAGGTACATGTCGGGCGCGGGCTTTCCCGGACGCACGCCGTCGTCGTAAATGATCTTTTCGACCTCGAACCAGCGCTCGAGGTGCAGCCGTTCGACGTAGAACTCCACGTTCCCGATTCCCGACGAGGTGGCGATGGTGCGCGGAATGCGCGCGCGCTCGAGCCACTCGAGCAGATCCTGCGCGCCCGCCGCGAGCGTCATCCGCCCAGGGGTCTCGAGGCACAACCTCCGGAACAGCGACTCCTTGGCTTCGATCAGCTCCGCGAGCTCCTTCCCCGTGATCTCCCGGCCGGCCAGATAGCCCAGCACGTAAGCGTTCGACCGCCCGTGCATGTGCAGGTCGAACTCTGCACCCGTCATCTCCCGGCCGCGCAGCTTGCGTGCCATGACCTGCCAGGACTTCTCCTGCAGGTCGCCGTCCGAGAACAGCACGCCGTTGAAGTCGAAGATGATGCCCCGGCAGCTCATGGCCGCCCGTACTTCTCCGCCATGCGCTCGACGATGCGCGCGGTGTTGACGACCATCCGCTCATGGGTCCCGACGCCGATCACCTCCCCGCCGTCCATCGCCCACACGCGGAAGAAAACCTGGCGTCCGTCGGTGCGCGTGACCTCCGCATGGCCTGTCACCTCGCGCCCGACCGGGGTGGCCGCGAGATGGCGCACATCGACGCGCGTGCCGACGGCACTCTCGCCCTGCTCGAGGTACTCCCTGATGGCATTCAGCGCCGCGTTCTCCATGATGAGAATCAGATAGGGCGTCGAGAACACCGGCGGCAGGATGCTGTCCTTGAAGCGGTTCGCGAGATGCGCGGGCTCGACGCGATGCACATGGTGGCCGCGCGCGCCGTTCGGAATCGGTTTCATGGGCGATCGACATTGGACCAGCGATATATGCTCGTCAATCCGTCCTCCGGCTGTCGCCGACCACCGATTGGAATGTCCTTCTGCTCACGGAGCGCGCGTCAGCGCGCGAATGAGATCGACCTCCGCCTGACGGTAGGGTGTGCCATCGGCGCGGAACACGTCGTGATGCCAGACGACGGGCTCGCGGCCATTCACGTAGGGAATCGTCCAGCTGTCCCAGGGCAGGCGCGTCTGCGTCTTCCCATCCACGAGCCCCCAGTTGATCATCGCGACCGTTAAGCGCTTGCCGATCGGCAGCGACTGATCGAAGGTCGAGCCGGCGCCCCGGGCGAGATATTCCGTGCACCACACCGGCCGGCCGAGCGCCAGCAGCCGCGTGGCGCGACGCTCGAAGACCTCCGGCCAGTGATAGTCGTGGAAGGAGATCACGTCCGACTCGGTGAGCTGCGCTTCCTCCACCGGCGTCGGCCGGCCTGCGTCCCAGGTCCCTTCCTGAAACACGCCGCTCGTCAGCGGCTGGACCGGGTTGGCGCTGCGCGCCCAGGCAAAGACCTTCGGTAAGAGCTCGTGCACCCGCTCGAGGCTGTCCCTGGAGTTCGAAGGCTCGTTCCAGACGTCCCAGCCGATGATCCGCGGATCCTTCGAAAAGGCACCTACGATTCCCTCGACGTAGGCCTCGAGCCGCGCCTCCTGCGCGCGGTCCTTGAGCGCGGTGACACCCGGGCTCTGAACCCACCCGGAGTTGTGGACCCCGGGGATCGGCGGATGCTGGGGCCCGAGTCTCGGCTCCGGCTCCCAGCAGCTGTCGAACAGCACGAGCAGCACCCGCACGTGGTGTCTCGAGGTCAGCTTCAGGAACTCATCGATCCGGGCCTTGAAACCCGCCGGGTCCTGCTGCCAGAGGAGGTCGTGCAGGAATTTGCGCATCGTGCTCATGCCGATCGCTTCCGCCCAACCGAGCTCGACGTCGATGCGGCGCGGATCGAAGGTCTCGGCCTGCCACATCTCGAGCTGGTTGATCGCCGAGGCCGGGACGTAGTTGGCGCCCATCATCCAGGGTTGGCGGGCGTACCAGCCGGCGGCTTCAGCCGGCGTCCACCGCTCGCGCCCCTGCGCGGCGGCGGAGGCGACGAGCGCGCAGCCGGCGATCGCGCTCACTGCCGTCAAACGGATCCAGGACCGCATGCGCCCTCCTCGGGCGTCTCAGATAGCAATTCCGTGGCTCTCGCGCAACGGTCTGGACCCTGTCCAGGCCTCGAGGGGCATCTTCCGGGTGAATCAGGCCGTCCGGCACCCCTGCAGGACATTGCAATGCCACAAAAAAAGCGGACACTCTGCTCTTTGGGGAAATAACTACAGCAGCCGCAAGCAGCTGCACCGGTACGTGCCGGCAAGGACACACGTTGCTCGCTCGAGCCTACAAGCACGCGCGGCTCATGGAGGAATCCGAGTCGCGCGTCGAGATGACGGCGAATTCACTGGCGCCGGCGGACATCCTCGTGGCCCAGCGGATACTCGTGCGTCCGGATGAATTCACCCGCTGGGAGGCCCACCACGACTATCTCATGCGTGCCGTGTCTTCCCACGGCCAGCTGCCGCGGCAGATGGTGGCGCTGCGTGCGACCGCCCTGTCACTGGTGCATCGCAGGGCGCTGTTCGAGTACCTGCGCCAGCGGCAGATCACGGGCGCAAAGCGCAAGAAGCTGCTCGCGGTCTTCTACGGTTGCACCGACTACTCCAACGCCGTGCTCGTCGAGCACGGCAACTACGTGCGCAGCAGCTCGAGCTACCTGTGCACACAGCACCTCGCCGAGCACCTGATGCACGACCCGGCGCTCGGTGAGCCGCTCGCGCTCTATGAGGAGTGGTACGCGGAGTATTTCCACGCCTTCTGCGACGTCGAGCTGGCCGAGACCGAGGAGGAGAAGCAGGCGTGCCTCGCGCAGGAGTCCCTGAAGCCACTCCTCAAGCACCGCGTGATCGAGGCGCGCAAGGCGATCCTCGCCATGCCGCAGACTCAGCGCGAGTGGCGCGAGGTGCGCATCCGTCAGCCCACCGGCGATACTCAGCGTCTGCGGGCGCTCGCGCTGATCCCGAAGCAATAGTCGGCGGATCAGCGTTTCTTGACGGGCGGCTTGGGCGGCGGCTGCTGCTTCGATCCAACCCGGGTGCCGTAGGGATCGTATCCGCCGCCTGCGTCCACATCGTCCTCGAGCCGCAGCTCGTCGTCCTTGTGATCTTCGACCTTGAGCTCGGGCACCTCGAGCTTCTTGAGCAGCGCCGAAGTGCTCTCGATCGCGTGACGGCCCGTATCCTTGACCCACTGCCAGACGGCGTTGCCGCGCGAGTCGTGCACCACGCGTCCGGTGGCGCCATCGTCGGCGGCCTTGTCCTTGGCGGCGGAGGAAGCGGGAGCGGACGACGGTGACGCCGGCTTTTCGGGCCCACCACCGCCTGGGCGCAGCCCGGGCTTCGTGTGGTCAGGGTTGGTCATAATGCTCAGTCCCTTGCCATCGAATGGTAGCACTTTCCCGCTCATCCCTATAACGGCCAGGGCCCATGCAGCGCGGGCCGAAAGTGCCGGAACTGTGCGCAACGTCACAGGGAGCCCGGCGAGGGTCTGCGCGGCGAGCAGCCGCTGCAGCGTTCCGCGCCAGCGCGTGCCAAAGCGGTGTTCCTGGACACCCGTTCAATGCGAGAATTCACCTCAGGTCGCGCCGTGCCCGTCACGGGGAGCTTGCATGATCGTCCGCATCTGGCATGGCCGCACGCCGCGGGGCGTTGCGGATGAGTACGCTGCATTTCTCGCGCGGCGCGCGCTGCCTGATTACCGCGCGGTACCGGGCAATCTCGAGGCTGGGGTGTACCGGCGCGACGAAGGCGAGGTGACTCACTTCCTCACCGTGAGTCGCTGGGCGAGTGAGGACGCGATCCGCGCCTTCGCGGGCGAGGAGTTGCTCAAGGCCAGGTATTATCCCGAGGATACCGGATATCTCCTCGAGTTCGAGCCCGAGGCGCAGCACTTCACGATCGTGGGCCGGGCGCCCTGAGACGGACTTGTTCGCCGCCCACGAGCCTCCTCGAGGGAGGCGCTACCACCCGACGCCGTAATCCTGCCCGTAATTGCTCGCGGCTCCCCACAGCGTACCGTGGGCGCGATCCACGAAGATCGCCGTGAGGGGACCCGACGTGCGCTCCTCGTACTCGGGCTTGTAACCCATGCGCTCGAGCTCGGTCCTCACCCACGGCGGGGTCTCGCTGTTGAGGGTGATGCGGCCGGGGAACGACTCGTGCTGGCCGAAGGAGTCGCGCATCTGATAGCTGGTGATGTTGGCGGCCTCGGCGGCTTCCTGGATCGACATGCCGAACTCGACGACGTTGAGGAAGAACTGCAGCAGGTTCTGATCCTGGGTGTCGCCGCCCTGCACCGAGAAGACGAGGTACGGCTTGCCGTCCTTCAGGGCCATCGACGGGGTGAGCGTCGCGCGCGGGCGCTTGCCGGGCTCGAGCACGTTGTAGGGGTTGTCGCGTGGATCGAGCACGAAACTCTGCATGCGCTGCGACAGGCCGACGCCGGTACGGCCGGCGAGCACCGCGGGCGTCCAGCCGCCGCTCGGCGTCACCGACACCGCCCACCCCTGGTCGTCGGCCGCCTGCACGCTGGTGGTCCCCAAGCGGAACGTTCGGTCGAATTCCTCCATCGACACCGGAGCCTGCGCCGGCATCTTCGAGTGCCAGGCGTCGAGGTACCTGAGGAACGGGTTGGTGCCGCCCTGGTAGGGATAGGGATCGCCCGGGCGGATATCGGGATCGTTCCGGTCGGGGCGCACCAGCCTGGCGCGTTCGCGCGCATAGTCCTTGGAGAGGAGTCCGGCGATCGGCGGCGCGGGCGAGTAGCTCGGGTCGCCGTAGTAGAAGTCGCGGTCGGCGTAGGCGAGATTCATCGCCTGATAGAGAGTGTGGATGTAGCGGGCGCTGTCGTAGCCCATCGACTTCAGGTCGAAGTTCTCGAGGATGTTGAGAGCCTGCAGCATCACCGGGCCCTGCACCCAGGGCTGGAGCTTGTAGACCTCGACGCCCTTATAAGTGGTGTGGACCGGTTCCTCGATCTTCACCTTCCAGTTCGCCAGGTCCCCCGGCGTGAACAGACCCCCCAGCTCGCGCACCGCGCGCACCAGGTCCCTGGCGATGTCGCCTTTGTAGAAGCGGTCGTAGGCGGCGTAGATCGCGGCCTTGCGGTCCTTGCCCGACTCGAGCGCCGCGTGCTCGGCCTCGACGAGCTTGCGCAGGGTCGCGGCGAGATCGGGCTGGCGGAACATCTCACCCGGCGCGGGACCTTCGTGCGCGGATCCCAGGTGCGGCAGCATCACGCGCCGGGTGTCCGGCCACTGCTTGAGCTGCTCCTTGTAGTGCTCGATGGTGTTGGAGAGCGCCAGATCCATCGGAAAGCCGTCGGCCATCTCGATGGCGGGCGCGAGCACCTCGGCGAGACTCCTGGTCCCGTACTCGGCCAGCATGGTCATGATGCCGCCCGGAGTGCCGGGGGTCACCGCGGCGAGCGGGCCGTACTCGGGCGGGTACTTGAGGCCCATCCTGTGGAAGAGCTCGGGAGTCGCGCCGCTGGGCGCAACGCCGAGGCCGTTGATGGCGATCACCTTGCCGGTGTGGGGATTGAAGATGAGTGCCTGCGTCTCGCCGCCCCAGGAGAGGGTGGTCCACGCGGTCGCGGCCGCCGCGACCATCGCGCACGCGGCATCCACGGCATTGCCGCCGCGCGCAAAGATCTGCGCGCCCGCGCTCGCCGCGATGGGCTTGCCCGTCACCGCCATCCAGTGCTGGCCGTAGAGCGGAGGCTTCTGGGTGCGGCCCAGCGCCTGGGGTCCGCCGAATATGACGCTGGCGCTCACCGCCGCGGCGATCAGCGTGCGGCTGATCCCGCCCGCGCCGGCCGGGGACTTCCTGTTCGGCTTTTTGGGTCTCGCCATCGCGGGCTCCTTCACGAGCAGGGCGGGCAGCATATGGCAGACTTGGCTCCGGCGCACGCCTCGAGGTCGAAGTGCAAACCGTGCAGGGCTCGATCACAGGTCTTTTCGTCTACCCGGTGAAGTCGGCGCGCGGCATCGCGCGCGCGCGCGTTCCCCTCAGCGCGACCGGGCTCGAGTGGGACCGGCAGTGGATGATCGTCAACGGCAGGGGCGTATTCCTGAGCCAGCGCAGCCACCCGCATCTTGCGCGCATCGTGCCGGAGGTGAGGCCGGAGGCGCTGGTGCTGAACGCTCCGGGGTTGCCTGCGCTGTGCGTGCCGCTCGATACGGGTGGCGCGCGCACGGCCGTCAAGGTCTGGGACGACGCCTGCGTCGGCATCGACCAGGGGAGCGAGGCGCACGAGTGGGTGAGCCGCGCGCTCGGGGAGTCCGTGCGGCTGATGCGGGCGGCACCCGACATGGGGCGCGTCGCGAACCCGAAGTTCGCCGGCGCCCTGCCCGCGCCGCTCGGCTTTCCCGACGGCTATCCGGTGCTGGTCTGCAGCGAGGCTTCGCTCGAGGACCTGAATGAGCGCTTACCCGAGCGCATTCCGATGGAGCGCTTCCGTCCCAACATCGTGCTCAGCGGCTTTCCCGCCTGGGCAGAGGACTCGATCGACACGCTGACCGTGGGTCCGGTGAGGCTGCGGCTCGTGAAGCCCTGCATCCGCTGCACGATTCCCTCGATCGACCAGTTGAGCGGCGAGCCATCCACCGATCCCGCCCCGGCGCTCAAGCAATTCCGCTTCAGCCGCGAGCTGCGCGGCGTTATGTTCGGTGAGAATGCCGTGATCGTGGAAGGCTCAGGCGCGGCGATCGAGCGCGGCGCGGCTGTGACGGCATCCTGTGAGGCGGCAAGCCGCACGGACGCGTGACGCAAGTCCGAATCACTTTGTAAATCAATTGGTTTTGAGCACTCTGCGCGGGCGCGACGCAGCTCTCGGGAACGCGCATTGGTCGCCGCCATGCGACGCAAACTGTGCGCAGCGCACGGCCGCGCCCAAGCCGCTTCGGCCAAACTTTCAAGGCTCGATCCAGGGAAGAAGCGTGAACCATTTGGCATTCGGCCTCGGCGCCCTAGCCGGACTTTGGTGTGCCGCACTCGGCTTCGGAGTGTGGTACTTCATGCGCTGGCGCCAGCTCGCGCCCGGCAGCGACGCGGCCCGCCAGGCCGTGTTCGAGCAATGGCCCACGACCGCGCTCGTCCTGGACCCCGCCCGGTTGCAGATCGTCGCGGCCAACCCGGCGGCGTTGCGCAACACCGGCTATTCACACGAGGAAGTCCGCGAGCTGCGCTTCTCCCAGCTCTTCAGCGCCGAAGGTGCCGCCGACGAGCGCGTGCTGCTGGCGCGGCTCCAGGACGCCACCGCCCGCGCGCCGATCGAAATGCGCCAGCACTGCAAGGACGGCTCGCTGCGCAACGTCGAGGCCACGGCTCACCGCCTCGAGCTCGACGGGCGGCCGGTGCTCGCGGTCACCGTGCACGACGTGACCGTACGCCGCGTGGTCGAGAACCAGATGCTCGAGCGGCATCAGCGCCTCGATCACCTCGCGCACCATGATCAGCTCACCGGCCTTCCCAACCGTCTCTATCTCGCCGCCCATCTTCCCGACGCCATCGCGGAAGCGAAGGACAAGGGGACGCTGCTCGCGGTGCTGTTCCTCGATCTCGACCGCTTCAAGCACGTCAACGACTCGCGCGGACACGAGACCGGCGACAAGCTCCTGAAGACCGTCGCGCAACGCGTCCGTTCGACCATGCGCTCCCAGGACGTGGTGGTGCGCATGGGGGGCGACGAGTTCGTGGTGGTGATGAAGGACGTCAAGAACACCGACAAGGTGAACGAGGCGGCCGAGCGCATCAACCAGGCGCTCAGCGCTCCCATGGTGGTCGACGGACGCACGCTGGTCACCACGGTGAGCATCGGCGTGGCGCTCTATCCGCGCGACGGCCTCGACATGGGCGAGCTGCTGCGCCACTCCGACACCGCGATGTACCAGGCGAAGGACCGCGGCCGCAACAACTTCCAGCTCTTCAGCCCCGCGATGGACCGCCGTCTCAAGGAGCGCATCGCGGTCGAGGCATCGCTGCGTACCGCGCTTCAGACCCGCCAGCTCGAGGTGCATTACCAGCCGATCGTCGACATCGAGTCGCATCGCGTGGTGGCGCTCGAGGCGCTGATGCGCTGGCGGCATCCGAGCCAGGGATTCGTGCGGCCCGACCGCTTCGTGCGCATCGCCGAAGAAGCGGGCCTGATCGTGCCGATCGGGGATTTCGTACTGCAACGCGCGCTCGAGGACATGGCGGGCTGGCGACAGGCGGGCGCGACTCTGGTACCGGTGGCACTCAACGTCTCCGCGGTGCAGCTGCAGCGCTCGAACCTCGCCGACTCGATCGCCCGGCTCACCAAGGAGCACGGGCTCGAGCCCTCGATGCTGCAGGTCGAGCTGACCGAGAGCGCCGTGTTCGAGCGCCGGGAGCAGCGCGCCCGCGAGGCGGCGCAGGACGCGGTGGCGAAGCTGCGCGAGCTCGGCGTCCACATCGCCATCGATGATTTCGGCACCGGTTACTCGAGCCTGTCGTACCTCAAGCGCTGGCGCGTCGACACGTTGAAGATCGACCGCAGCTTCGTGCGCGACCTGGTGACCGACATGTCGGATCTAGCGATCGTCAGCGCCATCATCGCCATGGCGCGGCACCTGCACATCGAGGTGGTCGCCGAGGGCATCGAGGGATGGCCGCAGCTCGAGAAGCTGCGCCACCTGGGCTGCTCCTATGCGCAGGGTTATCTGTTTGCCCGCCCCACCACCGCCGAGGACTGCCGCCGCTATCTCACCGGCGATCCCCTCGATCTCACCGAGCGCTTACCCGTGCTCGACATGCTGGAGGCAACCGGGACCCAGGACGCCCGGCCGCTGCGCCTCGTCAAGTAGCAGGGCGAAGTCAGCGGCGCGCGGGACGTGCGAGAATGGGCCATGGAGCCCAGCGCCGGAAGTCCGCCGCCCGCCGAGCCGAGGCCCAGACGGGGCCAACAGTGCGCCGACGCCGTGCTCATGATCGAGCCGCAGGCGTTCGGCTATAACCCGGACACCGCCCGTACCAACACCTTCCAGCGTTCCGGCAAAGACGGCGCCGCTCCGGCCGATGCCGCCGCCGCCCGGACGCAGGCGCTGGCGGAGTTCGCGAGGCTCCGCCAGGCGCTCGAGAGCGAAGGGGTCGAGGTCTGCGCCGTGAGGGACACGCCGGATCCGGTCAAGCCCGACGCGGTATTTCCCAACAACTGGCTCTCCTTCCACGAGGACGGCACGCTGGTGCTCTATCCCATGGAGAGCGCGACCCGCCGCCCGGAGCGGCGCCAGGACGTAATCGATGCGGTGATTGCGCGGCTCAATTTCAAGGTGGCGCACCTGCTCGATCTCACCCACTTCGAGGGCGAGGGCTTGTTCCTCGAGGGCACCGGGAGCCTGGTGCTCGACCACGCCGAACGCGTGGCCTATGCCTGCGCCTCCCCGCGCACGCACCCGGCGCTGGTCGCCGAGTGGGCGAAGGAGCTCGACTACGAGCCGGTGGTTTTTCAGGCGGCCGACCGCGCCGGCGTGCCGCTCTATCACACCAATGTCCTGATGTGCATCGGCGCACGCGTCGCCGTCGTCGGAACCGAGGCGATCGCAGCCGGCGATCGGCAGCGGGTGCTCGAGCGGCTGCGCGCGAGCGGACGCGAGACGCTCGAGATCGGCCAGCAGCAGATCGCGCAGTTCGCCGGCAACATGCTCGAGCTCGGCACCTGGGACGAGGCGCTCGGAGACTCGCGGGTGCTCGTGATGTCGGAGGCCGCCCGGCGCTCGCTGAGCGACCAGCAGTACGCGCGGCTCTCGGGATGCACGGATGCGGTGCTGGCGGTGCCCATCCCCACCATCGAGAGGCTGGGTGGCGGGAGCGTGCGCTGCATGCTCGCCGAGGTGTTCAGACAACCGTGATCGAGCTCATCGTCAAGGCGCTGCTCGCCTATCTGATCGGCTCCCTCGTCGGGAGCCTGCTCATCGGCAGGCTCCGCGGCGTCGACATCCGCACCATGGGAAGCGGCAACGCGGGCGCCACCAACATGCTCCGCACCCAGGGCAAGCTCGCCGCCATCGCCGTGCTGCTCATCGATCTCGGCAAAGGCTGGGTCGCGACCGGGGTGCTCGCGCCGCTGCCGATCCCCGGGGTTCCACCGGCGGAGCTCGAGATGCGCGCCCTGCTCGTGATGGCGTGCGGGCTCGCGGTGATCGTCGGACACGTCTACCCGCTCTGGTACGGATTCCGCGGCGGCAAGGGCGTCGCCACGTTCCTGGGCGCCGTGCTCGGCATCAACGCGGCCCTGGTGCTGGTGATGGTGCTCACCTGGCTGGTGGTGGTCATTCTCTTCGGCTTCGTGGGGCTTGCTTCGATGGTGGGGGCGGGCGCGGTGGCGGCCGCCATCGCCGCGCGCTACTCGAGCGAGCGGGCGCCGCTCCTCGCCTTCGGAATCCTCGCGGCGCTCCTCATTGTTTATACACACCGCGCCAACATCGGCCGCATGCTCGCGGGAACGGAGTCGCGCGCCAGGCGCCTGTGGCTCTTCGGCCTGCGGCGGGGAAAGAGCTGAGATGCCGAAGGCGCCGCGGTCGGGCCGTGCGGCGGAGGCAACG
>Ga0335077_10010253_pt1 | contig 11653 bp, 9 predicted proteins | sample Lox_Sample_31_FD_207151 | JGI IMG/M metagenome (GOLD analysis project Ga0335077, IMG submission 207151) | Soil microbial communities from Loxahatchee National Wildlife Refuge, Florida, United States - Lox_Sample_3.1 | ecosystem: Environmental > Terrestrial > Soil > Wetlands | place: USA: Florida...
CGGAACCGCTTGCGCATATTCATCGAATGCGGCTCCGTGGTGTTGGCGAAGCTCCCCCTCTTCGCGGCGCATCACCACCGAATAGAAGAGCGCAAAGTAGCCGCACAAGATCGCAGCGGAAATCCAGGAATACGTCGCGATAGACGCAGCAACCGCAAGAATCGCGCTGCCAAAATAAAGCGGGTTGCGTGTATACGCGTACGGCCCGGTCACCGTCAGCACTTCCTGCTTATGCAGATAGCCGGCCGCCAGCGCGCGAATGAACAATCCAAGCAGGCCAACCGGAATCGCGAGAAGAATGCTCTTGGGATTTGGCCGCGCGAACCAAAGCACGAGAATCGCCAAAGGATATCCCAGGCGCACGCGCCAGCGCGTAAAAAACGCGCTTGCGGAGCTCATGCGGCGCTTCCGAGACGCCGGCGAACCGCGTCCAGCACTTCTTCAACCTGAATTTGCAGCATCGAGGGATGCGTCTGATCCACGCGGCTGTGCGTCCGGACAGCGTCCGGCGCGCGCAGAACGATGTCGTCCGTGCGGTAGGGACCATTGCGCGCCGGATCGGTTGGCCCAAACAACGCCACGGCGCGGGTGCCGAGAGCAATGGCAAGGTGCAGTGGACCCGTGTCGCCTCCCACGATGCAAGCGGCGTTGCGCAGCAATGCCATCAACGTACCGAGCGGCCCGTTGTAAGGTACAGGATCGGCATCCTCGCTGCACTCACGAATCGCCAGGAACAGATCGTCTTCCCCTGGGCCGTAGTTGACAACGCAACGCAGCCCCAGCGAATCGCGAATCATCCGGCACAACTTCGCAAATCGTTCCGGCGGCCAACACTTGGACCGCCACCCGCCTCCAGGACTCAGCACAACATAACGGTCAAGACCAAGTTTCTTCAGGTGCGACTGCATGTGGCCCTCGTCTTCTTGCGGGATGTGCAGACGGAAAGCCGCGACCGGATTGCGCGAGCCCGCGCGCGAAGATAGTTCTCCATTCTGATCGGCAATGTGTGTCGTCGCGCAGCGAACGCGGTCGGTGTAGAGAATGGGAACGCCGAATTCGCGAATCGTCTCGGAAGAAAAACCGATTCTGCGTCGAAGGCCACCGAAAAACGCCAGCCCCGCCGATTTCCAGAGCCCCTGGTAGTCAATCGCCGCGTCCCAATTCAAATTGCGAATGGCCCGAATCGTCTCGCGAAGGGACGCCGTTGAGCGTGATTCGAGCGTCCACACCTCCGAAGCCAGTCCGCTGTTCTCCACGAGAAATTTCCAACGCGGGTGCGTCAGCCAAACGATTTGTCCACTTGGAAACGTCTCTCGCAGCGCCGCCACCGCGGGAAATGTGTGTACGATGTCGCCCAAAGAGCTGAGGCGCAGAACCAGAAGGCGCGGCTCAGTCATGCGGCGCCTTGCGAACGGACTCCAGCAATTCGCGAGTGGAATGGTCTTTCGGATCGCCCACGATAGCTACACGAATCCCAAGCCGCGCCGCTACCGCGCGTTCCGGCACGGTCTCCGCCGTGTAGTCCGTCCCCTTAGCATGCACGTCCGGCCGCAAATATTCGAGGAGTGACTCGACGGTCGCCTCGCTAAACAGCACGACATAGTCCACCGCACGCACCGCGCCGACCAACGTGGCGCGCGCGTTTTGATCGAGAATTGGGCGCCCCGGCCCTTTGAGGGCGCAGACACTCGCGTCGTCATTCACGCCGACAACCAGAACGTCTCCTTCGCTGCGCGCGCCTTCCAAGTAGCGAATGTGGCCGACGTGAAGCGTATCAAAACAACCGTTCGCAAGGACAATCCGCTCGCCGCGGTTCTTGTGCTGCGTCAATATCTGGCGCAACTCTTCGCGCGTAACCAGCTTGGATTCTGCGGCGCGCATGGTTCAGGAAGCGGCTCCGCCGGCTTCTTGCCGAATGGCAGCGAGAAGCTCCTCGCGCGAAACCGTCGCCGTGCCGCGCTTCATCACGACGAGGCCGCCCGCGATATTCGCAATGTGCGCCGCTTCGAGCGGCGAAGCGGCGCAAGCCAACGCCAGCGTGTACGCGGCCAGCACCGTGTCGCCCGCGCCGGTCACGTCCACCGCCTGGTCGCTTCCGTGCACCGCGACTTGTGTGAACCGGTGACCCGGCTCAAAAAGTGCCATGCCATCGCGCCCGCGCGTCACCAGCAGAGCGCGCAGCTTCATTTCCCCAAGCGTGGCCTCGCCACACCGCCGCAACTCCTCAACATTCTGGCCAATCGAAACGTGGTGCAGTGCCTCCATCTCCGCCTCATTGGGAGTCGCCGAAGTGAGGCCGGCCTTGGCGTAGGCATGAAGGTTGTGCCGCGCGTCGAGCGTCACCTGACAACCTGCTTTGCACGCCGCCCTTGCCTTGCGCACAAGCCGCGGCGTGGCCACGCCAAACCCGTAGTCCGAAACGGCAAGAGCATTGGCCGAACGAAGCTTCGCCTGTAACTTGGCGAGCAGCTTTTTATGCACGCTTTCGGAAAGGGCCGACTGTGGCTCGCGGTCCACCCGTAACACTTGTTGTCCGACCGTGTGCGCCCATCCTGCCAAGAACCGCGTCTTCGTCGGCGTAGTCCAGCCTTTCACGCGCACGATACCGGAGACGTCCACGCGCTTCTCGCGAAAATATTCGATCAGCGCGCTACCAGCCGTATCCTCACCTACCGCTGTCACCGGCGATACGCGCGCCCCGAGCGCAGCAAAGTTATTCGCGGCATTTGCTGCGCCTCCCGGCACCAGATGCGTCTCGCGATGCCGCAGAATCAATACCGGCGCCTCGCGCGAGACGCGAGAGATATCTCCAAACTGATATTCGTCCGCGACAAAATCTCCAAAAAGCACGACATTCTTCGCCGCGAACTGTTCCACGCAGTCCGCTAACGCCACCAAGTCCACCGTCTCTGACTTCGCCGTGTTGCGTAAACGCTTCATTCCCGCCGCCTTAAAATCCACGTAACCGCATCGCTGAGATCTGTGGCCACAAAATCCGGCTGAAACGCCCACTTCCCCGAATTCCACAGATACTCGCCCTCGCCGTAACCAGTGCGCACCAGGATACTGCACGCGCCCGCGCGCCGGGCAAGCTCCACGTCTCCGTAGCGGTCGCCCACCACAAACGACCGCGCCAACTCGATGCCGTGCTCCTTTGCTGCCTTCTCGAGCATGCCGGTCTTCGGCTTCCGGCACTCGCACGCGTCCGCCGACGTGTGCGGGCAATAATAAATTGCGTCCACGTGCGCCCCGGCTGCCGCCAGTTGCTTCCGCATCAGCTCGTGCACCGTCTGCACGAGCGACTCGGGGAAATAACCTCTGCCCACGCCCGACTGATTCGTCACCACAATTACGGGGAGTCGCGCTTCGTTCAAACGGCCAATGGCTTCCGCGGTGCCCGGCAACAAACGAAACCGGCTCTCGTGATTCAAATAGCCGACTTCTTCGGCAATCGTGCCGTCGCGATCCAGAAAAACGCCGGGCCTCAGCACCCTGCTGTCAGACAGGCCGCACCTCCAGCGAGGGAATCCATTGCTTCGCGGCAGCTTCCACGGCGTCCGGCGTCACGCGTTTCATGCAACGGTGATCCGTGGGGCAGCGCCGCAAGAAGCACGGACTGCAATGCGGCTTCTCCTGCACGATGCTGCACCGCGGCGTCACCGGGGCCGTGCCCAACGGGTCCGTCGGTCCAAAAACAGCAACCACCGGCAAACCTACTGCCCCGGCCACGTGCATCGCGCCCGAATCATTGCCGATAAAAAGGTGGCACTGCGAAAGCAGCGCGGGCAAATCAGCAATCGAAGTTTTCCCCGTGAGGTCGATCGGAGCATGTCGCATGCCCGCCGTGATCGCAGAAGAAACGGCCGCTTCCCCAGCAGTGCCGAAAAGAATCACATCAGCATCCATTTGCGTCTGCAGGCGATTCGCTAATTCCGCGAAGCGATCGGGCGGCCAGCATTTTGCGGATCCATACGATGCACCAGCGCCAATCGCAATGCGCAATCGGTCAGAAAGCGCGCCCGCTTTCTGCAAAAATGCAGAAGCGCGCCGGCGATTTTCCTCCGGCACATGCAACGCGATGAACGACTCCTGCGGCAGCGCATCCATCCAGCCTACCCTGCGCAGTAATTCCAGGTAGTAATACTGTTCGTGCGCCGGTATTTCTCCTTGCTTTGGCACGGTCACCGCCTTCGTCAGCAGAAGACTGCGGCCGTCGCGCGCGTAACCGATGCGCTCTGGAATTCCCGCGCGCCACGCAATCCACGCCGCTTCGAACGCATTTTGCAATAGCAGCGCCATATCAAACTTCCGCGCACGCAATTCGCCAATGACTCGCCGTCGATCGTCCAGCACGATGAGCTCGTCGCAAATGCCTTGTCCCTCGTAAATCGCTGCGATATAGCTCCGCGCTAAAATCGCAATCTCCGCGTCAGGAAATTTCGTGCGCGCCGCGCGCAGCGCAGGCAGCGCCATGATCGCATCGCCCACCCAGTTCGTCGCGCGAATCAAAATCTTCACGCTGGTGCTCCGCCCGCAGCAGCTAGTTTTCTCTCCAGCGCCGAGTTAAATTCGCTCTCCGATGCCATCACCAAATCAATCACCGCAACGTAAACCGGCAGCTCCAGCCCCTTCGCATCCCGCAGATTGCACGCGTCCTTCTCCGTAGTGACCAACGCAATCGCCCCCGCCCGCAAAGCCTCGACCTTCAAGCTCTCCGAGTCGCCCGACGAATAGAAATGGTGATCGCGAAAACTCCGCTTCCCCGCCACCGGCACATCCCAGCGCTCAAGATCGTCGAAAAACGCCTGAGGGTTGCCAATGCCACAGAACGCGAAGAAAGGCCCCGGTCCAATCTCGCACACAGACCGCAGCCCGTCGGCTCCGCCTAATTGTCGAAAGCCCAGCAATCGTGTCTGCGCATAACAAATGGAAAATTTTTGCGCGTCCTCCGCGTCCATCTGCGGCCGCTCCGTCTTGCGCGTCACCACCAAAATATCCGCTCGACGGCACGCCGCGATCGGCTCTCGCAAACGCCCGGCTGGGAGTAACCACTCATTTTTCAATTCGCGCGTTCCATCAAGCATCACGACGTCCACATCCCGCGCCAACGGCAAGTGTTGAAACCCATCATCCAACAAAAAAATGTCCACCGCTCCTTGCGCCTCGATGCGCCTTCCTTCCGCAAAACGATCTTTTCCGACGCCAAACGCAACGCGCTCCCCCAGCCGCTGCTTCATCAACTCAATCTCGTCGCTTGTGCCACCGCTCCCGCGATACCCTCGGCTCAGAACCGCCACACGCTTCCCTTCCGCCGCAAACTTCTCCGCGAGCCACATCACCATGGGTGTCTTCCCCGTGCCGCCCACGGTCAAATTTCCGACGCTGATCACCTTCCCGCGCAGCCGCTTCTGTTTTCGCCAACCCTGCTCATAAAGCCACGCCTGCGCACTCACATAAGCGCCATACACCAGCGAAAACGGCCACAACAATATGCGCAGCGGCAGCGGAACATTCATCCCTTCTCTCGCGCCCCGCCCTCGAGAATCTTCGCCACCTCCGCCACCGCCCGATCCGTGGCTCCGCGGCTGCTTGTCACCAGCGCCCGCGCCGCCTCGCTCATCCGCTTCGTGCGCTCCGGATCCCGCATAAACTCGATCCACGCCACCCCCGCGTCCTCCGGGCTCTCCACTTGCACGGCCGCTCCCGCCGACCTAAATCGCTCGGCAATCTCCGCAAAATTTTCCATCGACGGCCCAAACACCGGCACTTTCCCAAACGCCGCCGGCTCCAAAATATTGTGCCCGCCGCTGTCCACCAGCGACCCGCCCACAAATGCGCCGTCCGCCACGCGATAGAGCGACGCCAACTCTCCGATGCTGTCCAGCAAAATGACCGTCACTTCATCAGGAATCACGAACTCGCCCGGCGCATTCCCATTTTGCGAAGGTTTCGGAATTGGCAACTGCGACCGTCGAAGGAATTTTCGGTGTGACTCCTCAATGTAAACCGCAGCCGAATCAAAACACTCCGGCTTACGCGGCGCGAGCACCAGCAGTGCCCTGGGGTGTTCCCCTTGCAGCGTGCCAAACGCGATCAGCGCCAGCGGTTCTTCCGTGGCCACCACGCTGCCCGCCACGATAATCGGCGACCGTCCCCTCCGTTGCGCTTCCGCCGCCAGCCAATTCGCAAGCGGCGTCGGCGCGGGCAGTTCCAAGTCGTATTTCAAGTTGCCGCTGACCTGCACGTGCTCCGGCGGCGCGCCCATCGCCCGCACGCGCTCCGCATCCTTCTCGCTCTGCATCAGGAAGGCGCTTGCACTCGCCAGCGCGCTGCGAAAAAACGGCCGCAGAAAAAATCCCACAATCCCGCTGAATTTCTCAAATCGCGCAAACGACCGGTCCGAAATTCGCCCGCTGACAAAAACCACCGGAACATTCGCCCGCCGCGCTTCCCGCAAAAAGTTCGGCCAAATTTCCGTCTCCAGAACCAGCACCAGCGCAGGCCGCACCGCGCGCAAGGCTCTCCGCACACAAAACGCCCAATCCAACGGAAAGTAAAAAACCGCGTCGGCAAACGCGAACCGCTCGCGCGCCACCGCCTGTCCCGTCAGCGTCGTCGTCGAAACAACCAGCGGCTGGTCGGGATATTTCTCCTTCAACCGCCGCGCCAGCGTCACCCCGGAAAACGCCTCGCCCACCGAAACGGCGTGGATCCAGATCGCGCCCGGCCGCTTTTCCCGCAATTTGCTCAGCGCAGGGAACGAAAATCCCAGCCGCTGCCCAAGGTTCGAAAAGTATTTGCCGTGCCGCAGGCCTTGCACCAACCAGTACGGCGTAAGCAGCAGGGCCGCCAGGCCCATGAGCAGGCTGTAGATGAAATACACTAAACGTAGCTCCGATTTTCCGCACTGCCGCGCGTGGCCGGCCGCTGTGCGGGCAACCCTGCACTTCCCCCAAGAATCGAAGGCGTCCAGATGAGAAACTACTATTATATCCCGATGCGAAACCTGGCCATTATAGTTCCCTTTCTCGCCGCTTCCCTTTTTTTTCCCGCTCCGCAAGCGCAGCAGCCCCCATCCACGTTGAAAGCCGCGGCCGTCGAGTCCCATGAAGGCGTGACCATCTCCGCAGAGCCCTGGATGGACACCGCCCTCTACAAAACGAAATTCCCCAAGAAGTCTCCCTTCTCCTCCGGTATCGTGGCCATCAACACCATCTTCCGCAACGACTCCGACGAAAGCATGAAAGTCGATCTCGAAGAAATTCGTCTGAATGTCACCTTAGACGAAGACACCCGCCAAGCTCTGCGCTCCCTCTCTGCCGACGACGTCGCCGACATCATGTCCGAGAAGCGCGACCCCACAAAAACGCGCCGGCTTCCTCTGCCCATTCCCACTGGCCCCAAAGTTGGCCGCGACAAAAAGTGGTTGGAACTACAAAGAGCCGCCGCCGATGCCGCCGTCAATTCCAGCATCGTCGCTCCCCATCATTCCGTCGAAGGCCTTCTGTACTTCGACCTGCAGAGCCAATTCGACCTTCTCAACACCGCCCATCTCTACATCCCCAACATCCGCTCCCTCGAAAAAAACCACCCCCTCCTCTATTTCGAAATCGACCTCAGCCGCTAGGCCTTTTCCCCCGAATTTGCGTGAGTGCGCTCACTCGTTTACCATCGCAAGGCATCCTAGCCACGGGCTCACTCCAGACCAATGCTAAATCTTCTCGACGAACTAAACCCCGAACAGCGCCAAGCCGCCGAAACCACCGAAGGCCCCGTCCTCATCCTCGCCGGCGCTGGCACTGGCAAAACCCGCGCCATCACCTTCCGCATGGCCAATCTCATCGCCAAAGGCGTCTCCGCCGACGCCATTCTCGCCGTCACCTTCACCAACAAGGCCGCCGAAGAAATGCAGTCGCGCGTCTCCGATCTTCTCCTCCGCGCCGCCGTTCCTCCCGCCAAGCCCTGGCTCTCCACCTTTCATTCCCTTTGCGCCCGCCTGCTCCGCCGCGAAGCCCCCAGCGCCGGCCTGCCCCGCGATTTCGCCATCTACGATGACGACGACCAAACCGCCGCCGTAAAACTCGTCATGAGCAAGCTCGCCATAGACACCGATGATCTCACTCCCCGCAACGTCCTCTCCCGCATCAGCTACGCCAAAAATCACGCCAAGACTCCAGAAATGTTGCGCAGCGAAGCCATCGACAAAGAAGCCAGGCAGACCGCCGATATTTTCGCCGCTTACGAAGTTCTTCTTCGCCAAAGCAATGCTCTCGACTTTGACGATCTGCTCTTGCGCTCCGTGCGTCTTCTGCGCGAGTCCGCCCCCGTCCGCGAAAAGTGGCAAACCCGTTTTCAATACCTCCACGTCGACGAATATCAGGACACCAACCGCGTCCAGTATGATCTGCTCCGCCTCCTCACCAACCCCCAGCACCAAAACGTCTGCGTCGTCGGCGACGAAGACCAATCCATCTACCGCTGGCGCGGCGCGGACGTCTCCATCCTCCTTAGTTTCTCCCGCGACTTCCCCAATACTAAAGTCATCAAGCTCGAGCGCAACTACCGCTCCACGCAAAAAATCCTCGACGCGGCCGGCGCCGTCGTCGCCAACAATCCTGAACGCCTCGGCAAGTCCCTCAGCGCCACCAAAGGTTCCGGCGCCAATCTCCGTTATTTCGAAGCGCGCGACGCCCAGTCCGAAGCCGAATTCATCGCCGGCGAACTCGACCGCATCCTCCTCGACGACTCTTCGCAAACTTGTGCCGTCGAGTACCGCACCAATTTCCAGTCTCGCGCCTTTGAAGAAGTCTTCCGCCGCCGCGGCCTGCGCTACAAACTTGTCGGCGGCTTCAGCTTCTACAATCGCGCCGAAGTCAAAGATGCGCTTGCCTACGTGCGCCTGGCCATGCATCCCGAGGACGACATTTCCCTCCTCCGCGTTCTCAATCTTCCGCCGCGCGGTATTGGCAAAACCACCGTGGATGCCCTTCGCGAAACCGCCCGCACCGACAACTCACCCCTCTGGTCCGCCATCGCCAAATTCATCTCTGCAGCCGCCGGCGGCCGCGCCGTTACTCCTCTGCGCACCTTTCAGGATTTAATTCTCAAACTGCAATACGCGCTGAAAGAAAAAGAACCCGCCGACTTCCTCCGCGCCGTCCTCGAAGAATCCGGCTACATGGACATGCTGAAAGACCGCAACACTCCGGAGGACGTCGCCCGCCTCGAAAACCTCGAAGAGCTCACTCGCGCCGTTGCCGAATCCATGGAAGCTGGCGAATCCTTCACTGATTTTCTCGACGCCGCCGCTCTTGTCTCCGACGCCGACTCCTACGAAGACAAGCCCGGCGTCACCCTCATCACCCTTCACAGCACCAAGGGCCTCGAATTCGATCACGTTTTCCTCACCGGCCTCGAAGAAGGCATCTGCCCGCACAGCCGCTCGCTCAATGAAGAAAAAGGCATCGAAGAAGAGCGCCGCCTCGTTTACGTCGGCATGACCCGCGCCCGCACTTCGCTTACACTTTCTCGCGCGCTCTATCGCCGCATTTTCGGCAATGAGCAGCAACTCCGCGCCTCGCTGCCCTCGCGCTTTCTCGCGGAAATTCCCGCGGAACTCGTGGAAACCGCCCGCGGCTCGCTCGCCGAACTCGGCGAAACCCGCCGCTACGAACCCGATCCCGAGTACTCCTATTCCGCCGACGAATTTCTCCGCCGCGTTCGCGGCCAACCCGCACCCAAATCCTCTGCCCCGAAACCCGCCCACGATCGTGCCTCCCGCAGCAGCTCCTCTCCGTCTTTCTCCTTCGCCCGCGCAAAAAAGAGCGGCAACGCCGACCCCATGCTCGGCCGCAAAGTCCGCCATCCCGATTACGGCGTCGGCACCGTTGTCGGCGTCGAAGGCGACGAAGAAGACCGCCGCGTCTCCGTCAGCTTCCCCGGCCGCGGCACCAAAAAATTCATCGAGCGCTACGCCCAACTCGAACAAGTCTGACCAGTGGCACAGGCTTCAGCCTGTGCTCTTACGAGCAAAGTGTGGTCAGACGCCTCGCAACCTGGCCGCTGCAACCCTTCCGCCTCAGCGCGTCCCTGCTGCGATGCGCAGGGCCACCTCGCACCCTTCGCCAAAAGACCCAGCCCACAGTGAGCCTAAGTCCTTTATCAGCAACACATACGAAAAACGGGGAAGGGGGTAACTCCACGCCGAGATTTGTGGTTAACTCTTGGCGTCAAATCTAAGCTTCATTCCTCTCGACGTGAGGCACACGATGCACACCTTGCTGCAAGACCTGCGCTACGCCATTCGCGTTCTCCGCAAATCGCCGGTCTTCGCCGCCATCGCCATTCTCACCCTCGCTCTGGGCATCGGCGCGAACACCGCGCTCTTCTCCGTCGTGAACGGCGTGCTGCTCAATCCGTTGGCCTATCCTCATTCCGGCCAGCTCGTCGCCATCTACAGCAAGGCTCCCGGATTCGAGCACGCCCCCGTCAACTACCCGAATTTCCTCGACTGGCAGCGCGCCACGCAAACGTTCTCCTCCATGGCCATGTATCGCAACCAGGATTACAACCTCATGGGCACCGGCGAAGCGGCGGAGCGTGTCAGCGGCTACATGATTTCCGCGGATTTTTTCTCGACACTCGGTGTCAGCCCCATGGTGGGGCGTACGTTCCGTCCCGAGGATGATCGTTTAGGTGCAGCGCCAGTCGTGGTTCTTGGCGGCGGCTTCTGGAAGCGCAAATTCGGCTCGGCACTCGATGTCGCCGGCAAATCGGTCGCCCTGAACGGCACGTCCTACACGGTCATCGGCGTGATTCCGCCAGGCTTCACCTTTTACGGCCAGGACCGCGATGTCTACACGCCGATCGGCCAGTGGAGTGATGTCTCGTTTCGTGATCGCCGCGTGGACGTGAGCGAGCACGTGGTGGGTCGCCTGAAACCCGGCGTAACCCTCGCGCAAGCGAAATCCGACATGGATGCCATCGCCCAGAATCTCGCGACGGAATACCCCGAAGCCGACAAGGGTGAAGGTATCGCTCTCGTCGCCATGAAGGAAGACATCGTCGGCAACGTCCAGCCATTTCTGATTGTGCTTCTGGCCGCGGTTGGTTTCTTGCTGCTGATTGCGTGCGCCAATGTCGCCAATCTTCTGCTCGCGCGCGCCCTGGGCCGCTCGCGCGAGTTTGCCATTCGCGCTTCGCTGGGCGCTGGCCGCGTGCGCGTGATTCGTCAGCTCCTGACAGAAAGCATTTTGCTCGCCGGCGTGGGCGGTGCGCTGGGACTCTTGCTCGCCGTTTGGGGCACCAAAGCCGTGCTCGACACTTTGCCCGGCGCTTTGCCGCGTGCCCAGGAAGTCTCGCTCGATACGCGCGTCCTGCTTTTTACTATGGCATTGTCCCTGTTGGCAGGAATTGTTTTTGGCCTCGCTCCCGCGCTCAAGACTTCGCGCATCGATTTGCAGGTGATTCTCAAGGAGAGCGGCCGCGGCGCGAGCGGCGCTCGTCACCGCCTGCAAGGAGTTTTCGTGGCCGCCGAAGTGGCCATCGCTTTGATTTTGCTCGTCGGCGCTGGACTCATGGTGCGCAGCCTCGCGGCGCTTTGGCGCGTCAATCCCGGCTTCACTCCCAGCCACGCCATCACCTTCGCTTTGTC
>Ga0335077_10010255_pt1 | contig 11653 bp, 13 predicted proteins | sample Lox_Sample_31_FD_207151 | JGI IMG/M metagenome (GOLD analysis project Ga0335077, IMG submission 207151) | Soil microbial communities from Loxahatchee National Wildlife Refuge, Florida, United States - Lox_Sample_3.1 | ecosystem: Environmental > Terrestrial > Soil > Wetlands | place: USA...
GTGCGGTGTGGCGCGGCGGAATGTGACGTAGAGCAGCAGCATCAGCACCATGCCGAGCACGAAGCCCAGCAGTGGCGAGGTGACCATGGGCAGCACCACCTTGGGCCAGATGCCGTCAACCGCGCCATTGGCCTCGGTGATCGACCACTTGAGCACGCTCCACTGCCCGTGGGCGGTGGCCAGCGCGGCGCCGCAGAGGCCCCCGACGAGGGCGTGGCTGGAGCTGGAGGGCAGGCCCAGCCACCAGGTGAGCAGGTTCCAGGCGATCGCGGCCAGCAGGGCGGCCAGGACCGTCGTCATGGTGACGGTGTTGGTGTCAATCAGCCCCTTGCCCACGGTCTTGGCGACCTGCGTGCCGAAAAAGGCGCCGGCCAGATTGCAGACGGCGGCAAGCACAATGGCCTGCCGCGGCGTGAGCACCTTGGTGGACACCACCGTGGCGATGGCGTTGGCCGCGTCGTGAAAGCCGTTGCTGTACTCGAAGAGCAGCGCGACCAGCAGGACGACCAGGAAGAACGTCATACGCGGCGGCTCAGGAGTATTTCAGGACGATCTGAAACGCCACGTTGCCGGCGTCGCGGCACCGGTCGACGGCCTTCTCCACCATCTCGAAAAGCTGCATCAGGAGCACCATGTCCTTGGCCTCGTAGGCCCCGTGGAACAGCTCCTTCTCCACCGCGAGCATCATCTTGTCGGCCTCGCCCTCCGCGTACTGCAATTTGTCGTTGGCCTCGCGGATCTGGTCGATCTTGGTGCCTTTGCGCAGCTGGTTGACCATGAAGGCCACGTTGTCGGCCGCCAACTGCAGCAGCTCGCCCTGGCGCGCCAGGCTCTCGTGCGGCAGCGGGCCGGGGTACAGGGCCATGCGCTCGACGATCTTCTCGATCATCTTCGGGATGCGGTAGAGGGCGTAGGCCAGCCCCTCGATGTCCTCCCGTTCCAGCGGGGTGACGAAGGTGCGGCAGAGCTCCTCCGTGATCTGCTGGGTGAGGCGCTTGTCCTTGCGGCGGCTCTGGATGAAGTCGTCGAGGTTGGGGGGCTGGTTGGAGGCCGCCCGGGCCTGCAGGAACCGCCCGAGCAGGACGGCGCTGGTCTTGGCCTCCTCGGCGCTGGCCTCCAGCAGGTCGAAGAACCGCTCCTCCTTGCCAAACAATTTTCTCAGGGAGAACATGGGTGGGCATGGCTTAGCGGGAATTGGGGCCGGCGTTAAACAAAAATCGGCGCGCGCCCGCCGCCGGCCCGCCGCACCCGGTGGGAAAGTGGGGCGACCGACGGGGATCGAACCCGCGACACCCAGATCCACAATCTGGTGCTCTAACCAACTGAGCTACGGTCGCCGTGAAGAGCCGGGGAAATTCTGTCCGGCGCCCGGTGCTGTCAATCCCGGATTCCCGGGGCTGCACTGCAGGGTGAATTCCCCGGGGCGCGCGGACTTGCCCCGCGGCGCGGCCGGGACAGAATAGCCGCGCTGATGCAGCGGTTCCGCATTGTCACGTTCAACATCGCCCACGCCCGGGGGCTGTCGCCGTTCCCCGGCCTCAACGGACGGCGCCGGTTCGAGCGCAACCTGCGCAAGATCGCCCGGCTGTTCGACGAGCTGCGGCCCGACGTCGTGGCCCTGCAGGAGATCGACCAGAATTCGCGCTGGAGCGGCAGCTTCGACCACCTCGACTACCTGCGGTTCTTCGCCGATTTCCCGCACGCCGTGTTCGGCGTGAACAACCGCCGCGCCGGCGGATATCACCTGAATTACGGCAACGCCATCCTCTCCCGCCACCCGATCAAGGCGTGGGACAACATCACCTTCGGTACCCGGAAGGTGGGCGAGAAGGGATTCCTGTTCGCCGAGATCGACTTCGGCGGCCGCCTGTTGCCGATCGTCAACCTTCATCTCCACTACCGCTCGCGCGTCCACCGCTTCCGGCAGGTGGAAAAGCTCATGGAGTACCTCAACGCCAAGCGGGAGCACCGGCACGCGCACTGGGCCACGCCGCCGATCCTCTGCGGCGACCTCAACAACCCCTCGCACCGGCTCGACGCCACGGCGTCGCTCTTCCAGTATTTTTCCCTCCACGGGCACTACACCCTGCATCCGACCCGCGGCGTGCGCACCTACCCGTCGCCGTGGCCCTCGAGGTCCCTGGATTTTGTCTTTCTGCCGCCGGCCTGCCGCACGCCGAGCTGCGAGGTGGTGCGCTGCTACCTCTCGGACCACCGGCCGGTGATGGTCGACTTCAGCCTGCGCTGAACTGTCGCGCCGCGGGGCGGACGCCTCCTTGACACCCGCGCGGCGAATTTCGACCTTCGGCACTGCTGATGGATCGCATCGCCCAGGCTTTTGCCCGCGCCCGCGCCCGCCACCGGGCGGCGTTCGTGGCCTATCTGTGCGCCGGCGATCCCGATTTTGACACCTCGCTGGCCGCCTGCCGGGCCGTGCTCGACGGCGGAGTCGATTTGCTGGAGCTGGGGGTGCCGTTCTCCGATCCGCTCGCCGACGGTCTGACCAACCAGCTGGCGGCACAGCGGGCGCTGGAGGCCGGGATGACCTCCGGGCGCGTGTTCGAGCTGGTGCGCGCCCTGCGCGCCGGATATCCCGACACGCCGATCGTCTTCTACGCCTACTACAACGTGGTGTTCGCCCGGGGGGTGGACGCCTTCGTCCGTGCCGCCAAGGCCGCCGGGGCCGACGGGATGCTCACCCTCGACCTTCCGCCCGAGGAGGCGGGCGACGTTCTGGCCGCCGGGCGCGCGCACGATTTCCGGACGATCTTCATCGTGGCGCCGACCACACCGGACCGGCGGTTGCCCAAGATCGCCGCCGCGGCCAGCGGTTTCATCTACTACGTCTCGCGGGAGGGCGTCACGGGGGTGCGCGACCGCGTCGCCGCCGGCATTCCCGAGGCGGTGGCGCGCATCAAGGCGCACACCGCCCTGCCGGTGGTCGTGGGCTTCGGCATCTCGCAGCGCGACCAGGTGCGGGCGGTGGCGCGCTGCGCCGACGGCGTCGTGGTGGGCAGCGCGCTGGTCAACTGCATCCAGGAAAACCTGGGCGACTCCGGGCGCATTGTGGCGCGGCTGGGCGCGGTGGCGGCCGATCTGGCCGCCGGCACGGTCCGCGCCTGAGCGTCACACCACCCGGGGTGGCGGCGGGTTGAGGGCGGCGATCGCCGCCATGATCCGCTCCGAGGCGCGGCCGTAGCGGTCCTTGCCGGCGGCGGGGTCATCGTAGTCCGCCGGTCCCAGGGGGCGGCCGAACACCACCGACACCGGCGTGCCGAGGCGCAGCGGGCCCTTGCGCCCGAAGGCGGTGAACGTGCCGAAGACGTGGGCCGGCACCACCGGCACCCCGGTCCGGCAGGCCAGCAGGCCGACCCCGGGCTTGGGGCGCTGCAGTTCGCCGGTGCGGGTGCGGGTGCCCTCGGGGAAGACGATCATCGCCCGGCCGCTTTTCAGCACCTGGAACACCCGCTTCATCGCCACCACGTCGGCGCCGGCATCGCGATCGACCGCGATGGTGCCCACCGTGTCGAGCCACCAGCTGATGAGGCCGCCCTTCCAGAGGGTCTTGCGGGCGAAAAAGGCCAGCTGGCGCGGCACGTGGCAACCGACCAGCGGCGGGTCCAGCACGCTCGCGTGATTGGCCGCGATGATGCAGCCGCCCTCCAGCGGAATGTGCTCCACGCCCGCGACCACGCCGGGGAAGAAGATGTCGTGGCACACCTTCACCGCGAGGTGGCAGACGCCGTAGACGACGTCCATGCGGGCCGGCGCGAACAGGCGGCTCATGGCGCGGCGAGGCGGGCGGCGATCGGCTCGGCCATGCGGGCCACCACCTCCGCCAGGGTCAGACGCGTGCTGTCGATCGCCGTCGCGCCCGGCGGGCACGCAAGGGGCGAGGTGGTGCGCGAGGAGTCGAGCCGGTCGCGCTCGTGGATCGCGTCCTGCTGGCCCTGGGCCACGCGGCGGCGGGAGCGCTCCGCCGGATCGGCCTGCAGGAAGAAACGGAAATCGGCGCGGGGGAAGATGACCGTGCCGATGTCACGGCCCTCCATCACCAGCCCGCGGAAGTCGTGGCTCCGGGCGACCTCGACCTGGCCGCGCTGGTAGGGCAGGAGGGCGCGCCGCAACTCGGGCACGGCCGAGTAGAGCGAGACGTTCTCGTTCACCTCCCGGCTGCGAATCTCCCGGCCGACCGGCCGTCCGTCGATCTCCATGTCGACGCGCCGGTCCCTGACCCGGGTGGTGAATTTCATTGCCGCGAGCGCCGCCTGCAGGGCGGGCAGGTCGGCCGGGCTCACCCCGCGGCGCATCAGCTCGGCCGTCAGTCCCCGGTAGAACGAGCCGGTATCGACGTGCAGCAGGCCGAAACGGGCGCTGAGGGCCTCGGCGGTGGACGACTTGCCCGAGGCGGCGCCGCCGTCGATGGCCACGATGATGAAGTCCGAGGAAGCCGGAGGGGACATGGGTCGGGTCAGGCGTAATTGAAATCCCCGGCCGCGGCCAGTTCAAGTCGCGGTTCCGGCGGACTCGCGGCGCAGGGTGTCAAGCACGTCGAAGAAGTCGGGAAACGTCTTGGCGCAGCAGGCCGGATTCCGGATCGCGAGCCAGGGCCGGCCGTCGCCGTGCCGGTCGTGGCAGCCGAGGATGGCGAAGCTCATGGCGAAACGGTGGTCGCCGTAAGTCTCGATCGTGACCTCGGGCGGCAGCGGGTGCGGGTTGATCGTCAGCGCATCTTCCTCCTCGACGACCTCCTGGCCGAGCCGGCGCAGTTCGCGGGCCATGCCGGCCACCCGGTCGGTCTCCTGTTTGCGGGTGTGGGCGATGCCGGTGATCCGGGTGGGCCCGTGCAAGAGGGGGGCGATCGCGGCGAGAGTGAGGAAGGTGTCGGAGAACTCGCGGAAATCCTGCGTGACTCCGGGGCGGCGCGCGCCGGCCACGGCGGATGCCTCCAACCCCGAGCCATCGGCGCGCGGCGAGACGGTGAGTCCAAGTGCCTCGAGGACGGGCTGAAAGGCGGTGTCTCCCTGGAGCCCCTGGCCCGGGTGGCGCAGGCCCGGCAGGGCCAGCCGGCCGCCGGTGACGAGCGGCAGCGCCAGGAAATAGCTGGCCGCGGTGGCGTCCGGCTCGATGTCGTAGCGCCCGGAGGGCCGGCGGTAGGGCGTGAAGGCGGCGGCCCGCAGGCGGTGCGGCCCGATCGTCTCCACGGGCGGCTGGTCGAATTCCTCCATCAGCCGCGCCGTCATCTGGACGAATGGCCAGCGCACGCCACCGGTCAGGCCGACCTCGATCGGCTGCCGGGCGAGCGGGGCCACCATCAACAGGGCGGAGAGCATCTGGCTGCTCTCGCTGGCATCCAGCGTCACCGCGCCGCCGGGCAGGCCGCGGGCGTTGATCTCCAGCGGCAGGTGTCCCTCCTCGCGGAGGCAGCGGAGGTCGACGCCCAGCGTGCGCAGGGCGGCGATGAGACCCTGCATCGGCCGGCGCCGCATCTGCGCCACGCCGTCGAGCCGGTAGGTGCCGTGCGGCGCCGCGGCGACGAACGCGGTGAGGAACCGGGCGGCGGTGCCGGCATTGCCCACCCACAGATCGGCGTTGGGCGCCGGCACCTCGCCGCCCCGGCCGGCGACCTGGATTGTCCGGGCGGCCGGGTCGGCGTGCACCTCGATGCCGAGCGCCGCCAGCGCGGCGGCCATCAACGTCGTGTCCTCGCTGAACAGCGCGTTGGCGATGGTCACCGGCCCGTCGCACAGCGCGGCCAGGAGCAGGGCGCGGTTGGTGAGGCTCTTCGAGCCCGGCAGCGCCACGGTACCCCGGGCCGGCTGGCGGAACGGGGTGACGGGCAGGGGATCGGGCCGCGGGCTCATCGCTCACACCTCCCGGGCGCGCGGCTCACGGCCGGAAACCGTCGCGGAAGGCCTTGCCGCGTTCGAGCCGGGTGCGCAGCTCGGTGAAGTCCCGGTTTGCCAGCGCCGTTTGAAAGGCGTGCAGCTCGTCCTGGAACTGCCGCAGCGCCCGGAGGATCTCCTCCCGGTTGTGCTGCAGGATCTCCGTCCACAGGGCCGGGTCGCTGGCGGCGATGCGGGTGGTGTCGCGCAGCCCGCCGCCGGCGTAGTTGCGCCACGCGGGGCTGTGGTGCGCGAGATGGTCGCACAGCGTGGTGGCCAGGATCTGCGGCAGGTGGCTGATGTGGGCGACGATCTCGTCATGGGCGTCGGGATCGACCGTGATGACCTCGGCACCGAGCTCGTGCCAGAAGCGCGCGACGGCGTCGACGGCGCGGGCGTCGGTGTCGCCGAGGGGCGTGACGAAGCAAATGCGGCGCGTGAAGAGCTCGGCCGAGGCGTTCTCCCAGCCGTTTTTCTCCGAGCCCGCCATGGGGTGCGAGCCGACGAAGCTCGCGCCCGCGGGCATGGCCGCGTGGCCGAGGCGGGTGATCTCGCCCTTGACGCTGCCGACGTCCGTCACGATCGCGCCGGCCGCCAGGTGGGGGGCGATCGTCCGCGCCAGGCCGGCGATCCGGTCGACCGGCGGGGCGAGCACCACGAGCTGGGCGCCGCGGACCGCCTCCTCCGGCGTGTCGCGCACCTCGTCACACCAGGGCTGGCTGCGCAGCCGCAGGCGGCTCTCGGGCCGGCGCGCCCAGAGCACGATGCGGCGGGCGGCTCCGCACCGCCGGGCGGCCTGGGCCACGGAACCGCCGAGCAGACCGGGGGCGAGGACGGTGAGTTGCTCGAACACAGCTCCAGAAAAGCCCCGCGGCGGGCGTTGTCGAGTCCGTCCCGGCCGGGCGCGCCGACGGCCGTGCAGCCACAATCGCATTGTCACGGCGCGCGCGACGTGGTGGAATCCAAGCATGAGCAGCAAGACTGAGGAAGAAGCGAGCGCCCGGCGGGCGGTGGTCGTCCTCTGCATTGTCATGGCGGTCGGCATCCTGCTCCCGTTCGTGCTCCTGTGGTTGCGCCGGTGAGACACCGCCGCTCGTCGTCCTCATGAACCGCACCCTCCTGCCCATCCGCCTGATCTTTGTCCTGGTTTGCGTCACCAGCGGCTGGCTCGTGTGCTACTCGATCTCGGACTGGGACGCCTACCGCCTCCGCGCCGCGCTGATCGGCCTGCTGATCGGCGTCCTGGTGGTGCTGGTGGACATGCTGCTGAAGGGCTTCTCGCTGCGCGGGCTGTCGGCGATCACCTTCGGCCTGGCGGTGGGCCTGTTGATCGCGTTCTTCCTCTCGGTCTCGCCGCTGTTCAAGAACGGCGACCCGCAGGTGGTCTATCTCTTCCAGCTGGCGCTGTTCATCGTGTGCTCGTACCTCGGGGCGGTCATCGCGCTGCGGGGCAAAGACGAGTTCAACCTCGTGATCCCGTATGTCCGCTTCGTGCCGCACGAGGTGGACGTGCCGCTGGTCGTGGTGGACACCAGCGCCCTGATCGACGGCCGGGTGGCCAAGGTGTGCGAGGCCGGCTTCATCAACGCGGCGCTGATCATCCCGCGGTTCGTGCTCGAGGAGCTGCAGCACGTGGCCGACTCGGCGGAGCCGCTGCGCCAGGCGCGCGGGCGCCGGGGGCTCGAGGTGCTCAACGACCTGAGGCGCATCAAGAACCTCGACCTGCGCATCCATGAGAGCGAGGTGAGCAAGCGTCAGGACGTCGACGCGAAGCTCGTCTTCCTCGCGCAATCGATGCGCGCCAAGCTGCTGACGACCGACTACAACCTGGCGAAGATGGCCGAATTCCACGGCGTGCCGTGGCTCAACCTCAACAACCTCGCCCGCTCGCTGCGGCAGGAGTTCCTGGTCGGCGACACCGTGGAGATCGACCTCGTGAAGCTGGGCAAGGAGGAGGGGCAGGCGGTGGGCTTCCTCGACGACGGTTCGATGGTGGTGGTCAACGCCGCGCGCGCCTACGTGGGCCGGCGGGTGAACGCCGAGATCACGAGCGTGTTGCCCTCCGGCGGCGGGAAGATGCTGTTCGCCCGCTTCGTCGGCGAGATTCCCTGAGCGCGGCGCCGGGCGGCGGGCAAAAAAAAAGACCGCGCGTCGAAACGCGCGGTCGGGCGGATCAGCGTGCCGCGGGCGCGGAAGCGGTCCCCGTGGCGGCCGGAATCGCGGGGCCTATTTGGCGCGGGTCGCGCTCCAGTCCCGGGTCTGGGCCTCGCCGTCGCGGTTGGTGAAGCTGATCGAGCCCTTGATCGTGTCGCCGTCGAGCTTGCCGGTGTATTTCTGCTCGAACTTGGTGCCGTTGTACTCGCGCACCACCGAGAACGCGACCTGATCGTCCTTGAACGAGCCGCTGCTGATCGGCGTGTCGCCGCGGAAGCCGCTGATGCTGCCGGTGAGCTGGCCGTCCTTGAGGTCGAGCTTGAGCGTGATGTCGCGGTTCTGGCCGTCGCGGCCGGGGATGGACCATTTCCAAGACCCGGTCGGATCGCCGGCGAAGGCGAGGGCGGCGGTGAGGCAGACGGCGGCGAGCGCCGTGCCGAGGAGGCGGAGTGATTTCATGAGGGGTTGGTTTGTGGGTTGACCACGGAAGACGCGGAAACCCCCGGGGCGGTTTCCCCTCGCGCCTGGATGGCGGCCGACGCGCGGCGCGGCAAACGGATTGCATCGGCCTCCGGGTGGCCGTCGCTAAGCCGCGTCCCGGCAGGGAGATCGGACGCCCGGGACCCGGCAAATTGGTGGAGCAGACCGGATTCAAACCGGCGACCTCCTCGTTGCGAACGAGGCGCTCTATCAACTGAGCTACTGCCCCGACCGGAAAGGGTCGCATTTAGGGTGAGCCGCAGGGGTGAGTAAATCTCTTTTTTCGCCCGGCAGGCCTTCGGTTTGTCACCGCGTTATTTCCCGGCTGTAAACTTGGTCCCCAATTTGCTATTGCTCCGGGTTGCCACGATTCGACCATCGCAACAGGCGGTCGACCGGGGCCTGACACGAAATAGAAAATCAAGGTGGAGCCATGAAAAAGATCACAATCAAGAGCACCAAATCCGCGAAAGCGGCGGCCGCGCCGCCCGGCGGCGCGGCCCGTCCGGCGCCGGCCAAAAAGCCCGCGGCCAGGACCACAACCACGAAAATCACGGCGAAGTTCGACGTCGGTTTCGGCAACACGCTCTACGTCCGCGGCGAGGGTCCGGGCTTGAGCTGGGATCGCGGGCTGCCGATGGATTGCGTGGCCGATGACGTGTGGACGATCACGTTGAGCGACGCGACCGTGCCGGTCGTCTTCAAGTTCCTGCTGAACGACATCACGTGGTGCGTCGGCAACGACTTCACGGTCGAGCCCGGCGGCACCGCCGAGGTCGTGCCCACATTCTGAGGGGCGCGCCGCGACTGACGCCGGAGGTCAGTCCGGATTGATGGCCATCAGGCGATCCCGCAACGCGGCCAGCGTCATTTCCGGCGCATGCAGTTCGGCGGCCGAGACCAGCCGGCAGCTGATCTGCACCCGGGAAAAGGGCCGGGGCAGGTAGAATCCGTCCCAGCTCTTGAGCCGCCGGGCCGCGGTGAACCGTCCGCCGAGCAGCAACGCCGGCGTGCCGGCCCGGCGCGTCACGATGTAGGCGCCGCCCTTGAAGTCGTACATCGGGCCGCGCGGCCCGTCGGGCGTGACGCCGATGTCGCACCCCGCGCGGAGCGTGTCGACGAGGGCGGCCACGGCCTCGCGCCCGAGGTGGCTGCTCGACCCGCGCACGCTGCGCAGGCCGACGTTTTCGAAGAACGCCGCGAGCCACGCGCCGTCCTGGCTGGCGCTCACCAGGGCGTAGGCGGGCCGGCGCCGGTAGCGCCGCACGATCTCCGCCGCGAGGAAGAGCCGGTTGTGCCAGAGGATGATGGCCAGCGGCTCGTCGTTCTTGGTGATGTTGCGGAGGTCATCCGCCGCGATCTGGAAGCGCAGGGAGCGGCCCCAGGCCCGCGCCAGCAGGCCCAGGAACCGGACCGCGATCCGGCGCCACCCGGTGAGCTCGAACACGGGCTCGGCGGAGTCGGCGGTGTCGGCGGCTGGATTCAAGGCAATCTGTTTTCGCGCAAAGGCGGGGGCGCGCCAAGCCAATCCTGCGGGGGCCGGCGCCCCAGCGTTGACCCTCGCGCCCGGGCGCGCTGATGTCGACCGCCATCGTGACCCGCCCGCCCCCCCGCTGTCCGCACCTGCCACCGCCGCCCGCGTCCATGGACTGGCGCGCGCTGCGGGCGCACGGCGCCAGCCGCGGTCCGGACTTCTACCTGACGGCGCTCCGGTACGGTCATTTCCTGTGGCGCCGGGGCCGACCGGCGCGGGCGATCCTCTGCCTCGACCGGGCGATGGGTGCGGATCTGCGCGGACGACGCGGGGCGTCGGTGCGCCCGGCGTGGCCCCTGCCGTACGCCGCGCTGGCGTGGATCCTCGGCCATGTGCCGCCCGGCGTGTTCCTGGGCAACCCGCGGGTGCACTTCGAGCATCTGGCGATGCGCATGAACGAGCCGCGCCGGGACCTCCGGCGCTGGCGGGCGTGGGCCTGCTGGGCGATCACCCGGCGGGTCCGACCGGAGCTGCCGGGCGATCCCGTGTTCAAGGGCCGGACGCCGGCTCTGGCCACGATCACCGCCCGCCTGCGGCGCCACGGGTCGGTGGCGGAGGCGGGGTTGTGGCGGCGCGTGCTTGAGACCTCGATCCCAAACTGAAGACCCGGGCGCGGCGGAGACTGATGCCAAAGGCTCAGTTGGCGCGGCGGGTGGGACTCGAACCCACGGCCGACGGTTTAGAAAACCGTTGCTCTATCCGGCTGAGCTACCGCCGCGTTATTTTACAGCAACGACTTAGTTGCGATGCAGGTACCCCGAATTTCTGGCTTGTAACCCGTTTTTGTAACCCTAGACTTTGGGCATGTCCCCAACTGCTCGGAATCAGCCGGAGTCGGTGACTGAAAACCCATTCCAGAAGGTCGCGGAGTGCCTTTACCGTCACAGGTCATCACAGGTTTACTATGGTTTGGTGAAAAGGGCGGGCAAGCAGTATCGCCGCTCGTTGCGCACCATTGACCGGAAGCTCGCGGAGCGCCGGCTCGTTGAGTTTCGCGAAAAGGTCGGGCGCTTGGACCCACGAAAAGGGACCGGCAAGGCGACCTTTGAGGACGTGGCGAAGGCTTGGTTCGAGAGCATCAAGGGCAACCTCAAGCCGAGGTCTGCCGAACGTAGGGAAACCAGCATCCGTCGCCTTTCAGCCACGTTCGGCCGCGCTTCAGTCCGCAATCTGACGACGAAGGACTGCGACGAGTGGTCGGCGCAGCGCGGGGCCGCGATATCTGCCTCGACCTACAACAACGAGATGGAGACCTTGCGAGCCGTGTTGGAGTATGCGGTCCGCGAGGGGGTCATATTGGACAACCCGGCGCGTGTGCTGAAGCGCCGCAAGCTGGGCAAGCCCCAGATCCTGATTCCGTCGAAGGACCAGTTTCGCCAGGTCGTCGAGCATATGCGGCAACAGGACAGCCGGAGCTGGCCGGCCGCCGACCTGGCTGAACTCCTGGCTTACTCGGGCATGCGGTTGGCGGAGGCGACGTCGATTCGGTGGCGGGAGGTTTACGCCGAGCTGCAGCAATTCGTTGTGACCGGCGGCGAGGCAGGCACCAAGAACCGCGAAGTGCGCACCGTTCCCCTGTTTCCCGCGATGCGTGACTTCT
>Ga0335077_10010256_pt1 | contig 11652 bp, 13 predicted proteins | sample Lox_Sample_31_FD_207151 | JGI IMG/M metagenome (GOLD analysis project Ga0335077, IMG submission 207151) | Soil microbial communities from Loxahatchee National Wildlife Refuge, Florida, United States - Lox_Sample_3.1 | ecosystem: Environmental > Terrestrial > Soil > Wetlands | place: USA...
GCCGCGATGATCATCCCCTCGATCACGATGTGGGGGTTATAGCGCAGGATGTCGTAGTCCTTGAAGGTCCCGGGCTCGCCCTCGTCCGAGTTGCACACCAAGTACCTCTGCCCGGGGACGTTGCGCGGCATGAAGCTCCATTTCAACCCGGTGGGAAAGCCCGCGCCGCCGCGGCCGCGCAAGGTCGACCTCTTGACCTCCGCGATCACCGCCTCTGGCGTGATCTTCTGCTGCAGGATCTTCTTGAGCGCCTGGTAACCGCCGCGCGTCTCGTAATCCTTCAGCCGCCAGTTCAGGCCGTCCAGGCCTTTGAGGATCACGGCATCCGGCCCGTAGACGTCCGTCGCGAACGGGGTATGGGAGGTCTTCACTTGGACAGTTCCGCGATGAGCCGATCGAGCATCTCGGGCCTCATCTCGATCAGCATCTTCCTGTCGTTGTGTAGCAGGACGGGAGCATCCCCGCACGCGCCGAAGCACTCCCCTTGCTTGAGGGTGAAACGGCCGTCCGGCGTGGTCTCATCCCAGTCGATGCCCAGCCTCTTCTTCAGATGGCCGGCAGCGTCCTCAGCGCCGGAAAGAGCGCAAGGCAGGTTGGTGCAGATGCACAGCTTGTGCTTGCCAACCGGCTCGAGGTCGTACATGCCGTAGAAGCTCGCGACTTCGTACACGGCGACCGGCGGCATGCCGAGGTACTCGGCGACGAAGTCCATCGTCTCGCTCGACAGGAAACCGTGCTCGCCCTGGGCGATGGTCAGCGCTGCCATCACCGCCGACTGCCTCTGGTCGGCGGGATACTTGGCGAGGGCTTTGTCTATACGGGCCAGCGCGTCGCGGCTGAGCAGCTCGTTCACACGATCACCGATCGACCTCGCCGAACACGAGGTCCTGAGTTCCGATGATGGCCACCACATCGGCCAGCATGTGCCCTTTCACCATCTCGTCCATGGCGCCGAGATGCGCGAAGCCCGGCGCTCGGATCTTCAGCCTATAGGGCTTGTTGGCGCCATCCGATACGAGATAGATGCCGAACTCGCCTTTCGGGGCTTCCACCGCCGCATAGACTTCGCCTTCGGGAACGTGGATGCCCTCGGTGAACAGCTTGAAGTGATGGATCAACTCTTCCATGTTGGTCTTCATCTCCAAGCGCGAGGGCGGCGCAACTTTGTGGTTGCCCGTGATGACGGGACCGGGGTTGTCGCGCAGCCAGTCGATACACTGCCGGACGATGCGGTTGCTCTGGCGCATCTCCTCGACCCGCACCAGGTAGCGGTCGTAGCAGTCGCCGCTTACTCCCACGGGAATGTCGAACTGCACGCGATCGTAGACCTCGTAAGGTTGCTTCTTGCGCAGGTCCCATTCCACTCCCGACCCGCGCAGCATCGGGCCGGTGAACCCGAGCGCCTTCGCGCGCTCGGCCGACACGACGCCTACTCCCACCGTGCGCTGTTTCCAGATCCGATTGTCGGTGAGCAGCGTCTCGTACTCGTCCACCAGTTTCGGAAAGCGCGTGGCGAAATCCTCGATGAAGTCCAGCAGGCTGCCCTGGCGACTCGCGTTGAGACGCTTGACAGCCTCCTTGTTGCGCAAGGGTGACTCCTCGTACTGCGGCATGCGCTCGGGCAGGTCGCGATAGACGCCGCCCGGGCGATAGTAAGCGGCATGCAACCGCGCGCCGGACACCGCCTCGTAGCAGTCCATCAAATCTTCGCGTTCGCGGAAGCAGTACAGGAAGACGGTCATGGCGCCGATGTCCAGCCCATGGGCGCCGAGCCACAGCAGGTGGTTCAGTATCCTCGTGATCTCGTCGAACATCACCCGGATGTATTGAGCACGCAACGGGACATCGATGCCGAGGATCTTTTCTATGGCCAGGCAGTAGGCATGCTCGTTGCACATCATCGACACGTAGTCGAGGCGATCCATGTAGGGCACGGATTGGAGGTAGGTCTTGTGCTCGGCCAGCTTCTCCGTAGCGCGGTGCAGAAGGCCGATGTGCGGGTCGGCGCGCTGGATCACTTCGCCATCGAGCTCGAGCACCAGCCGCAACACTCCATGCGCCGCCGGGTGCTGGGGACCGAAATTCATCGTGTAATTTCGAATTTCAGCCATTGCGCTCCTCAGGGGACCGCGCCGGGCGGCCCCAGTCAAAGTTCATGGTGCACTTGCGAATCTCTGCCACGACCGCTGCCTATTGCTTGTGCTTCGGCTCGACATCCGCGTAGCTCGCTTCGCGCACGACGCGCGGCACGATCTCGCGCGGCTCAATGGTGACCGGTTGGTAGATCACGCGCTGCTGGTCGGGGTCGTAGCGCATCTCGACATTCCCGGACAGCGGGAAGTCCTTGCGGAAAGGGTGCCCGACGAACCCGTAGTCGGTGAGGATGCGTCGCAAGTCGGGATGTCCGGTAAAGACGATCCCGAGCAGGTCGAAGGCTTCGCGTTCATACCAGTCGGCCGACGGCCATAGCGCGGTGACGGAGTCCACAACGGGCAGTTCGTCATCTGCGGCGAACAGGCGCAGCCGCAGCCGCCGGTTGTGGAGCATCGACAACAGATGGTAGACGACGGCGAAACGCCGACCCTCTCGGATACCGTCCTTGTAGGTCAGATAGTCGACGCCGCAAAGGTCGGTGAGTTGTTCGAAGCGCAGATCCGGCGCGTCGCGCAATACCCGCGCGACGCCGAGCATGTCCGCCGGCTCGATTTCCACGGTGAGTTCGTCCCGGGCGCAAACGACGCTGAGCAAGCGGCCGTCGAAGTGCTGTTGCAGAGCGCTCTGCAGCTCGTCGGTGCGCGTGGGCATGCTGGGTCGGGTGCGGAGTGGTCCCTAGCGGGCAATCGTATTGGTACGGCGGATTTTGTTCTGCAGCTGGATGATGCCATAGAGCAGCGCTTCCGAGGTTGGCGGGCAGCCGGGCACGTATACATCCACCGGGACGATGCGGTCGCAGCCGCGCACCACGGAGTAGGAGTAATGATAATAACCCCCGCCGTTGGCACACGAGCCCATGGAGATCACCCAACGCGGCTCGGCCATCTGGTCATAGACCTTGCGCAAGGCGGGAGCCATCTTGTTGCACAGGGTGCCGGCTACGATCATCACGTCGGATTGGCGCGGGCTCGGGCGGAAGACGACGCCGAAGCGGTCCAGGTCGTAGCGCGCCGCCCCGGCGTGCATCATCTCCACCGCACAACAGGCCAGGCCGAAAGTCATCGGCCACAGCGACCCGGTGCGGGTCCAGTTGATCACGTTGTCCAGGGTGGTCGTGACAAAACCCTGCTCGGTGATGCCCTCGATGCTCATGTGCCTATTTCGTCCAAAGCAGCCCTCCTTCTAGAGCAGACCGCATCCAGGGAGCAAAGGTTTCACTCCCACTCCAATGCGCCCTTGTTCCATTCGTAGATGAAGCCCACCACCAGAATTCCGAGGAAGACCATCATGGATACGAAACCAAATAACCCGATCTCCTGGAGGACCACAGCCCACGGGAACAGAAAGGCGATCTCCAGATCGAACAAGATGAACAGGATGGCGACGAGGTAGTAGCGAACGTCGAACTTCATGCGCGCATCCTCGAAGGCCTCGAAGCCGCACTCATAGGGCGACAGCTTTTCGGCGTCGGGCCTGTGCACGCCGAGCAGCCTGCTCGCGCTGCTCCCGACAAGCGGGAGCAGAATGCCGATCGCAAGCCCGACGCAAATGAACATCAGGATCGGAAAATACTGTCCCAGCATACCCTGTTCGGGGCTGACCCCGGTGAAGGCAAACGCTCCCGCTCCGCTTCGTACACGGTCCAAACCGGACTACCGGCTCTCAACATCACTGCGCCCGCACCCGCGAATTCCTGGTGCCGATGGTGAGACTCGAACTCACACGGCTTTCGCCACCGCCCCCTCAAGACGGCGTGTCTACCAATTTCACCACATCGGCTTGGGTTCCGCCGGCGCGCTTGGGTCGAGGACTCCGGCGCGTGCCTCGGCCTACTTTGGAATGTCCTTGGCCTTCGATTCCCCTTGCGGCGGCGTGGTATCCGCCGGCTTGGTTGCGGCGGCGGGAACCTCGGCAGGCGGCTGCTCGGGAGTGCGCGTCTCCATTACGCTGCCCACCTGGGGCCTGTGACTGATGACGTAGGTCAGGCCCATGCTCGTAAGGAAGAACACGGCGGCGAGAACCGCCGTGCTTCGGCTGAGGAAGTTAGCCGATCCCGACGCACCGAACAGGCTGCCCGACGCACCGCTACCGAACGCCGCACCCATGTCGGCGCCCTTGCCGTGCTGAAGCAGAACCAGCCCTACGACTCCAGCCGCCGCGATCACATGCACCAGCAGAATCAAAATGTCGATCATCTCCGTACCCCAAAAATCCAGTCACTGGTCCGCGGCGCGGCAGATCGCCACAAATTCGCTCCCGATCAGCGACGCCCCGCCGATCAAACCACCGTCTATATCCGGCATGGCGAACAGCTGGGCGGCGTTGGACGCCTTGACGCTGCCGCCATAGAGTATCTTCACTTGCTCAGCCGCAACACCTGCGCCACCCGCAACGCGAGCCCGGATGTGGGCGTGCACGGCCTGCGCCTGCTCGGGTGCAGCGGTTTTACCGGTACCGATGGCCCATACCGGCTCATAGGCTATGACCCCCGCGGCGAGCGCCTGTGCGCCGAAGCGCGCCGTAACGGCAGCGAGCTGCGCGTCCACCACCGATTCGGTATCGCCGGCCTCGCGCTGTGCCAGGGTCTCGCCCACGCATAGAATCGGCACCAGGCCAACGTCGACCGCCGCCTTGTACTTGAGGGCGACCGTAGCGCTGTCCTCGCCATACAGCGCGCGGCGCTCGGAGTGTCCGACGATTACATAGGCGCAGCCGAGATCGCGGAGCATGCCGCCGGACACTTCTCCGGTGTGCGCCCCCGCCGCGTGGTGGCTGAGATTCTGCGCGCCCCATGCGATGGGCGTCTCGCGCAGTATGTCGCGCGCCTGTCCCAGATAGGGGAACGGAACACAAACGGCCTGCTGTGACCGTGACAGCGCCTTGGACCCGCCGACGACCTCCGCCAGCAGCTTCGCGTTGTCTGAAAGACGCCCATGCATCTTCCAGTTCCCAGCCACCAGCTTTGCTCGCATCTGTTCAGTCGAAAGACCGAGCCGCCGTCCGAGGACGATCCGGCTGCCCGGCAACCCCGCGTAAAAACGCAAGAATGTTACTCTGCCCGACGGGGGCGGTCAATTTGAAGAGCTACCGCGCGGCGCTGCGCAGCCGAGTGCGGTCCGTTCGATGCATGCCTGAGGGGCAATGCGCCTTGCGCATCGCGCGAAGCCCATGCCCTGGAATGGCGTCTTTGCCCTGAGTAGCCGACGCGTCTTGTCCGCGCCGTGGCATCGCAGGTCGATCAGCCGAAGCGGCCCGTGATGTAATCCTCGGTGGCCTGATTCCTGGGTTTGATGAAGATGGTGTCGGTGCTGTCGAATTCGATCAGCTCACCGAGATACATATAGGCGGTGAAATCCGACACGCGCGCGGCCTGTTGCATATTGTGGGTCACGATGACGATGGTGTAATCCTGCGTGAGCTCCGAGACCAGCTCCTCGATCTTGGCGGTGGAGATCGGGTCGAGCGCCGACGTCGGTTCATCCAGCAGCAGCACCTCGGGCCTCACCGCGATGCCGCGGGCGATGCACAGGCGCTGCTGCTGTCCACCCGACAGGCTCAGGCCACTCTGGTTCAACTTGTCTTTCGCCTCCTCCCACAGCGCCGCCTTGCGCAACGCCCACTCTACCCGCTCGTCCATCTGCGCCTTAGACAGGTGCTCGTAAAGCCTTACGCCGAAGGCGATGTTGTCATAGATCGACATGGGAAACGGCGTAGGCTTTTGGAACACCATTCCGATCTTGGCGCGCAGCAGGTTGAGGTCCTGCTTCGGCGTGAGGATATTCGAACCGTTGAACAGGATCTCGCCTTCTGCCCGCTGACGCGGATACAGGTCATACATGCGGTTGAGCGTGCGCAGCAGGGTCGATTTCCCGCAGCCGGACGGCCCGATGAACGCGGTGACCTTGTTCTCGGGAACGTCCATGCTGATCCTCTTCAACCCCTGATAGTCGCCGTAGAAGAAGTTGAGATCCCGGATCCGGATCTTCGGAGGGGTAACGGTCTCCTTACGCTTCGCATCCAGTCTGACCATGGTGTCCATTACGCCGTCGCCTCCGGTTCCAGAAGCCGCTCAGGTGGAAATCTTCTGGCGGGTCAGCACCCGCGCGATGATGGAGAGCAGCAGCACGCTCAGGGTGATGAGCAGCGCGCCGACCCACGCCAGCCGCTTCCAGTCTTCGTACGGGCTCATGGCGAACTGGAAGATCACCACCGGCAAGTTGGCCAGCGGCGCGTTCAGGTCGCTGCTCCAGAACTGATTGTTGAGGGATGTGAACAGCAGCGGCGCCGTCTCTCCGCTGATGCGGGCCAGGGACAGCAGTATCCCGGTGATGACGCCGGCGCGCGCTGCGCGTAGCGTCACCAGTAGGATGACCTTCCAGCGCGGGGCTCCCAGCGCTGCGGCCGCCTCCCGCAGGCTGTTGGGCACAAGCGAGAGCATGTTGTCGGTGGCCCGGACGACGACCGGGATAGCGATGAGCGCGAGCGCGAACGCTCCTGACCAGCCGGAAAAGTGCCCGACCTTGGCGACATAGACAGCATAGACGAACAACCCCAGGATAATTGAGGGAGCCGACAACAGGATGTCGTTGACAAAGCGCGTCACCGGGGCGAGCCAGCTGCGCTGCCCGTATTCCGCGAGGTAAATTCCGGCAAGGATGCCGGTCGGCGTCGCGATCAGGGTGCCCATGCCAACCATCAACAGGCTGCCGTAGATGGCGTTGAGCAACCCGCCGTCGTTGCCGGGCGGCGGCGTCATCTGCATGAAAACCTGCGGCTTGAGCGCGCCCAGCCCCTTGAACAGCAGCGTTCCGAGGATCCAGACCAGGGCGCCCAGGCCGATCATCATCGCAACCATAGACAGGGCCAGACCGATCTGGTTGGCGACAATGCGTTTGCGGTACAGGTTCATGGCCCTATGCGCCGTCACGTGCGCTCGCCCTCGCCCCGCGCCACACGCAGGAGCAGCAGCTTGGCCGCGGCCAGCACGATCAGGGTGATCACGAACAGCAGCAGACCCAGCGCAATGAGGGCACTGGTGTGCATCTCGCTGTGGGCCTCGGCGAACTCGTTGGCTAGGCTGGAAGCGATGCTGTTGCCGGGACTGAATAGGGACAAGCTCAAGTCGTAGGAGTTGCCGATCACGAAGGTCACTGCCATGGTCTCGCCCAGCGCGCGCCCCAGCCCGAGCATGATGCCGCCGACCACACCGGCCTTGGTGTAGGGCAGCACCACGTGCCATACCACTTCCCACGTCGTGGATCCGAGCGCATAGGCCGATTCCTTGAGGATGGCAGGGACGATTTCGAACACGTCCCGCATGACCGCCGCGATGAAGGGAATCACCATGAACGCCAGGATGATTCCGGCAGTCAGAATTCCGATGCCCGTAGGCGGGCCTTGGAACAGCGTGCCGATCAGCGGAATGTGCCCGAGGGTCGTCTGCAGGAAAGGCTGCACGTGCTCCGCGAACAGCGGCGCGAACACGAACAGTCCCCACATGCCGTAGATGATGCTGGGGACCGCGGCCAAGAGCTCGATGACGATACCCAAGGGCGTGCGCAGCGCAGTGGGGCACAACTCGGTGAGGAACAGCGCGATGCCGAAGCTGAGCGGAATGGCGATGAGCAACGCCACGGCCGAAGTAGCCAGCGTGCCGAAGATCGGCACAAATGCGCCGAACTCCTCCGTCACGGGGTTCCACTGCGTGTCGAACACGAACTGCAGCCCGAACTTGTGGAAGGCGGGGGCGGCGCCGATCGCCAGCGAGACGACGATAGCTGCGAGCAAACCCAGCACCACCACCGCAAAGAGCTGGGTCGTCCGCCGGAACAGGGCGTCCTGCCGCCCCTGCTTGATGGTGTTGTAGTGTGCGGTCGGCTCGTCCGTCGTCACTGTCAGCGCATCACTGATCGAAGGCGAGCCCAAATTTACTCCGGTTCCGAACAAAATTGAAACGAAACAACGCCGCCGGGCCGAGCAGCCCGGCGGCGCTTACCCGGATCGGCCGCCGGGCGACGCCGTTACCGGTTCCAGACCACTGCGCCGCTCGCGGTCTTGATCTGCGTACGCCAGGCGTTCTCGATCAGCTTGACGACGCTGGCCGGCATCGCCACGTAGTCCAGCTCGCTCGCCATGCCGCCGCCGTTTTTGAAGGCCCAGTCGAAGAAGGCGAGCACGGCCCCCGTCTTCGCCGGGTCGGCGGGAACCTTGTGCAGCAGGATAAAGCTGGCGCCGGTCATGGGCCAGCTTTTCGCTCCGGGCTGATCGGTCAGCAGCTCGTAGAAGCCGGGAGCCTTGTCCCAGCGCGCGTTGGCCGCGGCGGCGGCGAAGGACTCATCGTCCGGCTGCACCACCTGCCCTGCCCTGTTCTGCATCTGGCAGTAGCCCATGTTGTTCTTCTTCGCATAAGCGTACTCGACATAGCCGATCGAGCCCTTGATGCGCTGGACATAGGCCGCGACGCCTTCGTTGCCCTTGCCGCCCACTCCGACCGGCCATGAAACCGACGTGCCCTCTCCGACCCGGCTCTTCCACTCGTTGCTGACCTGCGAGAGGTAGTCGGTGAAAACGAAGGTGGTCCCCGACCCGTCGGCCCGCCGCACGACTGTGATGGCCGACGCGGGAAGTTTCAGATCCGGGTTCAACGCCACGAGCGCCGGATCGTTCCAGGTCTTGATGTTGCCCAGGAAGATGTCGGCAAGCGCCCGGCCGGTCAGGCGCAGCTGCCCCGGCGACACCCCCTCCAGGTTCACCACGGGCACCACGCCGCCGACGATAGCCGGGAATTGCAGCAGCCCGTCCTTGTCGAGTTCTTCGGGGGTGAGCGGCATGTCGGACGCGCCGAAGTCGACCGTCTTCGCTTTGATCTGTTTGATGCCGCCGCCCGAACCGATCGACTGATAGTTCATGCCGATGCCGGTTTGTGTCTTGTAGGCGTCGGCCCACTTGGCATAGATCGGATAGGGGAACGTCGCACCGGCGCCCGTGATGTCCGCGGCGGTGCCGGCCGCTGCCACTGCCCAAGCACCCAGGAGCAATAGTATTTGAACTGTGTAGTTGCGCATTGAAGTCGTCCCCCCAGACGGATGATGCCGAAGTGCACAGAGTAAGGCGAGGGCAGTCTAGCCTGCGCAGATGACAGATCCGTTACACCGCACGGCCCGAGCGCGAGCCCGCGGTTGCCAAGCGCTCCGGACATCGTCCGGTGGCGTGGACCTGTACCGGCGGTCGGGGCCGCGCCGGGGACGGTCCGGCTCAGTCCCGGAGCCCGGACGCGGCCATACCCGAGGCGCGAATCGACGTCGCGATGGATTCCGCGAGCTCCCGGACCAGGCTCTCCGGCTCGCCCTCCACCATGACCCGGACTACCGGCTCGGTGCCCGAGGGGCGAAGGAGGACTCTACCGCTCTCGGCCAGCCTAGCCTGGGCGAGCTTGACAGCGGCCTGGACCTCGGGGCGCTGACGCGGATCGGCGCCGCGCTCGATGCGGACGTTCACCAGCACCTGCGGGTAGAGCACCAGCGCGGACGCGAGCTGGTCCAGGGTCCCGTTCCCGGCGCGCAACGCATGCAGGACCTGCAGCGCGGAGACGATGCCATCGCCGGTGGTGTGTTTGTCCAGGCAGACGATGTGGCCGGAGTTTTCTCCGCCGAGTTGCCAGCCCACTTCACGGAGCTTTTCCAGCACGTAGCGATCGCCTACCGCTGCGCGCGCAAATGGGATATGCAGCTGCGCCAGCGCGCGCTCCAGGCCGAAGTTGGTCATCAGCGTGCCGACCACCCCGCCTCTGAGCGCCTTGTTCTCGTGCCGGTGGCGCGCGATCACGAACAGCAGCTGGTCGCCGTCGTACAGCCGCCCGCCCCGGTCGGCCATCACCACCCGGTCGCCGTCGCCGTCCAGCGCGATGCCCAGATCCGCCTGGTTCTCGATCACCGCCTGCGCGAGCGTCTGCGGATGGGTCGCGCCGCAGTCGCGGTTGATGTTGAGCCCGTCGGGTTGATTCCCCACGGCCACTACATCCGCGCCCAGCTCGTGCAGCACATGCGGAGCGATGTGATAGCTGGCGCCATGGGCGCAGTCCACCACGATCTTCAGCCCGCGCAGATCCAGATCGTTCGGGAACGTGCTCTTGCAAAACTCGATGTAGCGCCCCGCCGCGTCGTTGATGCGGCGGGCCTTGCCCAGCCCCGCCGAAGGCGCCGTCACGATCGGGTCCTCCAGCCGACGTTCGATCTCCTGCTCGATCGCGTCGAGCAGCTTGTCGCCGTTGGCGGAAAAGAACTTGATGCCGTTGTCTTCGAACGGGTTGTGCGACGCGCTGATGACAACGCCCGCCTGCAACCGCAGAGCGCGGGCCAGATAGGCGACCGCCGGAGTCGGGATCGGGCCGCTCAGGTAGATGTCCACCCCGGCGGCCGACAATCCGGCCTGCAGCGCCGATTCCAGCATGTAGCCGGAAATACGCGTGTCCTTGCCGATCAGGACCGCGGGCGGGTCGGTCGCGGTCCCGCGCGGCGCGCTGCCGGCCAGGACTTTACCGGCTGCGTAGCCCAGGTGCATGACCATCTCGGGCGTGATCGGCAGCTCGCCCACCTTGCCGCGCACGCCGTCGGTCCCGAAATACTTTCTAGTCATCGAAGCGGGACCCCAGCTCGTCTACTGCGCCCAGGATGCGTAGCGCGTCGCGGGTTTGCGCCACATCGTGCACCCGCACTATGGCGGCGCCGCGCTGCACTGCCAGCAACGCAGCCGTGACGCTGGCGATGGTCCGCTGTTCCGTGGGCTGGTTGGTGATTCTACCCAAAGTGGATTTGCGCGAGAGGCCGACGAGCACCGGGACGCCAAGTTCAACGAGCGCCCCGAGGTTGCGCAGCAGCTCCAGGTTGTGAGCCGAGCGCTTGCCGAAGCCGAAGCCAGGGTCCACCACGATGCGGCTGCGGGACACGCCCGCCGCTTCGGACGCCGCCACGCGGCGCGCGAGGAACTCCCGAACCTCGCCGACCACGTCGTCGTAGTGCGGGTTCTCCTGCATCGTCAGCGGATCGCCGCGCGTGTGCATGAGGCAGACGGCGCACTCGCTGCCGCGGACCACGTCGATCGCGCCGTCGGTCTGCAACGCGTTGACGTCGTTGATCATACTCGCCCCCGCAGCGAGGGCCGCGCGCATGACTTCGGGCTTCTGGGTGTCGACCGACAGGGGAAGGTCGAGCCCGCGCAGACCCTCGACTACGGGCAGGACGCGGTCCAGCTCCTGCGCCGCAGGCACGGGCCGCGCGCCCGGGCGGGTGGACTCGCCTCCGATGTCAAGGATGTCCGCCCCCTGGCGCGCCAGCTCGCTTCCGTGGGCAATCGCCCGGTCGGCTTCCAAGAACCGGCCGCCGTCGGAGAACGAATCAGGCGTGACGTTTACCACGCCCATGATCAGAGGCCGGGCCAGCGACAAAACGAAACGCCCGCACTGAAGTGCGGGCGTTCGGGCAGCGGTTGGGGGAAGGCGCA
>Ga0335077_10010258_pt1 | contig 11652 bp, 7 predicted proteins | sample Lox_Sample_31_FD_207151 | JGI IMG/M metagenome (GOLD analysis project Ga0335077, IMG submission 207151) | Soil microbial communities from Loxahatchee National Wildlife Refuge, Florida, United States - Lox_Sample_3.1 | ecosystem: Environmental > Terrestrial > Soil > Wetlands | place: USA: Florida...
GGTCGGTGCTCAGGTATTTCTTGTTGTCATCGGGAAACACCGTGACCACCAAGGCGTCTGCTCCCAGCCGCTCCTGGGCCGCGACAGCCGCCAGGAAATTGCACCCTGAAGAGATGCCAACCGCCAACCCGAGGGTCGATGCCAGCTTCTGGGCCATCAGGATCGAGTCCCCATCCGCAACGGGAAGCACTTCGTCAAGGCTGGACAGGTCGATGATGGCCGGCACAAACTCGTCGGAAATCCCCTGGATGCGATGCTTGCCGACCCTGTGCCCGGTGGAGAGCGTCGGAGACTCCGCAGGTTCGACCGGATGAATCTTCACGGCGAGATTGCGCCGGCGCAGTGCGCGCGCGACTCCCATCACGGTGCCGCCGGTACCCACCCCGGCGACGAATGCATCGGTCTGGAGGCCCATCGAGCCCAACTGCTCCAGGATCTCGCATCCGGTGCCGCTCGCATGTGCTTCCACGTTCGCCAGATTCGAGAACTGCCGCGGAAGAAATACATCGCTTTGCCGGGACGCGAACTCCTCCGCCCGGCGGATGCTGGCGAGGAAGCCGCCTTCTTCCTTGCTGACCGAAACGATCTCGGCCCCGTAGCTGCGAATGAGGTCCTTGCGCTCCCGGCTCATCCAGTCGGGCATGAAGATCGTTACCGGATGACCGAGCGCGCGCCCAAGGGCCGCAAATGCAATCCCGGTGTTGCCGCTGGTGGCCTCGGCGATGGTGTCTCCGGGGTGAAGGTCTCCGGTCGCATAGGCCGTTTTCAGAATGTGCAGCGCCATCCGGTCCTTGATGCTGCCGGTCAGGTTCATCTGCTCGCATTTGGCGTAAACGGTGCGCTGCCGGCCGCCAAAGCTGAAGCGGATACCCAGCAGGGGCGTGTTTCCGACCAGCCGGCCGAGCGCAGAAACTCTGTGCGCCAGTTGCTCGTTGACGGTTGAATGGGCGATAGCTTCCTGCACGACAGTATGGGCCTGCGTTAAGTCTATGTTCCATTTTAACAACCAGCTGATTTCGCAGAGTGTATCGCCGTTGCACGGGGACGTCAGTGAATTTCGGGAAGGCCGAATAGCCGATTTATTGCAGCAAGCCAAAGCGAAAGGCCGCCCCGGCGGGGGGCGGCCTTCGATTGAATCAAGGCACCCGAATTACTAATCTATTGGCCCAAAGCTGTATCTATGTCTATCTGGTGCGCAGCCCGAAACTGTAGGCCACGCCAAACGACGCAATCGGAAAGGTTTTGAGGGGTTCCAAGTCCTTGGTCCACTTGGCGACCTGAGCTGACAGGTCGTTTTGGATCTGGATCGCGATGGGATTGGTTTTGCTGCTGATATCGGTGCAAAGCGTCTGGGCCTGGTCATAACAGGCCCAGCCGCCGAGGTTCACTTTCAGGGAGGGCGCGCCGATGAACGCCGCGCCCACTTCGACCGGGAAGGACCAATGCCCCCTGGAGGGCACGGTGTTGCCCCAGCCCGTGGTAATGGTGAAGGCCGGGTTGGTGGTGTGCATGTCCAGAGTGGCGTTGCCATTCACATGCGTTGCGCCCGTGACGGAGTTGGGGTTGGCCGAGTAATAGGTCTGACCGTTCAGCGTGAAACTTGTGCCGCCGGCGACCAATGCATTGGCGGTGATCCGGTTGTTGTTGTAGAACAGCACACCGGGGCTGATGCGAAAGCCCTTGTGGAACGGGTACACGTCCAGCGCGGTTCCGGCTGACTTCATATTCAGCTTGGCGTCCGCGCCGATGCCGCTGGTTGTGAAGTTGGTGGAGTAGCCGAAGACGTTTCCGGTGCTGCGCAGGTTGAAATGCTGGTTGAGGTTGGTCGTCATCGCGAGCTGGATCCCCAGAGGAGAGATTCCCCCACCGAGGGCAACCTTCGAAAACGGACGCGTGGAAGGAACAGGAATTGGCGGCGAGGGCGCCACGGCCGAATGGCCGTCCGGCGCTCCTTCGGAGTCCATAAAGTCCCGCAAAGAACTAAACGATTGAGCGGAGAGAGCCGAAGACGCGAGGAGCAAGGCAGTAGCGAAAAGTCCTCCAGCTATCACGAGCGCCCCCTCCCTGAATATCGACATGGCCGGAACAGCTATTAGATTTACTTGACCGTTTGGTAATGTCCGTCAGGTTACCACCGGTGGCCCCTTTGGGAATGCATCGCAAGTTACTGTTGATTACCACGAAAGTTGCAGAGCCCTGGCGGGACCGTGCTGATGAGAGGTAATTGCATCGCCGCAACCGTGCAGTAATCTGGCCCCATGGCGAAGGTCCTGACTAACAGGGAGAAGGTAGCGCGGCTGCGCGCGGCCCTGCTGGAGTGGTACGGCCGTCGTCGGCGCGATCTTCCCTGGCGGCGCACCCGGAATCCCTACGCGATCTGGGTTTCCGAAATCATGCTGCAGCAGACGCGCGTGGCCGCCGTGGTCGGACGCTACGAGCAGTTCATGGTGCGCTTTCCGACCGTTTTCACACTTGCCGAGGCTTCCGAGCAGGAAGTACTGGAGGTGTGGAGCGGTCTCGGCTACTACCGCCGGGCGCGAATGCTTCACAAGGCGGCGAAGGCGGTGGCCTCGACGGGCGGGGGCAAAATGGCGGGAACTGCGGCGGAGTTGCGCTCCCTGCCCGGGGTCGGCGCATACACAGCTGCCGCGATCGCCAGCATCGCATACGACGAACCCATTGCCGTGGTGGATGGAAACGTGGAGCGCGTCTTGTGCCGTGTGGCGGGATGGGACGCCAATGGAGAGCAGGGGAGCAAGGTGGAGAATCTCGCTGGGCGGCTGATGGATCCGGAACGCTCTGGGGATTTCAACCAGGCCATGATGGAGCTGGGCGCGACGCTGTGCCTACCCCGCAACCCGCAATGCCTGGTGTGCCCGATCGCGGAATTCTGCAAGACGCGCGGCGAGCACAAGACTGTGCCGCGGGCCCGGTCCCTGATCCGCGAGGTCGGGTACGCCCTCTGCCTGCGGCCGGATGTCGATCCGCATCGGGTCGAGGTGCTGCTTGAGCAACGGCCTCCGACGGTGAGCGTAATGCCGGGGTTGTGGGAGTTGCCAGCCCTGCTCGATGTTCCCAACGGAGAGGCGTGGATCACGGTCCGCCACGCGATCATGAACGTGAATTACTTCGTGCGTATCCGCGACGTGCGGGAAGACGAATTAGCCGGGATCACGGCTAACGGCGGAATACGGAGGTGGGTTCCGCTGTGTGACGCCGGCAGCATGGCCCTGACCGGGCTGACACGAAAGGTTCTGAAGCGCGTCAGCAGTGCGCCACCACGCAACTCCCCTGCATAGTGCCTCCACCAGAACAACTCATCGTGCCCCATTCCTGCGACTTTCCCTCGAAAGGGTGAAAACACGACAGTCGGATCAAGCCGCGCCCGCGCTTCAATTTAGAATTCTCCCCGTGATGAAATCGTTCAACGCACGGAAAGCAACAAAGCAATGGATTCGCAAAAGCCTCGCGATTGCCGTTCTCACCCTTGCGCCGATTCTGATGGCAGCGCAGCCTTCGGCTGTTCCCGACGTGCTTGGCATACCACCAGCCGCGCGCACAGCCGCGGCATCCATCGACAGCGAAAGGATCCGCGCCCACGTACGCTTCCTTTCGCTCGATCTGCTGGAGGGGCGCGGTCCCGGCACGCGCGGCGACCAGCTCTCCGCCGAGTACATCGCCACCCAGTTCGCTCTCGACGGCGTACAGCCTGCCGGCGACAACCACACGTACTTCCAGCGCGTGCCGCTCTACGCCGTACATACGGAAGAGGACAAGAGCAGATTCTCCATCGTTTCGGCGAACGGCGGACAGCCGGTCGATCTTCAGTACGGCACCGACATTGTCGCCAAGGATCAGACGGGCCAGGGCTCCGCCGATATCAACGCGCCCATAGTCTTCGTCGGCTACGGCATCCACGCCCCTGAATACCAGTGGGACGACTACGCCGGCGTGGACATGCACGGCAAGGTCGCGCTGGTGATCGTGAACGAGCCGCCTTCCGAAGATGAGAAGTTCTTCAAAGGCAAAGCGCTGACCTATTACGGCCGCTGGACCTACAAGTATGAAGAGGCAGCGCGGCGGGGAGCCGTGGGTGTGCTCATCATTCATCGCACCGACCTGGCGAGCTACGGCTGGGAAGTGGTGCGCAACTCGCAGGCCATCGAGAAAAGCTACCTGCAGGGGGATCCCGATGCCACTCTCCGCGCCGCCGCGTGGATCCAGCATGGCGTTGCGCAGAAGCTGGTTTCGCTCGCCGGGCTGGGGGATGTGGACGCGGCTATCGAAAAAGCGGGCATGCGTGGCTTCAAAGCCGTGGACCTGCCGGTGCGCCTGAAGGCGCATGTGGAAAGCCGCGTGCGGCGCTACGACTCGACCAACGTGGTGGGCCGGGTGCCAGGTGCTTCGTCAGGAACCAACGCCGTTCTCTACACGGCGCACTATGATCACCTGGGTATCGATCCCGATGCCAAGCGCGACAACATCTATAACGGCGCGGCCGACAACGCCACCGGCTGTGGCATTCTGCTGGAGATGGCGCGAGCCTATTCGCAGTCTTCCGAGAAGCCGCCCCACGATGTGTACTTCGCCGCGGTGACAGCCGAAGAGCAGGGCCTGCTTGGCTCCCAGTACCTTGGCATGCATCCGCCGGTTCCCGCCGCGCAGATCACCCTCGACCTCAATTACGACATGGTCCTGCCTATCGGGACTCCGCGCTCGGTGAACCTGGGCGGCGCGGAGCGCATCGACTTCTGGCCGACGGTGCAGAAGGTGGCGAAGAGCTTCGATCTCGAATTGCTGCCCGATCCAACGCCCGGCGCGGGCCACTACTACCGCAGCGACCACTTCTCGCTGGCGCGGGTCGGCATACCGGCATTCTCCGTGGATCAGGGCGAGCTCTTCGAAGGTCATGACGAGGCCTGGGGCCACGCGCAATACGAGGATTACAACGCGCATCACTACCATCAGCCCTCCGACGAGTACCACGCCGACTGGGACTTCCGCGGCAACGCAAAGCTCGCGCAGTTCGGCTTCGTGCTGGGCTGGCTGGCCGGCGCGCAGGACAGGCCGGTGGAGTGGAAGCCGGGGGACGAGTTCGAAGCCGCGCGGAAGAAAAGCAGGGAGTAGGGAACAGGGAACAGAAAGGCAGCGAAGCGGTTGTCGCATGTATATCTCCGAAGACGAAGTGCGCGGTGTGCTCACGTACGAGGCGCTGATTCCAGCGATCCGCCAGGCGCTGATCGACTACTCCGCGGGGCGGGTCGAGCAGCCGGCACGCCTGATTATGCGCGCCGGCAACGCCGAGGGGCATCGCAACGGCTGGTTCGCGCTGATGCCCGTGATCTACGGCGATGCGATGGGCGTGAAGACGGTCACGTTCTATCCGGGGAACGCGCAGATTGGCATCCACACGCACATGGCGATGATCGAACTGCTCGACCGCGCGACCGGAGCGCCGCTGGCGGTGATGGATGGAAGGCTGATCACCGAGATGCGCACGGCGGCGGTTTCGGCGGTGGCGTTCGCGGCCATCGCGCCGCTCCACTTCGGGGCGCCGCCCAAGAGTTTCGGCATCATCGGGTCGGGCGTGCAGGCGCGGGCGCACGTGTCGTCTCTTCGGCATGTGTGGCGTTCGATGGGCGACATTCGCATCTGGAGCCCGACGCGCTCCAATGCGGAGAAATGCGCATCCGATGTGGGCGGCCGGGCTGTATCTATCGAACACGCGGCCGCAGCCGATGTGGTGATGACGGCAACGCTTTCAGCCGAGCCCGTTCTCGAGGGGCGCTGGTTATCGCCGCATGCGCTGGTTCTTGGAGTGGGCGGCATCGGTCCCGCAAACCGCGAGTTGGACGACGAAGTAATGCGCACCTGCCACCTGATCGCCGAGTCCCGCGACTGCGTAGGGCGCGAATCAGGCGACGTCGTCGGCTCAGGCGCAACCATCCAGGCCGAAATCGGCGAGATTCTTGCCCGGCCGGAAAGCGCCGGCATCCTCCGGTCCGGCCGGGTCCTGTTCAAGACGGTCGGCATGGCCATCGAGGACCTGGCGGCGGCGCGCCTGGTGTGGCAGCAAGCCAGGGAACGAGTGAAAAAGTGAAGAAGTCGAAATGTTGATCCGGCCGTCTTTTCAGCCCATGATCTTCCGCATGTAGTCCACGTCCTCATGCAAGTTGGCGAAAGGATCGCCCTGGAACTCTTCCTGCTCGATGAAATAGTGCTTCAGCCCCGTGGCCGCCTGCATGATCGGCTTGTAATCAATCGGCCCGTGCCCCATGACGACGTTCTTGAATTCGCCGTTGGGCTGTTTCACCAGGTCCTTGACGTGCAGCATTGGGAAACGCTCCGGCGTCTTGCCGAGATAATCGACGGGATTGTGGCCGCCCGCCACCACCCATCCGCAATCCATCTCGAAGACGACCAGTTTGGGATCGGTGCGCTTCAACAGTTCGTCGTAGAACACCACGCCGCCCTCGGTGCCGAACTCCACCCAGTGATTGTGATAGCCGAAGGTGATTCCCGCGGCCTTGATCTTCTCGCCGATCTTGTTGAACTCATCGGCCGCATAGCGCCAGTCGTCCAGGGTCATTTCGCCTTTGCGCGATGGATCGCGATGCACGCCCGCCCACGAACAGATGATGTAATCGAGCCCCAGCGTGTGGCCGTACTCGATCCATTCGTCGAGCTTCGGCTTCAGTTCTAGCAAAGCATGGTGGGTGCTCACGCAGCGCAGCCCCGCCGCATCCAGCGAGTGGCGAAATTCCGCGGCCGTTTTCTTGAAGTACCCTGCCGCCTCAACCTCCTTGATCCCGATCGCGGCCAGCTTCTGCAGAGTGCCGTCAAAGTCCTTCGGCAACTGCTCGCGCACCGAATACAGCTGCAGCCCCACGGGTACGCCCTTTACCTGGGCCGATGAAAACCGGTTCTCCAGAACCGCGGCCGCTCCGGCCGCGCCAACTGTCTTCAAAAAAGTCCTGCGTGAAAGATCGTTCATCGACAGCATCTCCTCGAGTTTCTTATGCGCCCTTGATGGCTTGTGCCGCCGCGTCCCAGGTGGCTACGTTGCGGTGAAAGTAGGAGTGATTCGCCATGTGGCAAGCGATTGCCGCGTTGTTGCCGAACACCTCGTCCTCGACAACGTGCTCGCGCGTCTCGACGGCGTGAAAGAAAGCGGCGAGATGATCGGCAGTGTCGTCGTACCCGTACGGCACCGAGTACGTCTCCACCTCGCCCAGTTTTGCAGGCTTCTCCGGATGCGCCGCGCGCCAATCATCCAGATACTTCTTCTTCGCTTCAGCGGTCCATCCGTCCACCGAATAGCCCTCGGGCTGGGGGCTGGTATCCTGCGGCGTAACCGTGAGCGTATCGCCGGCAATGGTCAATGTCGCCTCGCGCCCGTAGAACACGGTGAATTCGGCGTTCGCATTGTTCTGGTTGCAGTGCAGGTTTACCGTCGCGCCGGGATAATCGTACAGGGTCGCCAGCAAGTCGGGAAAATCGCGCCCGTCCTTGAAATGCGTGAGACTTCCCGACGAATAGGTGCGGCTGGGGATCGCATTGATTCCACTCACGCATTGAATGCCGGACAGCAGGTGCACGAAAAGGTCGCCGGCCACACCCTCGCCGTAATCCGCAAAGCACCGCCAGCGGAAAAACCGCTCGGCATCGAATGGCCGTTCGGGCGCGTCGCGCAGCCAGGTCTTCCAGTCGATGGTTTCCGCGCTGGCGTCCGGCGCAACGGGATAGACCCATGCTCCCGACGGCCCGTTGCGATCTGTGTGGGCCTCAATGTACGAGACCTCGCCCAGGCGGCCGGATCTGTAAATCTCCGCGGCCTTCCTGTAGACGATGTTGCTCACGCGCTGACTTCCCGCCTGGAAGATGCGTTTGCCCTTCTGGACCGCTTCCACCATCGCCAGCCCGTCGCGCACGTTATGCGACATGGGCTTCTCGCAGTACACGTCCTTGCCCGCATCCAGGCAGTCGAGAACCACGCGGCGATGCTGAAAATCCGCCACGGCCACGATCACCGCATCCACATCTTTGCGATCGAGCAGCGAGCGGTAATCGCGGGTCGTGGGTATATCCGCACCGTACGCTTCCTGCCCGGCCTTCTGATGCATGGTGTAGAGATCGGCCGTTCCTATACATTCGCCGGTGGCCACCTGTCGCGCAGACCGCAGCAGGTCGCACCCGCGAATACCCGTGCCGATCGAAACAAACCGGATTTTGCGCCCGGTCGCAGCCGGCGACTGCGCCGACAGCGACGGAGGTTTCAGAATCGTGGTCTTTGCCGCCGCTCCAGCGGCCAGGGCTCCCGCGCCGATGCGCACGAATTCGCGGCGTGTCCAGGATGTCGTCATTCCCGCCCTCGCAACAGCAGCGCAATTCTCGCTCGCCGAAGGTCATCGTGTAAAGGCTGCTCAAACGTTTTTTTGGGCATTGGGATGGAGGATCAGGCTTGCCGCTCGTTGCGCCGCGAGGTACTATTAGCGATCATCGAATCAACCATAGCGGTTCTGGAAATGAATCCATTATCCCGGCCTTCCTTTGTTCAAGGGCGTTCCCGCAGAGCGCTTGTGCCTCAACTCGCATTTGCGTCCGTTGTTGCCGCGTTTGGCTCAGGCGCGCTCTCCGCCCAGCCCCACTTGCACGGTGCTCCAACTCCGAATTTCGGCCCCAATGTCCTTGTCTTTAAGCCGGACATGCCCGCGGCGAAGATCCAGGGCCAGATCGACAAAATCTACACCGCTCAGCAACACAGCGAATTCGGTAACCATCGCAACGCGCTGCTTTTCCTTCCCGGCGAATATCGCGTGGACATACCGGTCGGCTTCTACACGCAGGTCGTGGGCCTGGGCAATATCCCCGAGGCCGTCCACATCGTCGGCAATGTGCATTCTGACGCAAGCCTTCCGCGCAACAATGCGACCTGCACATTCTGGCGCGGCGTCGAGGGATTCGCGGTCACGCCCACGAACGGCACGATGCAGTGGGCCGTTTCACAAGCCGTGCCCTTCCGCCGCATGCACGTCATCGGCGACCTGGTGCTGCATCAGCAGCACGGCTGGGCCAGCGGTGGCTGGATCTCTGACTCGCTGATCGACGGCAATACCGACTCGGGTTCGCAGCAGCAATGGATCTCGCGCAACAGCGAGTGGCGCAGTTGGACCGGCTCCAACTGGAACATGGTGTTTGTCGGCATGGTTCACGCGCCCGAGGGCGAGTGGCCCAAGCCGCCGTTCACGAAGATCGCCGAAACCCCAGTCGTCCGCGAGAAGCCTTTCCTGATGGTTGACGCGAAAGGCAACTGGAGCGTGCGCGTGCCCTCGCTCCGCACCGACAGCGCCGGCATAAGCTGGCGCAACGGCGCAACGCCGGGCCGCTCCATCCCGCTCTCGCGTTTTTACATCGCCCATGCCGGCGCCGATACCGCCGCGACCATCAATGCTCAACTGACGCAGGGCAAGCACCTGCTTTTCACGCCGGGAATTTACGAGCTCAATGAGCCGATCCGCATCACGCAACCCGGCACCATCGTCCTGGGCCTGGGGTTCGCGACGCTGAAGCCGGTCCGCGGCACCGCCGCTGTCACCACGGCCGATGCGGACGGCATCATTATCGCGGGGATACTGATCGATGCCGGCGAAACCAGGTCTCCTGTGCTGGTGGAAGTTGGCGCGGAGGGCGTCAAGGCTAATCACGCGCAGAATCCCATCTCGCTGCACGACGTCTTCTTTCGTGTCGGCGGCGCGGGCGTGGGCCGGGCACAAGTGAATCTCCGCATCAACTCCAGCGACACCATCATCGACCACACCTGGATATGGCGCGCCGATCATGGCAGCGGAGTTGGATGGGACTCCAACGTCAGTACGAATGGCCTGGTTGTGAACGGCAACAACGTTACCGCGTACGGCCTCTTCGTCGAACACCACCAGGAGTACCAGGTCTTGTGGAACGGCGAGAACGGGCGCACGTATTTCTATCAATCCGAGATTCCCTACGACCCGCCCGACCAGCCCAGCTACACGAACACTCCGGGCGTGAATGGCTGGGCGTCTTACAAGGTAGCCGACAGCGTGACGCATCACGAGGCGTGGGGCCTCGGCGTCTACAGCGTCTTTCGCCATCCCAATGTGGTCCTTACGCGCGCCATTGAAGTACCGAAGCGGCCCGGCGTTCGTTTCCACAGCATGATTACGGTGGCGCTTGATGATAAGGGCGAAATCTCCAACATCATTGATGACGCCGGCGGCGCGACCTCCATCTATCCGCGCGTTACGCCCCGGCTGACCTCGTTTCCGTGACCGCGGCCCCTCCGGGCGGCCCTGGCGCCTGACGCCTGCTTCTACCTCCCCGTCATGAAAGAATAGATATGCACAGGCCATGACGAACGAAACACCTGAAACGCAACCCACGCCCGAAGACGATCGGAACATCGCTTCGGAGCCGGTAACCGAGAGCGCCGCACAGGCGGCGCCCGAGACGGCCCCCGAGCCTACACCCGAGCCCGCGGAAGACTTCGGCGAACTTCTTGCGCAATTCGAGAAGACGCACGCCCGTGCGCCGCAGCCTGGCCAGCAGGTGCAGGGCACGGTCATCTCGGTCTCCGCCGAGCAGCTGTTTCTCGATATCGGATTCAAGATCGAAGGCGTTCTGCCGCGCAGCGCGTTTGAAAACAACGCCGAAGCCATCAAGCCCGGCGACACAGTGCCCGTGTCCGTCACAGGCCGTAACGAAGAAGGCTATTACACGCTTACGCGTTTCAGGGTGGCCCAGCCGCGCGACTGGTCCGCGATGGAACAGGCCTTCGAGCAGAAACTTGCGGTCGTCGGCACCGTTACCGGCGTGGTGAAGGGCGGGTTCAACGTCGACATCGGCGTGCGCGCCTTCATGCCTGCCAGCCGAAGCGGCGTGCGCGAAGCCGCGGAGATGGAAGCGCTGGTCGGCCAGCAGATCAACTGCCGTATCACCAAGCTCGACGTCACCGATGAAGATGTAGTGGTCGACCGGCGCGTGGTTCTCGAGGAGCAGGCGAGGTCCGCAGCCCAAGCTCACTTCGGCTCGCTGAAAGAGGGTGAGGTTGTCACCGGGACGGTGCGCACCCTTATGAGCTATGGAGCCTTCGTCGATATCGGCGGTGTGGACGGCCTGCTGCACATCAGCGACATCGCCTGGAGTCGCGTGAACAAGCCCGACGACGTGTTTTCGGCGGGCCAGGAACTGCAGGTAAGGATTCTCAAGATCGATCCGGATACCAAAAAGATTTCGTTGGGCCTCAAGCAGCTTCAGCCCGAGCCGTGGGAGACCGCGCCTCAGCGCTACCAACTCAATCAGCGCGTGCGCGGCCGCGTGACGCGCGTGGCGGAGTTCGGCGCGTTCGTCGAGCTGGAGCCGGGCGTCGAAGGCCTAATTCACATTTCCGAGATGTCATGGAGCAAAAAACTTCGCATCGCCAGTGACATCGTAAAGCCGGGCGAGGTGGTCGAAGCCGTGATCCTCGGCATCAAGCCCGAAGAGCGGCGCATCTCGCTTGGCCTGAAGCAGACCCTTGCAGACCCGTGGAGTGAAGTCACCCGGCGCTATCCTGTGGGCTCTCAGGTGGAAGGCCCGGTCACAAAGCTCATGGGTTTCGGAGCATTCGTTCAGGTT
>Ga0335077_10010259_pt1 | contig 11652 bp, 9 predicted proteins | sample Lox_Sample_31_FD_207151 | JGI IMG/M metagenome (GOLD analysis project Ga0335077, IMG submission 207151) | Soil microbial communities from Loxahatchee National Wildlife Refuge, Florida, United States - Lox_Sample_3.1 | ecosystem: Environmental > Terrestrial > Soil > Wetlands | place: USA: Florida...
CAACTTTCCCGGCTCCAGCATCTGATGCACGCCTTCCACTATCTGATCGAAGTCCTTCAACACGATCCCCGCACGCTTCTCCCGGACCCATTCCGTGTTGTACCGCTCCTGCGGCAGCGTCCACGCATTGCACTCCAGAATCACTGGCAATCCCCGCACCATCGCTTCCGCCACGCTTCCCGGGCCAGGCTTTCCAATGAGGAAGTCCGCCGCATACATCAGCCGGTGCACCTCTTTTGTGAATCCCACAACATGAATGGGCAACTTCCAGGCGTGCGCACGAAACTTCTCCGCCAGCTTTTCATTTCTTCCGCAAATCACCAGAAGCTGCAGCGGCAATCCCGCCTCTTCCAGCCGCTCGGCAATCTCGTACATCACCTTTGAGCCGAATCCTCCGAACAACATCATCCCGGTCGGCAGATCCGCGCGCAGGTTCAGCTCGCGCCGCAGTGCCAAGGGGTCCGTGCCGTTCGCCGTGTAAAAATCGGGTCGCAGAATCATTCCCGACGTGGCAAACACGTGCGCGTCCTCTTTTCCCATGGCACGCGCCTGCTCCACGGCTCTCTGCGTTCCACAGATCACGTACTGCTCTTTGCCTGGCTCGATCCAGAAGTGCGGTGGGAAATCCGCCAGGTCCGTAATGATCGTCACAAACGGCCGCTCCGGATACACCGCGCTCCACGCTTCGCCAATCTCCCGATTGAAGTGTGGAATCACGGAGACCAACAGGTCGGCCGGATGCTCATCGAAATATTTCTTCAGCAACTTCACCATCGGCCCATGAAAAATCCGGATGGTCGTCTGCAGCACCCGCAACAATTGCGTCGCTCCTAGCGTCCACCCATTCCGCAACAGCGTGTTGTACTGCTCCTGGATCCGAATGCCGGTCAGCTTCCGAAGCACATCCAGCTGATCCGTCAATTCCTGAAACTGTGTAAGTTCTACTTGCCAGCCCCGTCCCTGCTCCTCAATCACCGTCTGCAACGCCACGGCCGCGTTACGGTGCCCCCCGCCCGCATCATGGAAAAGTATCGATATTTTCTTCACGGCGTAGCATTCTCGCACAACCTTGTGCGCCCGCAACCAGAGCACTCTACATGCCATGTGGAAAACTCAAAAAGCCCATTGTGCTCAATGAGTTCCGATCCGTATTTCACAGTCATTTTTCCCCTCCTTCATGGACTGTTCATATCTTTCTCCTAGTATTCTTACATGCGCTGCGACCTCCATGTGCACTCCACCGGTTCCGGGATGTGTAATACCCCGGGGCTGACCCGCATATGTAAAGAGTCCTACAACCAACCCTTGGGCGTGTACCACCTCTCCAAACAGAGAGGCATGTCCATCGTCACCGTTACCGACCACGACTCGATCGACGCCGCTGAAGCACTCCGTACATTCCCGGACTTCTTCTTGAGTGAAGAAGTCACCGTTCACATGCCCACCGGCACCGAAATGCATCTTGGCGTTTACGCCATTTCCGAGCGCGACCACACGGAAATTCAACGCCGCCGCCACGACTTCATTTCGCTCCTCATGTATCTCACCGAGCGTAAGCTTTTCTTCTCCGTGAATCACGTTTTCTCCGGCCTTACCGGCACGCGCCGCGCCGAAGACTTCGACTGGTTTGCCTCGTATGTTCCCGCCTTCGAAGTCCGCAACGGCCAGATGTGGCGCGAATCCAACCGCAACGCCGAACGCCTTGCCCGTAAGCTTCGCAAAATTGCCATCGCTGGCAGCGATTCCCACACTCTCAGTGGGGTAGCTCGCACGTTCACGCAAGTCCCCGGCGCTCGCACCGTCGAGGAATTCTTTCTCGGACTGCGCAACGGCCGTGGCATCGTCTACGGAGAACATGGCAGCTACGCAAAACTAACCGCCGACGTCTTTCGCTTCGCCAGTTTCGCGGTCAGAGATCGCCCCTGGACCATCGCCTTGCTCCCCTTCACTTTCCTCATTCCTGTGATCACCGCCGCTCACTGGCTCAACGAGGTTCGTTTCTGCCGGCAGTGGGGGCCGCGGCTCAATGGCCACTCACCCGAGCCCCGTATGCTCTGGGAAACGGATTCCAGGTTTGAGGCGAATTTCGCCGGTTGAGGTACGCCATGACCGTCAGTAAACACGTCTGGGGCTACATCGAAAATCGCGACCACCGCGTCATGCACCGTGTGAACAACTGGCCGGCCCCGCGCTGGATTCGCTTCTGGATGCTGGCGGCTACCCGTATGGGCGACGGTTGGCTCTGGTATTCCCTCGGCGCCATTCTTCTCGCCTTCGGCGGGATGCGTGGCTACGCGGCTGTCGGTGCGGCAGGCTCCGCGGCAATCCTTGGCATCTTCATCTTCAAAACTCTCAAGCACCTCAGCCACCGGCCCCGTCCTTGCCACCTCCAGCCCCACTGCTGGGCCACCATCCTTCCGCCCGATCAGTTTTCCTTCCCGTCCGGGCACACCATGACCGCCTTTTCCATCGCCATCGTGGTCAGCTATTTTTATCCCACGTTGGAAGGCCCGCTGTACTTTCTCGCCCTCAGCATCGGCCTCTCGCGCATCGTTTTAGGCATGCACTTCTTAAGCGATGTTCTGGCCGGTGCCCTGCTTGGTTCCGCGCTCGGTGTCGCTTCCATCGTCACTTTCGCCGCCTACGGCCTCGCCTGATTCGCCAATTATTGCAGCGGTGACTTGGGGTGTTCCGCCAGCGCTTTTCGGAACGCCGCCAGATTGCTCACGTCAATCACAGCCGTGCCCGTATCCACGAATGTCGGTAGTGGCGCTGCCGGCGCGGTCGCCCAATCCTTGAATTCGTGCACCGCGTTGTGATGCAAATCATCCAGGAATCTCACGCCATAAAACGCCATCACGTACGGCTTCTGCACTACCGTCGCCGTGATCCACTTGCGCTCGATCCCCTCCAGCGTTTGCGGGTCCTTGTCGAACGCCACAATCTTGATCTTCTCGGTCATGTCCAGCCGGTGCAACGCGTCCGCTGCTCCGCCGCCACCCGTCGCTTCCAGCGCAATAATGCCTTCGAACTTTTCTTTCTTTTGTAGCAGCGAGGAAATTGCGTCAAATGTCACGCGCGGATCGCCCTTCCCGTCTATCGACTGAGCTATTTTAATCCCGGGATACTTCTTCAGCGCTTCCTCCACTCCTCGCGCGCGTTCTTCCGTGTTCAGCTGTCCGCCCAGTCCAATCACGATGATGCGCCCCTGGCCGCCCAACAAGTCCGCCATGCGCTTGCCGCTTTCCTGACCGGCACGAAAGTTATCCGTACCGATAAAGAGCACGCGTCGCGAATCCGGCGCATCGGCGTCCAAACAAATCACCGGAATTCCCGCCATCAGCGCCGAATCAATCGGCTCCTTGAACGCTTTCGGATCCGTCACCGAGACCAGGATCCCCGCTGGCTTCGAAGCCACCGCCTGCTTGAACGCCTCCAGTTCCTCCGCGGGCGAGAATGACGCCGGTCCCACCAGTTCCACCTTCACTCCAGCGGTCTTGCCAATATCATTCAGGCCGGCCTGCGCTTCCTGCCAATATGGCAATCCCACGTTCGCCGCCACCAAAATGTATTTCTCCTCCGGCTGATGGTACGGCTGTTGGCAACCCACTCCAACCATCGCCAGCATCGCCACGCCCAAACACGCCAAAGCTCGATTTTTTTTCATACGGTCTCCTTCAAGGTGTGCTCCCCGCTGAGGTACTGCCTGTGGGAAGAGACCAATCTGATATCCGCCAAACTCTAGCACAACCGGCCCCCCTTTGCGCTGTGACCGTCCACAGGAGCGAGCCTTTCTCGAGAGCAGTCCCACGTTCCGCTGTTTGTGAGTTGCTTTTCCGTTTCTTCCATTCTGGAGCCCCGTTATGGTTTCGCCGTCCCGGAACGGATTTGCTTCATCGATCTATCCTGCTGTAAACCCCATTCCTTCAGCGCCCCGCGAATTTCTCCGAATGGAAAAATTCCTGCAACTCATCACCTGCGGCTCGCAATCAGCCGCGCTGGTGATCCATGACTTTTCGCAGATTTCTTTCGCTCCCTCTGTTCTTCTTTTGCGCCTCGTTTGTCTCACCCTCTCAGGAATTACTCTCCGATCTTCTGCCCGCGGATGCCCCGCTGGCTCACGACTTCGACAACACTGTTCTCAAGATCACCGAGCTGAAATTCCAGGGCGCCGATTTCGAAGTTGAATCCGGCACGGGTTTCTGTCTCGACCCCAGGTGTCAGTGGGTGGCGACGAATTATCATGTCGCGAGGATGACAAAACCCCGCAAGATCGCCGGCGAAAAGATCGTCTGGCAGCGACTCGCCACCGGCCTCGACGACGAAGGTGCCGCACAGGTTCGTGTGGCTACAGCTTCCTTCATGCGTTTCGTTTATTCTCGCGATCTTGCTCTCTACAAGCTAGCCCACCCGCTTCCTCATCACCATGGCGCTGCCTACAGCCTCGAAGAACTCCAAGTCGGCCAGTCCGTGGATGTGTACACCTACCCGGTTGAAGGCCTTCTCGCTAAACGCACCCTGATCCGCTTCCTCGGGCGCTTCGCCGGTCGTACCACGTCGGACCTGCTCGCCTTCGATTACCAATTGTCCGATGGACACCGAATTCGTCCGGGCTCAAGTGGCGGCATCGTCGTTGATCACGAATCACAGAAGATCGTCGGTGTCCTCAGTGCCATCGCCGACAACCACGAGTTGACCGCCTTTGCTGTGCCCGTCCAGTCGCTCGTCGATTTCGTAACCGCCGTCCAGCCACTTCTTGCGAAGCAGGTCTTTCCCTCTCCCGAAGCCGGCATCTCGGCAACTTCCTCGGACCTCTATACCAAACTCGAGCCAGCCCGCTCGCCGACTCTTCGGCATCGTCCCGACGAATCTCCGGCCGTCAAGTTGCTCCGGCAAAAAGCTCAACTCCTCGCCGATGGTATGCGCAATTTCATTGCACTTCAGTCCGTCGAGTGGGGCTCCGGCAATCGCCCAGCCTCTGCGTCCGCGGTGTACGAAATTCGGATTCTCGATGGTGACGTAAAGTTCCGCGAGTATCCGGCTGGCAGGAAAGACTTGCAGAATCTTCCGTTCCCTCCGCTTAACACGGCCATTGTCGCTGGCGGTGAATGGGCTGAACTACCGCGGCTGGTCGCTTTAGAACCGCACTTGGAAATAGAGCAGATGCCCGATGGTTCCATCGACGGTCGGCCCATCAAGGTCTTCCGTTATCGAGGCGACGCCGAGGATAACGTCTGCCGCTGGCGCTCCAGCGTCGACCTAGGATTCTTCTCCCTGAACAAAGACGTCACCGTCAGTTGTTACGGCGAAGTCTGGACCGACGAAGATACCAACATCCGTCGCATGTCTGAACATTACGAGCTTCCGGGCAAGTGGAAAGACTATCAGGCCGTGATGACTTACGGCTGGCTCCGTCGGCCCGGCGAGATTCCCCGTCTGATTCCGGCGGCAATCGCTTCTCAAGCGGAATGGAATCGAAAGACCCACTGGTGCCGCAGCCAGTTCCTCCACTATCAGGTTTTCTCCAGTCAGGTCAGAATGACGATGAAGTAGGGTGAAATAGTTTGTGGACGCGAAAATCTGCCCCAATCAGTTTTTCGCGACCGGCAGGCCTTTCTCCAGTACCCTCTCTATCGCCTCGACCAATTCCTTCGCTGCAATCGGTTTCGACACGTACCCATCCATTCCTGCTGCCAGACAGCGCTCTTCGTCGCCTTTCATGGCGTGCGCGGTCATCGCGATGATCGGCAAGTGTCTTCCCGATCCACGTTCTCCGTTTCGTATCGCCGCAGTTGCTTCCAAGCCGTCCATTCCCGGCATTTGAAGGTCCATCAGCACCAGCTCAAACGAATCCTTTTTCAGCGCTTCCAATGCCTCGCGTCCATTTTCCGCGCGCGTCACGTGGTACCCGCGCTTCTCGAGCATCCGCACCGCCAGCATCTGATTGACGGCGTTGTCTTCCACTAGCAGAACCCGCGTTTGCACGCTCCTCACTTTCCGTTCTGCAACCGGTAAGGCGCTCCTTCCGGCCTCTCCTTGTGGATTCCTTCGCAGTGTCCTCGATACCGCCTGGCGGAATTCCCTTTCGCAGACCGGCTTCACCAGGCACACCGGAATGCCCAATTCCCGGCACATCACGGCATCACTCACTTGGTTCACGGAGTTCAACATCATGATCGTCGATTCCAGGATCGCCGGTTCGTTGCGAAACCGGCTCGCCACTGCTAACCCGCTCGTGCCGCCCATCTGCGCGTCCACCAGAATCACACCGGCGCTGCCGCCCATCTTCTTTGTACGCTCGATTTCTTCGATGCCTTCCCTGCTGTTCGCCGCCGTCAGTACCAACATGCCGCAATCCTTCGCCAGTTCGCTCAGCACGCGCCGGTTCAGCTCACTGTCGTCCACGATCAGGATCGGCACTCCCTGAAACTCCGGGTCCGTGGCACGATTCGGCTCGCCATTCGCGCCAAGCGTTCCTGTTCGAACCGTAAAATGAAACGTGCTCCCGGCCTCCGCGTCGCTTTCCACCCAGATAGTTCCGTCCATCAAATCCACGAGACGCTTGCTGATCGCCAGCCCCAGGCCCGTTCCGCCATACTTTCGGCCGATCGAGCCATCCGCCTGGGAAAATGCGTCGAAAATACGCTCCTGCTGCTCTTTCGCAATGCCCGTCCCGGTATCCTTCACGGTAAAGTGCAGGAACGCGTTTCTCCGTGGCCCGATTTCCTCCGCCACCGACACCAGGATTTCGCCGCGCGCCGTGAACTTGATCGCGTTACCCACCAAGTTGACCAGGATTTGCCGCACCCGTCCCGGATCTCCAACGGCTTTCTCCGGCACGTTCCGGTCGATCCTGCACGCCAACTCGAGCCCCTTTTCCTGTGCCCGGAAGCTCAACATCTTCAGCGTAGCGCTCACGCAGTCGCGCACATCGAATGCCACGCTTTGCAGATCCAGCTTCCCCGCCTCGATCTTCGAAAAATCCAGAATGTCGTTGATTACCGACAGCAGGCAATCCGCCGACGATTTCACGATGCCCAGATACTCTCTCTGCTCCTCGGTCAGTTGCGTTTCCAGCACCAACTCCGTCATGCCAAGCACGCCGTTCATCGGCGTCCGGATTTCGTGGCTCATATTCGCCAGAAACTCGCTCTTCGCCCGGTCCGCACTTTCCGCCGCTTCCTTGGCCCGCTGCAGCGCTTCTTCTGTACTCATCCGAAAAACAAATTGCGCGATGCTTTCCGCTGTGGTCTCCAATGCGCGCAGCGTATTTTTGCTGAAACGGCGCTCCGACCACGCCCCAATCGCCCCTACTTCTTTTCCTCCCACCTTCAACTTCTGGTAGGTGAAATTGCTGGACTCTCTAAATTGTTGGCGTTCCAATTGTCCCGCGCGCGCCTCCAGCTCCAGTTCCTTTGTGACCGCGTGCATCGACCAGGCCATCACCTCGCTGGCTTCCAGATCATTGCGGATCGTCTCCACACATCGTTGCAGCCCTTCCCGTAATCCTTTGCTGCGCGTCAACTCTGCTCCCACCTCCGCGGCAAAGGCGGCCAGCCGCGCTCGCTCTTCCAATTCCTCTTCTGCCCGTTTCCTTTCACTCACCAAAGCGCCAACGCATAATCCGGATAGCCCGAGCGTCAGCGCCATGAACTGTAAACGCGGTGCTCCCGCCAGACGGCTGTCCGCGATCTGCGTTTGCAGGATGATTCCCGCGGTCATCAGAAACGTCCCCAGCGCGGCCCCCTGGATCCCCCGTTTCAACGCAATCCAGATCACGGGTATGAAAAGCAGGTAGAGCAGCTGGAATTCCGCAGCCTGATGAAAATCGAATACCAGCCACAAGGTCAACGCGATCGCCAGGCACTGCCCCGCCATTTCGGCAATCTCGCCCCGCGATTCGCTTGTGCGCCTTGCTTTTCTCCGCGCTTCCTTTCTCTCCAGCATCCACGAATCGATTCGCGGGCAAATCCTTCCCAACAGCAGTGGCGCGAACGATACCAGCGCTATCGCGTCGCTCTCCCACCAGTTCACCACTGTCTTGGCCACCGTTACGTCTTTCAGCAGCCCGTCGCCCCATAACGTCAGAAACCCCGCAAACGCACAGGCAATTTCGGCCGTCAACATCACTGTCGCGAACAGCACAACGTCTCTCAGACTGGTGAACCGTACGTCCATCTTCCAGCGCTCTCGTAGCAGCTTCGCTCCCGCAACATACGGTGTGTACAGCGCCAGCACTCCCGGCACGCCGCACCAGGATAAAATTGGCCGGTGATAATTCACCCGCGCCGCCACCAGTGCCGCTGCAAACACTACCAGCGAGTATCGCGGCCCTCCCCACAACAGCAACGCCACGCTTAATCCCACGGGTAAGTACCACGTCGGCGCTCCATCCCACAGTTCCGCGGGTCCCGCGTACCCATCCACCAGCAGAAACAATCCCAGAAACACCAGCGCCACCACCGCTTGCTTCCACAGCGGCGCTACGCTCCAGTCAGGAGCGGCTCGCGAATTGGTCTCCGCCTGCCTCATGCTTACGCCCGTAACTCCGGGCTGGCACCGGTCCCGACCCAATCAGCCGAGATGGTCCCTATATCCCTGCTGTTTGCAAATTACCCTCCGCTATGGGTTGCGAGCCTCGCCTAACCCTCTAGACATCAGTGCCTTTGCGTCGGTCACTCGGGTAGCCCTTCAGCAGGACGACATGGACTGTTTCAACCAGGGACGCCGCCCCATTCTGGGTGAATTCCTCGCCCACTCGCCTCTTTTGCGGCATCCTCCCAAGTGACTCTCTTTCCACCATCTCGTCCCAAAACCGCGACACCTCTATCTCGCAATCGAACACCTTCCTTCCTCTCCCTCATTCACCTGCGGCTGTTTCCGCTGCCTTTTCCATCAGTTACGCCCGCACCGGGGCTGGTCTGTTAATTGCCTGATTTCAACGCGTTTCGCAGAACCATGTTTCTTCACTCCGTTTTGGAGGCGCTATGAAAAAGATCGACCGCGTTCGCGAGAAAATCACGATCCCTCCCACCGCCACCTATCTATCCAAAATGCACGATGCGGGTTGGAAACTGGTCGCTCTTGAATGGGAACGTGAAATTGAAGTCCCGGGTGAACCGCCGTCGGAACTGCCCGGCGAGCTCGACGCTCAGTCTTCCGAGGAGATTCCCTTCGGTTTGCGCATCGCCGGAGATTGTCGGCACCTGGAAGATGATCCGCTCGAAATGGAGACCTTGCGCTTCCTCACCGAAATGATCGTCCAGGACGTTTCCTTCCGAAGCATGGCCGACGCTCTCAACATCCGCGGGCATCGCACTCGTGACGGACGCCCATGGAACGCCGCTACGGTTTTCAAACTCACACCACGCCTGATTGAAATCGCACCGCGCATTCTTTCCGGAAACGAGTGGGAATCTCGCAAGAAGCAACTCGACCGCGTCACCTGGAACTCCTGACCTCCAGAAAACAAGGGTGGGTCTTCCTGGGTCTGCCTTCATAGCGCTGGCCTTTATGCCAGCCCTTTCTCGCCGCGTCGCCGCCCACCCGGGTCGGTCCGGGCGCCTTTTGCTTTCCCACTCAACGCCGTCGCGCTCGTCGCGTCAGTGCACGTAGTATCCGTTTTTCGCCAGCACCACGTAGTCGTGGCCTTTCTTTCCATACGATGCCGTCAGCCGTACATCCAGCTTGTGCGGCTTGCCCTCGGCGCCCGTGGCGTTCGTGTAATATCCCAGCGTGTAGCGCGTCTTGATCCGTTTGATCAATGCTGCAAACGCCTCATCCAGATGCGCCACATCCTGCACGTCGAAAATCTCGCCGCCCGTTTGCTCCGCCACTTTCCGGATGTTCACCAGCCCCGGCACCATACTGGCCGCGAAAAGCGTTCCCGGCGGATTGCATCCGGGAATCTTCAGGTTATAGACAGCCGCATCTGCCGCCAGTGTTTCCGTAAGGATGTCGTGTGTCCCTTGTCCCCCGGCATCCGTGCCCACGTCATCGCTGATCAGAATGATCACTCGCCGGCCCTTCGGCGGCGCATTCAGCAAATATTTGGCGGCGAGAAATATCCCATCATTAATATTGGTCGCACCGCCAGTTTTGAAACCGCTGATCTGTTCCGCAATCGCCGCCTTGTCTTTCGTGAACGGCACCCGCAACACCGCTTCCGTCGAGAACGTGAACAGCGCCACCTCGTCCTCCGGCTTCAGCGCCGCCAGCGCCGTGTTTGCCGCTTCTCGCAGCGGCCCCAGGAACGGCCCGATTGACTCGCTCAAATCCAACACCAGCGCCACATTCAGCGGCAGCTCATCCCGGCTGAAAATCTCGATCTTCTGCGGTACGCCGTCTTCCCGCAATTCAAACGCGTCTTGCTTCAGGTCCCCCATGATCTGACCGCCCTTGCTCTTTACCGTTGCGTCCACCAGCACCAGGTTTACATCCACCCGAATAACTGTGCCCGCCTTCTCCTGCGCGCAAACAGGCAGGCAAATTGCCAGCGCGCTCACCCCCGCCAACCGCAGCACGTTTCGCCACAATTTCCGCATCGCTCTACGATAGCAGGTCCGCCCGCCCCACATCGCCGGACCTGGCAAGTCTCCCCATTGCATCTCGTCGCGCTCCGGAGTATATAAATCCCCACCCTTCGCCGAGGCCTGCATGCCCCTCGAACGTCTCCTTGAAATCACAGTGGAATCCCTCGACACAGCTCTGGCTGCCGAACGTGGCGGCGCCGACCGCATCGAGCTTTGCTCCGAACTCACTCATGGCGGCGTCACTCCCCCAGTCGCTACTCTTCGCAAAGTCCACGAAGAACTCGAAATCCCGGTCTTCGCTATCATCCGCCCCCGCAAGGGCAACTTCGTCTACACCGACGCCGAATTTTCAGCCATGCTCCGCGCCGTCACCACTGCCCGAGATCTCTCTCTCGACGGCGTCGCGTTGGGTATTCTTCGCGTAGACAATTCCGTCGACATCGACCGCACCCGCGAGCTGGTCGACGCCGCCCGCCCACTCGACGTTACCTTCCACCGCGCCTTCGACCTCACCCCTGACCTGCTTCTCGCCCTCGACGACGTGATCCAGACCGGCGCGACACGCATCCTCACTTCCGGCGGAGCCAATGGCGCTCCGGAAGGCTCGGCCATCCTGCGCAAACTTGTGGCCAGCGCCGGCGATCGCATCACCGTCATGCCGGGTGCCGGATTGCACTCCGCCAATATCGCGCAAATTGCCGCCGAGACTCACGCCAGGGAATTCCACTCCGGACTTGGCACCGTTCTCCCCTACGGCAGCACCAATCTCGCCAAATTCGAATCCGAAATCCACGCCATGAAGCGTTTATTGCGCGCCGCGCCGCTCTGAATCGCTACCAACTCGTCACGCCCGCTTGGATATTCCTCTGTAGCCGCCTTGTGATTGGTACACTCTGACTAACAGCACGGTTCGCTCCTTAACACTCTCGAGGCGCCATGGAATTTTGGGTCCTCATTCTGACCTTGTGGGCGTTTACCCGCTGGCTGCAGACGCGTTCGTGGCGCCAGAAAGACGATGAGCGTTTCGGACGCGTCATTGATGCCCTGAACCGCGGCCAGGCGAAAATCGAGTCTCTCGAAAAGCGCGTTCGCGAACTGGAGCTCGCCCCTGTCGCGGCTG
>Ga0335077_10010260_pt1 | contig 11652 bp, 5 predicted proteins | sample Lox_Sample_31_FD_207151 | JGI IMG/M metagenome (GOLD analysis project Ga0335077, IMG submission 207151) | Soil microbial communities from Loxahatchee National Wildlife Refuge, Florida, United States - Lox_Sample_3.1 | ecosystem: Environmental > Terrestrial > Soil > Wetlands | place: USA: Florida...
GGTTTTGGGATACCACTTTTGAATTCCTACCATCGAGGGATACGAGGATCACCCTGGTTGCGAGAGATACTCAGCGGTGAGTCGGGTGCTGCTTTTGCCACTCGGCGTCCATCGCGCTCACGTCCTGCGCCACGGATGCAGGAAACAACGCCTTTACCCAGCGCGGATTGCGCCACTCGGGGGCGTCCTTGGTAACTGATTCGAAATCTTCCAGGGCATCAGCGTTCTGGTGCGCTCGCCAGTGTGCCAGGGCGCGGCCCATGATGGGCGAATTCCACGAGGTATCGGGGGCGCTGCCGTTGAAGTGCCGAAAGGCAATGTCGAACCTGCGTTGTTCCAATTCATTCCACGCCATCGCAATCTGTATCGTAGAATTTCCGGGACGAGCGGTGAGCGCCTGACGCAGCAAGCCACGCGACATCTCGTTATTGCCAATGCGGTAGTACCACCATCCGAGCCGTCCCAACGACTCAGGGGATATGCTGTCCTGGCCAGGTTCCCGTACTTCCGCGATAAGTGCCTTCGCCGGAGCATCGTTTCCCGTCATGGCCATCAGGCCGGCCGCTTCGACGCGCAGATCAATCGCCAGCGCCGGAGTCGGCGCCTGAACCCTGCTTGTCCAAGCCACAAAGTCCCGCGCGGTTTGCGCGCTGAGATCAGATGCCGAAAGCGAATCCGCGTACCGGCGGACCAGATCGGCGTTCGAGAGGTGCACCTCCAAGAGCTGCCGGTAGGCCGCGGCCGCGGCCGGGAACTTCGCGAGCGCAAACTGCGCCTTGGCCAGAGTCGCCAACGCCGCTGCCTGCCCGGGATTCAGATCGAGCGATATCGCCGCTAACTTCCCTGCCTCTTCATACTTGTGCTGTGCCCAAAACGAGGCGGCAAGGCCGTCGGCGTACACGCGCAGTTGGTCGGCGATCGATGGATACATGTTCTTAAGCGTGCGGCAGGTTTCGGCCGCCCCGGCGAAGTCTGGGGTCCAAAACTGCACCTTTGCCAGAAGCTCCAACGTCTCCGGCTGGTTGGGCTGGAGCTCCAACGACTGCTTCGCCAGCTTGGCGGCTTTGTCGTACTGCTGCGTTTCGAGGGCCTCTTCGACCAGCGCATCGGCGTAAAGCCGCACGCCATCGGCGAACGTTGGGTAGTCAGGCAGGAGCTTGTTATAAGTAGCGGCTGCCGCCGGATAATCGCCCAACGCGAACTGAGATATCGCGAGAATCTCCATAGCCCGGGGCTGATCCGTTTTCAGATCCAGCGACTGTAAGGCCAACTTGCGGGCCTCTTCATACTGCTTGACTCGCTCCGCCTCCCGCTTCTGTTTCTCTTTCCAGGAAGGAAATGGGTGAGGCCGAACGCGCGCCGCCTGAAGAGAACGCCACGCGCGTTCCGTGACGAATACGTATGCCAACGGGAGTGGTGTCGTCTTTGTCAGGCTCGGTAACTGGCCGCCCGCAATCATCTTTTGAATCTGATCGATGCGTTGTGCATTCAACGGGTGTGAGCGAAAATAGCCTTCCAGGGTTTCCAGCGCGACCTTGGAAAGCTCTTCCGGCGGCGTATCGCCGCGCACGTTCTTGGTCGGGTAAACACGCTCGAAGGCCTGAAACAGTTGGATGGCACCTTGCGGTGAGTACAGGGCAGCGGCCGCGAGCTTTGTGCCTTCGCGGTCCGCCTCCAGTTCCTGGGTCTTGCTATAGCCGGCCACAAAGACTTCTACCGGCAACCCGATCAGCCTGCCGAGCGGTACCCGGCGCAGCGCCGCCTCCACCTGAATGCGTTCCGCGCAGTGGTAATGGTCGATGTGCTCGATCTCGTGCCCGATCACCGCCGCCAGCTCGTCTTCCGTATCCATCAAGGCCATCAAGCCGCCGCCCAAGAACACAGGACCGCCTGGCAGAGCAAAGGCGTTAATGAAATCCATACTCGGCACGTAATGAAACCGGTAGGGAAGCTTGCGGTGCGCGTGCGCCGCCACCTTTGCCCCAACCTGCTGCAGATACTGCTCAACCACGCGGTTCTGTTCCTCCTCACCGTCCCGTCGCCACCAGCCGGCGTACGATTTCTCCAGTTCCTTGCCGATTTTGATTTCCTCGGCATCGGGCAACGGCGCGAACGCCACAGGCAGCCGGGTCAGTTCCCGCTCGCTATCGCCGATGAGACTGAGGATGGGTTCGGGCCCGACGCGCGCCCCGACTTTTCGCCTCTCGCTCCAGACGAGCGCGGCGGCAAGAGCTATGACGACGGTTGCGAGAGCGGCCCAGTGTTTCATAGGTATTGCCTCAGCACGTCACGGTATCGCGTGTAGAGATAAGACACCGCCAGCAACGCCGATCCCAGGACGATGAACGTCAGGTAGCGATCGCGCGGCGCCAAACCCCACACATCCCGAAAAACGATTTTGGCTACACACAGTAGAAGCAGCGCCAATCCCGACAGCCGGTAGCTTCGCTCTTTTACCCAGAGGGCCAAAGAGAAAACCGCGAGCGCCTCAACACCCCACGCAAGTGTCACGAGCCCGCTGCGCATCTCGACACCGAGCAGAGCCGTGAGCAACACGAAAGGCAAAAAGAAGAAGACCTGCTCCGGCCGGCGATCCATAAACGCCAGAAACCGCATCAACCAGTGACGAGGCGGATTGTCATCCTTGAGCCGTCTGAGCGAAAAGGCAAAGGGCAGCACCAGAAACAGGAGCGCCACGGTGGTGCCCATCGACGCCAACGGCCCGCGGCCGAAAGGCGCAGGAAAATAACTGCGCTCATAGAGGTTGTGGAGAAATCCGCGAAACAACACGCCCGCACCCAGCAGCAGGCCTTGGTGAAGGAAGATCCTTCGGCCGCTTTTCCAGGCGATCGTGACCAGCAGAAGAACCAGAGCCGCCCAAGCGACCACCACGAGATCGGCATCGAGATCGAATCGCAGGAGAGCGGCTAAAGTGATGGTGCCGAAGAAGGAGTGTACTTCCGCGATCTTGAATTTTCGTTCCAAGCCACCGCGATCAATCAGACGGCCATAAACGTAATAGAACGCCAGGGCGAGCGGAGCGGTTGTGTAAATGCGCGGGCTGATCTCACCGAGCGGTCCGACGGCGTTGAGATTGACAAAAAAGACGCGGACAAAGCTGGCCACGAGCGCGGCGTATGCCTGAAGACGCAGGTGCAGCGACTGCTGCTTCAGACCGGTTTCCAGCAGAACCAGCGCCCCGAGTGACCAGCAGAGAGCCACGCTTGCCGGGCGCAGCTCGTACCAGGCCAGCAATGCGCCTAAACCAGAAGCCACCCACGTGTAAGCGGGCGAGATTCGCTCGACCGCCAGAACTCCCGTCAGCCCGGCCCACCGGGAGCCGAGATACAGCAGAGCTACGACGATCGCGATGGTGAGCAGTCGCTCCGACATCCAGCCGGCGTGTGGATAGGTGCTCGTAGCCTCCATATTGACGAACAGCACGCGAAGGACTGCCGCGGCCATGCACGCCATACCGTCGACGGACAGTTCCTGCACACTCCAGCGCCTGCCGGCAAAGGTCAGCACCATTCCCAGGGCAACCCACGCAACCGCGGTCCAAGCATACGGCCAAGCGATCCATGCACCGGCAACCGCAAGAATCGTCGCCATGTGCGACAGCCGGCGGAAACACAGCCGCTCCAGATCGGTTTGAATCAAATCCGGCCAGCGCCGCGGAATCCAGTGCGAGTTCGCGTAGAACACCGCGGCTGTCACGCCGAATAGCAGCGCCAGTCCCGGCTGGCCCCCCTCACACACGTGGTACATGCGATCGCCGAGAACTGTTGCTCCATCGCCGGCGATCATCTGGATCCAGACGGCCAAAGCTGCGAGCATTCCCAGGCGACGGAACAGAATTTCGCGAAGAAACAAACCCGCGAGTAAAAGTGCTTCCGCCTCCGCCAGCCAGCTCGCGGATAGACTTGCCTCCGAGTATCGGTAAGGAAACGCCGCCGCCAGAAAACAGGACCCGAGCGTTGTGAGAACCACGAATGCCGTGCGGCGCCGGCGGGTGATGGGTAGCTGGCCGGCCAGGAATTCGAGTGCCCCCACTCCCAAGAAAAACTGAAACGCCAACTCGGGATGAACCGATTGGTAGCCCATCACGCTGATGAATAATGTCGTATTCAACACAGCGGCGATCGTCGAGACTTGCTCCTGGCGCCTGTCGTCGATGCGGCGGAAAACATACGAAGCCCGGAAAATGAACCAGTAGCCGTAGAGCAGCGCGGAGCTCGCGGTATAACCCGGGAAGGCGTGGATGTGTCCGTGCATCGACAGAATGATCGGCCGCAACCAGAGATAGTGATTGCAATACGCGGCAGCCATGCCGGCGATCTCCATCTCAAACCACCGCCGGCGCACCGCAACCGTTGCCAGGCCTGCGGCGAGTATGGCGCTGGCGACGAGGCTCGAGGCATCACCACGGCTGATATTCACCGTGGTGAATGCCAGCAGAAACGCCAACCCCGTCACGACTTGCGATTCGTAACGCAGGGTGTGCGTAATCATGCCCGCGGCCACAATCAGCAGCAGGGCCAGGTCCGCGCTTTCCGAAGAAAGAATATGCGCCGCCGGCACGTGGTACATGGCGTAGGTAGTGAAGTAGAGGAGCGACCACCCGCCGCCAATGCCGGCGCGCGCCAGGATTTGCCATTGCCGGCGCCGCTCGAAGAATACGCCCGCACCGAGCATCACCGCGCTGGCGGCGTAACCCACCGTGACCTTTCCCGGCGGCCCCAGTTCACGCATTTCATACGAAAGGAACAGCGCCACGCCAATCACCAGAATGACGATGCCGAGCTTGTTCAGCCAGTTCGTGCCAAGAGTTTCTTCGAGGTTGAGCAGCCGGCCGATGGAGAATCCGGGCTCCTGATCGTGTGTAAAGGCCGGCAGTGGAGGTGGTGCCGGTTGCGCCGGCTCGGCTGCTACCACGGGCGGCGCCACTTCTTCCTCCACCACGGGAAGAGGCGGAGGTTCGACCGGTATCGGCGTGAGGTGGGGCTCTACCGGCTCCGGCGCGGATGGCAGGGGCTGCGGCTCGGTGCGTTCCCGTTCCAGCAGCCTGCGGAGCTGCTTGGAGTCCTCTTCCAGCTGAAAGACTCGCGATGTAAGCCTGCTGATGAGCGATTCCAGCCTTCGCGTTCTCGATGAGCTGCGGGCGATCCAGATCGCCAGCAAAACCACCACGAGAAACAGGAACGCAGTCATAGGTAGCTCCGGCTACTTTTCCGCAACTTCCGCCAGACGCATGATGACACTTCTCGCCTGGCGCAGGTCGGTCTTGCCGCTCCCCAGTGTGGGGATGGCTTCAACAAAGTGCAGATCCTCGCTCTTGGGCACCCAAAGCTTAGGCAGATCCGTTTGGGAGAGTTGCCGCCAGATTTCCGTAGGCGTCAGATCCCGGCGTGTGTACAGGGCCGCCAGGCGTTCGCCTTTGTGATCGTCCGGAATGCCGCAGACTACGCAAGCGGAATCGCCAAGAATGGCTTGCATGGCTTCCTCGATTTTCAGATGAGGCACCATTTCGCCACCGATCTTGCTGAACCGCGCGAGCCGGTCCGTGATCCGAATGAACCCATCGTCGTCAATGCATCCGATATCGCCCGTCACGTACCAGCCGTCGCGGATCACTTCGGAAGTCTTCCCGGGCTGTCCTAGATATCCGAGCATCCGGTTCGCGCCTTTCACCAGGAGCAGTCCCGCTTTCCCAGCCGGCAGCCGCTCGCCAGTGTCCGGATCCACAACTCTCACGGCCACACCCGGGACCGGATGTCCAACCGTGCCCGCCTTCACGCCGGTTTGCGGATTCACGGGATCTTCGTAGTCCGGCACATTCACCGCAATGACGGGCGACATTTCCGTTGCGCCGTAGCCTTCAAGGGGGCTCAAACCGAATTTCTCGTGGAAGGCTTGCGCAATATTCTCGCGCAGCTTCTCCGCGCCCACCAGCACGAAACGCAGCGAGGCAAACTCCTCTGCGGAACACTTGCGCGTGTAACCGGCGCAGAAGGTCGGGGTGGTCAACAGAAAGGTGCCCCTGTACTTGCGGACCAGCTCGCCGATCGATTTCGCATCCATGGGATTGGGATGATAAATGGCCGCGGCGCCGGTAACGAGCGGAAACCACAGCGTGTGCGCAGAGCCGAAGGAATGGAAGAACGGCAGAACGCCCACAATACGATCGGTTTTGCCCATCCAGAACACTTGGCCCACTGCCTCGATATTGGAAAGCAGGTTGTAGTGCGAGAGCATCACGCCCTTCGGAGTGCCGGTGCTCCCGCTGGAGAAGATGATCGTAGCCAGGCTATCGGGCGTTCGCTTTTCGTGATTCACGAAACGTGTCAATAGGCGTGTGGGAAGCAGAAAGGCTGCGGCGGCCGTGACGGCTTTCTGCCATCGGCCGAACGAGGGCAAAACATCCTCCAGAAACACCGTGCCATTGAGCGGTTCCAGCTTGGCCTTGGCCAGAAATAGTCGCGAAGTCAAAATGGTGCGGATGTCGCACTGCTCGATCGCCGATGCCATCGATTCTTTACCAGCGGTGTAGTTCAGATTCACGGGAACCTTGCCGGCCATTAGCGCCGCGATGTTGGCCAGCGCACCGCCAACGGAATTTGGAAGCAGAAGACCGATCTTGTGCGTTGGAGCGGCGTGCCCGCGGATCCACCGGGCGAGCAGCATACTGGCCACCAGCGTCTGACCGTAGGTGAGTTCCCTTCCACTCGAATCAGCCATAGCCAATGAGAACCAGTGACGTTTCACCGAGCGGATGAAGCGCACATCCAAGAGGTCTCGGCGAGTGCGGCGCTTATCGACCGCGTCACTGCCGAGCTCCATGATGGCCAGCCGTACATCTTGCGCCGAGGCGTGCGAACTGAGCGCGGTGCCAAACGACACGGTCACCGGGTACGGCACGTGCTTCGGCCATTTCCAGAAGAAGCGGCCGCGCTCGAAGCTGAAAATGCTTCCCCACAGACGATCGAGATGGACCGGAATCACCGGGACGTCCAGACCTTCCGCGATCTTCTCGAGGCCGCGCTTGAACGGAAGCAGGTTGCCCGTGCGGCTGATCGAGCCTTCCGCGAAGATGCACACCACGTGGCCGGCTTCGAGTTCCCGGCGCGCGCTCCTGATCGACTCCACTACGTCCCGGCGCGATCCGGCGCCAACCGGAATCGAATTCGTGAGACGGAAAAACCAGTGAAGGGCGGGGATCTCGTAATAAGGACGGTACACCATGAACCGGATAAAGCGCTGCACGCATGCGCCGATCAGGAAGCCATCCATATGCGAGACGTGGTTCGCTACCAGCAGCGCCGGGCCACGGAACGGCACATTGCCTGCGCCCACGATGCGAATGCGGAATATCGTGTGCGTGAGCAGCCAGAGCACAAAGCGCACCAGGAAATCGGGCACCACGCTCACCGAATAAACGGTCGCAACCAGCGTGAACATTCCCGCGTAGAGGACGATTCTGTCCGGTGCGACCCCCAGTTTGTCGTGCAATCCCCACAGCGCGGCCGACGCCAGCAGGATGCCCACCATGTTCAGGAAGTTGTTGGTTGCGATCAGCCGGCCCTTCTCATCGTCTCCGCTGCGCTGCTGCAAGAAAGCGTTCAGCGGCACGATAAACAAGCCGCTCGCAAACCCTAGTAGCGCAAGCGCAACCATGGCACCCGGCCACGACGGCGTAACCCAGCACAACAGCATCGACGAGAGTCCCATGCCAAGCGAGCCCAGCGGGACCAGACCCAGCTCGACCTTGTCACCCGAGAGGCGGCCGGCAGCTAAACTGCCGGCGCCAATTCCAATCGCTAGCGCCGTCACCATCAAGCCGATGTGGACTTCGTCGACCTTGATCACCTCGCGCCCCAGAACGATCAGATCCATTTGGAACAGGGCGCCGAGGAACCAGAAATAGGACATGCCGATCACCGTCAGCCACAGCGGGCGGTCGCCGTACAGCCGCTTCATGCCGCTGACCACCTCGGCAAACGGATTCAGCGCGAATGGCGTCCGGACTTTCGGAGATGCGACCTTCCCGATCTTGAAACTGACGAGCGTTCCTACGATGGCGATCACGAGCATGACCGTCCCCATCTTCCACGGCGCGTGCTTCCATGCCGAGAATAGAAACGTTCCGGAAGACGTCCCCACCACGATCGCGACGAACGTGCTCATTTCAAGCAGGCCGTTGGCACGGGAAAGGTCGCGATCCGGCAGCATCTCCGGGAGGATTCCGTACTTGGCGGGGCTGAACAGCGTGGCCTGCAGCGCAAGCAGGAACAGGACCGCCATCATCAGATCGATGCGCTCGGAAACCAGCGCGGGAATCGCCAGGGCCATCGAAACGACCTCGAGCGATTTCGTGGCGATCAAAACGCGGCGTTTGTTAAAGACGTCGGCAAGATGGCCGGAATACCCGGAAAACAAAAGAAATGGAACGATGAATACGGCGCCTCCGAGCGAAAGGTACTCGCTGCCCTTCCCGTTCCTGGCGCCGATTTCCACCGCAAGAAGCGAAACCAGAATTTTGTAGACGTTGTCGTTGTACGCGCCGAGGAACTGCGTCCAGAGAAATGACTGGAACCTGACCGACTTCAGAAGCTCTTTGTAGCTGCTTGCGGCCATTTCGATTTGTTCTCCTGCCCTTATCGGAGCAAAGGGAGGCCCAGCCAGGATTAGTTGATTTAAAACAACTTACTTACGGGATTTGTTTGGTTTTTCGAGGACTCCATACAATCGATGCTCATGTTATGTACATTTCTTGTATACTCACCTCGTGGCCTTTGTCAATGCCCAAGAGAGATCCTTACTGCGCATCACGTCTGACCTCGCCTATTCCAACCCGTTCATCCCCGAGCGCGTGGAGCTGGAACGCGCGGCGTTGGGCAGCGAGTTCGTCGAAAGCGAACCGGTGTGGAGCGTACAGGTGGAAGATCCGGACCGCCCGCGCACGAATGTCTGGAAGATCATCGCACTTCTCGAACCCTTAGTCGAGCGTTTGCGCCAGCATCTGCAAGGCGTTCGCGACGTGCCGCCCAGCGACCTGGCCCTCTATCAGGACGCGGTATTGCATGTGATCTATCATCACGCGTTCCCCCATTTCGTGGAAACGATTTTCAGCTCAGGCAAACAGAAGCGAATGAGCTTTTATTCCCAGTTCCAAGCCGAGTGGGAGCGCTATTTCCAGATTCCGGGCGTTTCGCTGCCCACTAATCACGACCCCCGGCATATCTTCGCCTGCTTCTACCAGCTCGTTCGGGCCTTCCATAACATTTTCCTGTGCATCATTGGCGGCTCTCTTTCGGCCGCACGGCTACGGGCATCGGTGTGGAACTCGATTTTCACGCATGACCTCCGCCGTTACTGGCGCGGCATTTACGCCCACATGGCCGATTTTCCGACGCTCATTATGGGGCCGTCGGGCACTGGAAAAGAACTGGTGGCGCGCGCCATCGCACTTTCCCGCTATGTGCCCTTCGACGCCGAGAAGCTCGTATTTGAGCATGACCCCGAGCAGGACTTTCTTCCCATCAACGTCGCCGCACTGCCCGCCACGTTGATCGAATCCGAACTGTTCGGGCATCGGCGCGGCGCCTTCACCGGCGCTCTTGAGGACCGCAAGGGATGGCTCGAAATCTGCGCGCCGTCCGGCTCCGTATTCCTGGACGAGCTGGGCGACCTGGAATTTGCGCTTCAGGTGAAGCTGCTTCGTGTGATTGAAACCCGGACATTCCATCCCCTCGGCAGTACCGCCCCCCGTCAGTTTCGTGGCAAGCTGATCGCGGCCACCAACCGGGATTTGGCCGCGGACATGCAAAACGGGCGGTTTCGCGAAGATCTGTATTATCGGCTCTGCGCGGACGTGATCCTGACGCCACCGCTCCGCGAACAGGTGCGCGAATCGCCTGAAGTGATGCGGAACCTGATTCATTACATGGCGCGCCGCGTGGCCGGTTCCGAGGCGGAGCCGTTAGCACAGGAAGCTGAGGACTGGATCCGCCACCATTTGCCTCCGGATTACGCCTGGCCCGGAAATTACCGCGAGCTGGAACAGTGCGTGCGCAACGTCCTGATCCGAAAACAGTATCAGCCGCCTGAAAGGCGGGTGCCGTCTGACGCCGAGAACTTGTCGGAAGACCTGTCCAAGGGGCGCTTAACCGCGGATGAATTGCTGCGGCGCTATTGCACGCTGGTTTACGCCGAAACCGGCAGCTACGAGGAAACCGCCAGACGACTGAAGCTCGACCGCCGGACCGTCAAAAGCAAGATCGACGCACGCGCCTGAGTTGCGACTTTATAATGGTTCTTTACCCAACAAGAGAGGAGTTTGGATGTCCGTTAAACGTGTGGGGATCCTCACCGGCGGTGGTGATGTCCCGGGTTTGAATTCCGTGATCAAGAGTGTGGTTTATCGAGGCGGTGAGATCGGCTGTGAAGTCACCGGCATCCGACGTGGCTGGGAGGGTTTAACCAACGTCAACCTCGACGACGAACAAAGCCGCGCGCGGTACATTTTGCCGCTGAATCGCGCCAACACCCGTACCATCGATCGCACCGGCGGTACCTTTTTGCATACGACGCGCACCAATCCCGCCAAGATGAAAAAGACTCCCGACTTCTTGGATGCCTCCAATTTCAAGACTTCGCAGGTCACCAAAGATGGAAAGACAAGCACCGTGTTCGACATGACGCCGCAGGTCCTCAAGAATCTGGAAAGGCTCGGGTTTGAGTACCTGGTGGCCATCGGAGGCGACGACACGCTGAGCTACGCGGCGAAACTCGATCAGGCCGGCTTCAAAGTCATCGCAATTCCGAAGACGATGGACAACGACGTGCAAAATACCGAGTACTGCATCGGTTTTTCGACGGCGATCACGCGCGCCACTGAAGCCATCGGGCGGCAGCGGACCACGGTGGGGTCGCACGAGCGCATCGGCATATTCCGCATTTTCGGCCGGGACGCCGGCTACACGGCGCTGTACACAGCCTATGTGACCTCGATGCGCTGCTGTATCCCGGAATATAAGTTCAATCTGGAAAAGTTGATCGAGGTGCTGCTGAAAGATAAGCGCACGACACCCAGCAACTACTCTCTGGTGGTTCTTTCCGAGGGCGCGGAATGGGAGGGTTACCAGTTGCGGGAAACCGGCGAGGCGGACGCTTATGGCCACAAGAAGAAAGCCAACGTGGGAGAGGATTTGAGCGACGAGATCAAGAAGCGAACCGGCGAGGAGACCATTGTCAGCGACCTGACGTACGATTTGCGCAGCGGCAGTCCGGACTTTCTCGACAAGATGGTGGCGTCCACGTTCGCGGGTATGGCCATGGGATGTATTGAGCGCGGGCAGCATGGACTGATGATGGCAATCAGCGGAGGCTGCTACGCGGCGGTGCCGATTCCCGATCCCAAGCTCGGTCCGCGCCGTGTGGATGTGAAGACCATGTACAACACCGAGCGCTACCGGCCAAGTTACGAGAACAAGATCGGGCTGCCGATTTTCCTCACGCGGGCATAGGAGCAAACGCCTCACCGCAGAGGCGCGGAGGCACAGAGAGAAAGGCGAAGTTAGATTTCATGGCATTCCAGGAAGTTGTCGAAGCTCAGGGCCACCTGATCGATTCCCATATCATGGAGCAGATTTT
>Ga0335077_10010262_pt1 | contig 11650 bp, 9 predicted proteins | sample Lox_Sample_31_FD_207151 | JGI IMG/M metagenome (GOLD analysis project Ga0335077, IMG submission 207151) | Soil microbial communities from Loxahatchee National Wildlife Refuge, Florida, United States - Lox_Sample_3.1 | ecosystem: Environmental > Terrestrial > Soil > Wetlands | place: USA: Florida...
GCGCGCCGAGCCCTACTCGATGGCCATCCAGTCCGCCGGCTACCTGAGGATGCTGGGCGCGGCCGCGGAGCACGCCCCCCCCATCGAGGCGGGCTTCCTGGCGGTGGCGACGTTCCTCGCGTCGTCAGCCGACGACGTCGCGGTGGCTCGTGCGGTGGAAGCGAGCGGGGCGCGGCTGCTTCCGGCCGAGGTCGCGGAGGCGGAGTGGGACGAGCGTTTCTACCCCATGCGCGTGAAGAAGCTCGGCCCGGCCCTCCTCGCGAGCGAGTTCATGCTGCCGTTGTCGAGCTTCGCGACGGCCTTGGAGCGCATCGAGGCGAGGCTGGCGCGCGACCTCATCGGGGTGGAGGCCTTCGCGGTGCGGGGGGGCCGGCTGGCGGTGCTCGTCTACCTCCTCGAGGATTCCCGCGACCGCCTGTTCCCGGTCCGCATGGCGAAAGCCATGGTTCCGCTGCGCATCGCCCTCCGCCACGGCGGCAGCATCTACTCTCCCGCCCTCTGGCTGGCGTTCGGCACGCGCAGGCTCTTCGGGGAGGAGAAGTACCGGGCGGTGAGGGCGAAGAAGCGGCTCGTCGACCCGCAGAATCTCCTGAACCCCGGCAAGCTCCGCGCCCCGCGGCCGCGCTTCTTGCCGCTCGCCGACCTCTCGACGCTCATCGCCCTGGGCTCGACCGCCATCGCGCCGCTCGCGCGCCGGCTGGCCTCGAGGCGCTCCCTTACGCCCTAGAGGTCACCCATGCCCCGGACCCCCCTCTCCTTACTCGGCGCGCAGGGCGAGGCGCACCTCTCCTACGCGCTCGACACCTGCGCCCGCTGCGGGTTCTGCAAGACAGTCTGCCCGACCTATCCTTTCGGCGGCGGCTACGAGGCCTTCTCCCCGCGGGCCAAGGTGCACCACCTGAAGCTTCTGCGCGACGGGGAGGCCGATCCCACGCCCGAGTGGGTGGACCGGCTCTTCCAGTGCACGAGCTGCGAGCGCTGCGCGGAGGTCTGCCAGACCGACATCCCGCTCGTACACGTGTGGGAGGCCGCCCGCCGGGCGATGGTAGAGCTCGAGCTCGGGCCCATGCCGCCTCACAAGAAACTGCGGGTGCTGGCGGAGGAGTTCAAGAATCCCTACGGCGAGCCCATCGCCGAGCGCACGCGCTGGATGCAGGCGCACCACCGGCCGGCCGAGCGCGCGGACCTCCTCGTCTTCGGGGGATGCACCGCCTCCTACCGCATGCCGCCCATGCTCCAGACCGGCGTCACCATCCTGCAGCGGGAAGGCGTGCCCTACGCCTACGCCGGCGGGGAGGAGGCTTGCTGCGGGAGCCCCTTCCTCCGCACCGGGCAGAGGGAGTTCGCCGGCCGCCTCATCGAGGAAAACCTCGACCTCCTCGAGAGGCTGGGCGTGCGGGAGGTGGTGACCCCTTGCGGAGGCTGCTCGAAGACGCTCAAGAAGGACTACCCGGCCTTTGCGCAGGCCCACGGCCGCCCCTTCGACGTGAAGGTGGTGCACTTCGCCGAGGTCTACGCCCGGCTCATCGCCGAAGGGCGCATCCGGCCCACCCGGCCCATCGAGAAGAAGGTCACCTATCACGATCCGTGCCACGTCGGCCGCTCGCAGGGCCTCTACCAGGAGCCGCGGGCCATCCTGCGCGCCATCCCCGGCCTCGAGCTCGTCGAGATGGAGCACCACCGGGAGAGCTCGCGCTGCTGCGGTGCCGGGGGCGGCGTCAAATCCGGCTACCCGGTCATGGCCGCGGCCATCGCGCGCGACCGGGTCCTCGAGGCGATCGACACCGGGGCCGAGGTGCTCGTCACCATGTGCCCTTTCTGCCAGGCGAGCTTCGCCCAGGCGCTCCGCGAGCTCGGCAGCTCCATGGCCCTGAGGGGCGTCGAGGAGCTCCTCCTCGAGTCGCTGGCCTAGAAGCCGCGGACCATGAACTCTCAAGCTTGGGCGAGCGGGGTAGGGTGGGCGGGTGGACGGGTCTCGCCGACCCCGCCTCGGGAGGGCGGGGGCGACGGGCCCGGGCACGCGAGCGGCGAGGGTGGGCTCGCCGGCCGGCTCCGCGCGCCGGCGCCGGCCCCGGAGGCAAGGCCATGGGGGAACTGAGCCTGAGCGAGCTCGTGAGCGCCCTGCGCTCCTCGAGCGTCTTCAGGGGGAAGAGCCCGATCCGAGCGGTGGCCGAGGTGCTCGGGGACCGCGCCGGAGCGATCCGGAACGGCGACGATGCCGCCGCCCTCCCCGACGGCGAGGGGTTCTTGCTCCTCGCCGCCGAGGGGATCATTCCGGCGCTCGTCCGCGGGGACCCCTATCTGGCCGGGCGCTGCGCGGTCCTCGCCAACGTGAACGACATCTACGCCATGGGGGGACGGCCGCTCGGGATGGTCGACGTGGTCGGCACCGGCGACGAGGCCTCGCTGCGCGAACTGTGCCGGGGGATGAGGGACGGGGCGGCCCGCTACCAGGTGCCCATCGTGGGGGGGCACGTCCTGAGGACCAGTTCCGACGTCTCGCTCTCGCTCGCCATCCTGGGCCGCGCGCGGAGCCTCATCACCAGCTTCGACGCCAAGCCGGGCGAGCGGATCGTGCTCGTCACCAACCTGGACGGCCGCTGGCTCGCCGAGCACGGTTACTGGAACGCCACGCTCGCCAAGAACGACGCGCTCCTCGTCCCCGCGCTCGAGCTCCTCCCGGCCGCCGCGGAAAAGGGGCTCCTCCGCGCCGGCAAGGACGTGAGCATGGGCGGGATCTCCGGCACCGTCCTCATGCTGGCGGAGTGTTCCCGGGTGGGGGCGCGCCTCGAACTCGACCGGATCACCCCGCCCGACGGCGTCCCGCTCGCGCCGTGGCTCCTCGCCTTCATGTCCTACGGCTTCGTCCTCGCGGTGGACCCGAGGCAGATCGAGGCGCTCGCGGCTCCCTTCCGGGCGCTCGGCCTCCTCGCGGCCGACATCGGCGAGTTCACGGCCGGCTCGAAGGTGGTCCTCCGACGCGGCGGCGAGGAGGAGGTCCTGTGGGACCACGCCCGCGAGCCCTTCACCGGGATGGGCCGGCCATGACGGTGGCCGCCTCGGAGTGGGGCCTGAGCCGGCGCTTCTACCTCCCGAACGAGGATGCGGCGGTCGTGCGCGGCGCCCTCGGGCTCTGCCCGCGTGCGCCCGAGCGGCCCCTCTTCGTGGGAGGGTCGGGCCTGCTGCTCCTCGACGCGTCGTCCGAGCTAGAGGGCGCCCGACCCACCTACGTCGACATCGCGCCGTTCCAGGTCGCCTACTTCCGGCAGGTGCTGGCGGCGCTCGAGGAGGCCGCCGAGCCGGCCGACCTGCGCCGGTGGTACGTCGACCGCGTCCACCCCGAGCTCGCGGCGCACTACGCCCGGCGCGGCCAGACCTACCGCCCCGAGCAAGCGCTCGCGGCCCTCCACGACCTCTTCCACATCCGCTTGTTCTTCGAGGCCGAGGCGCTCGCGCGCGCGCGGGTGGTGGGCCGGGCGACCGCGATTCGCGAGTCGGAGGTGGCCGGCTACCTGCGGGCGCCGGGCGAACCGCACGACTTCATCTACCTCGGCAACGCGCCCGACTACCTCGGCGCCCCAGACCTCGACGGGCTCTTCGCCGCCTGCCGGCGGCACGGCGCTCCCGTCTACCTCCTCGAGACGAGCGCCTGCCTCGACCCGGGCGCCCTGCGGGCGGCCTGGGCGAGGGCGGGCTACCACCTGCACCCGGGGAGCGCCGAGCTCGACCTGCGCAACCGTGGCCTCGGATCGCGGACGCTCGAGCGGAGCTGGAACCGGCCCGGCCAGGTCGAATTTCTGGTGATGGGGGACGGCCCCGCGGCGCGGGCGCCCGGGGGAGATCCTCGATGAACCATCGACTCTGCCGCTCGCTCGCCCTCGCCCTGGTCCTGGCTCCGGTGGCGTGGTCCTCGGGGAAGGCGCGGGCCGCCGAGGGGCGCGTGCGCCTCGCCTACCTGCAGAACGACCTGCACCACCTCGCGCTGTGGGTCGCCCTCGAGAAGGGGTTCTTCCGGGAGGAGGGGGTGTCGGTCGACATCGCCGGCGTCTTCCACACCGGAGCCGAGATGATGTCGGCCTTCGAGGGCGGGGACCTCGACATGGCCTACGTGGGCCAGGCGCCGGCGACCATCGCCGAGGCCCGCGGAAGGGTGCGCCTCAGGGTGGTGGCGCTCGTGAATGCCGAGGGGTCGGCGGTGGTGGTCGGCGCCGGCGCTCCCTACCGCCGGCTGGGGGACCTGCGCGGGGCAACGGTGGCCATGCCCGGCTACGGCTCGGTCCAGGACGTCCTGCTCCGCAAGGCCATGGCCGAGGAGGGCCTCGGCCCCCATGACCTCAAGGTGATCGTGCTGAAACCGCCGGAGATGATCTCGGCGCTCGGGTCCGGCGACATTCGCGGCTTCATCGCCTGGGAGCCCTATCCGACGCGGGCCCGCGCCCAGGGCGTCGGCCGCATCCTCGTCGCCTCGCATGCCATCTGGGCGGGGCACCCCTGCTGCATCCTCGTCGCCGCGCAGGCCTTCGCCGAGGCGCACCGCGCTCTCGTGGAGGCGGTGAGGCGCGTGCACGTGAGGGCCACCGGGTACCTGCGGGCGCACCCCGAGGAGGCGGCGGCCGTGGCGGTGCGTTACACGGGCATGGACGAGGCCACCGTCCGCGACGCCATGAAGGACGTCATCTACGCGGACGAGCTCTCCGTAGAGGCCGAGCGGGAGATGGTCCGCTCGCTCGTCGAGCAGCAGTACATCCCCCCCGTCGACCCGGCCGATTTCCTGCGTCGGTTCCTCCTCGATACCGAGAGCCTGGCACCATGAGGAGACAGGGCCTCGTCCTGCCGGTTCTGCTCGTCGCCGCCTGGCAATTCGGGGCGCTGCTGGCGGGGGCGAAAGGCCTCGAGGTCACCTCGCCCCTCGACGTCCTCCGAGGCCTCGCGGACCTCGTGAAGGGCGGCATGCCGCCCGGCCACCGGCTCCCGAAGCACGTGCTCTACAGCCTCGTCCGCGTGTTCCTCGGCTACTCGGCGGCCATCGCGAGCGGCGTGCCGCTCGGCCTCGCGCTCGGCGCGAGCGCGCGCGTGCGCGCCTTCATCCGGCCGCTCGTCGACTTCTTCCGCCCCATCCCGCCCCTCGCCTGGGTTCCGCTCGCCATCCCCTGGTTCGGCATCGGCGTGACGGCGGCCGCCTTCATCATCTTCCTCGGGGCGTTCTTCCCGCTCGTCTTGAACTCGGCGGCAGGGGTCAACACGCTCGACCCGGTCTACGTCGACGCCGCGCGGACGCTCGACGCGAGCCGGCTGCAGATCTGGACCAAGGTGCTCGTGCCCGGCGCCATGCCCTGCATCCTGACCGGGCTCAGGGTGGCGCTGGGGATCGCCTGGATGACCCTCGTCGCGGCGGAGTTCACCGACGTCCGCGAGGGGTACGGCCTCGGCTACATGGTGATGGCGGCGCGCGACCTGCAACGCACCGACGTCGTCTTGGCCGGCATGCTGGTCATCGGGGTCACGGGGCTCGCGCTCGAGGTGGGGTTGCGAGCGGCGGCCCGGCGCATTCTCAGGTGGAAGTAACCTCGGGCGGTGCGATGGGCGCACACTTGGAAGTCTGCGGGCTCACCAAGCACTTCGGCGCCAACGCGGTGCTGGAGGAAGTGAGCCTGGCCTTCGAGCGGGGGGCCTTCGTCTCGGTGGTGGGCGTGAGCGGGTGCGGCAAGACGACGCTGCTCCGGATCATCGCGGGCCTCGAGCCGGCCACCCGCGGGGTGGTGAAGCTCGATTCGACGGTCGTCACCCGCAACACGCCCCGCATCGGCTTCGTGTTCCAGGAGCATGCGCTCTTCCCGTGGCGCACCACCCTCCAGAACGTGGAGATAGGCCTCGAGATCGCGCACGTGCCTCGCCGGAGGCGGCGGCGGGCGGCCGAGGAGCTCATCCGCACCTTCGGCCTCGAGGGATGCGAGGGGAAGTACCCGAAGGAGCTATCGGGCGGGATGAGGCAGCGGGTTGCCATCGCCCGCACCGTCATCACCGAGCCCGAGCTCGTGCTCCTCGACGAGCCCTTCAACGCCCTCGACGGCCGCCTGCGCAAGAACCTGCAGTGCTTCCTGCTCGATGTCTGGGCAAGCCGGCGCGAAACCGTGCTCTTCGTCACCCATAGTGTGGACGAGGCGCTCTTCATGAGCGACCACGTGGTAGTCCTTTCGTCGGGCCCCGCTCGGGTGATCGACGTCGTCCAGGTGGACCTCCCGAGGCCCCGTATCCCCTGGAGCCCCGAGATCGGCAGACTTCGTGAGAGAATCCTCACGCAGCTCGAGGCGGTGAGCCTCGCGACGAGCCCGGCGCAGCGAACGAGCCGCTAGGGGGTGCGGTACCCGGCTTCGCGCGGGCTCCGGCCACCGGTTCGAGCGCGGAAGTTGCATCTCGAGGCGTCCGGACAGGGTCGGACGCCCTCCACATCCCGCGGGGACGAGCGGTGGCGGCCGACCATGATCGTCGAAGAGATGCAGCTCGAGACGTTCAAGTATCTCCTCCTGGAGATGCCCCAACAGCGGTCCGTGGCGGGGCTCATGGATCTCGTCACCCGGCGGGTCGGCTCCATGCCGGACGTGGCGCTCGTCCGGATCTGGCTCATGCAGCCGGGCGACATCTGCTCGACCTGCGGGGAGGTCGCGGTCTGCCTCGAGCGCAAGCGCTGCCTCCACCTCGTCTCGAGCTACGGCCAGTCGCTCGTCGACGGACGCATGTGGACCCGGGTGGACGGCGCCTTCAAGCGCTTCCCGCTCGGGATCCGTAAGGTGGGCCGCATCGCCACGAACGGCGGTCCGCTCGACATCGAGCAGGTCGACCCGAACGCCGACTGGGTGGCCGACCCGCCGTGGATCCGCAGCGAGCACATCGTGAGCTTCGGGGGCCAGCCGCTCGTCTTCCGGGGGGAAGTCCTGGGCGTCCTCGCGCTCTTCGCCCGTCGAGCGCTCGAGGCGAGCACCATCAGCTGGTTGAGGATGATCGCGGACCACCTGGCCTCGGCGCTCGTGAACGCCCGATCGTTCGAGGAGATCGAGCTCCTGAAACGCCAGGTCGAGCTCGAGAACGTCTATCTCCGGCGCGAGGTGGGCGACGCCTTCGGCCGGATCATCGCCCAGTCGCCGGCCATGCAGTCGATCCTCACCAAGGTGTCGCAGGTGGCCGCCACCGACGCCAACATCCTCATCATGGGCGAGTCGGGTACCGGCAAGGAGCTCGTGGCGCGGGAGATCCACGCGCGCAGCCGCCGGCACACCCATCCCATGATCAAGATCAACTGCGCCGCCATCCCGCGCGACCTGTTCGAGAGCGAGTTCTTCGGCCACGCCAAGGGCTCCTTCACCGGCGCGGCCCGCGAGCGCTACGGGCTGTTCCAGGCGGCTGACCAGGGGACGCTCTTCCTCGACGAGGTGAGCGAGATCCCCCTCGAGCTGCAGGGGAAGCTGCTCCGGGTGCTGCAGGAGCGCGAGTACCGGCGGGTGGGCGAGGAGCAGGAGCGCCGGGTGGACGTGCGCATCATCGCGGCCGCCAACCGGGACCTCCGGCGCGAGACCCAGGCCGGGCGCTTCCGCGAGGACCTCTACTACCGGCTGCAGGTCTTTCCCTTCGAAATCCCGCCCCTGCGCGAGCGCAAGGAGGAGATCCCGCTCCTCGCGAGCTACTTCCTCGAGTCGATTGCTCGCCGCCTCAACCGGCGCGACCTCGAGCTGCTCCCCGAGGACCTCGAGATGCTCTGCAGCTACGACTGGCCGGGCAACTGCCGCGAGCTGCAGAACGTCATCGAGCGCGCCGTCATCACCGCCCAGGGCAGCCGGCTCAGCATCGACATCTCCGCCGAGCTCCGTTCGCTGCCCGCCCCCTCCGGCGCGAAGAACGGTGACCATCCCATCGCCGCGCAGCCTCTCGCCGTCGAGGGCGGACGCCCGGTCCTCTCCGACGAGGAGATGAGGCGGTTCGAGCGCGACAACACCCTCGCCGCCCTGCGGCAGTGCAGCTGGAAGATCTACGGGCCGGGCGGGGCGAGCGAGCTGCTCGGCGTCAAGCCGACCACCCTCGTCTCGCGCATGAAGAAGATGGGCCTGCGTCCCCCCGATCCCACGGCGAACCCCTTCAAGAGCGCGTCGGTGCCCCCGGTGAGCGGGGCGACGGCCCCTCCTCCCTCGGGAGAGCGGTAGGCCTCTCGACCGCCGAGAGAGCGCCCGAGCTTGAGGGCCGAGGCGCTCGCGAGGAGCGGCTCCGCGTGGACCTTGGTCTTGCCCCGCCGCCCGGCGCGGTGAGGCCTCTCTCGCCCGAGGTCCCGCCGCGGCGGGCCCAGGCGCGGTCCGCGCCCCCGCGGGCGGGCTCTCCCGGAGCGGCCGCCGGTCGGCCCCGGCGCCTCGGCGGGGGGAACGATTCCATTACTTCCCAGGTTATGCTACGCCCCCTTCCTCGAAGCGGGCGGGGCTCGCTCATACCCGGAGGTCGTCCTACATGTCTCGTCTGCTGACCGTCGCTGTCCTCGTCCTCGCCGTCACGGCCTGCAAGAGGGAGTCGCCGCGGCCGGTGATGACCGCGACCGCCCCGGTCCCGGCGGCGGCCCCGGCCGCGGCCCCGGGGGCTCCAGCCGCCCAGGTCATGCGGGGCAAGATCCTGGAGAAGATCGACGTCAGCCAGTACAGCTACCTGAAGCTCGCCACCGCCTCCGGCGACGCCTGGGCGGCGGTGGAGAAGAACGACCACAAGGTGGGGGAGGAGGTGGCGGTCTCGAACCCCTTCCCGATGCAGAACTTCGAGTCGAAGGAGCTGAACCGCAAGTTCGACCTCGTCTACTTCGGCTCGCTCGGCGGCGGGGCGCCCGCCCCGGCCCAGGCTCCGGCCATGCCGGCCCCGGGGGGCGAGGCCCCGCCGAGCCCGGCCGCCATGGCCGCCCAGCACCAGGCGGCGGCGAACGGCCCCGCCGACGTGAAGGTGGACAAGGTCGCCAAGGCCGCCGGCCCGGACGCGCGCACCGTCGAGGAGATCTGGGCCCAGCGCCTTAAGCTCAAGGGCAAGTCGGTCTCGGTGCGCGGCCAGGTGGTGAAGTTCACCGCGGTCATGGGCCGCAACTTCATCCACCTGCGCGACGGGTCCGGGAGCGCCGACAAGAAGGACAACGACGTCACCGTCACCACCAAGGACCCGGCCGCGGTGGGCGACGTCGTCACCGCCCAGGGCCAGATCATCACCGACAAGGACTTCGGCGCCGGCTACACCTACCCGGTCCTCGTCGAGGACGCCAAGCTCTCGAAGTAGCCCGGTCCGGCGGACGGCCGAGCGCACCCCCCCGGGGAGGGAGGCCGCTCGCCCCGGAGGAGGGCCGCGAGGGTGAGCCGGCCACAGAACCTCGAGCTCTTCGGGAGCACCGGACCCGCGCGCGCGCGCGAGGTCGCGGACGAGGTGGCGCGGCTCTCTACCTGCTGGGCCGAGGGCGATCGTCGGGACCTCTTCCTGCGGCGCGCCTGCGAGGAGCGGCTCGGGGCCCTGCGGGCCCTCTGGTGCCGCGAGCGCCACCTCTTCGGCGCGCGGGAGCTTGAGGTCCTGCGCTCGCTCGCGCTCTCTCTGCGCGGGGAGAGCCCGCAGGTGGCCTCGCCGCTCTACCTCCTCAAGGAGCTCTTCGGCCACCGCGCCTTCCGGCCGGGCCAGGAGCCCATCATCGGGGCGGTGCTCTCCGGCCGGGACTGCCTGGGCGTCATGCCGACCGGGGCCGGCAAGTCCATCACCTACCAGATCCCGGCCCGCATCCTGCCCGGTACGGTCCTCGTGGTGTCGCCGCTCATCGCCCTCATGAAGGACCAGGTGGACGCCATGGCCCGGGTGGGCCTCAGGGCCACCTTCCTCAACTCGAGCCTCGACCCCGAGGAGCGGCGCGCGCGGGTGAGGCGCATGAGGCGCGGCGAGTACGAGCTCGTCTACGCGGCCCCGGAGGGCCTCGAGGGCTCGGTGGGAGCGGCGCTCTCCGGCGTGCGGCTCAGCGCCCTGGCGGTGGACGAGGCCCACTGCATCAGCCACTGGGGCCACGACTTCCGGCCGGCCTACCGCAACCTGCGCGGCTTGAAGGCGCGCTTCGGGGGCATCCCGGTACTGGCCCTGACCGCCACCGCCACCCCCGAGGTGGTGAAGGACATCGTGGAGCAGCTCGGGATGGTGGACCCGCTCGTCCACCGCGGCAGCTTCTTCCGCGAGAACCTGCGCCTCCACGCCTACAAGAAGGGGGCGGCCCACGGCGGCGCGCGCGGGGAGAAGGGCGGCCTGCGCACCCGCGCCGCGCTCCTCCGGCTCGTGCGCGCGCGCGAGGGCGAGAGCGGGATCGTCTACTGCCTGTCGCGCAAGTCGGTCGAGGCGGTGGCCGCTCTCTTGCGCGAGGACGGCCTCGCCGCCCGCGCCTACCACGCCGGGCTCGACAGCGAGACGCGCAGCGCCGTGCAGGACGCCTTCAGGAGGGGCGAGGTCAAGGTGGTGGTGGCCACCGTGGCCTTCGGGATGGGCATCGACAAGCCCGACATCCGCTACGTCATCCACCGGGACCTGCCGCGCTCGATCGAGGGCTACTGCCAGGAAATCGGCCGCGCCGGGCGCGACGGCCGGCCCTCCGATTGCGTGGTCTTCTACTCCTACGCCGACGTGCTCGCCTGGGATCGCCTGCTCGACGGTAGCGACGAGGATCTCGCCGAGCGCGAGCGCCGCCGGGCCCGCGAGATGTACCGGCTCGTCGAGGAGGCCGGCTGCCGCCAGCAGGCGCTCGTCCGCCACTTCGGCGAGGTCATGCCCGCCTGCGGGGCGAGCTGCGACCTGTGCACCGGGGCGGACCTGCTCTCCGAGGCGCGCCCGCGGCCCGCCGCGAGGGGCTGCGGGCCCTCGCGCGCGCTCGCGCCGGAGGTCGAGGACGAGCTCTTCGAGGCCCTGCGCGCGGTGCGGCGGCGGCTCGCGGTGGCGCGGGGGATCCCGGCCTACTGCGTGCTCTCCGACGCCGCGCTGCGCCTCATCGCCCTCCTTCGCCCGAAGGACCTGAAGGCCCTCGCGGCCGTGAAGGGCCTCGGCCCGAAGAAGGCCGCCCGCTACGGCGAGGCCCTGCTCGCCGCGCTGCGATGACTCGCCGCGGCAAGGATCACTCCCAAGGCAAGCGCATCTCCTTCTCGAGCAGCCACTTTCGAGTTGCCATGGGAGGGGGGGCGGCAGCTGTCTCCCCGAGGTGGGTTTCACCTGTTCGGGTGAGGCTACGAATCCGATGCATCCGGACGAGTACGTGTTAGAACTCGACCTGTAACAAGACCGCAGCGGTCTATTTACGAGGGGAGCCCTCGATCGCGACCGGGCGCGGGAGATCCGGATGCTTCGCATCAGCAAGCTCACCGACTACGGCCTCGTGCTCCTCACGCACCTCGCCCAGCAGGCGGGCCGGGAGGTACGCACCGCGCAGGAGCTCGCCTCCGGTTCGCGGGTCCCGGTGCCGACGGTCTCCAAGATCCTGAAGGAACTCTCGAAAGCGGGTATCGTCCTCTCTCACCGCGGGCGCCATGGCGGCTACTGCCTGGCGCGGCCGCCCGACCAGATCTCGGTCGCGTCGGTGGTGGAGGCGCTCGAGGGTCCGGTGGCGCTCACCGAGTGCAGCACCCTC
>Ga0335077_10010263_pt1 | contig 11646 bp, 11 predicted proteins | sample Lox_Sample_31_FD_207151 | JGI IMG/M metagenome (GOLD analysis project Ga0335077, IMG submission 207151) | Soil microbial communities from Loxahatchee National Wildlife Refuge, Florida, United States - Lox_Sample_3.1 | ecosystem: Environmental > Terrestrial > Soil > Wetlands | place: USA...
GTCGGCCGGGACGGCGCCGCGAGAGCTGTCCCGAACCCTCGACACGGCTCGATCCGCGATCACGCCGGCATCGGGAAGACCGGCTTCGCGTTCGCGAATTCCGCCGGCAGGATCACCTTGATGTCGTTGTCCTGCACCTGCAGGTTCACGGCGCGCGCGCCGGCGTTCTGCCCATTCTCGAACTTGGTGGGCCCATAGGGCATGAAGTGGCCGCTCCAGGTGCTGGAGGCGAGAGCCTGCGTGATCTTCGCACGATCGGTGGAGGCCGCGCGCTCCAGTGCATCGGCGAGCAGCATCACCGCGGTGTAATTGAGGAAGACCTCATAGGTATAGAAGAGGTCCTTCGCGGCAGTCCGCTGCTTCAGCTCGAGCGCTGCCGGGATCTTGGGATTGTACCAGTGATTGCAGTCCATGATGAATTTGGCGGCCTCGGGGAATTCCTTCAGGAAGCGATATTGCGAGGCGCCGCCGCCGAGCACTGAGTAGATCGCCTTGGGGCGCACCTTCTGCTGCAGCATGGTGCGCGCGAGGATGACGTACTCGTTGTAGTAGTTAGCGGGGATCACGATGTCCGGGTTCTTGGCCTTGATCGTGAGCACGATGTTGTTGAAGTCGAGGGTGGGGGTCGGATGCTTGATCACCTCCAGCACCTCGATACCGATCCCCGGCAGCTCCTTCGCGAGAAGCCCCGCCGTGCCAGTGCCGAAGGCTGAGTCCTCATGGACGATGATCGCTGTCTTCGCGGGATTGCCCGCCGCCGCATTGATGTCCTTGAGTGCGGGCACGGCCGTCCTGACGAAGACGCCGTAGCCCGGGCTGAAACGGAAGGTGTTGGTGAGTCCGCCCGAGACGATGCGGTCGTCGGTGCCGACATCGACGACGTAGGGGATGTCGTGCTTCGCCGCCGCCTGCGTCGTCGCGAGGCAGATGAAGCTCGCATAGCCGCCGACGATCGCGGATACGCCGGCCTCGTTGTACTTCTCGATCTCGGAGACCGCGACGTCGACCTTCGACTGCGCATCCGAGAGCAGCGCTTCGATCTTCGCACCGCCCAGCGACTTGATCCCGCCCTTGCCGTTCACGTCCTCGACCGCCATCAGCGCGCCCGCGCGACCTTGGGTCCCGGAATACGAGACACCACCGGTCACGGGATGAATGATGCCGACTTTCACCGATTGGGCCTGAGCGTGCAGCACGGCGGGTGCTCCGACGGCAGCGACTGCGGCGGCGCCGGCGAGCACACCGCGCCGGCTGACGGAACGACGATCCCCTGACATCCTGACCCTCCGGCATTGAGTTGACGCCTTTTGCGACTCATAGCGCGGCACCCGAGCGAATGCTATGTCTTTCGTGCCGATTTACCTGGAGAAACTCGGCACGGACGACGAGCGGAGGAGAGGCGATGGAGCGATCGGACAAGACGGCGCGCGAGCTTTATCAGGAGATAAAGGCCAATCCCACGCGAAAGCGTTTCGGCTTCGGCCGCAAGCCCGCGCTCATCAACGTCGATCTCCAGAACGCCTACACGCGCCCCGCGGAATTCAAGACAGCCTATGAGACCGATCCGCGGCAGCTCGACTATGTCAACGAGCTCGCTGAGCTCTTCCGCGCCAAGAACTGTCCGGTCGTCTGGACGCACGTCGCCTATATGGATTCCGGCGAGGACTGCGGCATCTGGGGCACGCGGACGAACACGCCGGACTCGCTCCAGAACATCAAGGTGGGTTCGCGCCGCGCCGAGCTCGACGATCGCCTGCGGATCGACCGCACGCGCGACATCGTCGTCAATAAGCGCATGGCCTCGGCTTTCTTCGAGACCAATCTGGGGTCGCTCTTCACCTTCCATCGCGTCGACACGGTGGTGGTGACGGGCGGCTCGACCTCCGGCTGCGTGCGCGCGACGGTGATCGACAGCCTCTCGCGCAGCTTCCGCACCATCGTCCCGGAGGAGTGCTGCGCCGACAAGCACGAGAGCCCGCATTACGCCAATCTCTACGACATGGCGATCAAGTACGCGGACGTGGTTCCCGTGGCGGAGGTGATCGACTTCATGCGCCGCTACCAGCCCGTCAACGACTGAGGCGCATCTTGAAGCGCGACCCCGGCCTCTACGATTACCTTCCCTACGACCGGCGTCCCAGGATCCGCTGGCCCGGCGGCGCCCGTGTCGCCTTCTGGCTCGCGCCGAACATCGAATTTTATGAGCTGGATCCCCCGAAGAACCCCGTCCGCGGAGCCTGGCCGCGGCCCGCGCCCGACGTGCTCGGATATTCCTACCGGGATTACGGCAACCGCGCGGGCTTCCAGAGAATGCTCGAGGCATTCGACCGCTGCGGCATGCGCGGCAGCGTCTCGCTCAATGTCGCGATGTGCCAGCACCATCCCGAGGTGATCGAGGAATGCGCGAAGCGCGGCTGGGAGTTCTACTCTCATGGCACTTATAACACGCGCTACCTCTTCGAGATGAGCGAGGAGCAGGAGCGCACGGTGGTTCGGGATTCGATCGACACCGTGAAGAGATATACGGGCCAGAAGCTCGACGGTTGGCTCGCGCCCGCGCTCACCTACACCGAGCGCACGCTCGATCTCATCGCGGAGATGGGACTCAGCTACTGCTGCGACCTCTTCCACGACGACCAGCCGTCTCCCGTGAAGACCGCGCGCGGCCGGCTCGTGAGCATTCCCTATTCGCTCGAGATGAACGACGCCATCGTCTTCACGGGGAATGCGTTGAGCCCGCGCGCCTATGGCGAGATCATCAAGCGCCAGTTCGACCGCCTCTACCAGGAGGGCGCGGAGTCCGGCACCGTCATGTGCATTCCGCTTCACCCTTATCTCGTGGGTCAGCCCTATCGCATCGCGGCATTCGAGGAGGCGCTCGCCTACATCGTGGGCCATGACCAAGTGTGGCGCGCGACCGGCCGCGAGATCGCGGCGCATTTCCTCGCGAACGACTTCGACGCCTTCGTGCGAGCCTCGGAGCCCGTGGGAGCGGCGCCGTGACCCTGCCGCCGGACTATCTCGAGTACCGGCGACGCCGGCACGGCATGGACCACGATCGCTATCCGTGGTCGATGCTGCATCGGCGCAAGCCCGTACGCTGGCCCAACGGGGCGCGGGTCGCGCTCTGGGTCGTCGTCGCCCTGGAATGGTTCCCGCTGGACATGGCGGGAAAGCCCTTCAAGGCGCCGGGCGCGCTCGTGACGGCCTATCCGGATTTGCGGCACTACACGCTCCGCGACTACGGCAACCGCGTTGGGATCTTCCGCGTCATGCAGGCGCTCGAGCGCTTCGGGATCCGCCCCTCGGTCGCAATCAACGCGGCCGTCGCTATGCGCTACCCCTCGCTCGTCAAGTCCTGCGTCGAGCACGGTTGGGAGGCGATCGGCCACGGCCTCGACATGGACCATCTCCACTACGAAGGCTTGCCGAAAGAGCAGGAGCAGAAACTCGTCGAGGAGTCGCTCGCGATCCTCCGCGGCGTCTCCGGGCAGAAGGTCCGCGGCTGGCTTTCGCCGGCACGATCGGAGTCCTTCTCGACCCTCGATCTCATCGCCGCGGCCGGCATCGAGTACGTCTGCGACTGGGTGAACGACGACATGCCCTATGCGATGCGGACGGAGACGCGCCCGATCCACAGCCTGCCGCTCTCGAACGACATCGACGACGTCGTGATCCTTGTCCAGAACCGGCATTCCGAAGCTGCCTTCGTGCAGCAAGTCTGCGATCAGTTCGACCTCCTCTACAACGAGGCGGCGGCAGGGGGCGGGCGCGTCATGACGCTTTCGCTCCATCCTTGGGCGATCGGACAGCCGTTTCGGATCGGTGCATTGGAGCAGGCGCTGCAGCACATCGCGAACCATCGCGACGTGTGGCCGGCGACCGGCGCCGAGATTCTCGACGCCTTCGCGGCGCAGGCCTGAGGCTCAACACTCGCCTCGAGCCTCCGCCGCCCAGAATTCGGAGAGCAACCCCATGACGACACTGCCCCTTGCACGCTTCTCGGTTCTCGATCTCACCTTGCACCGCGCCGGTCCTACCTGCGGGCGCCAGCTCGCGGATTGGGGGGCGGACGTGCTGGAGATCGAGCTCCCGGGCGGAGCACGCGGCGACGCGACCGGAAGCAAGCGGACAGGTTTCGATTATCAGAACCTGCACCGCAACAAGCGCAGCATGACGCTCAATCTCAAGAGCGATGAGGGGAAGGCGATCTTCCTGGAGCTCGCGAAGCGCGTGGACGTCGTGATCGAAAATTTCCGCTCGGACGTGAAGCGACGCCTGGGCATCGATTACGAGGCGGTGGCCCAGGTCAATCCGCGCCTCGTCTATGGCAGCATCTCCGGTTTCGGGCAGACGGGGCCCGACGCAACCCGGCCGGGTGTCGACCAGATCGCGCAGGGAATGGGCGGCTTGATGTCGATCACGGGGATGCCTGGACAGGGGCCGATGCGCGTGGGGATCCCGATAGCCGATCTGACGGCGGGATTGCTCCTGGCGCAGGGCGTGCTGATGGCGCTGCTCCAGCGCGAGACGACCGGGCGGGGGCAGTGGGTGCACACCTCGCTCCTGGAGGCGCAGATCTTCATGCTGGATTTCCAGGCCGCGCGCTGGCTCATGGCGCACGAAGTGCCGAAGCAGGCCGGGAACGATCACCCGACGGCGATCCCGACCGGCGTCTTTCCGACGGCCGACGGTCACATCAACATCGCCGCGTCTGGCGGCGCGCTCTGGCCGCGGCTCTGCGAGGCGATCGAGGCGCCGGAGCTGCTCGTGCATCCCGAGCATGCGACCAACGAGCTCCGCTCGCGCAATCGCGCGGCGCTCAACGAGCGGATCGCAACGGTGACGCGGAAGAAGCCCAGCGCCCATTGGCTTGCGCGCCTCAACGAGGCCGGCGTCCCCTGCGGGCCCATCAACACGATCGACCGCACTTTCTCCGAGCCGCAGGTGCGACACCTCGGCATCGCCAAGCGTGTGCGGGATCCGAAGCTCGGCGAGATCGAGGTCGTTGGCCAGCCGATCCACCTGAGCGGCGTCACGGAACCCGCGGAGTATCGCCCGACGCCGGAACTCGGCCAGCACACCGAGGAGGTCCTGCGCGGCCTCGGCTATGACGCCGCGGGGATCGCGGGGCTGCGTGGGCGCGGCGTCATCTGAGGGGTCGCCTTAGGCCGCGGCGGGGCGGAGCTCGCGCCAGGCGTCGTCGAGGGCTCCGCTGAAGCGGCGGAGCATCTCGTCGATCTCCGCCTCGTCGATCACCAACGGCGGGGAGAAGACAATGCGGTCGCCCATGATCCGCATGATGAGGCCGCGGCTTCGCGCGTGGCGCTCGATGATCTGCCCGACGCGGCCCACGGGCGCAAATTGGCTCCGCGTGGCCTTGTCGGAGACGCATTCCAGCCCGCAGACGAGCCCCACCCCCCGGACGTCGCCGATCAAGGGATGCTCGGCGAATTTGGCGAGCTTGCCAAGGAGATGGGCGCCGACGCGACGGACATGGCCCAAGAGGTCCATCTCCTCGTAGATGCGCAGCGTCTCGAGCGCGACCGCGGCCGAGACCGGATGGCCCGCATGCGTGTAGCCATGCGCGAAGATGCCGCGCTTGTCGCTTTCGGTCAGCATCGCCTGATAGATGCGCTCGCTGACCAGCAGCGCCGAGATTGGCTGGAATGCCGCGGACAGCGCCTTGGCGCAGGAGATCATGTCGGGCTCGATGCCGTAGGTCTCGGAGCCCCACCAATTGCCGGTGCGTCCGAAGCCGCAGATCACCTCGTCCGCCACAAAGAGCACGTCGTATTTGCGCAGCACGCGCTGGATCTTCTCGAAGTAGGTCTTGGGCGGGACAATGCCACCGCCTGCGCCCATAACGGGCTCTGCGAAGAATCCGCCGACGGTCTCCGGCCCCTCCTCCAGGATGAGCTTCTCCAATGCGTCGGCCATTCGGGTCGCAAACGCTTCCTCGCTCTCGCCGGCCTCGTGCAGGCGGTAATAGTGCGGGAATTCCGTGTGACGCATCATCGGCAACGGCAGGCCGAAATCCGCGTGCATGTCGGGCCGGCCGGAGACGCTCACGGCGGCGATGGTGTTGCCGTGATAGCCGTTCTTGCGACCGATGATCTTCATTTTCTGCGGATTGCCGGTGGCGTGATGGTAATACCAGATGAGCTTAATCGCGGTGTCGTTCGCCTCCGAGCCCGAGCACTGAAAGATGGCCTTTGACATGCTCTTGGGTGCGATCGAGAGCAGCTTCTCAGCGAGATCGATTGCCGCAGGGTGCGAGGACTGGCGGAAGGTGTGGTAATAGGCGAGCGACTTCATCTGGTCGTAGGCGGCGCGGGCGAGGCGTTCCGAGGCGCTGAACCCGAGCGACGCGCACCAGAGGCCCGCCGCGGTCTCGATGTAGTCTTTGCCGGCGTCGTCGAAGACGCGACAGCCCGAGCCGTGGGTGATGACCAGCGGACCTTCCTCGCGGATTTTGCGCAGGTTGGTCTGCGGGTGGACGTGATAGGCCACATCGCGTGCAGCGGGCGAGTTCGGCAGCAGCTCGGTCATCGGATTACCTCGTGGGGAACGTCGCGCGCAGTTGCGTGCGGCTCGGAGATGGGGAGCACCGAGCTTATTTTGCCATGGCCTCAGCGGCAAGGCTGTGCGTTCCATTTTGCTCCAAACCACCATGTATGCGCAAACTTCCCGTGGTATAGTGATTGGGCGCCCCGCCATGTGCACCGGGAGCGGGTAGGGCGTCAGCAAATCACGGGCCTTCCAACGCGAAAAATCGGAGGTGGACAATGCGGGTCAATGAACGCTGGCATGTCGCCGGCAAGCTCGCCGCGATCGCGGTCGTCGGCGGGGTTGTCATCGTGTCGTCACAGTTCATGGGTGCGCCGGTCAAAGCGGCCGATACGATCAAGATCGGTTGGGTGGGGCCATTGTCGCCTCCGGGCGGCTATGCCGAGGGTGCGCTGATGAAGCAGGCGGCCCAACTCGCCGCCGACGAGATCAACGCCAAGGGCGGTCTGCTCGGAAAGCAGATCGAGGTGGTCTTCCAGGACACGCGCGGCAAGCCCGAGGACGGCACTGCCGCCGCAGAGCGCCTGATCTCGCAGGACAAGGTCGTCGCCATCACCGGCGAGTTCCATAGCTCCGTATTCCTCGCGGAGATGGAAGTCGCGCACAAGGCGGGCATTCCAATCATCGCCGTCGACGTCTGGGCACTCAAGATCACCGGTAAGGGCTATCCCGAGGTCTTCCGCGTGGCGCCGAATCAAGCGCTGATCGCGGGCAAGTACGCGGATTGGATCGCTGCCGCCGGATTTAAGAATGTCGCCATCCTCGCGGAGAAGACGGATGGCGGGCAGAGCGCGCTCGACGTGCTGTTGCCCGGGCTCGACAAGCACGGCGTCAAGTATGAGCAGGTCGGCGCCGACCCGAACGCGACCGAGTTCACGGCGCAAATCGAGCGGTTCAAGGCCCATCAGCCGCCATTCGACTTCTTCATGACGGAGTATTCGGAGGCAGGGGCCTATCCAATGGTCAGCCAGTCCTTCACCCTCGGCTTCGCGCCGACGGCGCAGACCGGCATCGGCAACTCCGGCGGTCCGGCGGTCGATCCGACCTTTTGGAAGAACGTCGGCCAGGGCGGCGTCGGTCTCGTCACGGAGATCGTCGGTCTGCCGAAGGCGGCCGACAACGACGTGACCAAAGCCTTCAAGGCGAACTTCCAGAAGAAGTTCAACTCGCCGGCCTCGCCGCAGGCGATCGAGAACTACGACGCGATGCTCGTACTCGCCGACGCGATTAAGCGAGCGGGCTCTACCGACGGCAAGGCGATCATCGCCGCGCTCGAGAAGACCGACATCGTGTTGGGACGCGGCCGCTACACGTTCTCGACCAGCCACGAGCCGGATTGGGCTTATCACCAGTTCATGAACGCGCCCGTGGCGCTGGTGCAGTACGACAAGGTTGGCCAGGACGCCGATGACGCGCCGATCGTGTGGCCGCGCGACATCGCGAATGTGAAGTACACCTACCAGAAGCCGGCCAAGTGAGTCGCCGCTCGGACGGTTAGTTGCCTCCGCGGGGGAGATCGCGCGCAGGCGCCGCAACGGCGCAGGCGCGGGGTCTCCCCCGCTCTGATTCGGAGAGAGAATTCCTCGGGCGATGACCTGGAGTTATTTTTTCGTACAAGCCGCGAACGGGGCTGTGATCGGCGTCATCTACGCGCTGATCGCTGTCGGCGTAACCCTCATCTTTTCGATCCTGAAGATCGTCAACTTCGCGCATGGCGATCTCTACATGCTCGGCGGCTATTGCGCCTACTTTGTCATCGAGCTCCTGGGCCTTCCGCCGCTCGCCGCGATGGTGGTGGCGATGGCGGCGCTATTCCTGGGCGCCGTGATCCTCGAGCGGCTGATGCTGACGCCGCTCTACAGTGATGCGACCGAACGTAAAGATGAGTATGGGCTCATCGTCACCTTCGGCCTCGCCTATTTCCTGCGGAACAGCGCCGTCATCGCCTTCGGTCCCTTTCCGCTGAAGCCTCCCTCCTTCATTCCGGGGGTGACGCGGATCGGGAGCCTCACCCTCACCAACGACCGGTTGGTGGCTGCAGGCCTCGGCATTCTGCTGATCCTCGGTCTCCTCTATTTCATGCAGCGGACGATCTGGGGCCAGGCCCTCGATGCGGTCAGCCAATCACGGGATTCCGCGGCGATCGTGGGAATCAATCCGCGGCGCTTCAACTCGCTTGCCTTCGGCATCGGTGCGGCGCTCGCGGCCTCGGCGGGCGCGCTCATCGCGCCGACCTATTCCCTGGCGCCCGACATGGGCGTCGCCGCCAACATCCATGCCTACGTCATCGTGATCCTCGGCGGCATGGGCTCGACCCTCGGCAGCATCATAGCGGGCCTTATGCTGGGCGAGGCCGAGACGCTCTTCACGGCGTTCTTCCCCGATCCAACACGGGCGCTCGCCTATCAGAACGCCTTCGGTGTGCTTATGCTCATGGTCTTCCTGGTGATCCGGCCACAGGGTCTGTTCGGCCGGCGTCATCTGCGGATGGAGTGAGCGGCGTGAAGGGGATCCATCTCGGCATCCTGCTCGCGGCCTCCGCCCTCGCGCTCTATTTCGTGGACGAGCTCAGCTCCTATTGGATGCACGTCGCGATCATCGCGATGTACTACGGCATCCTCGCCGCAAGCTGGACGCTGCTCGCGGGCTACGTCGGCCTGTTCTCCCTGAGCCACATGGCTTTTGCCTCGATCGGGGCGTACACCTCGCAGCTCCTGATCAAGTGGTACGGCATTCCGATCCCGATCAGCATGGCTGCGGGAATTCTCATGTGTTGCGCGGTCGGCGGGCTCATCGGCTGGGTGTGCTTGCGGATGAGCGGCCCCTATCTCGCGATCTTCACCCTCGGCTTCTCCGAGATCGTTCGCATCGCGATCGCGACCGAGGACCAGGTCACGGCGGGCATGGCGGGGCTGCATACCGATCCGCTCTTCCCGGATGCTGCGACCCGGCTCCCGTATTTCTACACGGCCTTCGCGCTGCTCGCGGTCTCGCTCGTGCTCATGGGCCTCCTCGTGCGCTCGCGCTGGGGCCTCTTCCTGCGGGCGATCCGCGAGGACGAGCAGGCGGCAGCGGCATCGGGCGTCGCCGTCGCGCGCTTCCGCATCCTCGCCTTCGCGATCGCCAGCGGCTTTGCTGGATTGGCCGGCGGCTTCTACGCGCACTACATCCCGATCATCACGCCCAGCATGGGCGACCTCGACGAGATGGCAAAGCTCGTGGTCATGACCGTGATCGGCGGCATGGAGCGGCTGCCGACCGCCGTCGGCGGCGCCTTCTTCGTGGAATTCCTGCTGGAGAAGCTGCGCGATCTCGGGGACAGCGGCGGCGACATACACCTACAGGTCCCCGTCCTGGGCTTCGGAATCGAGCTGCACAACTTCGATCAATGGCGGCTGCCTATATTTGGCGTCATCCTGTTGCTCACAATGCGCTTCGCCCGGAACGGCCTCATCACGCCGTTCTGGCTCCTCTTCATGCGCCTGGGCGAGACGCGGGCGGGCGCACGGCCGGCCGTCACCGATCTCCCGCAAAAGGATTCGGGCACGTGAGCGCCGAGCTCGTACGAGGCGAGGGCATCGTCAAACGGTTCGGCGGAATCGTCGCCAACGACGCGGTCGATTTCGCCGTGACCGAGGGCGATCTCATCGGTCTCATCGGGCCGAACGGTTCCGGCAAGACCACGCTCATCAACGTGCTTACCGGCCACCTCATGCCCAATGGTGGCGAGGTGCTCGTCCGCGGCAAGCGCGTAAGCGGCCGCCCCCCGCATATTTACGCAGCCGCGGGTGTCGCACGGACCTTCCAATTGACGCAGCTCTTCGGCCGCATGACCGTCCTGGAGAACATGCTCGTGCCGGGCCTGACGCGGCCGCACTCGAGTTGGCAGGAGGCGGCGCGGCGCGCGCGCGGCTATCTCGAGTTCCTGAACCTCGCGCATCTGGAGCGGCTGCAGGCGAGGAAGCTCTCCGGCGGGCAGCAGAAACTCCTTGAGCTCGGGCGCTGCCTGATGCTGGAGCCGAAGGTGCTCTTCCTCGACGAGCCTTTCGCGGGTGTCCATCCACGGCTACGCGACGAACTCATCGGACGCATACAGGAGTTGCACCGGGAGGGGCGCACCTTCGTCGTAGTGGACCACGACATGGAATCGATCTTGCGCATCTCGCGCCGCCTCGTCGTGATGGCGCGGGGCGCCAAGATCGCGGATGGCGAGCCTGCGGCGGTGCGGACCGATCAGACCGTGCTCGCCGCCTATGCCGGGCTCTGAAATGACCGCGCCCGCCGCCAAAGCCGGGCCCTGGCTCGTCGCACGCGACCTCATCGCGGGCTACCTCTCCGGGATCGACATCCTCCGGGGCGTTTCGGTCGAGGCGCGGTGCGGCGAGGTCCGTTGCGTGCTCGGACCCAATGGCACGGGGAAATCGACGCTCCTCAAGGTGCTCTACGGCTTCCTGCCGGCGCGGGAGGGCGAGATCCTGATCGATGGCGCGGCCGTCATGGGCGTACCCGCGCACGAGATGGGGCGGCACGGCGTCGTCTATCTGCCGCAGCGCCCCAGCATCTTTCCGCATCTCACGGTCGAGGTGAACCTGCGCCTCGGCGCCTGGCGCTATCGCGGCGAGCGCGGCCGTGTTGAGGAGCTCATTCGCCAGGCCTATGAGCGCTTTCCGGTCTTGCAGGAGCGGCGCAGCCAGCAGGCGGGCACGCTTAGCGGCGGGCAACAGCGCCAGCTCGAGATGGCTCGGAGCCTCATGCACGATCCCGTACTCTTCCTTATCGACGAGCCGACCGCGGGCGTCGAGCCGCGCGTCGCAGCCCTCATCTACGACATGATCAAGGGCTTGGCGGGCGAGGGGAAGGCGGTTCTGCTCGTCGATCAGAACATCAAGCGCGCGCTCGAGATCGCGGACTACGTCTACGTCATGCGCACGGGAACGGTGCTTTCCGAGGGCTCGCGCGACAGTTTCGGCGGCGACACCGAGGCGTTGGTCGCGCGCTGGCTCTACGCGAGCGGCAACACCAAGGACTGAGGCGTCACTCCGCCGGCGCCTCCTTGTGCGCGGAGGGTCGGGGCGG
>Ga0335077_10010264_pt1 | contig 11646 bp, 11 predicted proteins | sample Lox_Sample_31_FD_207151 | JGI IMG/M metagenome (GOLD analysis project Ga0335077, IMG submission 207151) | Soil microbial communities from Loxahatchee National Wildlife Refuge, Florida, United States - Lox_Sample_3.1 | ecosystem: Environmental > Terrestrial > Soil > Wetlands | place: USA...
CCGGTTACCAAGCGGATGGTGTCGATGTCCTCCGTGTAGTAGCGCGGGCCGAACTCGGTGAGGCGGCGGCGCACGTCGGGGAGGTCGACGCCGAAGGGGTTGTAGATGCTGTTTGCCGAGACTACGGCGCCGTTGCTGCCGGCGGTGATCGTGAAGAGCGGCTCGTAGGCGAGCTGCTGGGCCGTCTGCCGGTTCACGAAGGAGCTCTCGTAGTAGGCGCGGGCGTTGTCGCCGAGGTTGTAGTGCCCCTCGGAGTAGAGGGAGATGCGCTGCGCCGGGGTGAGGAGGTAGTTCGTGGGCTCGAAGTTGTAGTGGTCCGCCTGAGTGACCGGGCGGTAGCCGGCCGGGGAGCTCGGGTCCACCACCCAGAAGCCGAGCCCGGGGCCGTAGGCCTTGAGGAGCGCCTTGCAGGCCGCGGTGCTGCACGTCGACGGGTCGAGGGTGAAGGTGCCGGCCGGGGTGGCGGAGCTCCCGGAGAAGAAGCGGGAGCCGGCGCTGTAGTCGTAGCTCCAGATCTTGCTCGCCCAGGACCGCTGCCCGGCGAACACCGGGTTCTGGTTGAAGTAGCCCACGCCGAACATGGCGCTGCCCTGGTCGCCTGACACGCCCGCCGCCCCGTTCACGTCGACGGTGGTGCCGTCGCCATTCTGGGAGGTGCCGACGTAGGCGTTGCCCTCCGCACCCTTGAAGTCCTTCTTGGTGATGATGTTCACGACGCCGGCGATGGCGTCCGAGCCGTAGACCGCCGAGGCGCCGTCCTGCAGGACCTCGATGTGGTCGACGGCGAAGGTGGGGATGGAGTTCAGGTCGACGATCACCGCGGAGACGCCGCCGGCGACGCCGCCGGAGGTGTAGCTCGCCGGCAGCCGGCGGCCGTTCACGAGGACGAGGGTCCGGTTGGAGCCGAGGCCGCGCAGGTTCACCTGGGTGGTGCCGTCCCCGCCGTTGTTCGACTGGGCGCTCAGCGCTCCGTAGTTCTGGGGGAGGGTGAGGAGGTAGTCGCCGATCGTCACCTTGCCGCTCTCGATGATGGTCTGGCTGGTGATGACGGTGACCGGCGCGGGGGTGTCGAGGTCCTTGCGGCGGACGCGGGATCCGGTGACGAGGACTTCCTCCATCTGCACGCCCTCGGGGGTAACGGTGAGGGCGGCGCGGAGCGTCGTGTCCGCCTTGACGACGAGGTCGGCGCGCTCGGCGGGCTTGTAGCCTCCGAGCTGGACGGAGACCTTGTAGTTGCCGGGGGGCAGCGATCCGATGGCGTACTTGCCGCTCGCGTCAGTGACCACCGTCTGCTCGCCGCTTATCGCCGGGCTCGTCGCGATGACGAGGGCGCCGGCAACGGGCTTTCCGGTGGAGGCGTCGGTGACGACCCCGGTGATCACCCCGCTCGCGGCGCCCGGGCTAACCGCCTCCTGGGCGGCGGCCGTCCCGAAAAGGAGGATTGCGAACGGAGCAAGCCGTAGGAGGCCTGCGGACCTTTTCCTCATGACTACCTCCCGTGGAAAGAATCATTGCAGCGGTGACGAAAAGGCAAAAACGGTTTGGACCTCCCGCGTCATTCCCTTCACATTCGATGTGGGTTTTCTACGTACCCGGTCGGGGAGATGTCAATCGGGGGTCGATTGTTAAATCAAAAGGCGTCTGTAATCGAAGGGAAGGGACCCATCCGGGGTCTTCCCAACCGTGGAAGGCCGAGGGCACCTACAACGGGGTGCGCCACTACACCACGCGTTCACAGAGGGCGCGGTCCCATGATCGGATCCGCCAGCCCGGCCCACGCAGGTCGGGACTTCGCCGGAAGGGCATCCCGGGCGCGCGCCGGGGACCCCCCGTTGACAAGTGCGCAGCGGGCGGCTAGACACGCGCTTCATTTCCGGGCTGATTTCTGTGTCAACGACCTGTAGGGGCTCGGCGTGTTCGACGACGTGACAAGGAGTCAGGGCGGCCAGCGCGCTGCCCGCCGCGGGGCCTTCGTCTTCGGCTCCACGCTCGCCCAGGTCGCCTTCGTCGCCGTGCTCATCCTCGCCGGGGAGCGGATCCGCGCCGCCGTGAAGTCCGAGCCGGTCGTGGAGGTGAAGTTCGTGAAGTCGGCCGTTCCCCGTCCGCCGCCTCCTCCGGCGCCGCCGCCGGCAAGGAAGCCCCCGACGAAGCCGAAGACCGAGCTGAAGAAGGTTCCGCCCATGGCGATGATCCAGCCGAAGACGGTCCAGGAGGAGATGAAGCCTCCGGACCCGAACGAGCCGGAAGAGGAATACCCGGAGGGCGAGGGGGAGGGCGTGGTAGGCGGGGTGGTGGGCGGGACCGGCCAGGCCCCGCCGGGCCCGGTCCAGCGGAACTTCGAGGAGGCTCCCCGGTACGTGACGACCGGCTTCCGTCCCCCGAAGCTCGCGAACCGCACCTGCCTCGCGGAGAGCGTCCACCTGCCCCCGCACCTCCTCGACGTGGTCTCGGGCCCCGTCACCGTGAAGTTCGCCATCTACTCGAACGGCTCGGTGGGGAACATCCAGCTCATGACCCAGGTCCCCGACCCCCGCATCGCCGAGGCCATCCGGCACGCCATCACCACCTGCGAGTGGGTCCCGGGCACCGACGCCCAGGGGCACCCCACGGCGCTCTGGGTGATCCAGCCCTTCCGCTTCGCGGATTAGACCTCTTTCGCCGCGCCCTTTCTTGCCAGGAGAACCGCCGATGTCCCTTCCCGTGATCGCCGCCCTCCACGAGCTCGCCCTGCAGGCCAACGAGCCGGTGATGTCCTTCGACCTCCTCAACATGTGGCGTTCCATGGGCCCCTTCGCGAAGTTCATCGCCGGGGTGCTCGCGGTGATGAGCGTCTGGTCGCTCGGGGTGGCGGTGGAGCGGCTCGTCACCTACGCGCGCGCCACCTCCGCCTCGCGCAAGTACGCGACCGACCTCGCCCAGCTTCTCCCGGCGAGCAAGTTCCGGGACGCGGTGGACCTCGCGAGGAGCAAGCCCCTCGCCCACGGGTACCTGCCCAAGGTGCTTGGCCTCGCGCTCGAGGAGTACCACCGGGGCGTCGAGGTCCTGAAGAGCCAGGAGACCCGGGAGGTCGGGAACTTCGACGTGGTCGCCGCCGTGAACCGCGCCGTGGACCGGAGCTCGCTCCGGACCATCAACGACCTGCGACGGGGGCTCGGGTCCCTCGCCACCATCGGCTCCACCGCCCCCTTCGTGGGCCTCCTGGGGACGGTGGCCGGCATCATCACCGCCTTCCAGGCCATGGCGGCCACCGGATCCGGGGGCCTCGGCTCCGTCTCGGCCGGCATCGCCGAGGCGCTCGTCACCACCGCCTTCGGGCTCCTCGTCGCCATCCCCGCGGTGATGTTCTTCAACTACTTCACCAACCGGGTGGAGGAGATCCAGGTGGACGTCACCGACTCCGCCAACGAGCTCATGGACTTCTTCATGAAGGGGGGACGCGGCTAGCCCCGCACCCACTCGTTAGGCCCGCCACCCGCCTCCGCCCCCCGGGAACCGCCATGTCGATGGACATCGGCAGCAAGCGCGTGAAGAGCGACATCAACGTCACGCCGCTCGTCGACGTGGTGCTCGTGCTCCTCATCATCTTCATGGTGATCACCCCCATGCTCCAGCGCGGCAAGGCCGTGACCCTGCCCGACGCCAAGCTCGTCTCCGAGCTGAAGAGCGGCGGCGACCCCATCCTCGTCTCCGTGACCCGGGACGGGAAGGCCTGGCTCGAGAAGGTGGAGGTGAAGAAGGAGGACCTCGCAGCCGCGCTCGAGGCCGAGATGGCGAGGCTCCCCGGCTCGCCCGTCATGCTCAAGGGGGACCGGGACGCCGACTACAAGGTGGTCCGCGAGGTCATTCTGGAGGTCTCGAAGACCCACGTGCCGGGCGTCTCGCTCGCCGCCACAAAGCTCCGGGACGCCTCGGACGTGAAGGGGGCGAAGTAGCCATGGCGATGCAGCTCGGGGGCAAGCACCCGGTCACCGACATCAACGTGACCCCGCTCATCGACGTGGTGCTCGTCCTCCTCATCATCTTCATGGTGCTCACCCCGCTCGCCGAGAAGCAGATGTACATGCGGGTCCCGGAGTACGAGCCTCCGAACACCCTGGTGGTGCCGCCGGAGTCCGTCCCTCCGGACCAGATCGTGCTCACCGCCATGAAGGACGGCCGCGTCCTCCTCAACAAGCAGAACCTCTCGGTGGAGGAGGCGATGGCGAAGCTCAAGCCGGTCTTCGAGGGGCACTACTCGAAGGTCCTCTTCTTCAACGCCCAGGACGGGACGCGCTACGAGTTCGCCGTGAAGGTCCTCGACGAGGCCCACAAGGCCGGCGTGAACACCATCGGGATGATGACGGATCCCCCGATGGTGGACGAGGCCGGCGCGGCGGCCCCCATCCCCTCGGCCGGGGCCGCGCCGGCCCCGTAGCGGGCCCTCTCTTCGGCGCCCCTGGCCGGGGAGCGCCCCTACAGCCGCGAGAGCACCTCGCCCCACTCCGCCGGGAGCGGGCTCTCCACCTCGATGCGCCCCCCCTCCGGCCTCTCGAAGCCGAGCCGGAGGGCGTGGAGGAGGTGGCGAGAGACGCCGGGGAGCTCTGCCGCAGCCCCGCCGTAGAGGAGGTCGCCAGCCACCGGGTGGCCGAGGTAGGCCAGGTGGGCGCGGATCTGGTGCATGACGCCGGTGGGGATGCGCACCTCGAGGAGCGTGTGCCGGGGGAAGGTCTCCCGGACCTCGTAACGGGTCAGGGCCTCCCGCGGCGCCCCGGCGCGTCCCGGCGGAAGGGCCTCGTCGGGCACCGCCACCACCCGGCCTCCCCGCTGCGCCAGCGGCACCGACACCTGGCCGCCCGACGCCACCCGGCCGGCGACGAGCGCCAGGTACACCTTCTCCACCTCGCGCCGGGCGAGCGCGCCCCGGAGCGCCTCCCAGGCGGCGCGGTCCCGGGCGAAGAGCACGCAGCCACTCGTGTCCGCGTCCAGCCGCTGGACCGCGCCCCCCTCGCGCGGGTCCTCCGAGGCCGCCGCGCACTCCGGGTACCGCGCCACCACCGCGTTCGCGAGCGTCCCCGTCTCCTCGCCGCGGAGCGGGTGGGTGGGGACGCCGGCGGGCTTGTCGGCGACGAGCCAGCGCTCGGAGAGGGCGAGGGCGGAGAGCGGCGCCTCCGGCTCGGGGAGGGGCGGCGCGTGCCGGTCCTCCACGACGAGCTCCACCTCCGCGCCCGGGCGCGCCGCGTCGCTCGCTCGGGCCCGCCGCCCGTCGCAGCGGACCTGGCCGCTCCGGAAGGCCTCCTTCACGGCGGCGCGCCCGACCCCGAGCGCGTCCGCCACCGCCCGGTCCAGGCGCCCCCGAGCCCCCTCCCCGAGCCGCACTCGCCGATTCACGGCTCCCCCCGCCGGGCGGCCCGCCGCGGCCGGCGCGACCCCGGGGTCCGCATGGGCATCACCCCCAGGAAGAGCTGCCTCTCGGTGTAGATGCGCCGCCCCAGGTACTCGCCCACGCGGTAGGAGCCCCCCGGGCGCTCGAGCCACATGCGCGCCCGCACCAGCCCGCGGTGGGAGAAGGGCGCGAGGACCTCGTGGGGCGCGGAGGAGAGGTAGCGAGCGCAGAGGGCGCCGACGCGGCGGTCGTAGGGGCGCCGGGGGAGCCGCGAGTGCAGCCGGTCGGGGTGCAGGGTCCCGTCGAAGGACTCGCTCGCGTGGTAGAGCTCGTGGAGCACGGTGGCGACGCGCTCCTCGGGAGTGGACTCGAGGAACCAGCGCGGGCGGAGGGTGATGACGTAGAGGATCTTCCGGCCCCGGATGCGGACGAGGGGCTTCTTCTGCCCCCCACGCCCGCCTCGCTCCCCGGTCTCCTCGAAGTGGGCAGGGCGGATGGTGGCCCGGGAGGCGCGGCGCGCCTCCCCGGCGACGACGAGCACGCGGGCGGACTTCACGTGGGCGAGCTCCGGGACCCGTTCGGCCAAGTCGCGGACGAGCCTCTTCACCGCGAGAGTCATGTTGGGGCGCCGGGGCACGGTGCCACCGATATCGCCGCCGGGCCGCCCTTACAAGCGGCGTGCGCTCGGCCGCTTCCCCTTGTGGGGTCCGCTCGGGACCACTAGGATGCTCGCTCCATGCAAGGGTTCGTCCTCGGCGCGATCTTCGCGGTGTTCCTGGGTCTCATGGTGTCCTTGCTGCGGACCCTGCGCGCCCGCGCCACCGAGACCCGGTCCCTCGCCGGCGAGCTCGCGAAGCTCGCCGCCCGCATCGAGCCGCTGGAGCGGGAGCTCGCGCGCACCTCGCTTCGGGCGGACGTGGCCGAGACCCTCCTCCTCGAGAAGGGGATCGCCGACGAGGAGGACCTCGAGGAGGCTCGCCGCTACTTCGAGCAGCACGGCCAACCCAAGTACCAGAAGGACCGGGACGGCGACCTGCACTAACGGGGTCGCCGCTGGGCGCGCCTCGGCCTTACCCGCCCCGGCGCCGGGCCGGAGTCCAGAGCGGGCCTCTCGGGCCCGGGCTCGAACCGCGGCTTCTTCGGGTGCCGGCGGTAGACGAGCACGGTCCTCCCCAGGATCTGCGCGAGCTTCGCCCCTTCGCTGAGGCCCTCCAGGAGCGCCCGGGCGGCCTCGAAGCGGTCCTCCGGGCTCTCCGAGCCGATCTTCACCTTCACGAGCTCGTGGTCGAGGAGGGCCCGCTCGAGCTGGCGCAGCACCGGCCCGGTGACCCCCTCCTTCCCGACCTGGACCACCGGGGAGAGGTGGTGGCCCGCGGCCCGGAGCGCCCGCCGCAGCGGTCCGGACTCCATGAGGGAGCGCTTCTTCGGGCTCGTCGCCGGCGCCACGGGGTCACTTCCTCAGGAAGCGGAGCTCGCGCTCCAGGTCCGCGTGGCCGGGGACCTCGGCGAGGCCCCTCTTGAGGAAGCGCTCGGCGGCCGCGAGGTCTCCGACGAGCTTCGCCATCCGGCCCAGGAACAGGTGGGCCGGGATGCAGCGGGGGCTCTTCTTCAGGGCGGCCTCCATCAGCCGCTCGGAGGCCCCGCGCAGCCCCTTCTTCTGGGCGTCGGGGGCGAGCAGGAACTCGATCCACGCCTTCCACACCTCGTACTCCGGCTCCTCGGGGTAGAGGGCGATGGCCTCCTTCACGCGCTGGAGCGCCTCCGCGTAGGCCCGGGTGCCGACGAGGGCCGGCACCTTCTCGAACACCTGCTCGGCTTTCAGGATGGCAGCCACGTCCACCTGGGAAGCGGCTCCGGTGCGAAGCTCCTCCAGGTAGGCGGCGCGGGACTTCTCGTCCTCGAGGACCGCCCAGGCGGCGCCGACGAGGGCGAACACCTCGGCGCGCAGGCTCTTCCCCTCCTCCGCCTCCCCTTCCTGGGCCGCGTCCGGGTGGTAGGTCTTCGCGATCTGGAAATAGGCGGCCTTGATGCGCGCGGTGTCGGCCTCCCGGGAAACCCCGAGCACCTGGAAGTGGTCGCTCTCCCGAAAGCGCTCGAGCGTGGCCCGGAGGGCCTCGACCGTCGTGGCTGCCGCGAGGGCCGGAGCGGGCCGCGGGGGCGCCGCCGGGGGGCGCGCCGGGGCGGGCGGAGCGCTCCGGGCGGGAGCGGCCGGGGCCGGCCCGGGCCGGGGAGGAGCCTGCGGGGCGGCCGCCTGAGGGGGCGGGGCGGAGGCGGGCGGCGGAGCCGGCGGCTTCGCGGCCTGGGGAGGACCGTCCTCGGTCGCCGGGGGCCGGCCCGGCGGCGGCTCCTTCGCGCTCGCACGCTTCGGCCCGAAGCTGAGGAGCTCCACTTCGGCGAGGAGAAGGCCGACACGCCGGACCAGGTCCGCCTCCGTCGGCTGCGCGGCAGCGAGCTCGGCGAGGGTGCGCCGGCCGTCGAAGAGGCCGGCCGCGCGCGCCTCCTGGGGGTTGAGCTTCAGCTCGGCGATGTCCGCCCGGCCGCCCACTCGCGACCCCACTTGCTCCGACCGGGCGCCCAGCCGGCGCAGGACCCCGGCCGCGTCCAGGCGCCGGGCGGCGTCGCAGAGCAGGCCCCAGCGAGAGCCGAGCGGGAAGCCGTAGGGGGGCGGTGGCACGCCCGGCTCCCAGCGCCAGGTGCCGACCTCGGTGGCGAGCGCGCGCCACACCAGGCTCGCCCCGTGCTCCTTCAGGTCCTGGAAGCGGGCCGCCGGGTCGAGGATGCGAAGCTCCACCAGGGCGGCGAGGATGTCGCCGCCCAGGCTCGGCGCGAGGCCGCGCGCGTCGTTCACCTGGTCGGGGCGGACCACGCCGCGCCGAAGGAGGAACTCCCCGAGGTCGTCCTGCGGCCAGGTGGAGGAGGCGTGGTCCACCGCGCCCTTCTTGAAGGTGAGGCCGTAGGTGGAGAGCTCGGAGGAGAGCACCAGGCGGCCGCTCGCCTGGTTCGCCGCCGCCAGGTAGTAGAGGTGGAAGGCGCTCTCGCTCGCGAGCTGGCCGTCGGCGAAGAGCCCGGCGGCGATCGCTGCCGAGGCGGTGACCTCGGGGGAGTCTCCCCCGCGAGACACGAAGGGGGCCGGCGCCCGAACCGGCCTGGCCGTCGGTGCTCCCGGTTCCGCAGGCTTCGCGCCGGCAGGCGCGCGCTGCAGGACCGGCGGGGATCGGCCCTCCTGCGGTTTCGGCCGCTCGCTCAAACTCCTCTAGACTACCACCGTCTCCCGGTACTCGCCGAACACCTCGCGCAGGGCGTCGGAAATCTCCCCGAGTGTGGCCTCGGCCTTGACGGCGTCGAGCACGAGGGGCATGAGGTTCGCGGAGCCGCGCGCTCCCTCGCGAACCGCGTCCACGGCCCTCTGGGCCTCGGCGGAGTTTCGCTGGGCGCGAAACTCCCTGAGCCGCCGGACCTGCGACTCCTCCAGCGCCGGGTCCACCTTCATCACCGTCACCGGCGGCTCGTCCTGGCGGAAGGCGTTCACCCCGACCACCACCTGCTCCTTCGTCTCCACCTGCCTCTGCCAGGCGAAGGCTGCGTCCTGGATCTCTCGCTGCACCCAGCCCTTGGCGATGGCCTCCACCATGCCGCCCATCTCGTCGATCTTCCGGATGTAGTCGGTCGCGCGCCCCTCGATCTCGTCGGTGAGGGCCTCGAGCACCCAGGATCCGCCCAGGGGGTCGATGACGTCGGCCACCCCGGACTCGTTGGCGATCACCTGCTGGGTCCGGAGCGCGAGCAGCGCCGAGGCCTCGGTGGGGAGCCCGAGCGCCTCGTCGCGTGAGTTCGTGTGGAGCGACTGGGTCCCGCCGAGCACCGCCGCGAGCGCCTGGAGGGTCACGCGGACCACGTTGTTCTCGGGCTGCTGCGCGGTGAGCATGGAGCCGGCGGTCTGCGTGTGGAAGCGGAGCATCCAGGAGCGGGGGTCGCGGGCGCGGAAGCGCTCCTTCATGAGGCGCGCCCAGATCCGGCGCGCCGCGCGGAACTTGGCCACCTCCTCGAGGAGGTTGGAGTGGGCGTTGAAGAAGAAGGAGAGCCGGCCGGCGAACTCGTCCACGTCCAGCCCGGCGCGCCTCGCCGCCTCCACGTAGGCGATCCCGTCCGCGAGCGTGAAGGCCACCTCCTGGACCGCGGTCGAGCCGGCCTCGCGGATGTGGTACCCGGAGATGGAGATGGGGTTCCACTTCGGCATCACCCGGGCGGTGTAGGCGAAGATGTCGGTGATGATCCGGAGGGAGGCCTGGGGCGGGTAGATGTAGGTCCCCCGGGCCGCGTACTCCTTCAGGATGTCGTTCTGGATCGTCCCCTGGAGCTCGGAGGGGGCGACGCCCTGCTTCTCGGCCACCGCTTGGTAGAGGGCGAGGAGGATGCCGGCCGTGGAGTTGATGGTCATGGAGGTGGAGACCTGGCCGAGCGGGATCTCCGCGAGCAGGGTCCCCATGTCGCGGATGGAGTCGATGGCCACGCCCACCTTGCCCACCTCGCCGCGGGCGCGCGGGTGGTCCGAGTCGCGCCCCATCTGCGTGGGGAGGTCGAAGGCCACCGACAGGCCCGTCTGTCCGGACTGGAGGAGGTAGCGGTAGCGCTTGTTCGACTCCTCGGCGGTGCCGAACCCGGCGTACTGCCGCATGGTCCAGAAGCGGCCGCGGTACATGGAGGGCTGCACGCCGCGGGTGAACGGGTACTCGCCGGGGTGGCCGAGCCTCCCGGCGAGCCCCGCGGCCACGTCCTCCGGTCCGTAGACCGGGGCGAGCGGGATGCCGCTCGTGGTCCCGAAGGCCTTCTTGCGCTCCGGACTCCTCGCCACCGCCTTCCGGTAGACCTCCTCGAGCCACCTCCTCTCCGAGCCCGCGACCCCGGCCGGAGCCTTCGGGCGACGCGCCGCGGACGCCCGGGCCTTCCCCGGTTTGCGGGCCGGCCGTCGGGGGGACGCCTTGCGGCGGGCGGCGGTGCGCTTCTTGGTGGCCATCGGGTGTCCTCCAGTGCTCGGAGGGCCTTGGGCCGCCGAGCAGGTCCTCTGTCGTTCACGTCACCTCATGCAGGGTGGCGCCGCGCTACTCCACGGAGAAGAGCCTCGCGCCACCCTCCACCGCCTCGCCCTCGGCGACGAGCACCTCGACCACCCGGCCCGCCTTCGGGCTTCTCATCTCGTTCTCCATCTCCAGCGCCACGAGGATGGCGACGCCCTCGCCCTCCCGCACCTCGTCCCCGGCCCCGCGCAGGACCTTCCGCACCCGGCCCGGGAGGGGAGCGACGACCTCCTGCCGCCCCTCCAGGGAGAAGCTCCCCGCCGGTCGGCGCAGGCGCAGGCGCCTCTCGTCGAGGACCTCGAGTGGGAAGACGGAGTCCTGCACCCGGACCTTCACGCCGGACCCCGCGGGCTCGACCTCCGTCGCGAAGCTCGCTCCCTCGAGCAGGACGGAGAGGGTGTCGCCCTCCGCCGGGACTGCGTCCACGCGGAGCGCGCGGCCGCGCACCTTCACCTCGTAGAGGCCGGGCCCGACCTCCCGGACCTCGAGGGGCTCCTCCCCGGACCCGCCGCCGAGGAGCGCGAGGTAGCGGGTCACGCCCGGCCCCCGCGCAGCGCGCGAGCCCGGCCCAGGCGCGCCCAGTTCGAGCTCGCGCCCCGCCCCGAACCGGCCCGGGCCGCGAGCGCCTCGGCGCGCTCCCGGTCGCGCCGGTGGACGGCGACCGCCGCCGCCACGAGCGCCACCTCCTCGAGCGCCGGGTCCGGCGCAGGGAGGAGGTCCTTCGCGTAGCGGGTGCAGAAGCCGGTGTCGTAGTCTCCGGCCCGGAAGGCCGGGTGCCTAAGCACCGCCCGGAGGTAGCGGGCGTTCGTGGCGATCCCCTGCAGCCGGTACTCCCCGAGCGCCCGCCACAGACGGTCGATGGCCTGCTCGCGCCCGGGAGCCCAGGCGACGAGCTTGGAGATCATGGGGTCGTAGAAGGGGGGCACCACCCAGCCGGCATAGACGCCAGAGTCGTTGCGGACGAAGGGGCCGCCCGGGACCTGGAGGTGGGTGATCCGCCCGGGGGAGGGGAGGAAGCCCTTGGCCGGGTCCTCGGCGTACACCCGCGCCTCCACGGCGTGGCCTCGCCGCTCCACCTCCTCCTGCCTTGGGACCGGCCTCCCCTCCGCGACCTCGAGCTGCATCCGCACCAGGTCGAGCCCGGTGACCATCTCGGTCACCGGGTGCTCCACCTGGAGCCGGGTGTTCATCTCCAGGAAGTAGAAGTCC
>Ga0335077_10010265_pt1 | contig 11646 bp, 9 predicted proteins | sample Lox_Sample_31_FD_207151 | JGI IMG/M metagenome (GOLD analysis project Ga0335077, IMG submission 207151) | Soil microbial communities from Loxahatchee National Wildlife Refuge, Florida, United States - Lox_Sample_3.1 | ecosystem: Environmental > Terrestrial > Soil > Wetlands | place: USA: Florida...
TGCCGAAATGGCGATCAATCTGAGAACTGTGATTTCGGAGCTGCAGTTCATCCTGGAGCTTTCCAACGACAATAAGACCGACCCGCGGCTCCCGCAATTGTTGGAAGCCGCGAAACAGGATCTCGCCGTTGCGGCTCAGGCGGTTCTGGCGGACGATCCGATCATCAACACTTAGGGGCGCGAGTGAAGGTGCTTGCGCGCGACGTGGCGCGGACACTTGTGTCTGCAGGTCCCGACTCCCCGGGACGCCTTTCGGGCTGACTGCGGCGGCCGACCAACCCGGCTGGACGTCGGCAACGAGCGTCTCTCAGGAGTCGGACGTGGCAGCCTCGGGACGCGGCAGGCAGGAGTGCCTGCGCCACGGGGGCCTCAGGGCTGCAGCTTGGCGTCGCGCCAGAGCGCGGCGAGGTCCGGGTCGTCTTTGATCTGATTCAGAGTGGCGGGGCTCTTCAGATTGGCGCGGATCACTGCGACCGCCTGATCCCGGTGGCCGGTTAGTTCGTAGGCGATGGCCAGGCGGGTGGTGTACGGTGCGCGCGCGGCGGCGGGGATGCGGTCGATTTCCGCCAGCGCGCCTTTGGCGTCTCCCAGGCGGGCGCGGTATTCCGCCAGGTTGGCGCGAACGTTGTAGTCGGATTTCCGGGTCTCCGCGAACTTCGCGGCAAGTTCGATGGCGCGCCGCAGCGCCGGCTCGGATTTGGATTCGCTGCCGGGGCTCCGGCGATAGTAGATCCCCAGGTTTCCCCAATACCGGTAGTCGCTGGAATCCAGGTCGATGGCGGCTTCGACGGCGGAGACCGCCTCGGAAAACCGGTGCTGATAATAGTAAGCTCCGCCGAGAGCGGCAAAGGTGGCGGCGCTCGAGCGGATGCGCAAGGCCTGCTGATATTCCTCGATGGCCTCGGCATAACGCCCGTGCATGCGATAGACGGCGCCGAGGTCGAGCCGGACGGTATCGTTATCGGGGGTCAGGGCTTTGGCCTGGTTTAACTCGGCTTCCGCTTCGGGGTAGCGCTGCCGCTCGTAATAGAAGACGCCGAGCAGCAGGTGGCCGTACCAATCGGTGGGGCGCGACCTGGTGGAGCGGATATAGAGCGCTTCGGCCTCACCGAAGCGTCCCAGGTTTTTGTAGACCTCGGCCAACTGGCGGGGCGCTTCGGCGTTGGCCGGCGCGAGTTCCATGGCGCGCTGGAACTCGCGGATGGCGTCGTCCTCGCGGCCCGAGTCGTGGTAGACGGATCCGAGCACGGAGTGGACGATCGCCAGGCTGCTATCGAGTTGCGCCGCGTACTCCGCGTTCTGATTGGCGAGCGTGGCCCACTGCTGGTCGCCGGTGGCGCGGGTTTTCCGCCAGTATGCCTCGCCCAGGCCGGCATAAGCGAGCGCGTATCTGGGGTCCTGCTGCGTGGCCCTGGTAAAGCGTTCGATGGCCCGGTCTACGTTGCCGGGCAGATCGTAGCGAGCCAGCAGGCCGCGTCCTTCAATGTAGGCGGAGTAGGCATTCGGCGCCGCGGTGTCGCCCGCTCCGATGGCGCTGTGGACGGTTGCCGGCAGGTCGAGATTCAACATGCGGGCGACCTGGGTGATGGCCTGGTCCTTGGACACCAGCGGGTTCTGCAGGTCGTATACGAAGTTCCGGCTGGCGATCAGGCGGGCGTTCACGGCATCCACCAGATTGATGGTGAAGTCTACGCGGCCGGCGGACGGCTGGGCGCTGCCGGTGATGGCGAGATTGGCTCCGTAGATCCGGTGGGCCTCTTCGGGCGTGGTGATTCCCCGCTTGCGGACTTCGCTCGCCAGAACCGTGTTGATGCCGCGCTCGAAATGCTCCATGTCGGAGAGCGCCATGGTCAGAATCTCCACCAGGCCATCGGCGACGGTGCGGGTGTCGTCGGTTCCGCCGATCACCTGGAACGGAAGGACGGCCACCTGCTTGACCGCCGGGATCACGGGGGCTGGAGCGGCGGCGGGCTCGCGCCGCGCGGCGAAGCGGTAGAGGCCCAATCCGGCGGACGCGGCGAGCAGCAGACCGGCAGCGGCGGCGGGGAGCTTCGCCCGCTTGCGGAACGCCGACGTGGCCGACGGCATCGCCATGCTTCGGGTGACGCTCAAATCGGCGCTGACGCGGCTTCCGGCCTGCAGGCGTTTGAGGGCGGCGGCCAGTTCCGTCGCGGTCTGCCAGCGCTCCGAGGGATTCTTGGCCAGCGCCTTCGCGATGATGGCTTGCAGGCTCTCAGGCACGCCTGGCCGAAGCGACGAGATCTCCGGTACGGGGTCCGTGAGGATCGCGTGCAGGATGGCGGAAGAGTGCTCGCGGCGGAACGGAAGCGTGCCCGTCAGCATTTCGAACAGGACAATACCCAGCGACCAGAGGTCGGAGCGGCCGTCCACGGTTTGTCCCTGCGCCTGCTCGGGAGACATATAGGCGGGAGTGCCCACCGAAACACCTTCGCGGGTGATGCGCAGGGCATCGGAAGACAAGGCCAGTCCGAAATCCATGATGGAGACGTGGCCGCCGCGGTCCACCATAATGTTGCCGCTTTTGATGTCGCGGTGAACGATGCCCAGTTCGTGAGCGCCGGCGAGGCCGTTGGCGATTTGAAACGCGAAGTCGACGGCTTGGGCCGGATCCAGGGGCCCGCGCGAGAGCCTGCTCTGGAGGGTGTCGCCATCCAGGTACGCCATGACGATGAACAGTTCGCCATCGGTCTCTTCGATGTCGTAGATGGGGCAGATGTTGGGATGGCGCGCCAGCGCGGCGGCGCGGGCCTCGTTGAGGAAGCGGTAGCGGGCGCGTTCGGTCAGCGAATCGCGGGGCAGGAACTTCAAGGCGACGGGACGCATGAGGCGCGTATCCTCGGCGCGGTAGACCACACCCATACCGCCTTTACCGATCAGGCTGACCACCCGATAGCGCGAGATGAAATCACCGGGATTCACGGCTGGTTCACGGAATCGTCATCGGTGGGAGACTGCGTCACGAAGTCGATGGGCGCCACCAGTGCGGGCGGAGGCGCGAGGGCGATGGCGCGAACGGCTGCGGGAGGCGTGTTTGCGCCAATCGCGGAAGCCACGGCGCAGTAGCCCTTGATCCGCAGGCGAGACGGGCTGGAGATGCCGGGGGCGGCCGGCACGGTGAAGGATGTGCCCGCGGGCGCGGTCAACACCGCATGGCCGTCGAGGAAGAATTGCAGCGAGTGGATGTTGGCGGTAGTGAGTTCCACCGTGACGCTGCCATCCGGCAGCAGCGCGGTCCTGGAAACCTCGATGCGGTACGCCGGCAGGGATCCCAGCACTTCGCAGGCGCGGCGAATCAGGCTGGGGAAGCCGTTGACCACATCCTCTACCGAAGAGGGCGCATATTGATCGTCCACGGCGACGCCAAAGTCCTCTACAGGCTGCCCGAGGAAGCACTCCACGCGGGAGGATCGCCGGATGGCGAGGGTCATGCCGGCATTGCCGGGCAGGGGAGCCAGCGCAAGGCCCGGTTCCGGCCCGAGCTTGTTCAACAGGTCGTCGTGGGTCCACACGTTGGCGCCGCCGCCGCCGGTGGTGGCATCGGTTCCGAAGACCCGGCCGATCTTGTGATCCTGAAATCCGGCCGCGAAAAGGTCGGCTGCGCTGTAGGTAAGGCCGTCCACGAGGAGCGCGACGGGGCCCTGGTAGACCTGTCCGATTTCGTTGGCGAGGCGGATGTCGGTGAGCGCTTTGCCGGTGGTGAGGCGATCGCCATCCGGCAGCGGCTGGTTGTTGGCGTCTTGCAGCCACGGGCCCAACTCGAGCCTGGCATCGGTCAGCTTGGCGCTTTCGACGGCGGATAGCTGGTGCTCGCGGGCGATGGCGGCATCCAGGTTGCGCAGGATCTGCAGCACCGCGGGCGTGTTTGCCAGATGGAAAAGCTGGGGCGAGATCAGGCCAGGCGTAAGCATCTGGAGCAAGCGTTCGGCAGCATGGACGTCGCCGCCCGGATTGCCGCGAATATCCAGCACGAGGCCGTCGGGAGCGAGGTTGTCGAGCAGCGTCAGAATGCGTTGGAACTCGTTGACGACGCGGTCGGCCATCTCCAACGCCGGGCCGTTATCGCTGAAGCGCTTGATCCGGATGAAGCCGAAACGGGCGTCCGGGCGCCGGTCGATGGAGAGCAATGCAGGGTCGAGCGAATCCGCCAGGGCGGAGCCGTTGGTGTGCTGGAACTCGAAGGTCTCGGGCAGATTCGACACTTGTTGGAGATCGGGGACGGGGGCAGGCAGCGCGGGGCCGGCATCGCGGCCATGCAGCACTTTGCCGATATCCGCGGTGTTGGCGTGCAGCACACTGACGCTGAACACGCTGGCGGGGAATCCGGTGGCGGTGCCGAAACCGGAGGCAACGGCCCACGGCAGGCTGATGGCGCGGACGCCGGAGCCCTGATACGGCCGGTACTGGATGGTGGCGGCAGGCAGTTCGTCGGCAAACGGCAATTGCACGAAGGCCAGGGGCCGCACCGTGCAGTGAATCGAGCCGCGCGAAAAATAGGCCGAAGGATTGCCGCCGGGAAGCCGGCCGGCCGCCCTTTGGACGTGGAGATCGATGGGTTCCTTTCCCCAGAAGATGATCTCGGCTCCGGGGCCGAAGTAGGGGTGGCCGAACCCGCCGTCCAGGCTGGTTTTCATGACCTTGGTGACCACGTAGTGACGGCCGGTGTGATCCTCGTAGGCATGCATCTGAAAAGGCAGGAACGCCACCGCGCCCTGGAATGGGGAGGGCTTGACGTAGAGAGTGTGGGCATCCCGCACGAGCGAGAATGCCCCGACCACGTAATCGTGAAAGGTGGCTTCGTCTAACTTCGCGAAGAAGGGCCGCACGTTCTGAGCGAGGTAATCCTGCGGGTGGATGAAATGGTAGAGGTCGGTTTTGAAGGGGAGGTGAGGATACAGGTGATTGAAGATCAGGGCCGCCTGGTCGAGAATCAACTCGCGCTCGGCGGTGGTGGTGGGAGTCTGCGCGGCGGCGGTTTTCAAGAAGACATCGACGGGCTGGATGGCGAGATCCGGCATCCCCAGGTCGTTTTTCTCGGCTTGTAACAGGCCCCACGCCTGGCGGGTCAGATCGCAGCCATCATCGAACGCTACTCGCGCAGCAGGAGTCATCTGAGTTTTCCCCGTCTGTTGATTTCTTCCATTATATGGCTGAATACAACGGTTCAAGCAGAAGTTGCAAGGGCGATGGTTCTGGGACTACTAGCGCCCGCGTCGAATCACCGAGTTTTTCGAGGGCGCTTGCCTGCCGGGGGTGCCGGCTGGGTCTCGGATCGGGCGGGCTTGCGCCGCATCTCGATGCTCTTGCGGAGTGCTTCGAGAATGTCGACTCCCGGTGGAGGCGCAATCGGCGGCGGTGCGGGCGAGGCGATACCCGCGGAGGCTTGCTTTCGGGCGATGATCGCCTGCAGTTCGTCGCGATAGGTGTCTTTGAACTCTTCCGGCGAAAAGGGCGCTTCGAGGGCCTCCAGGAAGGTCCGGGCGAGCGCCAGTTCCTTTTCTCCGACAGACTGCGCGTCGGTGCGGAACTCATTTTCGAAGCGGATCTCGTCGGTGTAGAACATGGTGTGCGCGAGGATCCCATGTTGGCCGGGGCGGACGATGACGACGTGCTCGCGGCCGTACATACCGACTCGTGCCAGCGCGACGTGCCCGGTCTCCTGGAGCGCGCGGAAGAGAATCGCGTAGGCTTTTTCGCCTCCACGTCCGGGGGCCATGTAATAGGAGGTTTCGAAGAACACCGGATCGACTTCCGACAAACGCACGGAGCGGACGATCTCCATCGCCGGCGAGGTCTTGCGCTGCAGGCCTTTCAGTTCTTCGGGTTCGAGCACGACATACTGGTCCTTGTCGGCCTCGTAGCCCCGGAGAAGCTCGGAACGGCTGACGGGCTGGTCATCGGTATCGGTGACGAGCGTTTGCCGCACGCGGCTAACGGGCGGGGGGAGCGGTTCCCGCTCAGGCTCGGGCCCGGAGTCCGGTTCGGATTCGAACGTCTGGGTAGGTTCTTCGAGCCCGTGGGAAGGCCACGCAGTTGCGGCGGCAGACATCGGCAGGATTGCCGGCGATGGGGTTGGAGCGGGCTCGGCGGCTTCCGCACGATGCACGTAGTGGAGCCGGACCCGCTCGCGCCGCGCGGCACGGAAGAGCTTCACGGGAATCGAAACCAATCCGAAGGTAAGCTGGCCTTTCCAGATGATGGACGGCATGCTGTGCCGATGATACTACAGGATCGGCGGGGACTTACGGCGCCAATCGGTGGACTGCTGGCAGGCTAATGCCACTCGCAGGACCACTGGTTCGCCAAAGGGCGGCCCCACGATTTGCAGACCGATCGGCATGCCGTCCTTTGAGAGCCCGCACGGCAGGGTCAGCGCCGGTGTGCCGTAGTGATTGAAAGCCGAGGTGTTGCTCGGAGGACGGCGATGGGTTTCGTCGATGGTCTCGCGGATCAGGGGAGCCGGCTCCCGCATGGTGGGCAGGAGCAGCACGTCCACTTCCTCGAAGACGCGGCGGATATCGCGGCGGCACTCCCGGACACGCTTGAGCGTTTCGATGTAGGCCAGGGTTTCGACCTTCTTCATCTGGTTCAGGTGGCGCTGGGACCAGGGATGGTATAGCTCGGGAGACTTGTCGAAGAAGGGCTTCTGATAATGATAAAGCTCGACGTCGTAGTCGCCGTTCTCGGCCTGGCGAAGCCGCGGCAACGTGACATCGCGGACTTCCCGGACTTTTGGCCGCAGATGGCGGATGGCCTCTTCTACCGCGGCGGCGACATCGGGGTGAAGCTGTTCGAAGAAATATGGACGCGGCACGCCGACCCGCAGTGGTGCGATGGGCAGGCGCAGAGACTGGGCGTAGTCGGGCACCGGCTCGCGGAGCGTGATGGCGTCCAGGGGATCGTGACCGGCGAGGATCTGGAGAAGGGCGGCGGCATCTTCCACGGTGCGGGTGATCGGGCCGATGGTGTCCATGGAATAAGCGGAGGGAACCACTCCCCGGGTACTGACGCGGCCGTAGGACGTTTTGCATCCGACGACGCCGCAATGCGCTCCGGGAATGCGGACGGATCCGCCGTCGTCGCTTCCGACGGAGCCGAAACAGAGGCCCGCCGATACCGCAGCGGCGGAGCCTGCCGAGGAACCGCCGGTGATCCGGTCCAAATTCCAGGGATTGTGCGCGGGGCCGAAGCAGCCGGTGGTTCCCGTGCCGGCGAACGCCATCTCGTCGAGGTTCAGCTTGCCCAGGAACACCACGCCGGCCCCCTTCAATCGCCTGGTGACCTCGGCGTCCTCGGAGGGGACACGATCTTTGAACACCTGCGCGGCGGCGGTAGTGCGGACGCCCGCGGTATCGATGTTGTCCTTCAGGGCAATCGGAACGCCGAGCAGGGTGCCGGGCACTCCTCCGGCGGCGCGGCGGCGGTCGCATTCGCGCGCCTGGGCGAGCGCGGAATCGGCATCGACAGTGATGAAGGCATTGAGCTGGCGATCGAGTTTTTCGATGCGTGCGAGGCACAGGCGGGTCAGCTCTTCGGACGAAATCGTCCGTTTCGCCAGCGCCGACGCGGCTTCGGTCAGCGACCACGCGAGAGGGTCCGAGTTTTGAGGAGGGGCGGCGGGCGCCATTTCCGCGGCAACGGAGACGGCGCCGGCGAGCCAGGTGCGGCGCGTCAAACGGTCAATCGACATAGGTCCTCCAGAGCTTCGCACATTAAGGATTCCGCAGGAACCGCCGGTACGTTCCGTCGTTGAAGGTGCTCCAGGGCGCGAATCCCCGTTCCAGGTAAAGCTGGTAGGCGAAATCGATATTGGCGCGGCAATCCAGCAGATCCCGTAAGTTTACTCCGGCCCGCTTCAGGTGCACGGTATTGATCTGGAAGTAGCCCCAATCCAAGGTGCCATCCGAATTGTAGTGAAAGACTTCACAGGTTCCTCGGGCGTTTTCGGCACGCTGGATTGCCAGGGCGACCCGGCAGTCGGGACCGAACTTGTTGCAGGCGTACTGCTGGTAGGCAGTCAAGTGGCGGCCCGACTGATCGGCTTGGGCTTCCAGGGCGCCGCCGCTGCGAATTCTGGGGGCGACCACTACCGGCCACCGGAGGCGAACCACCACGGGCGATTGAAACGTCAGGGTGAATCGCGCCCGAAAGACCAGGACCGTGACCAGAATCAGCACGGCCAGAAGGGCTCGGAGGATCAGGAGCGTGCGGTTTGCGCGCCAATAACGCCTCGCGGAGTATCGGCGCGAAGATTTGGGTTTGGTTGGGGTGCTCACGGGATGTGCCAGGTGACGAGACCAGATTACAACAGGGGATAAGCGTCAGCGCGAAGCCGGCCAGAGGCGCAGGCGATTCATCCAGTATGCCCAGGCGACGGCCAGCGAGAAAAAGCAGAAGCTGGCAAGCGGGGCGGTGTGGGGATCGCGAGGCGGCGGCCCGGCGATATTGTTGTACCACGCCAGGGTCAGGATGCCGATCCCGATCCAATATGCCCAGACACCCGAGCGTTTCTTGGCAGGCGCCGCGCGAGCGTAGAGCACCACAGCGATGAGCCAGAAGCCGCCTTCGACCAGGATGGTGGCTGGCACGGAGCGCCACAGGCCCAAGCCGAAGTATCGGTGCATGCCGGGAGTCAGCGGCATGTCCGGCGGGTGACTGATCCAGTCGAGGAGCCAGTGGCTGAGGACGGCGCCGAAGATGACCCACGCCGCACGGCGGTTCCGCCGCGCCAGAAAGAACACGGCGGTCAGAGAGCCTGCCCAGAGCAAGTCCATCAGGAGGCTGTGACTCAGGGCAATCTCGGAGGCGCCGATGTAGTTTGCGGCGCCCATACCAGGCTTGAACTCGACGTGCTCGATCCCGGCGAGCATGAAGAAGCACCAGAGAAGATCGGCGAGCATGCAGGCCAGCACCAGGGTTCCGGTCGAGATCGACGGTGCGATGCGTTTGGCCGCGAGACCGGCAGCGAAATGTCCTACCAGCATGGGTCAGTCTCGGGAGTGTTCGATGTGGCACCGCTCTTCGAGGCGGCGAAGTTGGGCGCGTGCCTGGCGCTCTTCGTTGGAGTAGCGGCGGGCGCCGGGAAAATCATGATTGGCGATGGCGTAGACCATGCGCTGGACTAACAGGGAGACGCGGTTCCGCGCATCGATGAGTTCCTCCGGCAGGGAGGTGTCCGGAGCAGACAGGCAGGCACCGGCGAACCAGACCTCCCGAGGGACGCCGGGAGGGCGGAGCATGCGCAAATCCGGCAGGCTGCGGCCTCGCACCGAACGGTCCGTAGTCCATTTGGAAATCCACTCCGCGGAGGCGCCGATCAACAGGCCGGCGAGTTCGGACAGGAGAAAGCCGACGAATGCCGGACCGCATTGCCGACGGCGTTCTTCAGCGGCCTGGCGGAACGCGCGAGACATTTCCGCGGCGAACAACGCCCGGTAGTCGTTGGGATAGAGGCGAAGCAGAGTGCGGTAGATGCGCGCCGGCAGCATGTCAAACCTCGCGGGTTTTGAGGCGCGCGGCCGCGGCACGCGTCAGTTGTTTCATGCGATCCAACTCCGCGCGCAGTTGTTTTCGGCCCGCGGGCGTCAGTTTGTAGGCCTGTTTCTCTCGCGACGTGTCGTCCTGCTCGAAGCGCTCGATCCAGGAAACCTCCAGCAGACGGCGAAGGGCTCCGTACAGAGTGCCGGTGCTCAAGCGGACGCGCCCATGGCTGAGAGTCTCAATATCCTTCATGAGGCCGTAGCCGTGCTGGGGCTTGTCTGCCAGGCTCAGCAGGATCAAGAGGACGGGCTCGGTGAGCGGTTTGCCGGCTGGCTCGTCATTCCGTGTCACGACATGTCGCCTAACGTCATATTAGGACGAGGACGGGGAGTTGTCAATGCGGCTTGATGGCGGGGCGGACAAGAAGCGTCCCGAGGAGTCGGGACGCGGCAGCCTCGAAAACCCTTCCGCGCCACGTCGGCGGCACTATTCCACGATGGCTTGCATCACGGCGTTTTCGAAATCGCGATCGAGCTGGCGGTTGGGATTGTCGGTCTGAATCATGAGGACTCCTACCAGCTTCTCCTTGGGGTCAACCCAGAAATGCGTTCCGTAGGCGCCATCCCATCCGAAACTGCCCGAAGAGACGCGGTAGCCGGCGGCGATGGGATCGCTGACCACTTGCACACCGAGGCCGAAGCCGCGGCCCGGCGCGCGGCCGGGAAGCGTATCCGGCGCGAAGACCGAGGCCATCAGTTCGACGGTCCTGGGGCTGAGCAGGCGTTTTCCGTTCAACTGGCCGCCATCGAGCAGCATCTCGCCGAACTGGAGATAGTCCTGCGCATCGGTCATCAGTCCTCCGGCTCCGGAGAAATAGGTGGTGTTCGACAGACGGTTCTGCATGTCCACCTTCTGGAGGGCGTTATCGGCGCGATGATAGGTGGTCGCGACCCGCGGCAAGTGGTCCGGGGAGGGATGGAAGAAGATGTCGCCCATTTCGAGCGGCTGGAAAATGCGGCTTCGCAGGAACTGGTCGAAGGTTTGATCGGAAACCACCTCGACGATGCGGCCGAGGGTGTCGAAGGCCGCGCCGGGACTATAGCTCCAGCGGGAGCCCGGCTGAAAGTCGAGGGGCGTGGTGGCCAGTCGCGGAATGTAGTCCGACAGCTTCTCTCCGGGCTTGCGGGCGACTTTGGCGGCCTCCGCCATGCTGGCTGGACCGCCGCTGGCCAGCCCGGAGACGTGGGTGAGCAGATCGCGGATGGTAATCTCGCGGCTCGCCGGAATCGTGTAGAAGGAGGGCGGCGCGCCGGCGGGTCTTTCCTGCACGACCGCCACTTTCATACCTTTGAATTCCGGCAGGAACTTCGAAACCGGGTCGGTGAGGCGGACCTTGCCTTCCTCCATGAGCATGAGGATGGCGACGCCGGTGATGGGCTTGGACATCGAAGCGATCCAGAAGAGGCTGTCCTTGCCCATGGGCTTCTTCGAATCGAGATCCATGGAGCCGTGCGCTTCGTAATGGACGACGCGTCCTTTGCGGGCTACCAGGGTGACGGCGCCCGAGATGTCGTGGTCGTCGATGTGGCGCTGAACGGCCTGGTGGATGCGCTGCAGGCGCTCCGATGAGACGCCCATCTCTTCCGGCTTTGCAGCGGAAACCGATGCAGCGGACAGTGGCAGGGCGAGGCCCACGAGAGTGATGGCTGTCGCGAACGTACGCATGGTGCGCTCCTTTGCTCCTGGGATTCTATCGCATCTGGTGCACACGGTTTGGAGGAAGCGTCTTTCGGGGACGATCGGGATAAGAGCAGAGACACTACGGCTGGAGGGGAGGAGTCGAAGGGTGGACGTTGCCGGCGGCCGGCCGTTGGGAAGATATCTCCGCATTTGAAGATATGCGTTCCTGTACCGGCCGCCCAGATGTTTTTTGGACCGTTTGGCGGTCCTCTCTGACTACCCGATCTCTTCCGAGCAAAGGTAATCCGATGGGTTCGAACCCAGGATCTCCCGCCGGCCTTTTGAGGGGCCTACCGGGAGATCAGATGCCACCTGAAGAGCAACGCATCCTGGCCAGGATTGAAGTGGTTGCGGCTGGCGCGGTGGGGCGCAAGCCCTTTACAAGTTCCAGAGTAACAGGCGGGGTCA
>Ga0335077_10010267_pt1 | contig 11645 bp, 10 predicted proteins | sample Lox_Sample_31_FD_207151 | JGI IMG/M metagenome (GOLD analysis project Ga0335077, IMG submission 207151) | Soil microbial communities from Loxahatchee National Wildlife Refuge, Florida, United States - Lox_Sample_3.1 | ecosystem: Environmental > Terrestrial > Soil > Wetlands | place: USA...
GGTGGGTATTGGCTCAAGCCTTACTATGGCGCCAACGGGGTCTACTACGTCGGAGTTGCCGCGCCCTAGAATCCTAGACAAAGAACAACATCGGATGGAGTGAGAGCGATGAGCTCGATTGGTGTCTCTGCGTCCGCCGTTTCTCGCCTCTGCAATCTTCTTCGAATCTGCGCATTGCTGCTGGCGCTCGGTGTGTTTCCGGGAATTTCGAGGACGCACGCTCAGGACGCCGTGACGGGATCCGCGGCCCTCGTGCAGTCCGCGCAATCCGCGCTGCAGCCATTTCTCACCGACCCCAGGTGGAGAGCCGTGCGCAATGCTCTCGGCGGCGCGCGCGCGATCATCGTCGTGCCCCATGACATCCAAGCCGGCTTCCTTCTGACGGCCGCAGGCGGCAGCGGGGTGCTTCTGCGTCGACATGGAAACGTTTGGAGCGATCCCATCTTCATACAGATCGGGTCGGTCGGAGTAGGCTTTCAGGCAGGCGCGGAAAATCAAAGCCTCGTAATGCTCATCATGTCCGATGCCGCCGTCGATCAATTGCTGCAGGGCGCGATGTCCGTCGGCGGATCCGGCGGTTTCGCGCTTTCCAATCTCGGCCTGGGCGGCGGTGGCTCCGGCAATATCTCGAACGGCCTCGAAATCCTGTCTGTCTCCACGAATAGCGGTCTCTTTGCCGGCAGTGGCATTGCAGGCATGAAAATCTCACCACAGGACGGTTTCAACCAGGCCAATTACGGTGCGGGCTACAACATGCAAGCGATCGCGGCCGGCATGGGCGGAAACTTGCCATCGGCAGGCACTTTGCGAGCAGTGCTGATAGAAGCCGTGACGCAGGCTTGGTACCAATGACACGGGAAGCGGGCATGGGATGTCCTCCGTAACGTTGGCGACAGCCACGCGATCCGTTGAAGGCTCGCATCCGCGCCCTAGTTGAGTCGTCGAGCGAGGGACGCGCCAATCGACCGGCGCCGACGCACGGGGGAAATGCATGTCAGCTCGATCGCTATTCGCCGCCGGCATTTTGATGCTGATGATGGTCGGCTCCGCCGCAGCGCAGCAGATGTACGTCTATCCCGCCAAGGGTCAGAGCGCGGAGCAGCAGCAGCGCGACACCTATGAGTGTAGCCGCTGGGCCACGGAGCAGACCGGGTTCGATCCAACGCTCCCCCCACCGATCCCCCAAGTCTCCTCGCCGCCTCCGCCCGGGCTCTTCGGCGGCGCGCTCGGCGGTGGTGCGATCGGCGCGATCGGCGGCGCGATCGGCGGAAACGCCGGAAAGGGAGCCGCGATCGGCGCCCTCGTTGGCGGACTCTTCGGCGGAATCCGACGCAATCGTTGGGCGCAGGAGCAGGAATACTCCGCGGATCAGCAGACCTCTGCCTACTACGCCCAGCGCTCGTCCTATTTGCGTGCGGACAGCGCCTGCCTCACGGGGCGCGGCTATTCCGTAAATTGACGATCCCCGGGGGAGATAGAACGATGAGAGTTGCCGCTTCCGTCTTCTCTGCGGCCGTCGCGCTGGCCCTTCCGATCGCCGCGGAGGCAGCCGATTTCGATGGATCGAAGCCGTTTCTTTGCTCGATCGTCGATGTGGCCTCGTGTGTGCCGGGACAGAACTGTGCGCGCGAGTCCGCGCAATCCGTCAATGCACCGCAGTTCTTCACCGTGGATGTGGCCCAGAAGGTCGTGACCGAAACGGGAGCGGCAACGCCGCGAACGACCAAGATCGAGCGCGTCGATCACCAATCCGGACTCCTGCTTCTCGGCGGGGTCGACAATGCGCAGGGTTGGAGTGCCGCGGTGGGCGAGAGCAACGGCAAGATCAGCTTCACCGTCGTCGGCGATCGGACCGTCGTCGTCGCGTTCGGAGCGTGCCTCGCACGGTAAATACCGACCCAGCCGACTCTAGCGATAGGGGCGGATCTCAGCGCCCGGACGTCCTGAGGCGGCGGCGATCGTGTCGCGAGTTCGGCTCGCGGAATCGTGAAAGCGTCCGCGCCGGAAAGGGTCGATCCGAAGGCGAGAATTCGACAAGGATCCGGAGCACTTCCCTCGGGCGGGCGAAACGCAGTTTTCCCAGTCATGGTGAATCGATTGCGACTTAGGGTCTTCACCCGATTTACGCCCGGGCGCCTCGTTCTAAGAATCTCTTTAATTCGCATTGTCCACAGCAGGCGCCGAGTAACGTCGGACCTTTCCCACACGTCAGCCCCCGAACAAACGAGCCAAGTTTTTCTGTAATCAACTTCCGATGGAGCACTGCAGGCGCCACGGTCAACCGCGATAGATGCGTCCGGGGTGGTGGCCGTGCTCCATCATGGCTTTCAGGTGCCTTATCAAAGGAGGGTCGAAGTCAATGTCTGCACAAGATAACGAGCAAAAGCCAGAGCCGAAGACTGGCGAACTCAATCGCCGCAACGTCCTGCTCGCGAGCACCTCGCTTGCTGCGACTTTCGCGTTGGGATCGGCCATCAAGAGCGCGCAGGCCCAAACGCAAGCGGCGGCGCCGTCGGGTGCCCGGCCAAATATCCTCGTGATCATGGGCGACGACATCGGATGGTTCAATATCGGCGCCTATCACCGAGGCATCATGTCCGGCAAGACGCCGAACCTCGACAAGCTTGCGGCCGAAGGGATGATCTTTACCGACTACTATGCGGAAGCGAGTTGCACGGCCGGCCGCGCAAACTTCATCACCGGGCAGATACCGCTGCGCACGGGCCTGACGACGGTGGGGCAGGCCGGCGCCGAGGTCGGGATGCCGGACCAGTGCGTCAGCACGGCACTCATTCTCAAATCGATGGGCTACGCCACCGGCCAGTTCGGCAAGAACCATCTCGGCGACCTCAATAGGTATTTGCCGACCCTCCATGGCTTCGACGAGTTCTTCGGTTACCTGTATCACCTGGACGCCATGTCGGATCCATATTGGTTCGACTATCCGCAGGATTGGATCGACAAATACGGACCGCGCAATCTCGTTCATTCCTATGCGACCGACGTCGACGACGCCACGGTGATGCCGCGCTGGGGGAAGGTCGGCAAGCAGCGGATCGTCGACGAAGGTCCCTTGAAGCCCTTCCGCGACATGACCGGCGATCACCAGATGTGGCAGAAGGGCAAAGACGCCAAGTACGACATGGAGACTTTCGACGAAGTTCTGGTCGAGAACAGCAAGCGATTCATGGATCAGGCGAAACAGGCGGGAAAACCGTTCTTCATCTGGCACAACACCACGCGCATGCACGTGTTCACTTACCTCTCGCAAAAGTACCAGGGGAAGATGACGCCCCAGAGCAACTTCGGTCTTGAGGAAGCCGGGATGGCGCAGATGGACGACAACATCGGCGATCTCCTGAAGCACCTCGACGATATCGGCGTCGCCGACAACACCATCGTGGTCTTCACGACCGACAATGGCGCGGAAGTCTTCACATGGCCGGACGGCGGCATGACGCCGTTTCGCGCCACCAAGGGCACGGTGTTCGAAGGCGGCTTCCGCGTGCCCTGCATTGCTCGTTGGCCCGGCAAGATCAAGCCGGGATCCGTCGAGAACGGCATCTTCTCGGGCCTGGACTGGCTCCCCACGCTCGTTGCGGCCGCGGGCAACCCGAACATTACGCAGCAGTTGCTGCAAGGTGTGACCATCAATGGTCAGACGTACAAGAATCATCTGGACGGCTACAACCAGATGGATGTCCTGACCGGGAAAGGTCCCTCGGCGCGCCACGAGATCTTCTATTTCGGAGAATCGCAGCTTGGTGCGCTTCGCGTCGACGACTTCAAGTTCCAGTTCTACCAGCAACCCTTCGGCTGGCCCGGAGAAAAGGTGACCACGGACATGCCGACCATGGTCAATCTGCGATGGGATCCCTTCGAGCGAACCCCGTCGATCCGAGGCGAGTCCCTAAACCAATCGGGCGGCGGGTATATGAACGAATTCATGGCTCGCGAGTTCTGGCGCTTCGTCCAAGTGCAGCAAACCGTGGCCGCTGCTGCGCAGACCTTCATAGACTTCCCGCCCATGCAGCCGGGTGCATCGTTCAATCTTCAGCAGGTCAAAGAGAAAATCGAGCAAATGATGAAGATGCACGAGGGTCAGTAGTTCCGACGATCCGGCGGGGCGTAATGACGTACGCCCCGCCGCTCATCGACGGCGCTCCCGCTGAGCGCCTTGGACGGCAGTTCCTGTTCGATCCTTCAGGTGGTATCTCCAGAACAGTTCCTTTTCCGCCGCTTGAGAAATTGACGTGAACGAGGGAGCAGGGCCAATGCAACTCGGTCCTCGGCGCCGGAACCCTGGCCTGATCCGCATGGGGATCCTCTGCACGGCGCTCCTCGTCGCCTCGTGTCAGCAGACTGGAATCCTGGATCCGCGCGGGCCGATCGCGTCGGCCGAACGACTGCTCATGGTCAATTCGACGGCGATCATGCTCGTGGTCGTGGTGCCTGTCATTGTTGCCACGCTGGGGTTCGCGTGGTGGTACAGATCCTCCAATCCACGCGCGAGCCGCAGTTGGGACCAGTCCTATGAGGGGCGGCTCGAGTTCGTGCTTTGGTCGATTCCGGTGCTGATCGTGATCCTGCTCGGCGGAGTGATCTGGATCGGCTCGCACGAGCTCGATCCGCGGACGCCGATTTCCGGCAAAGGCGACCCCGTAAAGATCGATGTGGTGGCGCTCGATTGGAAATGGCTCTTCATCTACCCCGACCAGGGAGTCGCTGCGGTCAACGAGATGGTGATTCCCGCGGGCAAGCCGATCCGGCTCCAGATCACCTCCGCGACCGTGATGAACTCGTTCTTCGTGCCGCAACTGGGCGGCCAGGTCTATGCGATGGGCGGGATGACCACCCAGCTCAATCTGCTCTCGGACCAGCCCGGCGACTATGCCGGCTTCTCCGCGAATTTCAGCGGCGACGGATTCTCCGACATGCGATTTGTGGCGCGGGCGGTGCCGCCGGGTGACTTCGATGCCTGGGTGGCACGCGCCCGCGGCACGGGGCCGGCGCTCGACGATGCCAGCTACGCCGCGCTCGCGAAGCCGAGCAAGGCGGTGCCGCCGTCGACCTATAGGACGGTGGCGCCCGATATGTTCCAGCACATCATCGAGCGCACGCTCTCAGGTGCGGACGAGCCGGGCTCCTCGCACCAACACGGAGGCTGACAATGCTCGGCAGACTCACCTGGTCGGCGATCCCCTTCAACGAGCCGCTGCCCCTGGTGAGTGCGATCGTCGTCGTCCTCGTCATTCTGGCGGTACTGGGGTTCATCACCGTCAAGGGCTGGTGGCCTTATCTCTGGAACGAGTGGATCACGAGCGTCGATCACAAGCGCATCGGCGTCATGTATATGACGCTCGGGCTCGTCATGCTGCTGCGCGGCTTTGCCGACGCGATCATGATGCGGACGCAGCAGGCGATCGCGATCGGAGACGCGCAGGGATACCTGCCGCCCGATCACTACAATCAGATTTTCTCGGCGCACGGCACGATCATGATCTTCTTCGTGGCGATGCCGCTCGTGATCGGGCTCATGAACTTCGTCGTGCCCTTGCAGCTCGGCGTGCGCGATGTGGCTTTTCCGACGCTGAACTCCGTCAGCTTCTGGCTCACCTGCACCGGCGCGCTGCTGGTGAATATGTCTCTGGTCATCGGCAATTTCGCGCGCACGAGCTGGTGGAACTATCCGCCGCTCTCCGAGCTCGCATTCTCGCCGGACGTCGGCGTCGACTATTATCTCTGGTCACTGCAGATCTCCGGCATCGGGACGCTGCTCACGGGGGTCAATTTCGTGACGACGATCCTCAAGTTACGTGCCCCGGGCATGACCTATTTTCGCATGCCGGTCTTCTGCTGGACCTCCTTGGCCGTGAACATGATGATCGTCGCGGTCTTCCCGATCCTCACCGCGACCTTCGTGATGCTGCTGCTCGACCGCTATCTCGGCATGCACTTCTTCACGAACGACGGCGGCGGCAATCCCATGATGTACGTCAACCTCTTCTGGGCATGGGGTCACCCCGAGGTCTACATCCTCATCCTGCCGGCCTTCGGCATCTTCTCCGAAGTCGTCGCGACCTTCTCCGGCAAGGGGCTGTTCAGCTATCGCTCCATGGTCTTGGCGACCCTCGGGATCTGCGTCCTCTCCCTCATGGTCTGGCTGCATCACTTCTTCACCATGGGAGCCGGAGCGAACGTGAACGCCATCTTCGGCATCATGTCGTCGATCATCGCGGTGCCAACCGGCGTCAAGGTGTTCAACTGGCTCTTCACGATGTACCGAGGCCGGGTCGTGTTCACGACCCCGATCCTCTTCACGGTAGGCTTCATGGTCACCTTCGTCATCGGCGGGCTGACCGGCGTGCTGCTGGCGGTGCCTCCGGTCGATTTCGTGCTGCACAATAGCGCCTTCCTCGTCGCGCACTTCCACAACGTCATCATCGGCGGCGTCCTCTTCGGCGTGCTCGCCGGCTACAATTACTGGTTCCCGAAAGTATTCGGCTTCACCCTCGACGAGCGTCTCGGCAAAGCCAGCTTCTGGTGCTGGCTCGTGGGTTTTTATCTCGCCTTCACGCCGCTCTACGTGCTGGGCCTCATGGGCATGACGCGGCGTCTCCAGCACATCGCCGATCCGAGCTGGCGGCCGCTGCTGCTCGTCGCGGAGCTCGGGGCCGTCGTCATCCTCGTCGGCATCCTCTGCCAAATCGCGCAGCTCTACGTCAGCATTCGCACGCGCGATCAGCGCCGAGACCTCACGGGAGACCCCTGGAACGGACGAACCTTGGAGTGGTCGACGGCCTCGCCGCCGCCGCCCTACAATTTCGCCGCGCTGCCCAAGATCGAGACGATCGACGCCTTCTGGCAAATGAAGCACGCGGGTCAAGTGCCGGCTGAGCCGCCGCGTGAGGCCATAGAGATGCCGCGCAACAGCCCGATTGGGATCGTCACGGCCTTTTTTGCGACGATCACCGGCTTTGCGTTGATCTGGCACATCTGGTGGATGGTGCTCGTGGGCCTGATCGCCGCGGCGATCGCGGTCTTGGCCTTCGGCTGGATCGACGACCGCGAGCGCGAAATCTCCCCCGCGGAGATTGCGCAATTCGAGCGCGCTCGTTCGGGCCAGAGGCGGTCCACATGACCGCGATCGATACCGTCCCAGCAGAGGTTCCGACCGGGCAGGCGCGCGGGCGCGGCGGCGGCGGGCCGGCTCCGACGCGCGTCGTCGTCGCCTATGGATTCTGGATCTTCATCCTCAGCGACATGATCATGTTTGCGGCGCTCTTCGCCGCATACGCGGTCCTATCGGGCAACACCGCGGGCGGGCCGTCGGGGCGGGAGCTCTTCAACCTGCGCAGCGTCTTCATCGAGACGATGTGCCTCCTGCTCTCGAGCTACACCTGCGGCCTTGGGGCGCTTTCTGCCGAAAGGCGACAGCCCGCGCGCTTCTTCCTTTTCGCGGCCCTCACCTTCGTGCTCGGTGGCGCCTTTCTCCTCATCGAGTGCACGGAATTCGCCGGCATGGTCGCGCGCGGCGCCGGGCCCGAGCGCAGCGCGTTCCTCTCGAGCTTCTTCACGCTGGTGGGGACGCACGGAGTGCACGTCACGGGAGGGCTGCTCTGGCTCGCCTACATGGTGGCGCAGACGATGAGCAAGGGCCTGCGAGCCTCGGTCCTGCGACGCCTCTTGTGCTGGAGCCTCTTCTGGCACGCACTCGACATCGTCTGGGTTGGCGTGCTGACCCTCGTTTATCTCATGGGAGTCACGTGATGGACCGTCCAGAGCGCATCTACGACGACCGCACGCCGGGCGTCGAAGAGCATGAGTCCACGGCCAACATTCTCTCCTATACGGTGGGGCTGGGCTTGGCGATCGTGGCGACGATCGCTTCCTTCGTCGTATCGCAAACCGGCTTGCTGTGGGCTCCGGGCATCCCGGTCGGGTTGATCGTGCTCGCGATCGCGCAGATCGGCGTTCATCTCGTCTTCTTCCTGCATCTCGGAAGCGGAGCCGACAGCACCAACAACATTCTGGCTCTTGCCTTTGGCGTGCTGGTCGTTTTTCTCGTCATTGGCGGCTCGATCTGGATCATCACGAACATCAACGCCAACTCGCCCATGTCCATGCCCATGAATTGAGGCGCGCGCGACGGGCGCCGCGGCCGCAGCGCGGCGCCCGGAGGCATCCAGTTATTAAAGAATTCAGGCCAGTGATTTCATTGCAACCGGCAGTGAGGCCGGATAGCATGCTTTGAATACTGTGCACTCCGTTCTTTTGCTCATAAGCCTGACTACTTCGTGAGAGCGTATTCCGCTAAATCCCAAGGTGTGGAGGAACCCGATGAAACGCTCCAATGCTTTCGCCCTTATGGCTATGTCAGTGCCCCTAGCGTGCATCTCTTTCGGTGCGAATGCCGCCGATTGCTCCAAAGGCAAGATCAAGATCTTTACGAGTTGGCCCCTGCAGGGCGCCATGCTTCCGGAAGGAACCGGAATGAAGAATGGCGTCAATCTGGCCGTAAAACAGCATCAGGGCATGGCCGGCGGCTATTGCGTCGAGGTCGTGAATCTCGACGATGCCTCGCCGCAGACCGGCAAGTGGGATGGCGCGGTGGAGGCGGAGAATGCCAACAAGGCCATCGCCGACGCCGATACCATGGTCTATATCGGCACCTACAATTCGGGCGCGGCGAAGGTCTCGATGACCATCACGCAGCGCGCGCACTTGGCGATGGTGACGCCCGCCAACACCTATCCCGGCCTCACCAAGAAAGCCGGTGCGGCTCCTGGCGAGCCCGACATTTACCGCCCGCTCGGGATCGTGAGCTACTTCCGCGTACCGCCGGCCGACGACATCCAGGGCACGGTGGGAGCGAATTGGGCCAAGGCGCTCGGCTTCAAGAAGGTCTACATCCTCAACGACCAGGAGCTCTACGGCAAAGGCATCGCCGACGTGTTCGAGGCACAAGCGAAAAAGATCGGCCTCACGGTGGTTGCCAACGAGGGGATCGACTACAAGCAGCCCGACCAAAAGCCGATCCTCACGAAGATCAGGGCCTCCGGTGCGGACCTCGTCTACATGGGAGCCGTCGTCGAGACCGGGGCGCAGACCATCATCCGGCAGATGAAAGATCTCGGGATGCTCGCGCCCAAGGTCAGCTTCATGGGTCCGGACGGCCTTTATGAGGAAGAGCTGTTGAAGGCTGCGACTTGCGATGCCGCTCTCGGTGTCGGCATGCGCATCACCTTCGCGAGCCTGCCCTTCGAGCAGATGACCGGAAAGGGTGGCGAGGTCTACAAGGCCTACAAAGAGGCCTACAAGATCGAGCCGACCTCCTACGCGCTCTACTCCTGGGAGGCCGCCGAGGTCGCGCTCGAGGCGATCGACAAGGTAGGGGCGAAGGATCGCGAGAAGATCCGCGCCGCCATCGCATCGACGAAGGACTTCAAGGGCCTCAATGGCACCTGGAGCTTCGACGCGAACGGCGACACCACCCTCAAGGTTATGTCCGGCTTCAAGGTCGTGAAGGCGGATGGGCCGATCGGGTGCAAGTTCGAGTATGCGGAGACCCTGAAATAGCGTCAGTACGTTGCTGGTCCAGGCTTTGTCTCGCAAGCGAGCTGGACCGGCCGATCCAGTAATCCAGCCGGGACGCCCAGACGGCGTCCCGGCCGGATGCGGGTGGTACGATGCGCCTGCGCGTCGCGGCGATCCCGATGCCAGCGGATCACCCGGCGCGGATGCGCGGAAGAGATCGAATGACCCGCGGCGCGCTCCTCAGCCGATAGCCCTCCCCACACGCGCTTCCGGGATTCCCGACTTATGAATATGTTCGAACTCGCCATCCAGCAGACCCTGAACGGCTTGACCCGGGGGTCGATCTTCGCGCTCATCGCGCTCGGCTACACGATGGTCTATGGGATCATCGAGCTCATCAATTTCGCACACGGCGACATCTTCATGCTGGGCCTCATGGTCTCGCTGACGCTGCTCGTCGACTTCGGTATCGCGCGGACGCTACACGGCTGGGAGCTCGTGACCATCCTGCCGGCGATCATCGTGGGCACGATGCTCATAACCGGCGCCATCAACGTGGCGGTCGACCGCATCGCCTACCGGCCGCTCCGCCGCGCTCCGCGGCTGGTCCCGCTGATCTCCGCGATCGGCGTCTCCTTCATGCTCGAGAACCTCACGCTGATCTGGAAAGGGCCTTACGTTCTTTCCTACCCCGACGTGATCCCCAGCGTCGACATCGTCGCGGACGTCCTCCACATCGACAGTCTCGTCTATTTCACCACCAAGGACCTCTTGGTGATCGGAATCACCTTGCCGCTGATCTACGGCCTCCATCTCTTCGTCACCCGGACCTATTGGGGGAAGGCGATGCGCGCCACCGCCCAGGACCGCGAGACCGCGGAGGGAATGGGGATCGACGTCGAGCGGATCATCATCATCACCTTTTTCATCGGCGGCGCGCTTGCGGGTGCCGCGGGTGTGGTGCAGGGCATCTACTACAATATCGGCCAGTGGTGGATGGGCTATCAGGCGGGGCTTCGCGCCTTCACCGCCGCGGTGCTCGGCGGGATCGGCAACATGCCCGGCGCAGCGCTCGGGGGATTCGCGATCGGTGTCCTTTCGGCCTGGAGCGATCAGCTCATCTCCGCGCGCTGGACCAACGCCATCGTCTTCTCGGTCCTGATCCTGGTCCTGGTCTTCCGCCCGCACGGACTCCTGGGCGAAAGAGTTCCCGAGAAGCATTAGCGAGACTGCCCCGTGACAGCGCTCTGGTCATCCCTGCCCCAGCAATCGCGTAGCGTCCTCACCTTCCTCGTCGCCGGCGTCGCCCTTATTGCGTATCCCTTCCTCGACCGGGCGCTCGGCCTCGGCACGCTCTATGCCGTCAGCGATGCCATGATCTACGTGATGCTGGCGCTCGGCCTTAATATCGTCATCGGCTATGCGGGCCTCCTCGATCTCGGTTATGCCGCCTTCTTCGCGATCGGCGCCTATACGATGGGGCTCTTCAACTCGCCCCTTATGGGCTTCGAGTGGGGCTTCTGGAACGTGATCTGGCTGAGCGCCGTCGTCTCAGCGTTATTCGGCGTGATGATCGGCGCGCCCACGCTCCGCGTCCGCGGCGACTATCTCGCGATCATCACGCTCGCCTTCGGCGAGATCATTCCGGTCGCGATCCGGAACCTCGGCGACATCACGATCGAGATCGGCGACTGGCAGCCCGTCTATCGCCTCAACCTCACGGGCGGGGAGAACGGCGTCAATCCGATCGGACAACCGCATCTCCTCGACATCCCCTTCGATACCAGCCCTCTCCCCTGGTATTTCCTCATCCTGATCGTCGGATTGATCGCCGTTTGGGCCATGAACCGGCTGCGCGTCTCGAGGCTCGGCCGCGCCTGGATGGCGATCCGCGAGGACGAGACCGCTGCCGCCGCCATGGGCGTCGATCCCGTCAAGTCGAAGCTCCTGGCCTTCGCCTTGGGCGCGACCTTCTCGGGATTCGCGGGCTCGATCTACGCGTCAAAGCTGCAGGTGATCACGCCCGGCGCCTTCGAGTTCAACGTCTCGATCATGCTGCTCTGCATGGTGATCCTCGGTGGGATGGGCTCGATCCCCGGCGTCATCGC
>Ga0335077_10010268_pt1 | contig 11645 bp, 6 predicted proteins | sample Lox_Sample_31_FD_207151 | JGI IMG/M metagenome (GOLD analysis project Ga0335077, IMG submission 207151) | Soil microbial communities from Loxahatchee National Wildlife Refuge, Florida, United States - Lox_Sample_3.1 | ecosystem: Environmental > Terrestrial > Soil > Wetlands | place: USA: Florida...
TCTGCCCCGAACTGGAATCTGCATGTACATCAGAACGTCTGTCCCAGGCTGAAAAAGAAGTTGAAGTGGCCGGCTTGCCCAACGTGCGGATCATATTCGGGGTGGCCGTAATCGTACGTCACCGGATAAATCGGCGGGTTCAGGTTATAGCTGAAATCGAACCGCACCGGGCCGACCGGCGTATGGTACCGCAGTCCCAATCCCGGCGCGTGCGAAAAATAGTTGAAGCTGCAATTACCCGTTGGCCCGGTCGAGATCACAGGTCCCGGCGGATCTTCCGGAGGGTCGGTCTTGGGTTGCGGTTGTTTGCACAGGTCGCGCTCCGGCTGGTGGATGCGGAGCGCGCTTACCCAGGCGTCGCCGGCATTCCCGAACACGTTCCCCATGTCGTGAAACAACACTAGGCTGACAGAATTGCCGAAGTAGGGAAGCGTGGGTGGGGGCAGGCGCAGTTCCGTGCTGTTGATCAACACTCCCGCGCCGCCGATGGGGAACCCGGTCTGCGGATCGCGTGGTCCGGCTGCGTTGATGGAGAAGCCACGCATCGAGGACGCACCGCCCGAGTACAGCCGCTCGGGCAAGGGAAGCAACCGCTGGTTTCCTACACCGAAGGCGCGCTCCTGCCCATAGCGCGTATTCCGCGCCACCACGAATCGGTCCTTGTCGAAACCGTAGTAGCTCGAGTTCGTGACGTCGAGCCGGTTGAACTGCGCCTCCGCGCCAAACGGCACTGCCGAGAGGAACTCCTGGAAGCTGGAGTAGGTGCCGCGATGCGAATCTATGGGGCTGTCGCGCGTGTCGCGAATCCAGGTGAATGCCGGTCCTCCCACGCGCACCGCGGTCGCCAGTGTTTCGATGAAGTTCGGAAACACCTGCAGGCTGCTTTCGGCTACCTTCACTCGTCGGAAATTGTATTCATAGATCAAGGTGTTGGCGCGCGACAGCGCTGCACCCGGCGCCTTGAAATTTTGTGTTACCCGGAATCCGGCGTCCAGCCGCGACGCCACGTATGTCGTCACGGCCTGGCTGTTGGCGTATCCGCCGTTGAACGTTAGGCCGAAGTTGCGATTCCCTCGAATGTGAGGACTTTGATAAATAAAGTTAATCTTCTGTTCCAGCAGGCCGTACGTGCCTTGCAGCGATGCCGACTGCTCGCGTCCGAACAGGTTGTTACGCGTGATGCTCACGAGAAGGCGCGGGCTGATCCCGGTGCGTCCGTTCGGAGAGCACGGCACGCCGGTGCCTTCAAATCCGCGGCAGTTGTTTTGCGGCGTGCCCGTCTGCGTCTCAAAACCTCCGCCGTATGTCAGGGTCCAGCGCCGTGCCTCCACTGCCTGCAACAGAATCGTTTTGTGGGTTTCGCCGCCATTGGGATTCTGGACCGCCGTATCCACTTCGTTGAATAGCGCGTATTCGTACAGGTTCCGTTGTGTCTCGTACAGCGCCGTCTGGTTGAGGGGGTCGCCGGGATGAATGGCGATCCCTTTTGCAATCGTCTCGGGGCGGGTGTAGTGCAATCCTGTCACCAGGATGTTGCGCACAAAAATCTGCCTGCCTTCAGTGATGCGGAAAGTGATGTCCGTCTTGGCGGAATCCTCCGGCTCGTCGTTCTCCTCCACTTCCACACGCGCCTGGTCGAAGCCCCGCGTCAGATAGTCGGTCACGAGCGCGTCTCGGTCGCCGGCCAGATTGCGCGGAGAAAGCAGTTGGCCGGCCTCGGTATTCAACAGGAGCAGCAATTTCTCGGCCTCTACGTGTTCATTCCCCACCAGTTTGACGCTGCCGACACGCTGTTGTTCGCCTTCTTCAATGTGATAGACCACCTTGAGAGCAGCCGGCTTGGGATGCCGGCGCTGTGCGTTGCCGGGCGGTTCCACCAGGCCTGTCTCCGGCGTGACTTTCACGTGCGAGAAACCGTTGTTCTGGTACACAGCCTGTAATGCCCCCACATCGGTGGACACCAGGGCCTGGTTGTACGCCCCGTGCTTGTCCAGCACATTTGCGGTGTGCACGCTCAGCAGTTCTTCCAGCGTGGTGGCATCGAAATAGTGGTTCCCTTCCACTGATACCCTCTCGACATGCCGTCGTGTGCCCAGTTGCACGATGTAAGTGATCGCCACTTCGCCGGGCTGGACGTCCGACTGATGGTGCTCCACCTTTACTTCGAAGTACCCCAGGGCCTGGTAATAGTCGCGCAGCCGGCGGTTGCCTTCGTTCAGCAGGTCATCGTCCACCGTGGCTTCTTCGAATACGGGAATCAGCCGCTTGAGGCGCTGCGGCTCGAGCGGCGCCCCCTGGACCAGCACCCGCACGATCGGCCCTTTGTTCGCGGTGAACTTGTAGCCCACCTTGCACTCGGCGTAGGACTGCGACTCGAGCTTTACGTCGGCTTCCAGCCGCTTCTGGTTGCGATATTCCTTCAACACACCGCTGAGCGCGCGATTCACGGTCTCCTGGTTTACCTTCGCTCCGGGCTTCAAACGTGCATGATGGCGAAACGAATCCACGCTCATCCCTGCATCGCCGCTGACGGAGACGTCACCCACCCGCGCCTGCGGTCCCGAGACCACGTGAAAAGCAACGTCGATGATCTGCTCCTGGGGGTGCTCGCGGAAGTCGTGGGTGATTGCAGCTTCATGGTAGCCGTCTTCCGCGAGCGCCAGCTTCATCTGCTCGAGGGCCTGGCTCATCTTCGCCTTGGTGAAACGGGTCCCCGTATTCATGCGCGTGGCCCGCTGCAACTGCGTGTTCACGGTTGCGCCCTTGGCTCCGTCCACCGTCACTCTGCCGATGAACATCCGCGCGGCGCCGCGGAACACCAGGGCAACTCCGTCTCCGTCCCTTTCACCATCGACTTCCACGGAATCAAACAGTCCGGTCGCAAAGATCTGGCGCAGGCTCGCCGCTACCTTCTCGCGATCGAGCGGCTCGCCGACTTCCTGGGGAAGACGGCTTTGGAGGGAGGAGAGCCTTTCCCCCGCAACGCCATCGAATGAAATGCTCCGCACCACTCGGCCCTGCCATTGAGCCAGGCGGTCTTCTCCTGACGTCTGTGAATTCGATTGACTGCCCGAAGAACCGAAGTTTTCCTGGCGGGAAATCTCACTGCGCGAATCGCGTTCAGGGACGCCGCGCCCGGGAGCCTGGCACGATGCCCTGAAACCCGCAAGGGCCACGAGTACCAACAGGCTCGAAGGCAGTTTGCCGAAGCTGCATCCGCCCCCGCGCCACTTCGGAACCATGGACCGCAAAATCTCTCTCCCGATCAAATGCGCAACTAACGCCAGCTGCCAGAACCTGCATCTAACCAATCATCAACGAGGGTCTCGTTGGGTTTGAACCAACCGAGCTCCGCCACTTAAACCGCTGCACCTATACTAACGAGGAATAATGAACGGCGCAGCCGTCACTCGTCTTCAACTTGATCCCCCAAGGAAACGAATGAATCAATCCAGGTATCGAGTTCATACCCCAGAAGCTTCGACGCCGCCGGCAGCACGGTCTCCTGAACCGCCGGTGCAGGATCCGCCTGCGACGCACTCCCCTGCCTCTGTTCCCCCAACTTCCAGTTCCGTGGACGCCGATGTGCTCGCGCGGGCGCAGGCAGGCGACCCTTATGCGTTCGCCCAACTGTATGCCCTTCATAAAAGACGAATCTACTCGCTCTGCCTCCGGATGGTGGGAAACGTCGCGGAGGCGGAAGACTTGACGCAGGAGGCATTCCTTCAATTGCATCGCAAGATCGCTACCTTTCGTGGAGATTCGGCCTTCTCCACCTGGATGCATCGGCTGGCCATCAACGTCGTCCTGATGCACCTGCGCAAAAAAGGCCTCTCCCTCATCTCATTAGACGAAGCCATGGAGCCAACGCCGGAAGAAGGCCCGGGCCGCAGCTTTGGCGCCCCGGACCTGTCGTTGGCCGGTTCCATCGACCGCCTCGCACTGGAGCGCGCCATCTCCGACCTGCCCGCCGGCTACCGGCTGATCTTCGTGCTCCACGACATCGAGGGCTACGAGCATAACGAAATCGCCACCATGCTCGATTGCTCTATCGGCAACAGCAAATCCCAGTTGCACAAGGCACGGCTTAAGCTCCGCGACGCCATGCGCACCATTCCGCGAAGGAGGGGCGGTGATGATCGATAACCGCAAAAACATGTCGTGCGCGGAATTCAGCGCCTGTATGGCTGAGCTGATCGCCGCTGGCGAGGACATCTTTGTCCACCCCCACGTGCGGAGATGCAAGCTGCACCAGGCTCTTCTCGATGACCTGGAGGCAATTGCCAAGGCGGCGCGCCAGATGTTTCCTGAAGTCGATCCTCCTGATACCCTGTGGGACGGAATCCAGGCCCGGCTGGGGCAGGAACATCCCGCACCCATCATTTCCGATCCATGGCCCGGGTATCGGGTGGTGTTTGCCATGCTGGTCATCGATCACAACCTCGAGACGAGCCCGCCTGCTCCCGACTTCTCCTTCCGGGAAAAGGAGTTGCCGATCCGACTGAAGGTCTTCGGGGCCAGTCGCACCCCCGCCCGAAGGGAGGGGCGGCGATGACCGATAATCGCCACAGTATGACGTGCGACGAGTTCCACCAGCAGCTGCCTGAACTGATCGGCTCAGGCGCGGATGCCCCGGCCCACCCGCACGTTCAGAACTGCGAACTCTGCCGGGACTTTCTGGCTGAACTCGAAGCTATCGCGGCGGCAGCGCGCGAACTGTTTCCGGTCGAAGAGCCCTCCGATCGCGTCTGGGAACAGATCCAGTCCGCCATCCAGGAGGAGGAAGGTAAGCCCAGCGCCACGTAGCCTTTTCTCATCACCGGATCCCCGCGGCGGGCCCCAGGAAGCGTTCTTTGTTTCTTGGGGTGGGCAGACAGGTCTACGTCCGTGGGTGACTTGTGGGCCCTGTCCTTTCTTTGGGAAGGAATCACTCATGCTCGCCGCTCCTCCACCCAGATCACGTTCCCCTATCCGGCCGCCCTCACCTTTCCGGTGGGTGTGGCCGATAATGTTTGCGGGGAATTCCGGCCCGGATTAGCTGAAGTGAGGAATCAGAGGCGCAGGCGGTACGCGCTGGCGGTCATCTTTGCGGAAACGACCAGGCCGTAATCGCCTGCAAACCCGAAAAACGCCGGCGAGAAGGGAACGATAGCCATTCGGACCGCGTAATTGTTTGAGCGCAAAAGACTTGGGCGGCTTCGACGGCTCGCCCGTTTTCATGCAACTTTTGACAAGTTGCGCAGTCTAATGTAGGTAAAGTTGATATAAGGACGCTCAATGACAAACCAACAACAGCCGCCTCCCCCGCAGATTCTTGGCCCCGAAAAGGGTGCGCTCCGCCGTGTGCCGGTTCTCCCTGTTCGCGATACCGTTCTGTTTCCCCATGCCGTTCTGCCCCTGACGGTCGGGCGCGAAAGCTCCATCCAGCTCATCGAGTCCCTTGGGGAGGATCGCGCGATTGCCGTGACTGCGCAGAAGGATGCGCGTCTTGACACCCCCACCCCGGAAGACATGCATTCGGTGGGCACGCTGGCGACCGTGCACAAGATCGTCCGGATGCCGAACCAGAGCCGTTTCGTGTTCACCGAGGGCGTAGAGCGGGTGCGCCTGGTTCGCTTTGTCCAGACCGAGCCTTTCATGGTGGCCGAGGTGGAGACGCTCGAGGACGAACAGGAGGCCCTGTCGGCCAACGTCGAGGCCTTGGTGCGCATCGTGATCGCACAGTTCCAGCAGATCGTCTCGGAGTCTCCGACCCTGTCGGATGAGCTGCGGACCATTGCCGCAAATATCGAGGAACCGAGCCGCCTTGTGGACTTCGTCGCATCCTCGCTGCCGTTCCTGACCACCGACAACAAGCAGGAATTGCTTGAGACGCCCGGTGTAGCAACTAGGCTCGAACTCCTGAACAAGCACCTGGCCAAGGAGATCGAGGTACAACAACTGCGCGCCAAGATCCAGAACGAGGTACAGGACCAGGTGCAGCAGTCGCAGCGCGACTACTACCTGCGCGAGCAGATGAAGGCCATCCAGAAGGAACTGGGTGAGCAGGACGAGGGCCAGCGCGAGATAGAAGACCTGCGTAAGAAGATCGACGACGCAGGCATGCCCGAGGACGTGAAGAAGGAAGCCCTGAAGGAACTGACACGGCTTTCCCGCATGTCCCCGATGGCCGCCGACTACTCGCTGACCCGGAACTATATTGAATGGCTCGCTGTGCTGCCGTGGGCGAAAAGCTCGGGCTCCAAGATCGATACCGGCAAAGCCAAGGAGATCCTTGACCAGGACCACTACGAGCTCCGGAAGGTCAAGGACCGCATCCTCGACTACCTCAGCGTGCTCGCGCTCAAGCCCGACATGAAGGGGCCGATTCTCTGCTTCGTGGGACCTCCGGGGGTGGGCAAAACCTCGCTCGGCCGCTCGATCGCCCGCGCGCTGGGCCGCAAGTTTCAGCGCATTTCGCTCGGCGGCATGCACGACGAGGCCGAGATCCGGGGCCACCGGCGTACTTACATCGGCGCACTGCCGGGCCAGATCATCCAGTGCATTCGCCGGGCGGAAACCCGGGATCCCGTGATTATGCTGGACGAGGTCGACAAGCTCGGCCGCGACTTCCGCGGCGACCCCGCTTCGGCGCTGCTGGAGACACTCGATCCGGAGCAGAACAACACGTTCCGGGACAACTACCTGGACGTGCCGTTCGATCTCTCGAAGGTGTTGTTTATCTGCACGGCCAATATGCTCGATACGGTGCCTCCGCCGCTGCTGGACAGGATGGAGATCATTCCGCTCCAGGGCTACAGCGAAGAGGAGAAGCTGCATATCGCCAACCGGTACCTGATCCCGCGCCAGATCAAGGAAAACGGGATCACGTCGGAGCAGATCGAGTTCCCCGAGGAGGCAGTGCGCCACGTGATTCGCCACTACACGCGCGAAGCGGGCGTCCGCAAACTCGAGCAGGTGATCGGGACGGTTTGCCGCAAGGAAGCACGGCGGGTGGTCGAGGGCAAGACAGACAAGCTCGTGGTCAGCAAGGACATCCTGCGTGAATTTCTGGGCAACATCCAGGTCCGGGTGGATACCGAGATCGAGGAGCGGGTCAAACGGCCCGGGGTGGCTGTGGGCCTGGCGTGGACGCCGGCCGGCGGCGACATCCTCTTCATCGAGGCCAACAAGATGAAGGGCAAGGGTTCGTTTGCGATGACCGGGCAGATCGGCGAAGTGATGCAGGAGTCCATGCAGGCCGCGCTGACCTGGGTGCGCTCCAATGCCGGCATGCTCGGTCTGGCGGAGGACTTCACCAAGGACATCGACCTCCACATCCACGTTCCGGCCGGCGCCATCCCGAAGGACGGACCGTCGGCCGGCGTGACCATGGCGACGGTACTTGCCTCGCTGCTGACCGACACGCCGGTGCGCCCGCTTACGGCCATGACCGGCGAGATCACGCTGAGCGGCAACGTGCTTCCGGTGGGCGGAATCAAGGAAAAGGTGCTGGCCGCACGGCGCGCCGGCGTGACCACGATCATCCTGCCGGTCGATAACAGGCAGGACGTCGAGGAAGACCTGACGCCCTCGCAGCTCGAGGGTGTGGCTGTCCATTACGCGCGTCACATTGAGGATGTGCTGGCGGTGGCGCTTCCGTTGTTCAAGGCTCAGCCGGTAACCGTGGCGGTTTCCCAGGAGAAGCCTGCCACTGCGGCGGCTTAGGCTCACCTGCCAAACCGCAAAATCAAGGCCGGCGAACCTGTCGGCCTTTCCTTTGTGCTCGTGACCGGGAGTACGGCAGGAACTGTGCAGAACAGAAAATCGGACAGACTATAAATCCATGAATTTTCAGCTGGTTGAAACATCTGCGTTTGCAGATCCTACCGGCAACGTGAAATGGAACCTCGCCCCTTGGCCGCCGGCGCCGTTGGCCCATATGCGCCCGCCATGCGATTCCACGATGGATTTGCTTATCGCCAGACCCATGCCGCTGCCTTGAGGCTTGGTAGTGAAGAATGCATCGAAGATCCGATCAGCCTGGCCGGGCGGCAGTCCAGGTCCGGTGTCGTCTACAGATATCTCGATTTGGCCGTGCTGGCTCAATTGCGATTTGATCGTAAGCACACCGCCCGTGTCGCTCATCGCTTCGATGCCGTTCAGCATCAGGTTCATCAGCACCTGCTGGATCTGGACCCGGTCAGCGATCACGTCTGGAACTTCGCCGGCCAGATCCGCGCGGATGGAGATTCCGTGGCGGGTGGCTTGCCCCCGCAGCAGTTCCACCATCTCGCTGATCACCTCGTTTATCGCCAGCGATTCATGTTTGGGCGGCTCCTTCTTGTAAAGCGCCCGCAAGCGGTCGATGATCTCCGAGGCCAGGGTGCCCATTTCTATCGTTTTCGTCGTTCGTTCACGAACTTGTGTCAGATCGGGCGGGTTGCGCTCAAGAAACTCCAGGGCCAGGCTGGCGTTCATGATGGAGGCCGCGATCGGCTGATTCAAGTCGTGGGAGATGGAGGCGGACAGCTCTCCCATGGTGCTGACCCGGCTCACGTGGGCAAGTTCTGACTGGAGTTGTTCGGCGCGCTTGCGATCCTCGATGTCAATCGACACCGCACACCACTTCACAATCCTGCCTCGCTTGTCGCACAGAGGCCGGGCGCGCGTCTGAAACCAGCGATAGACTCCATCGGAACCGCGCCGAACCCGCACTTCATACTCCAGCAGCTGGCCGGCGTCCTGCGCAGTGCGCCATCGCTGCAGGACCCGTTTCAAGTCATCCGGGTGAATCACCTTTTCCCAGCCTGAGCCTGAGGCCTGTTCCGGGCTCAAGCCGGTGTATTCGAGATATGCTCTGTTAATGAAGGCGCGATCGCCATTCGGCGCATTCACGAAGGCCAATGCGGGCATGGATTCGACCGCTTCCCGGAACTTTCTCTCTTCTCTCCGTAGTTCGAGAACGCGCAGCCTGTAGAACGTCCAGAGAAGCAGGAAAAACACCGCCGCGCAGAGGGAACGAAACCACAGGGTCTGGTACCACGCGGGCGGGATGGTGAACTCCAGCGTATCGCCCTGCTCGTTCCACACTCCGCTGTTATTCGCGGCGATGACGCGGAATCGATAACGCCGCGGTGGCAAATTCGTGTACTGCACCTGGCGGTCGTTGACCACCTCCCTCCAATCGGAGTCCTGGCCGTCGAGTTTGTAACGGAAGCGGACCTTTTCCGGCGCCACGAAGCTTAGCGCGGTGTAATCGATCCAGACATTGCGCACCAGGGCGGGCAGGCGCAAGCCGCTCGATGCTTCATAAGATTTCCCGTCGGCAACAATTTGCTCGATGTGTACGGGCGGCGGGACCTGGTTGAAGGGCAAGCGTCGTGGATCGATAAAACTGACTCCCTCGAGCGGCAAGAACCACAGTTTTCCATCGGCCGTCCTGGCCACCCGCGGGCCGAAGTCGTACACGCCGGCATGGCTCCGCACGCCGTACGAGGTGTCGAACACCGTCACCGCAATCCGGTGCTGCGCATCGGCAATCCAGGCCTCCAGTTCAGAGAATGCAATGCGCACTAGGCCACATGCGGTCTTCAGCCAGAATGCATGCGCATCGTCTTCAATGATGTCGTGAACAACGTCACAGGGCAGGCCATTCCCGCTGGTCAGCGTCTTGATACGACCCTCTTTGATCCGGCTTAGACCGCCATCCGTTGCGGCCCAGACCGTTCCATCACGGTCAAGCTGGATCGCATTGACACGGCCGCTACCCAATCCGTCGGCGGCAGAGTAAGAGGCGCGCACCTGGCCGTCTTTGAGATAGATGACACGTCCGCTCCAGGATGCCAACCACAGGCCTCCATGGGAATCAGCAACGATCTGAACGGAAAAGGAGCCGCCACTGCCCAGCTGGCTCCACGGAATCCGCTCCACAACTTCCCCGTCTCTTAAGTGATAGATCGCGTCGTTGGTATTGGGTATCCACACGTCCCCAGAACTGTCTCCGGTGATGTGTGTTGCAGCTGTGATAGGCGCACCTTCAAAACGCACCACACGTCCGTTCTCGAAATAAGCAATCCCCCCTCGCGTTGCGATCCAAATCCGCCCCCGTGCGTCCTGATACAGCGAAGTGATGTAGTTGTCTGGCAATTCCTCCGAGATGATCTCTTGAACGTTCGCTCGGGCAGTCTGGATCGAGCCTTGATTCGGGATGCGCCCGGGGCCCCCAACCGACGGAGGTCTCCGATAAACAGTCATTCGCCCATTGTTCCATCTGTTCAGGCCGTCTGCGGTTCCAAGCCAAAGGCTGCCATTTTGACCGGCCAGAATACAGACCACGAAGGGGGTCGACACGCCCTGCTTAACCGATACAGTAGAGACAGTGTTCTCGCGAAACCGGTCCACACCATTGGCGGTCGCCGCCCAAACATTACCCTCGCGATCCTCAAAAAAGCTCTCCACCCTGTTGTCAGAGAGTCCGTCCGACTCAGAAAACAGGTCGACCCTTCCGCGGTGCACATGCACGATGCCGCTGTCCTGCGTTCCAATCCAAAAACCGCCATCCCGATCCCGCAACAATGTTCCCGAATTAAATCGTGGCACGCCGGGCGGCAGCGGATATAGCCTTAGTTGTTCACCGGCCAACTGCCAGACTTGTCCGGGCCTGCTGGGTCCCCGGATCGGCGGAGGGCAGGCTACCAAAAGCGTTCCGTTTTGGTCTTCAATGATGGCATTGTGGGAGAACGCCCAATCTGGCGCATAGTCCTTCACCTCTGGGAACATATACTGCTTTGGCGGACCGGGCCTCCAACGCCACAATCCATTTCCCGCGCCTAGCCAGAGATTCCCCCGGCTGTCCTCATACATGGTCGTCACGCCATAAGAGAGACTCCCATCGCTTCCGTAACACTGAATGGCACGGCCCTTGATTGCGCACAGCTTTCCCGGTTGCGAAAGCCCGCGCTCCCAAACGATCCCAGCCGCCCACACGGTTCCTTCGTGATCCTCCAGCATCGCGAGAACATCATGTCCGTCGAGTTCGGGATAATGCGTCAGGACGCCGTGTCCCCAACTCACCAGTCCTTTCGCTGTGCCCAGCCAAAGGGTTCCGTCGCGTCCAGCCACAATGTAGCGAATATCGTTGCTGGGAAGATGCTCCCCGGGCGGAGGCGTCCAGGGAACGGTGCGGACGCCATCGAAGCGCAACAGGCCGGCTTCACTCGCCAGCCAGAGATAGCCATCGGGTGTCTGCGCGATGACGTGAATCTCTCCTGTGGCAAAGCCTTCGCGGAGCTTCCACGCCGTGTGCGCGTATTGATTGACGTCCAGGGAGGGATCAAGCGCCGCAGCGCAGGCACACCACCACAGCGCTAGGCTAAGCCCGGAAATGGCCCGAACTCGCGTACGCCCATGTTCCACGATGCAGACATGTTACCCCAATGTCCTTCCGGCCCGAATTCGATTCACTCGATGGAAGTCGTAAAGTTCGCTACCGTGAATCGCGAACGATCAAGAGGACACCCGTTCGACTTCATCAGCTGTAGCCAACCGGGTGATGCGCCCATTGACGTACGCCATGATTTCGCCCCGGTTTCCGGGCCAGAGAACCCTGGAGTGGCGCCGCCCAATTACTGTCCCGCCCCGGGTACAACCCTTCGTGGAAATGC
>Ga0335077_10010269_pt1 | contig 11644 bp, 7 predicted proteins | sample Lox_Sample_31_FD_207151 | JGI IMG/M metagenome (GOLD analysis project Ga0335077, IMG submission 207151) | Soil microbial communities from Loxahatchee National Wildlife Refuge, Florida, United States - Lox_Sample_3.1 | ecosystem: Environmental > Terrestrial > Soil > Wetlands | place: USA: Florida...
TTTCCTCAGCAGCTCGCGCTTGATCTCGAGGTTTTCGACCACCGCCTCCATGATCCAGTCCACATCCGCTAATTTCTTCAAATCGTCTTCGAAATTCCCGACTGTGACCAGGTGCGCCAGCGATGGCGCGAAAAATGCGGCAGGCTTTGATTTTTTCGCCGCATCCAGGCCGGCGGCGGCAATTTTGTTGCGCAGGGGAGCGTCGGCATCGGGCGGCACAACATCCAGCAAGTAACTCGGCACCCCGGCATTAGCAAAATGGGCGGCAATTCGTGATCCCATAGTGCCCGCGCCGAGTATTGCCACCTTATGAATGCGCTTCATAAAAATCCTCCAAACGCGATTGTAGTGTCAGCTTCTGTTTATTGTCTTGACAAGTGATCCAACTCACCGCTCGCCGTGACTTCACGCACCAAACGAACTTTTCAAAATCATAGTAGTCTTGAGAAAAGAATAGATGGTGGAGGTAGGTATGCGCGAAGTAGTACTCGTCTCTTCTGTGCGCACGCCGGTAGGCAGGGCTTTCAAGGGAACGCTGCGAGCCACACGGCCCGATGAATTGGCCGCAGTTGCGATCAAAGGCGCGCTCGATCGCGTGCCGCAACTGGACCACAAAGAAATAGAAGACGTGATTCTCGGCTGCGCCATGCCCGAAGCCGAGCAAGGAATGAACGTCGCCCGCATAGCGTCATTGCGCGCCGGACTTCCGGTTGAAACTTCCGCGATGACCATCAATCGCTTCTGCTCTTCCGGATTGCAGGCGATTGCCATGGCAGCCGATCGCATTGCAAGCGGTGGCTCAGAAGTGATCGTCGCCGGCGGAACTGAATCCATGTCGATGGTGCCCATGGGCGGGCACAAGGTTTCACCGAATCCGTGGCTCGTCGATCACCATCCCGACACTTATCTTTCCATGGGTTTGACGGCGGAGCGGCTCGCTGAACGCTTTCACATCACGCGTGAAGCTGCCGATGAATTTTCATTGCACAGTCATCAAAAGGCTATCGCGGCGATTCAGGCGGGTAAATTTGAAGAAGAGACCGTGCCCGTGCCGGTAAGCTTTACCACTCCGAACGGTTCTAAGCCCAAGAAACATGAAATAGTTTTCAAAGTGGATGAGGGTCCGCGTGCTGACACGTCTCTCGAAGCTCTGCTCGGACTCAAACCTGCGTTCCACGCGAAGGGCACGGTAACGGCGGGAAATTCGTCGCAGATGTCCGATGGCGCTGCAGCGGCAGTGGTCATGTCAGGCGAACGCGCGAAACAACTTGGGATCAAGCCATTGGCGCGCTTTGTTTCATTCGCTACCGCGGGATACAAGCCAGAGGAAATGGGCCTTGGGCCGGTGTTCGCAATTCCGAAGGCTCTGAAGCTGGCTGGATTGAAACTCGCCGACATCGAGGTGATCGAGTTGAACGAGGCTTTCGCGGCACAGTCACTGGCTGTGATCAAAGAAGCTGCTCTCGATCCCGCGCGCGTGAACCCGAATGGCGGCGCGGTTGCGTTAGGTCATCCGCTTGGCTGCACCGGCGCAAAGTTGACGGCGACTGTGATTCGCGAACTCAAGCGCCGCAATGCCCGCTACGGCATGGTCACGATGTGCGTGGGCGGCGGCATGGGCGCGGCGGGAATTTTCGAAAACCTCAACTAATGCATACATGGCAACCGATCTCCAGATCGCGCCCCGCTGCGTCAGTTCGGTAAACCCTGCAACAGGCGAAACTGTTCGTGAACTCCCCTGCGCGTCGGAAAGGGAGGTTCGTGACGCGGTGATGCGGGCCCGAAGCGCTCATCCCGCCTGGTTCGCTCTCGGAACGCGCCGTCGAATTGCCATCCTCAAAAAATTTCAGCATCTGGTGTACGAGCGCAAATCCGAAATTGCGAAGCTGATCACGAGTGAAGTCGGAAAGCCGTCTGTTGAGGCGCTCACGACAGAAGTAATCGTCGCGCTGGATTCCGCTCGTTTCTACATCGAAAACGGCTATAGCTTGCTTCACGAGGAGCCATTGCGGCACGGCAATCTCGCAATGAAAACAAAGGCGGGGCGCATTCTGCATGAGCCTTATGGTGTTATCGGAATAATTTCTCCCTGGAATTATCCCTTCTCGATTCCCGCCACCGAAAGCCTGGCGGCGCTGGTTGCCGGAAACGCGGTGGTGTTGAAGCCTTCGGAATTCACTTCTCTGATCGCGCTCGAACTGGCCGAGTTGTTTCATCGCGCCGGCGTTCCCAAAGATGTCTTTCAGGTAATTGTTGGTGACGGCGCAACCGGTGCGGCTCTCCTGAACTCTGAGCTCGACAAGCTGATCTTCACTGGAAGCGTTGCTACCGGCAAGCGAATCGCGCAAATCGCAGCGGCGCGTTTGCTTCCGGTCGTATTAGAACTCGGCGGAAAAGATCCCATGATTGTGCTCGACGATGCCGATATCGATGTCGCCTCGAGCGGCGCCGTTTGGGGCGCGTTTGTGAACGCCGGCCAGACCTGTCTTTCCGTCGAGCGCTGTTACGTGCACCACTCGATTTATGAACCTTTTCTCGATGCCTGTGTCCGGAAAACAAAACAGCTCCGGGTCGGCAACGGAATGGATCCACAAACCGACGTAGGTCCGATGATTCACGAACGTCAGCTTCGAATTGTGGAGCAGCAGGTCGAAGATGCAGTGGCTCAGGGCGCGCGTGTGCTGACCGGAGGAACGTGGCTGCCGGACCTCGGGCCGAACTTCTATGCTCCCACCGTGCTCGCGGACGTAAATCACAACATGCAGATCATGCGCGAAGAGACCTTCGGCCCAGTGCTCCCGATCATGCCTTTCGAAACCGAAGACGAAGCCGTTCGCCTGGCCAACGACTCCGAATACGGACTCGCCGCGAGTGTCTGGACGCGCGACCGTGCCCGTGGAGAAGCATTCGCCCGTCGCATTGCGGCCGGAACGGTGCTGGTAAACGATGCGGTCTCCTGCTTCGGCATCAGCGAGGCCCCGCATGGAGGCGTCAAATCCAGCGGCATCGGCCGCACGCATGGCCGCTTCGGCCTGGAAGAGATGGTTCGGATTAAATACGTTGCATCGGACCGACTACCCGGCATGAAGAAGGTCTGGTGGTACAAGTATGGCGAATCGTTTTCCCGTCAGATCGACGGGCTCCTGGATATGCAGTTTGCGAGCAGCTTGACCAAACGGCTTCGCGGCGTGCTGCACTCCACGGGAGCTTTATTTGGTAAACGCGTGTAGCCGGGCTCACGAACTGGTAAACAGATCGTGAAAGCTGCAAACACAAGTCGGACTCAGGTTGTGTCCTCAACCCCAGCTTTGCCCACTTCGAATTTTCTCCACGCGTTACCAGAAAGCTATCTCCTGAACGATCAAATGAATCAGATCATCCTTGAGCATCTCCATCCCGACGCCTGGCGGGCAAAACCTCCGGGCCGGCATGGACGCACAATCGCGGCGATATTCACTCACATGCACAATATTCGCCGCAAGTGGATCAGGCTCTCCGCCCCGCATCTCAGACTACCTGCGCAACTCGACCGCGCCCGCTGCACGCAGCGCCAAGCGAAACTGGCGCTCGCGGACAGCGCCCTGCTCTGCGCAGATATGCTCTCCGAAGCATTCAATTCAGATGGCCGCATCAAGCAATTTCATCGCGATGGCTGGGCAAAACCCTGGCCCATCTGCCCCGCCATGCTTGCGTACATGATCACCCATGATGCTCATCATCGCGGACAAGCATGCATGCTCGCCCATCAGCTCGGCTTCCCGCTTCCCAGCAGCGTCATGTCCGAAATGTGGGCGTGGGAAAGACTCTGGAAAAAGTGCGGCCTGAAAGGTCTACAAAACACGCCATAAAGTTTCGTGAAGATCGTTTACGACGCGGCGCCCGCTTTCTTTCGCGTCATGTAGAAGTAGATAGTTGGAGTAACAAATAAGGAGAGGACCATTGCAATCACCAGCCCACCGATGACCGCGATGGCTAAGGGCTGCAGCATTTCAGAACCTGCGCCTATGGCTAGCGCCAGCGGAATCATTCCCGCGACCGCCGCAATTGCGGTCATTACAATCGGCCGCAGCCTTCGACGGCCCGCCTGGAAGATCGAGTCTTCGTTGGAATAGCCCGCGCTGAGGAACTTCTCATGGGCATCCAGCAGCAGGATTCCATTCTTCGCCACGATGCCGATCACCATGATTAGACCCATAAAGGAAGACAGATTGAAGGTAATCCCAACCATCAGCAGAGCGACGAAAACACCCGCTGTCGACAGAATTGCAGAAACCAGAATCGAGATCGGCGCCGAAAAATTGCGGAATTCGAATAGCAGGACGAGAAACACGAAAACAATCGCCATGCACAAAACCATCGTCAGATCACGGAAGGACTGCTGCTGCGTCTGGTACAAGCCCCCATATTCGATCCGAATGGAAGCCGGCAGCTGCATTCCGGCAATCACTTTCTTTACTTCCATGATGCCGTGCCCCATGTCGAGACCTTCAAGCCGTGCGGTGACTGCAACGTAGCGTTGCTGGTTGTCTTGCAGAATTTCAGTTTGCCCGGGCAGTTCCGTCATGGTCGCTAGCGAACCCAGGTTCGCGATCTGACCATCGGGCCCCACCAGCATTGTGTCGTTCATTGCGGCAATCGAAGAGCGAATGGCGGGAGGATAACGAATCCGCACGGGATATGGACGGTCGCCAATTACAACTGGTTGCAGCGCCTGCACGCCATCGAGCATGGCTTCGGTTTCGTCGGCCAGGGCTTGTGGGGTAAACCCAACATGCGCGGCTTTCGCCATGTTCACCTCATAGGAGACGGCCGGCCCGCTGGTCGTCGATTCAATTCCGTTGTCGATGTCGACAACTGGGCTGCGTCCATCCACCTGGATCTTCCCGATTGCATCTGCAACTTGGGGCGCCAAGTCATCGAGCACCTTGGCATCGGGGGAAAACATCATGATATCGATCGGCTGCGGGGCGTTAGTCAGGTCCCCGATCATGTCCTGTAGCTTTTGGGTGAACTCCATTTCAACCGCCGGCTCTGCGTCAGCGACCTTGGCCCGCACTTCGTCCATGATCGCCCAGATATTGCGGTGACGGTCGGTTTTCAAATCCACCGAAATATCTCCGGTGTTCGCTTCGGTCACCGCGGCCAATCCCAATTGGAGTCCAGTACGACGAGATGTGCTTGCGACTTCAGGAAGCGATCGCACGATTTGCACTATATGCGAGACCATCCGATTGGTCTCCGCGAGCGAACTGCTGGGCGGAGTCACATAGTCAATGATGAAGCTGCCTTCGTCCATCTTCGGCAACAGATCGGATCCAATGTGCTGGTAGCAGACGTAGGAAACCACAATCAGAATAATTGCCAGAGCTGGAATCCAAACCGGACGTTTGAGACTGCGCCGAAACCATTCTTCGTAGAAGCGAATCACGCCTCCGAAAAATCCCTTCATCAAGTGTTCTTCTTCCGCTCGCAGTAATCGGTTTATCTCGACCTGTTTCACCTCTTCATCTGAGCTCCCGGAGCGTTCCGCTGACGAGGCCACCGCCGCGGCGTGCTGCTCATCCGGCGCGTGATGCTCTTCGGCGGTTTTCTTCAACAGATATAAGCAGAGGGTCGGTGTCCAGGTAAGCGCCAGCGCGAGCGAAGTCAGCAAGGCGGCTCCGATCGTAACTGCCATCGCCCGGAAGAAAACGCCGGTAACTCCCGTGATCGCAATCAAAGGGAGAAATACCACGATCGGGGTCAGGGTGGAACCGACGAGAGGCAACGACAGTTCGCGCAGCGTCATTGCGACCGCCTCATATCTTCCCTCTCCCGCTTCACGATGCAACGTCACATTTTCCAAAACCACAATGGCATCGTCGATAATGAGACCGACCGCTGCCGCCATTCCTCCCAGGGTCATCAAATCGAAACTCTCGCCGAGAAGCTTCAGCACGATAAAGGTAACCAGCAGACTGATTGGAATCACCATTCCGGCGATGAACGAAGTGCCCCAATCGCGTAGAAACAAAACCAGAACCGCCGATGCCAGCAGCAGGCCAATCACGATTGCGTCACGCACACTATGAATCGATTGCCTGACAATCCACGATTGATCGTAAAAGGTGCTGATATGCACGCCGGGAGGCAATATATTTTCAAACTGGCTCATCTCCGCTTTGACGGAATCGGCCACCTGTAAGGTGTTGCTGCCACGCTGGCGATTGATGTTGATAAGCACCGCAGGTTTGCCATTCGCGGTAACGATGGTGAAGTTGGGTTGAAACGAAGGTGTGACCTGGCTGACGTCACCCACGGAGATGGGACTGCCCCCGGGTGAATTCTTGACGAAGATCTTGGAAATATCCTGAGCATTATGCGCCTGACCGGAAATCAATCCCAGATAGAGTTTGTGGTTCTGCTCGAAGAGTCCGGGAGACTCGGTAATGTTTGAACGATCGACTGCGGCCAGAATGTCGGAGACGTTCACCGAGGCGGCGCGTAACTTGGCCGGGTCCGGTACGATGTGAAATTCCGGAGCTTCGCCGCCCTGGATCACGATCGTCCCAACCCCCGCCAAGCTCGCCAGCCGCGGTTTGATTTCATACGTGGCTATCTCCCAGAGCTGTCGCTGCGACACAGTTTCGGAGGTGAGGCCAAATCCCATGATTGGGAAAGTGGAAAACTCCAGCTGCGCGCTCGAAATCCTTGCGGTTGCCGGTAAAGTTCCGGCCAGGCGCGCCAATGCGGCATTGACGCGCTCCAGGGTTCGAAACATGTCCGCTCGCCAGCTGAAGTAAAGATCAATCCCCGCGGAACCGCGGCTGGTTACTGACTTCACATCCTGGATACCCTCCACTCCACTCACCGCTTCTTCGATTGGACGAGTGATAGTGACCAGCATCTGATCGATGGGCATGACTCCGTTATCGACGGAAATCATGATGCGGGGAAAATCTGTAGTTGGAAACACCGCGTTAGGCACGCTGAAAAGCAGGTATCCGCCAATCAGGGCGAGTGTGGCGATCAGAAAAATGACCGACTTATGCTCACGCGCGAACCAGTATCGTTCGGCCTCTGGGTTATGCGCTTGCATGACCGCCGAGGTTTTTTCATTTGAGCTCGCCATAGGTCGATTTACGGCTAGTTGTCTTGAGCGCCAAGGTCCGCCGGTTTTGCAATGGTTACTTTTGCGCCGCCGCTCAGGCCATAAGCACCTTGAGTGACTACCTGATCGCCTGCCTTCAGACCGCTCAGCACCTGCACTTCTCCGTCCTGGCGAATGCCTGTCTTGACGATAGTCCGATGAGCGACCTGGTCCTGGCCGATTACCATGACGGAAGTCGCTCCGTCGGTTGCGGTCAAAACTGCTTCAGCGGGCACGACCAATGCATCTTTCACCGTCCTGGCGACGATCTTCACGCCGACAGTTGACCCGGGTTTCAGCCGTCCACCGGGATTGGGAGCCTCAACCCAAACTTGAACCGTCGTGCTGTTGGGATCGAGCGCCGGGCTTACCACCGTGACTTTGCCTTCGATCTTCGTGTCGGCGTTCCCCGCGAGGAGAGATGCGGGGTCGCCAACGCGCAACTGCGTCGCCTGCGCCGCCGTCAGGTACGCGCGCGCTACTACTTTCGATAAATCCATTACGGTAAGAATGGGAGCACCGGCTGGCGGCGTGTCCCCTGCAAAGAAGGGACGATCCGTAACGACACCATTGATTGGGCTCACGATGGTGCCATAATCCACTTGCGCTTGCGCACTGGCGAGCCTGCCCCTAGCTGAAGTCAGCTGCCCCTCGGCCAACTTCAGGTTATATTGCTTTTTCGCGAGATCATATTGATTGCTGGCCTGCGACAGTGCAATCTGCGCATCCTGAACATCCTTTTGCGCTGCCGCTCCTTGTTTGTAAAGAGTCACGCGGCTGTCGTATAGGGATTGTGCCGCGTCAAATTGCTCTTTGGCGATTTTCAAATCGTGCTCGGCAGACTGTGTTGCGCTGTTGTAAGTAGCCTGTGCTTGCTGATATGCACCTTGACTCTCCGTAAGCGCGCCCTTCAGGTCCGAATCTTCGATCGTCGCGACCACTTCTCCTGCGTGAACCCGGCTGCCGCGGCTCACGTAGAATTTCCTGATTGGCCCAGCCACCCTGGGCACAATCGCGGACTCATCACGCGGATATAGGATCGCATCAGTTGAGATTTCATCCTCAATGGTTTGGGTCTTAACCGTAGCGGCCTGCACCGAAACCGCGGGGGTGGATTGTTTTTCCTCGCTGCGCGAGCAACCTAAAGCGAAAAACGTAATGCTGAGAACAAAGGTAGCCAACACAAAACTGCCATACCTGACAGCGCTCGAGGCCGCATACCCTGGCCAAGATGGGATGTGTCGTCGTTCCAGATCAGCGCAAGCCATAACTTGTCGTCAGAAATTGCCCGTTACCGCTTGCAAAGTCGCCACCGCTACACGGTAGCGAACCTGGGCGTCATTGTATGCATTTCGTGTCTGCGTCAAAGTGTTCTCGGCAACCACTACATCCAATGCGGTCGATGTTCCCGCTTTGTAGCGAAGGTCGGTCAAGCGCAAGCTCTCAGCCGCAAGGTCCGCCGTCTGTCGCGTTTCCTCCACCGCGCTGCGAGCGACTGCCGCTTCGTTGTACGAGCTGTATAAAACGTTCAGCATTTCGCGCTGGGTCTGGCTCAGTTCTGCTTTTGCCTGTTCGCGCTTGAATTCTTCCTGACGCAATTTGCTTCGCAGAGTGCCCCAATCCCACACCGGCACGTTCACTCCGACGGTAATGAAATAGCCGAGGTTCGGAAGAACTCCAGCCCGCGGTTCTTCGATATTCGGACTGTGCAGCGCATATGCGTTCGCTTCAATCCCGTAATCCGCATCGGCAAAAAACGATGGCAGGAAAGCGCCTCTGGCGGCAACAACACCGAGATTTGCGTGACGCAGCTCCTCCATCGCCACGCGCAGATCGGGATTCTTGTCCCCTGCCATGCGCCGGGCCTCCGTAAACGATGGCAACGCTGGGGCCGAATCCATATCGTCGACAATGCTGAAATTTTCACTGAGCGTTGGAAACAACAAAACTGCCAGATCAAGCCGTGACGACTCCATCTGAAGCTTGGCGTCTTCGAATAACTGTTCCTGCTGGCGGTATTGAATCTCTGCCTGCAGAACATCGCTATGCGCTACCTGGCCTACGGCTTCTTCATCTTGAGTGATCTGGTAAAAGTGCCGGGCGGCTTCCGCCGCGGTTTGCGCCGTAGCATATTTGCGTTGCGCGACGGCCAGCCCGTAATAAAGTTTGGTTACCGTGACCGTCAAACCGCGCTTCGCAATCTCGGCTTTCGCACTGGCCATGGCCGCTGCCGCTTTCGCTTCGCGATACGTGGTGCCCAGATAATTGCCAGGTGAGAGATCCTCGTGCACAACACCCCACGACCGGTAAACATGCACACCGTCATTGGTGACGAATCGTCCAATCGTGGTGCGCCCTCCGTTTCCCTGCGTGAGCAGCGCTTGCGAAGTGTAACTCGCGGTCGGAAGAATCGCGTTCCTTGCCTGCACCCGGTCTTCACTGGCTAGTTTCGCATCGGTCACCGCACCCTGGAAATCGGCATTGACCTTCCCTGCCTGCTCAATCGCATCCGCGAGTGTAATGACCACAGGCGGCTTCGATGGATCCGGATTCGGCAGCTCGGCAAGTTCGACCGTCGCAGTTTTTTTCTGGGCCGCGGCGGGATCCATCTGAAATAAAACACAGAGAACGATGCTGGCACCGAAAATAAGGGGCTTTGGATGAAGGATTCTCAAAGGGCAACTCCTTTCTCCTGAGAAGAACGGTACTTAATGGCTACGGTCCTCACTCCGATCTGGCGCGTCACGCAAGCTTCTGAGATGGGCTCGTTTCTCGGCGCTTTGGAACGACAAAACAATTTCAGAGAAGTAAGAGAGCGCCGCTTCTGTGCGTGCTTGGAGCATTAGAGCGGCCCTGTCCAGGACGCGAACCCTCACTTCGGCATTCGAGTCCGGGGTCATCGTACGAGCGTAGAATCGAAACCTGAAGATCAGCTGAAGAGATTTCAATTCGAGAGCGGCAATTTCACATGAAACGAGGAACCACGTTCCGGGGTGCTCTGCACAGTGATTTCACCTAGATGGGCTTTTGCTATCCAATGTCCAATCGAAAGTCCCAATCCGGCGCCCCCGGAATCGCGAGAACGTGCGGAGTCTGCGCGGTAAAAACGTTCAAACACGTGAGGCAGATCAGCTTCGGCTATTCCGATGCCTGTATCTCGCACTTCAACCTGAGCCTGCCCGTTTGTCCTGGTGACGTGAATAGCAACACTGCCATGAACCGGAGTATATTTCACGGCGTTGTCGATCAGAATCAGCAGTAACCGGCCAAGTGAGTCTGGATCAGCGGTAACCCACACGGGAACGTTAGGAATTGTTTCAGTCCATTGCAACTGGCGAGCGTCAGCCAAGGTCCTTCCCTGAGCGGACGCTCGCTGCGCGATTTCACAAAGGTTCACTTGTTTGAAGTGGAGCCCTTCGGTTCCGACATCTGCGCGCGCAAGTAACATGAGATTTTCGATCAAGCCTGTGATGCGCTCTGACTCTTCAAGTATGTCGTGCAGCGCGTCACGATATTCTTGATTGTCACGTGATTTTCGCAACATAATTTCGGCGCGAGTGCGGATTAATGCAATCGGGGTGCGCAATTCATGGCTGGCATCGGCGGTAAATTGAGTCATTCTCCGGAATGCCGCTTCTATACGCTGCAACATCGCATTCAGGGTCTGGGCCAGCCGCTGCAGCTCATCGCGGGTTTCGGGCACAACGACTCTTCCTCCCAGATCGCTTGGACTGATGCTTTGGGCTGCGCTGGTAATCTGGTCAACCGGCGCCAATGCTCGCTTACTCAGCCAGTAGCCGCCCCCGGTTGCGACCAGTAACAAGACCGGAATGCCGATGAACAATAGGATCTCGTACCGGTCGGTCGCCACGAAATAATCATCCATATCTTCAGCTACCTGAATCGTGAAGCGACGGCCGTGTTCATTGAGCACCGCTGAATACATTCGCAACGGTGTCCTGCCAAACCAGACAATGTCGAACTTTCGCGATCTCTTCAGCTGTGCCGGTACACCAAGCTCCTGCAGGCGAGGTGATCGGTATAAGAAGTTGCCGTTTTCATCGCTAACCTGAAGCAGGGACGATCCGGCCTGGAGCTCAGCATGTTCGCGAACTTGCTTTGGGAGGGTAGAGGGATTGGTGCTTTCGATCAGCTTCTGCACCGCGTTCATTTCATCGGCAAGGTCCTCGTCAACCGTGATGTAAATGCTTTGGCGCATAAGCACGATCGCGGCAACGGTGAAGAGAATGAGGGATGCGGCAAACAAGGCTGCGTACCATGCCGTAAGCCGTGCACGAATTGATAATCCCAAACTCATTTACTCCTCCGAAAGCGATAACCAAAGCCGCGAACCGTTTCTATCGGCTGCCGTTCTGTGGCTTTGCTAATTTTGCTACGGAGCAGAGAGACAAAAGCATCAAGCGTATTCTCCTCTATTTCTCCCTCCAAACCCCATACCGTGGTGAGAATTGCCGAACGCGGGATCACCCGCCCAGCATTCCGCATCAGTAGTTC
>Ga0335077_10010270_pt1 | contig 11644 bp, 9 predicted proteins | sample Lox_Sample_31_FD_207151 | JGI IMG/M metagenome (GOLD analysis project Ga0335077, IMG submission 207151) | Soil microbial communities from Loxahatchee National Wildlife Refuge, Florida, United States - Lox_Sample_3.1 | ecosystem: Environmental > Terrestrial > Soil > Wetlands | place: USA: Florida...
GACCTGACCGTCACCCGGGCCGGGACGGTCGAGGGCAGCTACACCGAGTACGGGTACCCGATCAGCCGCGTCACGATCAAGGGCGTGACCTATCTCAAGGCGCCCGCCTCGTTCTGGATATCCCAGTCGACCGACCCGGTGGTCGCCCGGCAGGCGGACGGCCACTGGGCCAAGGCGCCGCCCACCGCCGTCAACGTGGGCTTCGGCGCGCTCACGCCGGGCCGCATCGCGCACGCGCTGGAACACGCGGGCAGCAGCCCCCGGGTCACCAGCGCCACGCTCGGCCGCACGAAGGTGATCAAGCTCTCGGCCGGCGGCATCATCTACTACATCACGGCCGCCGTCCCCAACCGCCTGCTGCGCGTCGCCGGGCAGGGCGCCGTGGTCTCGTACGCGTTCGACGTCACCCCGCTGACGACCACGACCGTCGCCCCGGTCTTCACGATCCTGCACGGCGAGGTCCAGGGCCTGCGGGGCGCGGTCGACCCGGCGGCGGCCGTCGGCCTGCTGCAGAAGATCCACTTCTCCGCCAACTGCGGCGGCCCGACGTCGTGCACGGTCAGCAACCGGGTGTCGGTGACCGAACCGGATTCCGCGCGGATCCTGCTCCGGATGACGGTCGACTTCTCCGCCACCAAGGGCGGCTCGGCGTTCGCTACCTGCGCCGACGTCGTCCCGATGGCGGCCGGGGAGACGGCGCGGCCGACCTGCGGGCTGAGCGGCTCGGTCTGGACCGGGTGGGTGAACTCCCATAACAGCAGCTTCGTCACCTGGGCCGACGCCCACTTCGAGGTGACGGTGAACACGGCCCGGGACGTTGTGGCGATGCAGCACGAACTGAACCTGGAGCAGGGCGGCTGACCGGGCCGCCCCGTGCCGGTGCCCGCCGGCCGGTCAGGTCCTACCGCTGCCCGGCCGCTGGCTCGCGCGCCGCGCCGGTGCGGGCCGCCCGCCGCTGAGGGCGCAGGATCGCGAAGGTCGCGAACCGCGAGCCGATGATCGCCGCGGTGGCGCCCAGCACGACGCCGGTCAGGGCTGAAGCCGGAGCGGTGGCCACGGTATCCCGGCCCGTGTCCTGACTGCGGCGGTCCGGCCCGGGGCTTACCCCGCGTCCGCCTCGGCCGGTTGCGGAGGTGCGGTGCGTTCGCGGATGACCAGCAGGACGATCAGCAGCGCCAGCACGTCGAAGACCGCGGCGAGGGTGAAGGCGCTGGCCATGCCGTGCACGATCACCTGCTGGTGCGCCTGGGTCAGCGAGGTGAGCCGGACCGCCGCCCGCGGGGCGGCGTGCCGGACCGCGGTGCTGAACGCGGTGACCAGGATGGCCAGGCCGAGCGACCCGCCGACCTGCTGGGTCACGTTGACCATGCTGGACGCGGCGCCCGAGTCCCGGGGCTGCACGCCGGCCAGCGAGGTCATGGTCAGCGGCACGAACGCCACCCCCATCCCGCCGCCGAGCAGCAGCATCGGGCCGAGGACCCCCGACAGGTAGCCGGTGCCCGGCGAGATGCGGGACAGCCAGGCCATGCCGGCCACGGCGGGCAGCAGGCCGGCCACCATGAGCGGCTTGGCGCCGAACCGCTCCGCCAGCCGGGGGGACAGCCGCGACACGGCGAACAGCGCGGCGGTCAGCGGGAGGAACGAGATCCCCGCCCGCAGCGGGCTGAACCCCAGCACGTCCTGGACGAACTGGGTGAGGAAGTAGAACATCCCGAACATCCCCGCCACGAGCAGCAGCCGGGTGACATACGAGCCGGACCGGCCGCGGTCGGCGAACAGGCGCAGCGGGGTGATCGGCTGGCGGGCGCGGGACTCGTTGACGAGGAACGCCACCAGCAGCAGGGCCGCGGCCGCGAACGCCGCCAGGGCCATCCGGTCGCCCCACCCGTGCGAGGCGGCCTGGATGAACCCGTACACCAGCAAGGTCATGCCCGCGGTGGAGGCCACCGCGCCGACCAGGTCGAACCGCCCGGGCTGGCGCTGCGACTCGGGCAGGTACCGCGGCGCGGTGAGCGCCACCACGATCCCGATGGGCACGTTGACGAACAGCACCCAGCGCCAGGACACCCACTCGGTGATCACGCCGCCGAGGACCAGGCCGAGCGAACCGCCGCCCATCGCGACCGCCGTGTAGATGCTGAGCGCCCGGGTCCGCTCCCGGCCCTCGGCGAAGCTGGCCGCGATCAGGGCCAGCACCGCGGGCGAGGCGATCGCGCCCCCGACGCCCTGGACGGCGCGGGCGGCGAGCAGCCACGCGGCGGAGGTCGCCAGGCCCCCGGCCAGCGACGCGGCGGTGAACAGCGTGATGCCCGCGATGAACACCCGCCGCCGGCCGAGGATGTCACCGGCCCGCCCGCCGAGCAGCAGCAGGCCGCCGAACGTCAGCGTGTACGCGTTGAGGACCCAGGACAGGCTGGGCTCGGAGAAGTGCAGGCCCGTGGCGATGCTCGGCAGCGCGATGTTCACCACGGTCATGTCCAGGATGATCATGAGCTGCGCGCCGAGCACAAGGGCCAGGGCGACTGCCCGGCGGTCGGGGCGCTGCCCCGCGCGCTGTCGTTCCCGGGTCGTGACCTGCGCTATCGACGAAGTCGACATTGATTCCTTCCTGACCGAAGCTGAAGGGAAAGCTGGGGGCGGGCCATCCCGGGGGGAATGCTCCGGGGCCTGGCCGGCGTTGGTTACCATGTAAGTGGAGGCCGCCTCCGATAACTATACGGAGGCACCCTCCGCTTTGCAAACTGATTAACGGGTGAGGGCTGATGAGCACGTCAGGTGAGGGCCGGTGAGCACGGCCGGATCGGCGGGCGCGGCCGGAGTGGCGGCCCCGGGCGGGCCGGCGGGCGCGGCCGCGGGCGGGCCCGCGCGCCCGCTGCGTGCCGACGCGCGGCGCAACTACGACCGGCTGCTGGCGGCGGCGACGGCGGCGTTCACCGAGCGCGGCGCCGACGACGTGTCGCTCGAGGAGATCGCGCGCCGGGCGGGGGTCGGGATCGGCACGCTCTACCGTCACTTCCCCACCCGGCAGGCGCTGCTGGAGGCCGTGTACCGCGATCAGGTCGAGGCGGTGCGCGCCTCGGCCGAGGAACTGCTCGGGTCCGACGCGCCCGGCGAGGCGCTCGCGGCCTGGCTGCGGGTCCTGGTCACGTTCAGCAGCACCAAGCGCAGCCTGACCTCGGCGCTGCTGGAAACGCTGGGCAAGGACTCCGAGCTGCTGTCCTCCTGCTCCGCGATCATCTGCGATTCGGCCGAGGCCCTGCTGCGCCGCGCCATCGACGCCGGGGCGGTGCGGCCCGACGCCGACGCCCTGGACCTGATCCGGCTGGTCCACGCGGTCAACATCGCGTCCCAGTCCGCGCCCGCCGACCCCGGGCAGCGTGACCGGCTGCTCGGGCTGATCCTCGACGGCCTGCGCCCCCTGCCGCCCCGGGCCGGCTGACCCGGCGCCGCGCCGCCGGGTCTACTCCGGCGCGGCGCCCGCGGGGGGCCGGTGGCGGCGCAGCCAGGTCACCGCGAAATCGACGGCCGCCACCATCGGCACCAGGCGGCTGTCTGCCTGGCCGACCCGCCCGCGCCGCACGGGCCCGGCCCGGTCAAGGTCCGCGCCCAGCTCGGGGAAGTCCCCGTCGTCCAGCACCACGTCCTGGTACTCATGCCACACGGCCCGGCCCGCCACGCTGATGACGCACCGGTAGCGGCGGGTCGGCGGACGGGCGATGTACCGGTACTCGGCCAGGTGAAACGCGGAGCAGGCGGCGTAGCCCACGCCGAGCAGGAGAACGTGGGCTCCGGCCTCGTACAGCCGCGCGAGCGGCGAGGACTCGCCGAGGTGGCAGTCCACCGCGTGACCGTCCATCAGCTCGCGCGCCCGCGGTCCGAGGGCGGCGAACGAAGACTGCGGATGGCCGCTGCGGACGGCGCCCGGAGTGGTCCTGATCGCTTCCGCGACCCGCCCCATCTGCTCCGACGGAGTGGTGGCCGGATCGAACGGCGGCATCGCGGCCCGGTACTCGCTGACCTGCTCGGGGGTCAGGCCGGCCGTGCGCGCCAGGTAGAGGCGGGAAGTGTCGGAGTTGCCGGCGGTCTCGGCCGGCACGGCGACAGTCCCCCGGGAGCCAACCGCGTCGCGCAGCGCCGCCGCGACCGCGGCCGCACCGCCGCGAACCGGGCCGATACGGCGCAGCGACGCGTGCACCAGCAACACCTGACCGGGCCTGACGCCAAGCGCCCGCAGGTCAGCGGCGAGCGACGCGCGATCCTGCCCGGTGACCACCGGGCCTTCGGGGGCCGGCACGCTCAGGCTCCGGGGCGTGATGGCCCGGACATGAGATCACCGAGCGCCGGGTTCACCATCACGCATCGGCCCGCCGCCTCGGGCTGCTGGGCCGCGGGCAGCCCGTCGGCCGGCACCGGCGGGCCGAAGACCAGGCGGGCCGGGATGTGGCCGGCCCAGACCGGCCAGTCCAGGTCGGACGGCGGGTCGATGGTCGACCCGGCGCGGGCCTTGACCGAGGCGTCCGTGATCGGGACCTGCCACAGGGCGGTGTCGCGCAGTTCGGCAAGCAGGGGCTTGCGGACCTGGTCCCACCGGCCCGGCGCGAGATGCTCGACCAGCGCCCACATCCCGATCATCATCTCATCCGGGTCGGTGACCTCGGCGGCGTCGCCGTGGATGGTGACCGAGCGGTAGTTCACCGAGTGGTTGCGGGCCGACCGGGCGAGCACCAGCCCGTCGAACAGCGTGGCGGTGACGCACACCGGGCGGGCGCGGCGCAGGTCGCGGAACAGCCCGGCCGCCACCGAGCCGTGCAGGATCAGCGTGTCGCCGGCGCGGCCGTGCACCATCGGAAGCACCAGCGGCCGGCCGTCGCGGACCGTGGCCACGTGGCAGAACGGCGCGGCGTCCAGGACCGCGTACACGGCCGCGGCGTCGTAGCGGGCCCGGTCCGGCTTGCGGCGCACCCGGGCCCGCCGCGACGGCGGGCCGGGCGGCTGGTCCGGGCGGGCCGGGCGGTCGGTCACGGCCGCCCCCTCACGGCCGCGCCGCGAGCTGCCCGCGCGTGGCGAGCCTGTCCTGCAGGCCGCGCTTCATGCCGGGCCATTCCGCCGCGGTGACCGAGTAGCGGGCCGAATCGCGCGGGCCGCCGTTGGTGGCCAGGCGGTGCGCTCGCAGCACGCCCTCGAACCGGGCCCCGATCCGTTCCATGGCGTGGCGCGAGCGCTCGTTGCGCACGTCGGTGTGCAGGCAGACCGACTGCATCCCCCAGGCCTCGAACGCGTGGCCGAGCATCAGCAGCTTCATCTCGGTGTTCACGGCGGTGCCGATGGCCGAGCGGGCGAGCCAGGTGTGCCCGATCTCGCCGGTGTCCGGGGGGCCGGTGCCGTGGCGGGGGTGGCCCGGCGGCCACGGCCACCACGCCAGGTCCCAGAGCCGGGTGGAACCGATCACTGCCCCGCCGGCGACGCGGACGACGGCGAACGGCGCCGCCGTGCCCGCCTCGCGCTGGGCCACCGCGGTCGCGATGTACCGCGCGGCCTCGGCTTCCCCCTGCGGCACCGGGCTCCACCGGTAAAGCGAGGGGTCGCCGGCCGACGCCTCGGCCAGGCCGGCCGCGTGCGAGGGCTGCAGCGGCTCGAGCCGCACGTGCCGGCCCTCGAGCCGGGGGAGCAGAAGCGAGATCATCGCGGGCCTCCGTTCGGGGTCGCGGTGCCGGGCGGGCGCCGCCCCCGGCGAGGTTCCCAGCCGCTTGCGTGCGAATTACGTTACAGTACATAATTCTTTTATGCTGATACATTACCGGCCGCAGGGGCGGAACGCCAGCGAGATCTCCCGCAACGTGGAGAGCGCGGTGCGCGAGGGCCGGGCGGCACCGGGGGTGACGCTGCCGCCGGTGCGCGCGCTCGCCGCCGAGCTGGGCCTGAGCCCGGTCACCGTGGCCGCCGCCTACCGCGAGTTGCGCGAGAAGGGGATCGCGCGCGGGAACGGGCGGGCCGGCACCCGGATCACCGGGGCGCCGCCGATCGGGCCCCGGCCGGCGCTCGCGGTGCCCGCCGGAGCGCGCAACCTGCTCGCGGGCAGCCCCGACCAGGCGCTGCTGCCCGCCCTGCCCGAGGTGACGCCGCCGCCCCGGATGTACGGTGACCCACCGGTCCTGCCGCGCCTGGGGCGCCTGGCCGCCGAGCGGCTGCGGGCCGACGGCATCGACCCGCGGCACCTGGCCGTCGTCGGCGGCGCGCTCGACGGCGTGGAGCGGGTGCTGCAGGCGTGGTTGCGGCCCGGAGACCGGGTGGCCGTCGAAGACCCCGGGTACCCGCCCGTGCTCGACCTGCTGACCGCGATGAACCTGAGCGCCGTGCCGATGGCCGTGGACGAGTCCGGCGTCACGCCCGGGGCGCTGCGGGCCGCGCTGGACCGCGGAGCCCAGGCGGCGCTGTTCACGCCGCGGGCCCAGGCCCCGACCGGCGCGGCCTGGGACGGAGGGCGGGCGCAGGAGCTGTCCGCCCTGCTCGCCTCCCGGCCCGGCGCGGGCGTTATCGAGGACGACCACGCCGGGCCGGTCGCCGCGGCCCCGGCCCGCACCGTCACGGGCGGATCCCAGCGGTGGGCGACGATACGCTCCGTCTCCAAATCCCTGGGCCCCGACCTGCGGCTGGCCGTGCTGGCCGGCGACGCCGTCACCGTCGCGCGCGTCGAGGGCCGGCAGGCGCTCGGCACCGGCTGGGTGAGCGGGCTGCTCCAGGAGACCGTGGCGGAGCTGTGGGCGGACCGTGGGGTGGGGCGGCTGCTGGCCCGGGCCGCCACGGCCTACGCGCAGCGCCGCCGCGGCCTGATCGGCGCGCTGGCCGAGCGCGGCATCCCGGCGACGGGGCGGTCCGGCCTGGCGGTCTGGGTCCCGGTGGCCGACGAGCCGGCCGTGGTCGGCGCGCTGCTCGAGCGCGGCTGGGCGGTAGCGCCCGGCGAGCGGTTCCGGATCGCCGCCCCGCCCGGTATCCGGATCGGCACCGGCACGCTGACCAGCCAGGAAGCGACCCGGCTGGCGGCCGACATCGCCGAGTGCCGCCGCCCCAGGCCGCGCCGGAGCGACTGAGCCGCCCGGGCCGGGGGCCCGGGCGGCTCAGTCAGGTAGTGCCGGTGCGTTCAGGTCACCGATGGCGCCGTCAGGCGGCGATCACCGACCGGGACGTGGCGGGCTCGAGCGCCAGGTTCAGCACCTCCCGGACGTCGCTGACCAGGTGGATCTCCAGCTGGTCGCGTACCGCCTGGGGCACGTCCTCCAGATCCGGCTCGTTGCGCTGCGGGATCAGCACCGTGGTGATCCCGGCCCGGTGCGCGGCGAGCAGCTTCTGCTTCACCCCGCCGATGGGCAGCACCCGGCCGGTCAGCGACACCTCGCCGGTCATGGCCACGTCGCTGCGGACGAGCCGGCCGGACAGCAGCGACGCCAGCGCGGTGGTCATGGTCACCCCCGCGCTGGGGCCGTCCTTCGGCACCGCGCCGGCCGGCACGTGGATGTGCACGCCCCGGTCCTTCAGGGTGACGACCGACACCTCCAGCTCCGCCCCGTGCGAGCGCAGGTAGGACAGCGCGATCTGGGCCGACTCCTTCATCACGTCACCCAGCTGGCCGGTCAGCGTGACCCCGGTGCTGCCGGTCTCCGCATCGGCCAGCGACGCCTCGATGAACAGCACGTCGCCGCCGGTACCGGTGACCGCGAGCCCGGTCGCCACGCCCGGCACGGCCGTGCGCTCGGCCGACTCCGGGGTGTGCCGCGGGTGGCCGAGATAGCCCTTGAGGTCATCAGCGTCCACGGTGACCGGGAGCTCGGCCTCGCCGCTGGCGAGCCGGGCCGCGATCTTCCGCAGCACCCGGGCGATGCTCCGCTCCAGGGCGCGCACGCCGGCCTCGCGGGTGTACTCGCCGGCCAGCCGCCGCAGCGCGTCGTCGGTCACGGTGACGTCGCCGGCGTCAAGCCCGGCCCGCTCCAGCTGCCGCGGCAGCAGGTGGCCCTGGGCGATCGTCACCTTCTCGGCCTCGGTGTAGCCGTCCAGCGCGATCGGCTCCATCCGGTCCATCAGCGGCTCGGGGATGGCCTCGGCCACGTTCGCGGTCGCGATGAACAGCACGTCGGACAGGTCCAGCTCGACCTCGAGGTAGTGGTCGCGGAACGTGTGGTTCTGCGCCGGGTCCAGCACCTCGAGCAGCGCGGCGGTGGGGTCGCCGCGGTAGTCGGTGCCGAGCTTGTCCACCTCGTCCAGCAGGATGACCGGGTTCATCGAGCCGGCCTCGCGGACGGCCCGCACGATCCGGCCCGGCAGCGCGCCGACGTAGGTGCGCCGGTGGCCGCGGATCTCGGCCTCGTCCCGGACGCCGCCGAGGGCGACCCGGGCGAACTTGCGGCCCATCGCGCGGGCCACGGACTCGCCGAGCGAGGTCTTGCCCACGCCGGGCGGCCCGGTCAGCGCGAGCACCGCGCCGCTGCGGCGGCCGCCGACCAGGGCCAGGCCCTTGTCCTGGCGGCGCTTGCGGACGGCCAGGTACTCGATGATCCGGTCCTTCACGTCATCGAGCCCGGCGTGGTCGGCGTCCAGGACCGCGCGTGCGGCGGCGATGTCGTAGGCGTCGTCGGTGCGGGTGTTCCACGGGATCTCCAGCACCGTGTCCAGCCAGGTGCGGATCCAGCTCGCCTCGGGCGACTGGTCGGAGCTGCGCTCCAGCTTGGCGGCCTCCTTGAGCGCCGCCTCTTCGACCTTCTCCGGCAGGTTCGCGGCCTCGATCCGGGCCCGGTAGTCCTCTTCCTCGGTACCCGGCTGGCCGTTGAGCTCGCCGAGTTCCTTGCGGATGGCCGCGAGCTGCTGGCGGAGCAGGAACTCGCGCTGCTGCTTCTCCATGCCCTCGCGGACGTCGTTCTGGATGGTCTCCGCCACGTCCAGCTCGGCCAGCGCGTCACGGGCCCAGCCGGTCAGCTTGTCCAGGCGCTGCTCGGGGTCGACCGCCTCCAGCAGCTCGGTCTTCTGCTCGGGCGTGAGGTAGGCGGCATAGCCGGCGCTGTCCGCCAGCGCGGACGGGTCGGTGAGGTTCTGCAGCACGTCGATGACCTGCCACGCGCCGCGCTTCTGCAGGATCGACGTGGCGATGGTCCGGTACTCGCGCGCCAGTTCCTGAGCGCGCGTGGTGGCGGGCGGCTCGTCCATGACCGTGCCCTCGACCCACAGCGCCGCGCCGGGCCCGACGGTACCGGTGCCGATCCGCACCCGGGACATGCCGCGCAGCACGGCGGCGGGCTCGCCGCTGGGCAGCCGGCCGGTCTGCTCGACGACGGCGAGCGTGCCGACCGAGGCGTACTTCCCGCCGATCCGCGGCACCAGCAGCAGCTCGGGCTTGGCGTCGCCGGGCTTCGACGACGCCGACATCCGGGCCGCCTCGATGGCCGCGCGGACCTCGGCGTCGGAGATCTCCACCGGCACCACCATGGTCGGCAGCACGACGCTGTTGTCGAGCGGCAGGACCGGCAGGGAGAGGGTCTCGCTCATCTGGTCACTTCCCTGGTTAGGGCTAGGTCTTACTTGATTACACATTCAAGCGAAGGGTGGCTCCGTTTGTTCCGGCTGATGTTCGCGGTCAGCGGACGCGGCTCGCGGGCGGGCCAGCCAGGGTCAGGACCACAGGGCGCCCGGGCGGCAATCAAGACACGGAGAACCATTTCTACCAGTCAGTAACCGGCGCGGGGTCGAGGATGTTCCCAGCCGGGCACCTAGTTCGAGAAGTCCTGGGTCATCCAGACAGTGCCGGAGCTGTCAATGGTCACGGCGATGCCGATGTGAGCGAACGTGCTGCTGAGGATGTTGAGGCGGTGGCCGTCGTCGGGTGGCTTCTCGTTCAGCATGTCCTGGGTCAGCGCCACCGCCATCTGGGCGATCGCCGACGGGGTATCGGCCACCGGGCCGCCCTCCCCGATGTTCTCCCCGGCCGCCGTCCAGACCACCCCGGCGCCGGTCTCGCGGGTTCCGAGCGGTGGCTCGCCCGGGCACTGATGCGAGAGCCCGCAGCCGCCCGCCATCCGCGCGTTGTGCGCCGCCGAGCTGGCGTCGAGCCCGGCGCTGATCGTGTACGGGGCCAGCCCGGCCTGGGCCCGGGCCTGGTTGATCAGCGCCAGCACCTGCGCGTCCGCGGTGCTTTGCTGGCCCGGCGGCGGCGTGCCCGCGGTGGGCGGCGTGGTGGCCGGCGGCCGGGCCGGGCGGTGACGGTGGGCCCGGAGCCGCCGTGCGGTGGGCGAGAGGGAGGGGCTGGGCGTGCCGGCCCGGCTGGGCGCCGCGGCCGCGGAGCGGGTCGCGGCGGCGCTGGCGTGCGCGCCGGAGTCCTGCGCCGGGCCGGGCTGGGTCAGGCCGAGCCGCAGGACCCCCGCGCCGCCGGACAGGTAGACGGCCGCCAGCGCGGCCACGGGGACGAGCGCCGCCCCGCAGAGCACGCCCAGGGTGCGACGACGCCGGATCGCCCGGTGCCGCGCTGCCGGACGAACGGGCATGTGGCCACCTCACATCGCGGTCCCCCCGCGACACGTCGCGACCATTAAAGCCGGTCCCGGGGTGGTTCCGGGCGGTCTCGGGGGAGTCTGGCGGCAGGAGACGCTTGTCCGGTCCTGTTGGCTTTGAGTACTCAAATTTGAGCGCTCGTGATTTACTGATGAGGTGAATCCCACCCGCCTGTTCGTGCTGGGCGCCCTGGCCCGGCACGGCCCGATGTACGGGCACCAGATCCGCCGCGACGCCCGGATCGACCGCACCGAGCTCTGGTCGGAGGTGAAGCCCGGGTCGCTTTACGCCGCGCTGCACCGGCTGCAGGCCGAGGGGCTGATCGAGCCGGTCCGTACCGAGCAGCAAGGGAACCTGCCCGCCCGGACCGTGTACGCGATCACCGGCGAGGGCCGGCGGGAGCTGCGGGCGCTGCGGGCGGAGGCGCTGCGCGAGATAGCGGTGCGCCCGGACCCGGTCGACCTGGCCCTGGCCGTCTGCGCCGACCTGGACGAGGATACGCTGCGCGGGTTCTTCGCCAGCCGCCGCGAGGCGCTGGCCAGCCGGGCCGCGTTCTTCGCCCGCGAGCGCGAGCAGGCGTGGCCCGACCAGACCCCCGCCGATGACCTGATCATGGACCATGTCATCGCCCGGATCGAGACCGAGGTTCGCTGGCACGACGCCGTGCTCGACCGCATCGGCAAGCTCGCGGCAGGCAGCGAGGCGGCGGACGGCGGGACAGCTCCCGACGGCACGGCGGCCGGTGGCGTGGCTGACGGTGCTGGCCCCGGTGGTGCCGCCCCCGGCGGTGCTGGCCCCGGTGGTGCCGCCCCCGGCGGTGCTGGCTCCGGTGGTGCCGCCCCCGGCGGTGCTGGCCCCGGCGGTGCTGGCCCCGGTGGTGCTGCCCCCGGCGGGGCGGCTGACGATGCTGGCCCCGGCGCTGATTCCGGTGCACGGCCGGGAGGGGCCCGGTGACCGTCAGGGAACTGCGGCTGCTCGGCGACCCGATGCTGCGTACCGAGTGCGATCCGGTCACCCGGTTCGATGATGCCCTGGGGCGGCTCGTCGATGACCTGCTCGAGAACGTGCTGCTGCCCGGGCGGGCCGGCCTGGCCGCCCCGCAACTCGGCGTCAG